>Ga0233425_10010038_pt1 | contig 11718 bp, 8 predicted proteins | sample Watercolumn_Towu_2_FD_181712 | JGI IMG/M metagenome (GOLD analysis project Ga0233425, IMG submission 181712) | Freshwater microbial communities from Lake Towuti, South Sulawesi, Indonesia - Watercolumn_Towuti2014_140_MG | ecosystem: Environmental > Aquatic > Freshwater > Lake | place: Indonesia...
AACCCACGTAGAAATCAGGGCCGGGATTGGGCAACAAAATCCCCTTTGGACAACCACAAAATCAACACCTCTTGAGTCCGCTTTCACGTAACTTTGGGACATTCCCCAAACTTGTTTTTCCAACGGCATACCTGAAGTCTCCGGAACAGGTCGAGAACGCCTCGGTAATAATTCTCAACTTTGCCGGTTCCCGGCGGAGAATTGAAAATGGACCAGGAGGCCCCAATTTTCTTTTCCTATAGTATTTACATATACTTTTAAAAAGAACTTGTCAAGCAAAGGGTGATTCGGGTAATACTTTTATATCTTCTGAACCCGGCATGAAAAAAAGGGTATCCATGTATTCTGCTAAGGGTTTCAAAAAAACGTTTGGGAATTCAACTCATTAAAATTTTAATTTTTATCAAAGGGTTGCTATGAATCGTATCTGTTTAATCGTCTTATTCATCTCCTTAGTCTTTTTTCTTTTGGGATCCGTATCCCGACTTCAAGCCGCCCAGCGGGAAGAGGTCTTTGAAGCCCGCCTTGCAAATGGCTTACAGGTCTTACTGCTGCCGGACCGCAAGGCAGCCGTGGTCACCATTCAGGTATGGTATAAGGTCGGTTCCCGAAATGAGCCCTATGGACAATCCGGTCTGGCCCACCTGACCGAACACCTCATGTTCCGGGGGACGGAAAAGGTCGGCCCCAAACAATACTCCCGAACCATCCAAAAATACGGCGGCCAGGACAATGCCTTCACCAGCCGCGACCATACGGTCTATTTCGAAAATCTGGCTTCCGATCATTTAATGGTTGCCCTGGAACTGGAGGCCGATCGGATGACCGCTCTGAAGGTGGATGAAGAAAAATTTTCCACGGAAAAAAAAGTGGTGCAGGAGGAACGCCGCTTACGGGTTAAAGATGATCCCTCGGCCACCTTGTTTGAAGAGGTCGTGTCTACGGCCTTTAAATCTCACCCTTACCGCTGGCCGGTAACCGGCTGGATGGAGGATCTGGAGAGGCTCCGGCGGGAAGATTTTCTTGCCTTTTATCGAACCTATTATCAACCGGCTAATGCCGTCTTAGTTGTGGTCGGTGATATTGAGAAAGAGACCGTTTTGCCTCTGATCAAAAAGACCTTTGGGAGGGTTCCACAAGGCCCCCCTCTTCCGGTTTCGGAATTTAAGGAATCACCACAGGAGGCCGACAAACGTATCACCCTGCACCGACGGGAGGCGCAGCTGCCCTATGTGCTTTTGGCTTACCATGTTCCTTCTTTTCCCCATCCCGACGCCTTTGCCCTGGAGGTGATGTCGCAAATCTTGGCCGGCGGTAAGAGTTCCCGCCTGGTCCAAAAAATGGTCTATCAGGAACAAAAGGCCCTGGACGTCGGTGCGGATTATCCTTTTCTTTCCAGGGATCCTTTTCTTTTCTTTTTTTATGCCCAGGCCATGCCGGGTCAGTCCCCGGAACAGATCGAGGCCCGACTCTATCAAGAACTGGAGGAATGGAAGAAAAGTCCCCCTACCCAGGAGGAAATCAAAAAGGCCAAAAATCAGATTGAAGCCGGCTTCATCTTTTCCCAGGATTCCATTTTTAATCGCGGAAAGATATTAGGGAAATATCAATCCTTGGGAACCTGGAAAGGCCTTGAAGAATATCTCTCCGGCATCCGAAAGGTCAGCCGGGAGGACCTCTTGCGGGTCTATCAGACCTATATCGAGGGCAAAAAGAAAACCATTGGTATTTTGATTCCCGGAGGCTCGGTGCAGGAGAAGGGGCTTTCCGGCGAAAAGAGTTCTAAATGAAAACAAGGATAGGAATACTCATGGCCATTGCAGCATTTGCCTTGAAAGGGTTGACCCCTGTGAGCTGGGCCGAACCTTTAGCCCATAAGACTAAACTGCCCAATGGGTTGACCCTCATTGTCGCCGAAAGAAACCAGCTCCCGACAGTCCATATCCAGGTCACATTCGGCGCCGGGTCTACGCAGGTTCCGGCCAATCTGGCCGGCTTAGCCAATCTGACCGCCGAATTACTTCTCCAGGGGACTCAGAGAAGAGAAGCCGCAGAAATCAGACGGGCAATCGAATCGGTCGGAGGGTCTATCTCAGCCAACGCCGAATCTGACTATGCCCAGATCCACTTGGCTATCCTCAAGAAGGATCTGGCCTTAGGCCTGGATATCCTTTCCGATGTTCTATTAAATCCCATTTTTTCCCAGCAGGAGATGGATCGGAAAGTGGCCCAGTTGAAGGCGCGGCTGAAACGCCTGGAAGAGGAACCCAAACAGGTGGCCCAGCTGGCCTTTGCCCGAAAGCTCTTCGGTGCCCATCCCTATTCCCTTCCTCCGCTAGGATCCTTAACCGGCCTCTCCTCCATTTCCCGGGAGGATATCCTGCGATTTTATAATTCCTATTATCGGCCCAACAATGGGACGGTTATTATTGTCGGCCGGGTTTCGCTTGAGGAAATGGTCAGCTTATTCAAGTCATCCCTCAAAGGCTGGGAACCTGGGCCAAGTTCCAAGATAACCCATCAAGCCCCTCCGGTTCTACAAAGCCCGGTTATTGAAAAAATCGATCGGCCCATTACCCAGGCTAATATTATCTGGGGGCATCAGGGCATTGCCCGGTCTAATCCGGATTTTTATGCCCTTCAGGTCATGAATTATATCCTGGGAGGAGGAGGATTTGTGTCCCGTCTTATGGATACTATCCGGGACAATCTGGGCCTGACTTATGGCATTTATAGTTTCTTTGACGCCAGGGAATATCCCGGCGCCTTCCAGATCGCCCTGGAAACAAAAAATGAAAATGCCAACCAGGCCCTTTCTGAAACCCTAAAGGAAATGAGACGCTTTCTGGAGAAAGGGGTTTCCAAAACCGAACTGGAAGAGGCCAAGGCCTATTTAACCGGCAGTTTTCCCTTTAGAATGGATACGAATGCCAAACTGGTCCGTCTGCTGGGGGCTATGGAAATCTATGGCCTGGGGATGGACTTCCCTCAGCAATATCCCCGGCTGATTAATCAGGTAACGGCAAAAGAAGTTCTCAGGGTGGCCCGGGCCTATCTCCAGCCCGAAAAATTCCTTTTAGTGGTGGTGGGGAATCAGCAGGAGATTCAGTTGAAGGAGCGATGGTAAAAAACTGTTCAAGGGTTAAGGTTCAAAGTTCAACGTTAGGGGGAAACGTATTACCCTCCCTCATGGTTCAATTGCTTAGGGTTATACTTTGAACGTTGAACATTGAACCTTGAACGACTTTTTCAAAACAGGGCCCGGACAAATTCCTCAGGCTCAAAAGGCTGGAGATCATCGACTTTTTCACCGATACCGATAAACTCGATTGGAATCTTCAGCTCATTGCAAATCCCCACAATAATCCCTCCTTTGGCCGTTCCATCCAATTTAGTTAGAATTATGCCGTCTATTTCCATGGCCTCGTTAAAAAGACGGGCCTGGGATATGGCGTTTTGACCCATGGTGGCATCCAAAATCAACCAGGTTAGGTGGGGTCCTTCGGGAATTTCCTTCTGAATGACCCGCCGGATCTTTTTTAGTTCTTCCATAAGGTTCACCCGGGTATGGAGCCTTCCGGCCGTGTCGATCAGGACCACATCCATCCCCCTGGAACGGGCGGCTTTTAAGGCATCAAAGACTACCGCCGAGGGATCGGAGCCTTCCTTCTGGCGGATGATCTCCGCCCCGGAGCGGTCGGCCCAAATCTCCAGCTGCTCCCCGGCCGCCGCCCGGAAGGTATCGCCGGCTACTAATAAAACCTTCTGTCCTTGGCCTTTAAACTTCTGAGCCAACTTACCGATAGTCGTGGTTTTCCCTACCCCGTTTACCCCAATGACCAGGATGATAAAGGGCTGCTGAGAAAGATCGATCTCCTTTTTGGGGACGTTCAGAAACCGGAGGATTTCCTGCTGAAGATATTCTCTGAGCCGATCGGGATCATTCAATTCTTTCCGCTTGACCTTTTGTTGAAGCGACTCGATCAAGGCTTGAGTGGTCGCCACACCCAGGTCGGAGGTTATTAAAATTTCCTCCAGTTCATCCAATAAATCATCGTCAATCTCTTTCTTACCTAAGACCAGACGGTCCACCCGGGTAATCAAAGTTTCCCGGGTCTTACTCAGCCGGTCTTTAAGACGGGTAAAAAAACCTTTGTTATTTTCAGAGGGAGGTGAGTCCTCCGATATGGATCCCTTTTGTTCATCAGGGGATTGGGTTTCCTGATTATTATTTTCTTCCTTGGAACGAAACCATTTTAGCATACCTTTTTTCTCCAACTACCTAATTATTTCTCCCCAGGGCCTCCAAGACCCTGGGAACCGTGTCGGCAGGGCTTATCTTGTACCAAACCTGGATGATCTTGCCTTTTTCATCGATTAAAAAAGATGAACGGACGATTCCCTGAACCTTTTTCCCGTACATCGTCTTTTCTCCCCAGGCCCCATAGGCCTCGGCAGTCTTATGATCCGGATCAGACAGCAAAGTGAACCCCAAACCATGCTGCTCATCAAACTTCTTAAGCTTGATCGGCAGATCGGGACTAAGGCCCACGGCCGCCAGTTTAAGTCTATTAAACCCTTCTCGAGCGTCCCTGACACCCCCGGCTTGGGCCGTTCACCCGGAGGTCCCGGCTTTAGGATAAAAATAAAGCAGAAGCTTCGATCCTTTAAAGTCCGCTAAACTGACCTTCTTTCCATTCTGATCCAACAGGGAAAATGCCGGGGCTTTGTCACCGGGTTTGAGGAAAGGCATATTTTTCTCCTTTTTTGAAATATCGATAAATCCACTTTTATAATTTCCTTAACCAAATATGCAACAAAAAAGCATTTCGGTCGGCAAGGTCTTTTCAATCTCTCATCCGGCATGGAAGTCCGGTACAGATAACGGGGGTTTTTCATCCCCGCCCCCCCTTTTTGTTCTCTCTGGAAAACGGTTCATTTTTTCTTTCTTTCCCTTCGATTTTTCTGTTTCTTTCCTGATTGACTTTTTTATTTGCCTGGGGTATGGCTCGATAGTACAAGACAGGGAAGCAGAAAAATTTTTGTGTCACAGGGAAGGGAGGGGCTTATGATTTCTCTTAATGTCAATGGCAAGAAATTCAAGGTCGAAGTACCCCCGGACACACCGCTGCTCTGGGTGATCCGGGACAACCTGAAGCTGATGGGAACCAAGTATGGCTGCGGTATTGGAGAGTGCGGCACCTGTACGGTCCTCATCAATGGGAAGGCCGAACGGTCGTGTACCATCCCGGTGGATCAGGTTCGGGGAAAAAAGATCGTCACCATCGAAGGGGTTCCGGAAGACCATCCGGTGAAAAAGGCCTGGATCAAGGAACAGGTCGTCCAATGCGGTTATTGTCAACCCGGGGTTATCTTACAGGTGACAGCCCTGATGGCCGAATCCCCCAAACCGAACGCCGATAAGATCATCGGGAAGATGAACGATATCATTTGCCGCTGCGGCAGCTATCCCCGGATCAAAAAAGGGATTAAAACGGCTGTTCAAATGACCAGGAAGGAGGGCAAGAAAACATGAAAACTTCCATCTCAAGACGAGATTTTTTGAAAGGCTCTCTGGCCGCCGGCCTAACCATCGCCGTGTCTCTGACCCCTTCCGGATTTAATCTTCTTAATGCCTCGGACAAAAAGGATCTGGCCGTCTTTAAACCCAATGTCTGGCTCCAAATAACCTCCGATGACCTGGTGACTATTGCCATTGGAAATTCCGAGATGGGTCAGGGGGTCCTCACCGCCCAATCCATGATCATTGCCGATGAGCTGGAAGCGGATTGGAAAAAAGTCCGGGTTATCCAGGGAGAAACGGCCGACGGCTTCAAAAGCCCCTTACTGAAATCACAGATCACCGTGGGCAGCGCCAGCATTCGGGGGTTTTATGAGCCTCTGCGCCAGGCCGGAGCAGCCGGGCGGGCCATGTTCCTCAAAGCCGCTGCCGACACTTGGGGGGTTCCTGAAGGGGAATGTAAGGCCCTGTTGGGTAAAATTTCCCATGAAAAAACTAAACGAACCCTGACTTACGGCCAGCTCTGCCAAAAAGCCGCCAAGCTGGAAATCCCCAAGAACCCTCCTTTAAAAGATCCAAAAGAATTCCGCTATATGGGAAAACCCATGCCCAGAGTGGATATACCGGTCAAGGTCTCCGGCAAGGCCGTTTTCGGGAGCGATGTGGACCTTAAGGATCTGCACCATGCCGTAATTGCCCGGCCCCCGGCCTATGGAGCCAGGGTCCTTGCTTATGATTCTCTGGGTGCGGAAAAGGTCCCCGGGGTGGTCAAAGTATTCCAGATCCCCCAGGGCATTGCCGTTTGCGCCACCTCCACCGCCGCGGCCTTGAAAGGCCGGGAGGCCCTGAAAATCAACTGGGACAAGGGGTCCATGCCCGATATGGACAACGCCTCCATCGAAAAAACCATGATGGCCGACTTAGACCGTCCGGGGGCCAAAGTCGTCGGTATCGGTGATGCCCGGAAGGCTTTGAGCGAAGCGGCGGTAAAACTGGAACAGACCTATTATATCCCCTTTGTTGCCCATGCCACGATGGAACCGATGAACTGTACGGCCCATGTCCAGGGAGACCGCTGCGAGATCTGGGCCCCTATCCAGGCCCAAACGGCCACCCTGGGGTTAACGTCAAAGATATTTGGATTCTCACCCGAAAAGATTCAAATCCATACCACCTATCTGGGATGCGGTCTGGGGCGCAGGGCCAGACCGGACTTCGTTTTTGAAGCGGTTGGGATTTCCAAGGGCCTGGGAAAACCGGTCAAACTCCTCTGGACCCGGGAAGAGGACATCAAATACGACGCCTATCGTTCGGCCATGACCCACCGCATCCAGGCCGGCCTCGACGGTCAGGGCAAGATCACCGGATGGAATCACAAGACAGCCTGCGTCTCCATTCTTAAAGGCATCAATCCGGCGGGCATAAAAAACGGAGTCGATTTTTACTGCCTCTGGGGTCTTTGGAATGAAGATAATTCCCCGCATTGGAACGACCGGCTCCAGTATGAAATCCCAAATCTCTATGTGGAGATGAATCTCTCCGATCTGCCCATGCCGGTTACGCCCTGGCGGTCGGTTCAAAACGGCCCGAACGCCTTCGCTATCGAATGCTTTATCGATGAGCTGGCCCACAAAGCCGGCAAAGACCCTCTGGCCTTCCGCCTCCAGAACCTGCCGAACAATAAACGGGCCAAAAGGGTATTGGAAACCGTTGCCGAAAAGTCAGGCTGGGGGAAAGCCCTGCCCAAAGGGGTAGGACGGGGAGTAGCTCAGCACGCCTGCTTCGGGACCTGGGTGGCCCAGGTGGCCGAGCTTTCCGTGGATGCCAAGAGCGGCCGGGTCAAGGTCCATCGGGTAGTGGCGGCCGTGGACTGCGGACCGGTGATCAATCCCGATCCCTTAGTGGCCCAAATTGAAGGGGCGGTGATCATGGCTTTGAGTACGGCCTTAAAGGAAGAGGTCCGCTTTGCCAAAGGGGGTGCAGCCTCAGCCAATTTCGATGACTATAACCTCCTGCGGATGGACGAAACCCCGGAAATTGAGGTCCACATCGTACCCAGCACGGACAAGATCGGCGGTATCGGGGAACCCGGAGTGCCTCCCCTGGCCCCGGCCGTAGCCAATGCCTTTTTTAACGCCACCGGCGTCAGAGTCCGACGTATTCCGCTGACCCCGGCCCGGGTGGTGGAGGCCTTAAAGAAAACCTGACCAACCATATTAGAAATTCAGGAGAATAGTTTACATAAAAAAGCCGCCGATTTTTCCGGCGGCTTTTTTTTGATGGAAGGCCTGTGTTATTGAATACTGTCCAACCGGACCGAGACCAGTTTGGAAATACCCGGCTGTTCCATGGTCACGCCGTAAAGGGTATCGGCCATTTCCATCATCCGGCGGTTGTGGGTGATCAGGATAATCTGAGAGTCCTGGACAATTCCTTGAACCAGATTCTTGAACCGTTCCACATTGGCATCGTCCAAAAAGGCATCGATCTCGTCCAGCAGACAAAAAGGGCTGGGCTTAACCAGGTAGGTTGAAAACAATAAGGCTAATGCCGTCAGGGCCTTTTCCCCGCCGGAGAGCAGGGTCATATTGGTCAGCTTTTTGCCCGGTGGATGAACGATAATATCGACCCCGGCTTCCAAGGGGTCATCCTCATTGGTCAGGGAAAGCTTGGCCGTCCCTCCCTGGAATAAAACAGGAAAGACCTCATCCATCTTCTCCTGAATGATTTTAAAGGTCGACAGAAATAACTCTTTGGAGGTGGCATTGATTTTCTGGATGGCCCGTTTCAATGAATCCATCGATTTGGTCAGGTCTTCTTCCTGGGTCTGATAAAAGTCGAAGCGCTCCTTAAAGGCATTATATTCTTCAAGGGCCGTCAGATTAACCTCTCCAATTTGTTCAATTTTTTCTTTGAATTGTCTTTTCTTCTCTTTTAGTTCTTGAAGGTTTTCATCCCCCTTCAAATGAAGCAGGACGATCTCCTCCAAAGACTGGCCGGTTTGTTCGAGGTTCTGCTCTTTGAGCATATTAATCTTCATGTTCACCTGGGCCAGTTCCATTCGGAGTTCGTTTTCCCTTCTTTCTGCTTCGGCCAATTGGGTCCTTTTTTCCTTAAAAAGGATCTCCTGCTCCTCTTGTTGCCGGCCCAGCTTTTCCCAGGACTGATTAGTCACTTGAATTTGTTCATTCAACTGACTGACTTCCTGAATCAAGGTCTTTTCTACTTCTTCCCCTTTAGAAATCTTCTCCAATAACTCCAAATTAGTCCGGTTTCCCGCATCCTTCTTTTCCTGCAGGCGATCTTGACGACTCCGTTTTTCGGCTACTGTTTCCTTTACCCTTTCCCATTCCCGGCCGATATGTTCACCCTTTTCTTTTAATGCCGACAGTTGGGCATGGGCCAGGGTCAAGGCCTCTCTTTCTTCTTCCAAATTCGCCTCTAAAACATGGAGGCCTTCTTCTTTGGTCCTAATCTCTTTCCGCAGTTCCTCTATTTCCTGATTGAATCTTTCTTCTTGGGTAACCAAAGCCTCTTGTTCCGAGGCCTGATCTTCTTCCTGTGTTCGATATTCCTCTTCTTCCAGAGATAACAATTGAAGGCGTCGTTGAATCGGTTTGGCCTCTTCCTGGAACCCGATCTGGTGTTTTTCCAAGATCAGGATTTTTTCCTCCCCTTCCCGTTGCAGGACCTCCAAATTCTTGATTTGGTCTCCCTGTTCAGACATCTGCTGTTCAACGGCCTGTATCCGATCTTTCGTTTTCTCAATCTCTTCCTGCCAACGGCTGACTTTAGCCTCCAGTTTGTGAATGAGATTCTTTTGGACCAGAATACCATGTTCCGCCTTGTTGAGTCCGCCTCCGGACATAATACCTCGGGAATCGATGACATCCCCATCCCTGGTAACCACACTTAACCGGCCGTTATGATCTTTCCATATTTTCAGTCCCTGATTCAAATCCGAAACCAGGACAAAGGTCCCTAAAAGAGATTGGAGCCACGGCAGCCAGGATTCCTTGGCGGTTACTTTTGACAGTAAAGGAACAAATCCATTTTCTTCAAAATAATCAGTTGATAAAGGCTCACTCCTTAAAGGAAAATGTAAAGGCAAAAAGGCCGCCTTCCCTTTTCCTTCTTCCCTTAAATACCGGATACCGCGAATCGCCGAATCCGGATCATGAACCACCAGGGCCTGTAAGGCCTCTCCCAAAGCCGCTTCCACGGCCAGCTCACATCCCGGTTCGGTTTCCAAGCCTTCGGCTAAGACCGCCTTATGATCGGCCTCCAAAGACGGATCCTGGATGCCTTCATATTGAAGCAAAGACCGGACCCCGTTTTGATAACTTTGGAAACTATCCCTGATTTCCTGGAGATTCTTGATTTGGGCTGAATCCTGATTCCAGACCCTTTCCAATTCCCTTAGCTCATCGTCTAATTGTTTCCGGGTTTTTTCAGTCTCCATCCTGGCTTCTTTGGCCTGGGATAATTGTCTTCCGATCTGATTTAAAGCCTCCCTCTCTTCGCCGGCCTGTTCCAGGACCTCTTTAACTGAGACATTCAGGAAATCGATCCGTTCCTCTAACTGGATCTTTTCTTCATTTTGGCGGATGATTCGTCTCTGCCGGTCTTCCTGCAATTTAAGCAAACCGGAGCGCATATTTCGTATGCGGCTCAACTCCGTAAGTTTAGAAACCAGGAGATCCTTTGACTGTTCCGTATCTTCCTGGGATAGAGATAAGTTCTTTTTGGCTTCAATCAGCGTCCGTTCCTTTTCCTTAACCCCTTCTTCTTCCTTTTTTAACCTTTGGGTAAAGGAGGCCACCTCTTCGGCCAAATTCTTTTCCAGGGGCTCATTCTCTTTCAGCCAAAGTTCAATCTCCAGCAATTCTCTTTCAATTTCCAAGGCTTCTTGCCCCAGCGTCTCCAGTTCCCGGCGGTACTGATGAATAGCCCCTTCCTGTCTTTGCAGTTCACTCTTTTGCTGATAAAACCGCTCCTGTTTTTCTTTTAATAGTTTTTCTAAGACACCGATTTCGACATGAATTTGGTCTAAAAGGGTTTCATGTAACTGACAGTCTTTCCGGATAGCGGCACCTTGCCCTTCCTGAACAACAACCTCCTGTTCTTTTTCCTCCTTCCCGATTTGAAGCTCTTGATATTCTTTGGCCAGGAGGACCAGTTCGACCTCTTTGGCCTGCTTGCGGATCTCCTTAAACCGCTCGGCCTTTTTAGCCTGGCGGTAGAGAGAATTCATCTGCCGTTTTATTTCGGCTATTACATCCCCCACCCGCAGAAGATTCTGCTGGGTCAAATCCAGCTTCCGCAAGGCCTCATTTTTTTGGCTTTTATACTTGGCAACTCCGGCGGCCTCCTCAATCCAAAAGCGGCGGTCTTCCGGTTTGGAATCGATGATCGCCCCAACCCGGCCCTGTTCTATAACCGAATAGGCTTTACTGCCTACCCCGGTATCCATGAAAAGATGGGTGATATCCTTTAATCGGCAGGGTTTGCTGTTGATGGCGTATTCGCTGTCTCCATCCCGAAATAGGCGGCGGGTAATGACCACCTCACCGCAGTCGGCATATTCCTTGGGGCTTAAGCCGTTATTGTTGTCCAGAACCAGGGAGACTTCGGCCATGCCGACCGAGGCTTTTCCGTTAGCCCCGGCGAAAATGACATCTTCCATGCCTTTTCCGCGGAGCTGTTTGGGGCTCTGTTCCCCCATAACCCATTTTATGGCATCGACAATATTGCTCTTACCGCACCCATTCGGGCCCACCACCCCGCTGATTCCTTTGGGGAAATGGATGATGGTTTTTTCCGAAAATGATTTAAACCCGTTAAGTTCCAATCTTTTAAGTTTCACGTGACAATATCCTTTTCAACGGTTTAGGTTACGGATTGGCTGGTCACCAGGCCCCAAATGTTATCCTATTCAGGTCGGTTCGTTTTGGGGCAATTTTAAAGGAAAAAACAGGCGGATGTAAAGAAAAAAATACTATAAGAAGGATTTTATTTTTTAGGCATACAATATGTAGTGGTTAAAGGCAGATAAAGGGGCTTGAAGGTTTCTCCTCAACCCATCGAAGACCAAGAATCCCCAAAAAAAACTTCCCGCCTCCTCGGCCGGAGTGCGCAACCAGGCGAGAAGACAGGAAGTCCGTTTCTTTAAGTGGATTTTACTTTAAAAAAAATTT
>Ga0233425_10010039_pt1 | contig 11718 bp, 9 predicted proteins | sample Watercolumn_Towu_2_FD_181712 | JGI IMG/M metagenome (GOLD analysis project Ga0233425, IMG submission 181712) | Freshwater microbial communities from Lake Towuti, South Sulawesi, Indonesia - Watercolumn_Towuti2014_140_MG | ecosystem: Environmental > Aquatic > Freshwater > Lake | place: Indonesia...
CGACGCTTCCGTCTGTGCTGCCGCCGTCGATCACGACGTACTCGAGGGCCGGGTAGTTCTGATCGAGCACCGAACGAATCGCTTCCTCGAGGAACGCCGCCTGGTTGTAGGAGGGCGTGACGAGCGCGATCCGCGGAGCCGACGTAGCCGGGGTCATCGGAGGAGCGCCTCATTCATAAGAGTTGTACTGGAACTCGGGGCGGTCGGCGCGTGCGAACACCAGGTCCATTTGCCACAACGCCTCGTCCTTGGGCCGGTACAGCGGGTCAAACATGTCCAGACAGCGAAAGCCGCGCTCGGCCAGGTACAGGCAAAGTTCGGGAAACAACAGGGCCTCGGGGGCGATCTTGAAGTTGTAGGCCTCGATGACCAGCACGGCCGCTCCCTGCAACACCCGTGCCGCCCCCGTCAGGATGGGGACCTCGAAGCCGTGAGTGTCGAGTTTGACCAGGAATGGCGGTTGGAGGCCGTAGCGCTTTGCCAACTCGTCCAGGGGAGCGACGGGCACACGGATGCAGTTCTTCTCCACGGGGGTATAGGAGGCCACGCCGCCGAACGGATCGGTGGCGTCAAAAAAAATCTCCCCGGCGGCGGCCCCGGCGGCCGTCATGATGTAGTCCACATTCCGATGCTGCGCTTTAAACCCGCGCAACGACGGCTCGTGCACCGCTTGGGCTTCGATGCAGAGATAACGAGCTTCAGGATAGACCGCCAGCAGGCGTTCGCTCCAGCACCCGGTGGAAGCCCCGACATCCAGAACGCTGTTGACCGGGATGTTACGTCGCATGAGGCGCTCGAAGGCCGCGCTCAGGGTCGGGCCGTTGAGAGGGGCGATTGTGAGCCCTTTCTTCCGCAAAAAGTGTTGAATGAGTCGGCGTCGCATGGCAGGTGAGGCTTAAGCGGAGCTCACACCCGGTTTACGCCAGAAGCCGGCCCAGCGCTCGCACCGCGCTTGGCGCCGGAGGGTGCCTCGAAGGGCCTCGAGCCGCGGGCCGGCGCCGAAGAGTGGGCAAAGGGGCGTTGCCTCAGGAGGAGGGTCACCACACGCCGGGCAGTCGGCGGCAGTCGCCCGTAGAGGTCGAGATACCTGCGCGCTTGCACTTCGAGGGCGAAACGCGCAGGCGCCTCGCGCGAACACGCTGCGCGCAGACGCCCTCGCCGCGGGCGATCCAGAACCAACGCTTCGATGGCAGCGGCCACGGCCCTCACGTCCGCCGGTGGCAGCGGAACCCCATTGTCCCCGGTGCGCACGACGTCCGGGATCCCCCTCGCTCGGAGTCTGGCCAGGGCGGGAGCGAGAGTGGCCTGGACAACGTCGCTGTCGCGGCGCGGGGCAACATATCTCTTCCGCCGAACGTACAGGTTGATCAGGTCCCGGACAGGCTTCATGCAGTCAGTCTGTTGGGTGGCTTGCTTTCAGTCCATTGTTCGCCCCCGCCTGGTGGCCAAGAGCGCCCTGTTCGCGGCAGTCCAAGCGGTCGGGCCTTCGGGCGGGCGGCATGATCTTCATCCCAGGACCCTCCGAAAAACCTCGACTGTTGCCCGTTGGCAACGCTCCCATGTGAAGCCGCTCGCGCGCTCGACCCCGAGCCTGATTCTGGCAGCGCGCTCGTCGCCCGAAACCCCCGCTAGGCGCGTTAAGCAGTCAGCGATGGAATCCGCGCTCCGAGGATCGAAATACAGCGCGGCCTGGCCGCCGACCTCGGGCATCGAGGAGGTATTCGACGTCGCGACTAGCGTCCGGCTGGCCATCGCTTCCAGAAGTGGCAGCCCGAAGCCCTCTCGCTCTGAAGGATACACGAGCGCCCAAGACCAGGCGTAGTGTGCGCGCACTGTCTCATCGTCAGGGCCAATGAGCAGACACACGCGGTTCGCCAAGCCGTACCGCTGTATGAGTTCTGCTTCGGTTCGATCGAAACCATGGCCTGCTGGGGAAATCACCCTCAGATCGAAATCCTTGGCTAGGCCTGACTTCGCGAACGCCTCCAACAGGCGATGGAAGTTCTTGTAGGAGGAGCGATAGCCAATGAAGAAAAAGAACGGGCGATCGCAATGTGCAGGACACGGTGGCCGTGGCGCCAAGAAGGATGGGTCCACACCGAGATGGGTCACAAATACGCGCGCGGGATCAACGTGCGGGTAAACCGCGCCGATGTCCCGCGCGGTGCTGTGACTGATAGTAAGAATGGCCGCAGCCGACTCCAGGCATCGCCTTTTCCGTGCGCTGAAGCGAACATCTCGGTGCCCCGGCGACAGCTCGTGGATCATATCGTAGGCCGTATAGATGTGCGGAGCGGAGACCGTTGTCACCCCGTAGTAAGGGCAGTAAACCAGCGCTGGACGGACGCGCTTCGCCAAGCGGTCTGCAACTCCTTCCCGCCCCCAGAGTAGCTGCCAAATGGGGTGATTGCTCGAGTCCAGCCAGCGCACAGCGTCATCCGTCCAAGGACGTGGGGAACACATCGTGATTCGGTGTGCAAAAGAGTGGCTCAGGCCCGCGGCCACTTGCTGGAAATACCGTGCTATGCCGCGCTGGTGGGCATGATCGATATTGTCGTATATGAAGATGCCGTTCCTCATAGAGCGCGGTTATGCGTCACACGCCGTCCCTCCAAGGCCATTGCGTATCCCGCCAGAGTATCTTGAATGCAACGTTCCCAAGAAAAAAGCTGGGCTCGCTGGAGTGCCCGCTGGCCCTGACTTTGTCGGAAAGCACGATCGGCGAGCAAACGGGTCATCGCCTCGACCAGCGCACGAATGTCGTTCTTCGCTACCAAGACGCCAGCCTCCCCGACCAGCTCGGCGTGGGCCTCCGTGTTGGAGGCCACGATTGGTGTGCCGCAGCTCATGGCCTCCAACACTGCCAGGGGAAACTCCTCGGATGCCGCCAAGGCAACGAACCCGGCCGCTCCCTTCAGCAAGTTCGCTAGGTCTGGGTCCGACAGGTCGCCGACGGCACGCACGCGGGGGCGGAGTTGCTGCTCCACCCCGGCAGCTTCCAAAAGAGGCCCCAGCCTCGGTTGTGCCGTACGCAGGAGAACCAGAGCCGCAGCCTTGGAGTGGTGATAAGTGATCAACTCTCTCAGTCCCTCCAGGAGCAAGCGACCGCCTCCGCCTGCCTCGATATCTTCGGTTGAAACGAAGTACTCCCCCGGAGCCAGCCCCAGTCGGTGGCACGCAGTGGTCACCGCCAACGGATTGCACTCCCGTCGAAAGGCGAGTCCCACACTCGGGCGAGCCACAATAATGCGTTCGGGATCCAAGCGCGAGGCGAATGCGCATAGGCCATTCTTGATCGAGCGGGATGGACAGAAGAACCATTGGTTGGGGCGAGGGTTTAGCAGCTTCCCTCTGAGCAAGGCGGCTGTGGGGTCATGGGGTACGATCGGTGAAACAACCGAGGCTAGGTTGTGAATTGTCTGGAACTCCACGAGGCGGAGTTTACCCGGCGCATGGGGATCGGGATCGCATGAGGTGCGATGCATTACGTCCGCCCATCGGATGTCGGCCCGGGGCAAGGTGCGACTAGGCATCCGCGATGTCATACGGCGCAGGGCGCGCAGGACTTCCAGAACAACCTTCTCGCGCCACAGGCTCCGGCCCCTCCTCTCCGCCCGCGAGCGGAACTCGCTTTGAAGCTCCGCGAGCAGGCGGCCGGGCTGGCCGACGATCAACGGCACGCCGACAAGCTGGTCGCTGTGCAAAAGAAATGACCGCAGTAGGTTCAGCGTGTCTCGGTCTTTCACGACGCAGAGCTTAAGGCGGCAGCACCGACTTCGAAGCAGCGCAGCGGCGAGCCCAGCAGCGGTCTTGGCAGCCGCGGTGCGAGCCTCTTGAGGGAAGGCGCCTCCGGCGAAGCAAGCAGCCTCAAACAGGACATTGCACACGGCGAACCGCTCGCCTTCCTCAGTTCCGGCACTCCTAGGGAAACCAGCCGTGCCCCATGGGTTCTTTCTGCCTGCCAGGGTCTCGGTGCCGCCCCGCGAGCTCGGCTGCGAGGCGGCGACCACGGCCCGCTTCAGGAAGTGCTCTGCGCTCTCATGGTCGCCCCACCGTGCGGCCAGCTCTGCTGCGCTCCGGATCACCTCTGGGTTGGCGCCCCAGGCTCCAATCACGCGTTCCAGAAGCAGGGTCGCATGGTGACGCCTGCCTTCCCGATAGTGCTGGCTAGCGACTCGCAGGTGGGGCTCGATCCCGTTCCGCTGCAGCTCAGCGACCGGCGCCGTCGGCAGTTCGTCCAACCGGAGCACGATGTTGCAGAGCTGGCTATAACGAGTGTCGTTGTGGGTCACGGTGCAGTACGGATTGAAACGCACGCCGAGGCGTGCTTCCCGCAGGCGTTGCGAGAAGTCAACGTCTTCACGTTGGTAGAACCCGCGTTGGTCGTCCCACCTGACTAGTCGGGACACCCAGGCTTTCATGATACACAGTCCCCCCGTGACGTAGAGCGACGGGCTACTGGCTCCATAATCCAGCAGCGATTGGCCCTCCTGGCCCCCGCTGGCGGCCCAGTCCCAGAATCGGGTGCCGTCGGGATTAAGCAGCCGTACGCACATCACGTCGTAAGTTTCGCCGAATCTTCGGAGGCCCTCATAGAAATCGGCGTGAAACAACATGTCGTCATCGGCAACGATCGTGTGGTCGTACTGGGTTCGCTCAACGAGACGATTTCGCATGTCTCCGAGGCGGCCTGCTCTCGCAGCCCGCGGCAAGGGGACCAAAACGACCCCGGGCTCCAAGCCCGGCGGCGGTTCCCCTCCGACCAAGATCTCCGAGTGCGGTATGCTCAGCGCGCGGATGCTGGCGATCTCTTGGTAGAGCTTCTCAGGCCGCTTGCCATTGGTAATGATGCAGAAGGAGTAGCCCGGTGGCCGCTTGTTGGGGTTCGGCTGATTCGCGGGTCGTGGAACGGGAGGTGTTGCCGCCGACAGAGACGGATCTCCCGAAAAGGCCGCTGATGCGCGCTCGCGTCCCTCCGAATCGCTCGGTGGCTCGGGTTGGTCCATTGGAGACCCTCGGTTTCGCCCCAGCGAAATCATATTGGCATTAACGCAGCGCGAGCGAGTGGTTCGGCCTGACGTCCGTTCGTACGCCCTCCGAGTGCTTAGCCACCCCAGAGTGACCTAACGAGAGATGCGAGACGGCATCCTCCGCTCCTCGACCTGACAGGCACTGGACTGCCCCGGATCGGCAGGGTCGAGGCCGGCGTTTCGGCCACGAGGAACTGTCGGAGGGGGTCCGGAGGCGGTCGCCAGAGATACCTGCCGGCAAGCGCTGCAAGAAAAAAGGCCGAGAAGTCCCGGGCCTTCATCCGCCATTCGAACTTTTCCACCACCGCTCTCCGTGCCCGTTCCCCGAGAGTCGCCCTCATCGCTGGGTCGTCTCTCAACTCCAACACCGCGTGGACGATGCTCGGCAGGTCACGCTCCACTATGAACGCATTATCGCGGTGCCGCAGGTACTCAGGTGTGGTCCCGTTGTCCGTGGTGACGATGGCCCGCTGCATCGCCGCCGCTTCGAGCAGTGAGTTATTGTTGCCCTCGAAGTGGGAGGCGCACACGTATGCGTCCAGGGAATCGTAGAAGTCTCGCATCCGATCGATACTGAGATTTTGGTCCAAGTGACCGCAGAAGACGAGCTCCACACCAGGCAGTCGGGCGAGCGGCCGGATCAGTTCATCGAAGCCCTTGGTCGGGTTCGCCCGACTCCCGGCCCAACCTAGCCGCAGACGTTGCCCAGACTGGTCCGTCCGGGTCGTCGGGGTGAAAAAGGTCGTGTCAACTCCATGCGTGACGTAGTCAATGGAGGGTAGAAAGGGCTTGAAAAGTCGCACCAGCCGCTCCGAAACAGCGTGGACGCGCTGGAACTTGGTAGCCAATGTTTCGAGAACATTGAAGAAGCCACGTTCTTGCCACATGGTGTGGGAGCGGATGCCTGTGACCCACTTCTCCGGCATGCGGATCTGCGCTGGTGGCACCAAGTACCATTCGAGCGGATAGAGCAGATCATACTGATCCTCGGCTATAGGCTGGCCTCGATACTGCAAGGTGAAAGCAAAATCATCCGAAAGCAGGCCGAAAAGGACTTGGCAGTGCCGGGCGAAAATCCAATCTGGCACGTCCGCGATCAGCAGAATCCGGGGGCGCGTCTGCCTCGCGAGCCGTTCTGCTCCCACGACCCCGGTGGGGTCTAAGCTGAGGTGGTGGCGGCGCGCGACATAGACGCTCTTGGGAATAGGCTGTGGCTCGCAAATCACCTTCACCACCGCCAGCCCCTGGGCCGCGAGGGCTCCGCGCACTTGAGCTTCCGTCAGGCGTGTCTTGTATTCTGAGGGTCGGCGCTTTCTAACCGGCCTGTTGCGGTCCTGAGTGTGGAACTGATTGCCCGGCACCAAGTTGTAGGCCGGATCAATCACATCGAAGATGAATACTCCATCCTCTGCCATGGCAGGCAGGTAGCTCTCCAGCAGGTGCTCAAGTGAGAAGTCCTCCAACAGATGGGTCCAATTCAGGGCCTCGATAACATCGTAGGTCAGCGGGGCCAGCTGCTTTGGGGCAAGAGCGTCATCGACCCACAGGCTCACTGGCAAATCCGACTCCCTGGCTATGTCGCGCCCCGCAGCAATCGCCTTGGCATCGACGTCCAACCCGTAGAGGTGTTGGAAGCCGTTCTCCGCCAACCAGAACAAGTTGAAACCGACGCCGGTCCCGAGTGAGAGGATGAAGGCATCCCGCGAGCAATTCTCCGCCATCCAGACACAGGGCCGCCAACAATCCCACCGAGTCGCCCGCTCCCGGAAGGCATATCTGAACCACGGCTGGACGTCGTGTCTCTGCAGCGCCGGTTCGACGATCGAAGCGGGCAGGCACAGCGCCGGTGCCCGTGAGGCATGGCGCGAAGCAGCGGAGGCAGCCGCGTTCCCACCGAGTTTAAGCGCGGCGTCTGGCTCAGGTGCCGCGCGGCAATGATGGTCGTAGTATTCGATCAAAGTGCAGGAACGCATCCCTAACTGCTCAGCGAGGGCGAAGACACTCTTGAGCGCCTCCAGGTACCGAGCGACGTCCCCCTCAGTCTGTGTGTAGGGTGAGGCTCCCGGGATCAGCTCCTCGCTGTGGAACATCATGACCAAAGGGCGCGGGCGGGCATGTTGCGGCCTTTCCGCCACCACGTGGCGCATTATAGCACAAAGACTATCAGCGTCCGTGTACGACGGGCGGAACCACACCGGCTTCCCGAGCCTCCCAACCGATACGACATCCGGCGCCAGGATGGTTAACGGCACTTCAAGAAGGGACGAATCACCTGACCGCCACAGGTCTCCGCTGGCGCATACTCGGTAGGGGCGCTCTGGACATGAGCGGTAGTCGGGGAACCTCGCGCCGTCCGGAGCGATGCAGAACGTGTGCGGTGCCACCGACGAATCCACCGCATAACCCAAATCCAACAGAACTCCGCCCGTAGAGTGCCCTGCCCCAAAGCGGCCAGCCCGGAACGACTTCGGCCGGTAACCAAACTGCTGGACGAAAAGCTCCGTGAGCACCTCCAACTTCTCGCGCTCAGTTGCCAGCGGGTATTGCCACTGCATGTCTTGGATCGCGACCGTAGGGTCCGCAAAGTCCCAGGTCCGGATGTGCGGGAGGACATACTCCCCGTGCAGGTGCGTGCCCAACTCGCAGTTGGGGGTGTCACGCAGCACGTCGGCGCTGGCAGCGTCGCAGACGACCTCGGGGCTCAGCAGGTAAACCGGGCGGACTCCGAACTCCTCGAACAAGGGCGTCAGCCGTTTCGGGATGGCCTCGGTCACGCTACGAAAGCTCAAGCGCCCAGGAATGCGCCATTGGGGATCGTAGTCCCGTTCAGTGTCAATTGTCACGATCAACCAACGCTGGGAGGCCGGGGACGAGGCGGTCATGGCAGGGCCTTCCTCGCGACGACCACTATGTTTTTCTCAAAACACGTTGGTGTGGCACGGTCCTGCAAAGCAAAGAGCGTCCGGTGGAATTCAGCGTTTTGCTTGAACTGCGGCGTGAGCGGATGCCTGGGGTCCCATTCTGGCAGATGGAGCCTGCTCCCAGCGAAGCCAGCTTCGCGCAGCAGTTGGGCAAGGCTGAACTCGGTGAAGGCTGTCTGGTGGGTCAAGTCTATGTAGCGCGAATAGATACCGAGCACGTTCGCCATGTTCGGTGTTCTGAACGCCGCAACGCCGTCTGCGCGCAGCGCTTGATAGATCAGGCGGGCGAGTGCCGCGGCTTCGTCCAACGTAAAGTGCTCAATGACATCGAAGGCAGATATGAAGTCGAAGGCTTCCCGCTGTTTGGCCAGATACTCAAACGCATCGCCTTCGATCAAGAATTCAGCCTTGTCCCCTAGGTAGGCGTGTGCTCCGCGACACAGATCCGCGTCCAACTCGACACCGCCAACACGCACGTACCCGGCCTCAGCGATGAAGCGGATCAGATGCCCATGCCCGCACCCGAGGTCAAGGATGCGGGCATTCCGGTCTGCTGGCAAGAGCGGCCTCAATTCGGCCTCATAATAGACAAGGCACGCGCGGTAGGTTTCGTCCGAAGCTCCCGCCGGATTCATCCTCGCGAAATGCTCGTGGTAGCGCGCCTTCGCGCCCGAGATGACATGGCCGTGCGGGTTGTCCGATGGGTTAGGGGGATCAGAGTTCATAGGGCGCAGTGGGGTGACGCCTGTCCGACAGCGTTTCTCGAGTGCTTGGTTTAGCGCGTTGCGGGCCGTCGGAGCTACTGCGGCCCAGGTCCGTTGCCTAAGCATCTCCCCCGCGTTTTGCTGGCCGGCCTCCCGTGCCCGTTCCAGGTTCATGCTGCACCATTGAAACGCCGCGCGGAAAGCGGCCACCGTGCGCGCGATGATCAGGCCGTTCTCGCGGTGCCGGACCAACTCGGGAACAATCCCTACATCCACGCAGACAGGATAGCAACCGCATGCCATCCCCTCCACCAGGGTGAGTGGTTGGCCTTCCGCCGTCGAGGCGACGCAAAGCACATCCACAGAGTTGTAAAAGTCAACCATTTCGGCTCTGTCGAGGTTGCCACCAGCCACCAGCAGTTCAAGATCGCCTCCTGCTGCCGGGCGCAAAATGTCATTAAGTCCTTTGCAGGGATCTCTCTCGTTGCCAGCCCATCCGATGCGCAGCCGACCGCGGCGTGGTCTCCGAAAGCTGAATAGTTCCGGATCGAAACCGTTCGGCGTCCATAACACTTCCCGGTGCGGGGCGAAAAGTGACTGCAGCCGCCTCGACGTGGTGGTGAGTGTCGCGGCGTCGGACAAATAGCGTTCGGCAGCCTGCGCAGGGCTCAGGCGTCCATAACAGTCCTCCAACCCCCACCGATGGCTGCTGATTTCCTTGATCACCTGGCGAGGGTCGTGCACGAAGGCCTGGTGGTATGTTTCCCCCCAAAAGAACACGTAGATTAAGTCGAACGGCCATGCGCTGAGGTCCGGTCGTTGGCACACATAGGCAATGCGGAATTCAAATTCGTCCGCCAGCGATTTGCCTAGGCCGGAAGCGACTGCGTCGAACACCCAGCCTGGCCGGTCCGCCAGGAGGCAGATCCGCGGTTTGGGCTCTCGACGGCTACCTGAGCCGGGCTTCTTGTCGCTCGAATCGTTCAACCGCACAATTGCAGACAGCCGCTTCCGAGGCGGTTCCTCGTCCCCCTGTGCTGCTCGATGAGTTGCATGTTCACGCCCGCAGTGAAGCATGAATGGCGCCCGAAAGCAAGCCGCCATCCGGCCGCGGCCGCCCGAGCTCTGGGAGCAAAGTGCGTGGGACCAGCGGGCCGGCGCATTGCGTTACTCACAGGAAGGCAGGGGACCCCGGTCCGCAGCACCCGTCGGTTGGAGCGGGCGACCCGGCCCTTTCAGGCCGTAGTGCAGGATGCTCCAAAGGCCGACGGCGGCCAGAGCGCAAACAGGCGCTGCGACTGGCAACAAGAAGCGATCTGCGTCGCCCCACGCAATAGCGACCCCGAGAGTGTTGGCTGCGATGGCAGCGACGAGCACAGAGCATTCGGACCTCGCAGGGTAGACCATGACCCCCAACACCGCGCAAAGAAAGATAAGACTGTCATTGGGTCGGCGTGGTCGCCAAAGATCGTGGGCCCTCAGAAACGCCAAGCCGATCGCCTTCCAAGGATGCTGCGTGATCCACGACAAAGCAGCCACACGACTGTGGCTGGCAGCCGCATTCTCGGCTGCAATCGTCGAGAGGGCTTCGAGTTTCAATGCCGCGAATAGCCCTGTTTGGTCTGCCGGGACCCACTGGCCGCCTCGCTCAAATGAGGTATCGTTGTACGCTCCGCCCAGACCGATATCACCTTGTGTGCCCAGCGGCCTGAACCCTTGCAAGAGCCAGCAGTTCCGCAAGGCCCAAGGGGTCTGCACAAGCGCCGCCGCAACCAAAAACACGCCACACAGAACCAGTCTGGGCTTCTGCTTTCTTGATGGCGTGCCGCTTCGCTGGCCCGTCAGCAGCCATATCGTGCCGGCGAGGGCCGGTAGCCACACTACGAAGGCCGACCGCACTAGGACAGCAACTCCGCCCAGCAGACCGGCAACTACCGCCCATGCTGCGGTTCGGAGATCGACACACCGGATGCAAGCGCAGGCCAACAAGGCCGCCGCCAAACAGGCCGGCCCTTCGGTTAAGATCAGGCACGAGTATTCTTTCGACCGATGGTCCGCTAGAACGAAAAGGCAGAAGAACAGGACTCCTGGCAAGACACCCGCTCGCCTTGCTACCAGCCAGAAGATCACCGCGCACGCCAGTGCCATGCTCACCGCAATCAGAACACGCACCGGGAGGAACTCTCGCCCGAAGGCAGCGTATGAGGCTGCCATGAGGACTGGCAATGCTGGAGGCCGGTATGTTGTCGGACCAGTTCCATGCCGCGTGAGTAGGTAGCGGTAAGGGCTATCCGCTCGCTCTGGTGAGTAGGGCGCGCGAAATTCCGGATCGTCCCAATCGACTGAAAACCCGTGCCCTTTCCAGAGTTGAAACGCAATTGCGTCGTAGTCCGGGCCGTCACCCACTTGAGGCGGCAGAGTGGCCGCACCGTGATGTTCCATCGACAGCAGGTAAGCCATGAGGGCGCCTAAAAAGGCCGCGACCGACCAACGCCAGAGCGCTCGCGATCCTGACCATCGGGTATTGAACTCCAACAGCCTGGTCACAAGCACCTCTCTCGCCGGCAATCGAGCGACATTCATCGGGGCAAAAGGTTGGCTACCGCTGCTTGCTAACGCAAGGGCATTGTGCCGGCTTGGGCACCGGCCCACATTATTGTGGCACCGTGGACAGGCGCGCGTAGCCACGGATCTTGGAAGTCATCCAAACGCGGCATCCAATGGGCCTCGTGCCTGCGGGCTCCGTCGGCCGGCGGGCAAGTCCAGTCGTTCACGATCTGGCGCTGCCCGGAGATCGACCCTTCGCGAGCCCATGCGATTGCGTCCTTTTCAACCCTGGGCCGGTGCTTGTGCAGCACATACGCAGTGGTCTGCAATTGTGAGCTGCTGCGCCCCGTCCCGCGGAACCGAATCACAGCCCGAGCTTCGTCCGCGCGAAGGCGAGGCAGGCGCGCACATTCGCGTCCTCCAAATCGAGCTGTTCCTGCGCGCTCAGTCCGCTAACCCGCGGCAAGGGTTTGTTGGTGGACTTCTGGCGCACCAACTCGAGGGCGGCGCCCAGTC
>Ga0233425_10010040_pt1 | contig 11717 bp, 10 predicted proteins | sample Watercolumn_Towu_2_FD_181712 | JGI IMG/M metagenome (GOLD analysis project Ga0233425, IMG submission 181712) | Freshwater microbial communities from Lake Towuti, South Sulawesi, Indonesia - Watercolumn_Towuti2014_140_MG | ecosystem: Environmental > Aquatic > Freshwater > Lake | place...
CGCCAATGCGGCCATCCTGAATAAGCCCACGCTCGCGTATCCGCTGCTCCAGCGGATCCCACTCGATCCGGCAGGGGCCGGCGCGCCAGACATCGGCCATGGCGGCGACGACCTTGCCGCTCTGCGGGTCGCGAATCCGTCGCGGCTCCTTGTCCCAACCGATGCAATGCGCGCCGGCCTTGCGCTCGCCGAGATGGCCGGCGGTGCAACGGTTCATGCCAACACCGAGCAGTATCACCCAGCCGCCGCGTTGTGCGAGTTTGCCGAGTGGTGACTCCATGCCGAACGTGCCGGCTTCCAAATGCCCCGTGCAAAGTTCGGCGGCGAGCGGGCCGATGGCAGCATAAGCATGGGTCGCGTGGACGCTGCGCACGGCTTGCAAACGGCGCCTCAACGCCTCACTGATAGCCCCATTGTAGGAAGGCGAACTGCGCACGTCGAAGATGTATTCCGCGCCGTGATTGAAAGTCGGCACCATCACCGTGCCGCCGGGCGCGACCAGTTCCAGCAAAGCGTCCACGACGGCCTCCGCGCCGCCTTCAACGAAACCGAAACTCCGAAGCGAACTATGGACCTGAATCAAATCCCCCGAAGCGACCCCCATTGCGCGCAAACCACCGGCGATGCCTCCGCGCGTGACGTGAACCGCGCTCGAACGGCGCCACAAACGCTTCAACCATTTCCACATCGCAAGTAACACTTAGATCCAGTCAAACTCTCTCCATCACGCAGTGACATCTCCTTGGAATGAAACGGCAGCGCGTTTGGCGGCTCGCTTGCGCGGAATCGCCGCGGGCTTGCTGGTGGGCGGGGCGGCCTTTGCAGCCTCCTTGGCCGCTCCCGTTTCTGCCGCGCGCATCGCGCGCAACAGAGTTTCCGCTTGAAACCAGTGCTCGGCGTCACGACCATGCGGCCTGCCGTCCTTCTCCCAAATCATGTAGGCGCACGCTGCAACGTCCGCTGGATTCAACTCCTGTTGGGGGGAATTCTCCGCACTCATGGCAGCATAATCTGCCACGTTTCCCCTCTTTTCCAAGCAGATTCTCCACCACATCAGGCCAACGGCAGCCCGCTTGCGAGCAGCAGCGTCTCTTGGACGATCACATCATGCTCGAATGAGAAACCAAACTTCTTCTCGCCCCGGATGACCTTTGCAAGGTCCGCGAACTCACCGTCGTAGCGTCCGCCGCCGCGTGGGAACTTCACGTCCTGATAGCCCTTCTTGTAGTCGGCGCGCGCGGCATCAAGAGCAAGCCGGGCTTGTGGCGGCTCAAGCGGGCGGATGTCAAACGTGCCTTTCGTGCCACACACAACGAACTGCCGCCGCGCACCGCCTTCGACTTCCACCAACGCGATACGCACAACCACGGCCGCCTTTGGATACTCCAAGACAGCGAGTTGATTGTCAGGCAAACCATCGTTGAGGGGCGAAGAAGTGCGACTGGTTACGCCCACTTTCGTTGGCCGGCCCATGATGTTGACGACGGCGTCAATGACGTGGCCTCCAAGCTCGAACATCCCTCCCCCGCGATAAGGCAACAGTTTCTCGCGCTCGGCCGCGCCTTGTGCCTTATTCATCGCGGTATCAATGGAAAACACATCACCCAACCACCCGTCGCGCACGAGTTGAAAACAAAGCTGGAACGCCGGGTTGTAGCGCAACATGTAACCCATCTGCACGGTGAGCTTCCGGCGCTCGGCGGTGGCGAGCAGCCGCTTGAACGCCGACAAAGACTCGCCGCCCGGCTTGTCGAGGTGGATATGTTTTCCGGCGGCGATGCAGCGCGCAGCGGTGGAGACCAAGTCTTTCACCTCGGTTTCCACGGCCACTGCTTGAAGACCGCTCGCGTTGAGCAGTTGTTCCTCCGTCATCCACGTCAGGCCGGCGTAGCTCTTGCTCTTCTCGGCCGCAGCACGGCGGCGCGAGTCCGGCTCGACGATGCCAACAACCTCGAACTCCTCGGACTGGCGCATGGCGTCCATCTTCCCGGACGCATGGGCATGAGCCGTGCCGATCTGACCGATGTGAAGCTTCCGCCGCCGACCGCCGGCGACGAATTGAGCATGAGTGGTCAGCACAGATACCGAACTGATACCGGCTGTTACACGGAGAAAACTACGACGTGACAATGTGTTCATGACGTTGCAGACCATGAAAGCACACACTGATTTTTGCGGAAATAATTTTCTTGCCACGTTCGCGCCCCAATCATAGGAACGACATGCGTCGAGACCTTGCTTCTTATCCTTCTCCTTGCTTTAACCTTGAGGCACGCACCGCATCTCTATAGTCTGTTTAGGCAGCCACACCCATGAATCCATGCGTTCTGCCAAGGGAAGAATGGCACCAGCCAGATCGCACAGATTTATACACGCTGCCCTTTCGCAATCAGTTTCTGATATATCGGCCGCGGCGGCATCTGGCTTTCGTCGGTAACCGCGCGCTGGTTGATTATCTTGCATCCCGCAACTCACCGAATCACGACTCAACCAACAGTGAAGTGGAGGCATTCCTGCAAGACGTCGGATTCGACCGCCCCGCCTTGGATTGCAAGGCCCCACTCGTTGGGGATCTCGCCATGCCAACTCAGGCCGTGTTGCTAATGACCAATAACTGCAATCTGCGATGCATCTACTGCTACGCCAACGCAGGCGCGGAGGAGACGCTGACAGAAATGCCGTGGCCACTGGCAAAGACCGTGATAGACACCATTGTCGCCAATGCCCGCAATTCGATAACAAACGCCCTTTCTCTGACGTTTCATGGCGGCGGCGAACCTACAATGCACTGGCCGGTTCTTGTTCAAGCGGTTGAATACGCCAAGGCACTGGATTCGCGCATTCGGCTATCAATGAGTAGTAACGGGGTCTGGTCGAACACGCAGCGCCAGTTCATCTGCCATCATTTCGACGAGGTGAGCCTTTCGATGGACGGCACCCAACTCGTCCAAGACTACCAACGCCCGCGGCCGGATGGAAGCGGGTCATTTCACGCAGTCATGGAAAGCATCATGGCCATGGATGAAGCGCACGTAGATTATGGAGTCCGCATTACCATGTTGCCGGAAACAGTGCAGCACTTGCCGAAAGTGGTGTGTTTCCTTTGCGAGAAGACCCTCGCCGCGGCCATTCAAGTTGAGCCAACCTTTACACGCACCCGCGGATGTTATGCGGATATCAATGAAGAGTTTGCCGATGTCTTCGCCGACAGGTTCATGCAGGCATGGCAGGCGGGCCAGGCGGCAGGCCGGCACGTTTACTACTCGGCGGCACGCCCATGGGTCGTCGCGCCAGCTTTTTGCCTTGCACCGCTCAATGCGATGGTAGTCACCGCTGACGGCCGGCTTGTGACTTGCTTTGAGGTGTTCAGTGAGCACAGCCCGGTAGCGAAGTCATTCACCGTCGGCCGTGTCCGGGAAGGACGCGTGGACTATGACTTGGGGGCGTTGCGTGCGTTTGTTGATACACAACAACAGCGCCGGGCGGAATGCCGGGATTGTTTTTGCTACTGGCATTGCTGCGGGGATTGCGCCACCCGACGTCCGGAAACGCGCGCGAGAACCAGCGGACGATGCCGCGCTACGCAACGCATCACGTTGAACTTGCTGCTGGCTTATATGGAGGAAGGCGGAGGTGTCTGGCAGGGCCTGCGTGATACTAGTGAATCACGATACCTGAACCCCAATACCCGATCATCGCCATGAATCAGGACAGAAGGGATAGATGAACACCGAGAACAAGCTTGAAACTCAAGGAACGGACGAAGCGGAAGAACCACGGCTGTATGCGTTGACGCGGGATGCTGACGGTTACAAGTTGAGCCGCCGCGCGTTCTTGACAGTTTCAGGTATGGCGGGAGCAAGAATGGTTTCCGGACAACAAGCCGCGCCTGTTCAAACTACAGAGCGTGACGCGAAGTCATTATCCGGCAACCGTGTGTTGATTACCGAACTGCCGCCAACAGCCGGCTTGCTTGCGCACTCGGGAGCGATTACAAGCCTGGCCATCAGCCCTGACGGCAAACTCCTGGCCTCAGGCGGCAAAGACAAAACCGTCAAGCTGTGGTTACTGCCGGAGGGAAAATTGCAGTCTACACTGGCCCATGAAAAATGGGTGGCCTGCGTTGCCATCAGCCCCAACAGCAGGAGACTAGCTGCGGGAAGCTACGATAATACCGTCAGGTCGTGGTCCTTACCCGAAGGTAAGCTGGAAGCCACATTAGCCGGACATAAACATTGGATCCGGAGCGTCACGTTCTTTCCAGACAACGAGCGACTGGCATCCGCGAGCCATGACACGACAGTCAAGCTGTGGTCATTGAAGGACCACAAGCCGCTGACCGTTCAACTCGAACTTGGAGACGAGGTCTGCTGCATTGCCGCCACCCCCAACGGCAAGCAACTGGCGATGGGAAACTACCGCAAGACAGTCAAACTATGGTCGCTCTCAGAGAATAGGATTGTCGCTACGTTCGCCGGCCATGAAAGCGAGATCAGCAGCATCACCGCCAGCCCGGACGGCGAGTGGTTGGCAACGGGAAGCTATGACAAGACGATCAAAATATGGTCCTTGTCAAAACATGCACTGGCAACCACGCTGCTAGGGGACAAGTGGAGGGTCGAGAGTGTCGCCATTAGCCCAGAAGGCAAGCGATTAACGTCCGGCGGAGCTGACAGAACTGTCAAACTCTGGTCGTTTCCTGAAGGCAAGCTGCTCGATACGTTTTCCGCACATCAGGATGTAATCCACAGCGTCGCCATCACCTCGGATGGCAAGCTCTTGGCGTCGGGGGATGAAAACGGCGTGCTGATGCTGTGGGAAACAGACGGTGAAAAACGCAAATGGTTGCTGTTCGACCCATCGTTGATCCAAGGGTCAACTGACTTTAGCGGGTATGACCTAAGACAACGCGTGACGCACGATACTGTTTGCACGTGTAATCTCGTATGCACTTGCAACACCATCTGGCTTCCAGCGGGACATAAACTACCGTCCGGAGCCGTTTGTGTGTGCAACACCATTGCAGTAAGGCCCGCCTCAAGCAGAGGCGGTGGCAGCGCATGCACATCTAACACCGTCTGCACATGCAACAAGGTCTGCACTTGCAACAAGGTCTGCACCTGCAACCTCGTTGGACACCGCCGGTGAGACTACTCCATCTTCCCCTGCTGGATGGACAAAACCGTTGATTCCGCAGGGGCGCGTTGCTAGCGTCTCGCGCAACCAAATACGACCATGCGGATACTTTCTGGCATACAACCGAGCGGCACGCTGCATATCGGCAACTACTTCGGCATGATGAAGCCGGCAATCGAGTTGCAGGCGCGCGGCGAAGCGTTCTATTTCATCGCTGACTACCATGCCCTCACGTCGGTGGATGACGCTACAGCGCTCCGGCAGAACGTGCTGAATGTGGCTCTCGATTTCCTTGCCTGCGGGCTGGACCCCGCGCGCGCGATTTTCTTCCGCCAAAGCGATGTGCCGCAGCACACCGAACTTGCGTGGATCCTCTCGAATATCACGCCCATGTCGCTGCTGGAAAAATGCCACAGCTACAAGGACAAGACCGCCAAAGGCATCGCGCCGAACCACGGGCTGTTCGCCTATCCCGTGCTGATGGCGGCGGATATCTTGATCTACCAGAGTGACCTCGTGCCGGTCGGCCAGGACCAGAAGCAACATTTGGAAGTGACGCGCGATATCGCCATCAAGTTCAACCAGCAATACGGCGGCGGTGCGACGATCCTGAAGCTGCCAGAACCGGAGATCCGCGAGAACGTCGCCATCGTGCCCGGCCTCGATGGCCAGAAGATGTCGAAGAGCTACAACAACACCATTGAGATATTCACTGATGAGAAAGCGCTCAAGAAGAAGGTGATGAACATCGTCACCGATTCGATTCCGATGGAGCAGCCGAAGGATCCGGACAAGTCGCATCTTTACGCGCTCTACAAGCTCTTCGCGACCCCGGAGGAAACAGCGGAGATGGCAGCGCGATTCCGCAAGGGCGGCCTCGGCTATGGCGAAGTGAAGAAAGCCCTGCTGGAGAAAGTTTGGACCTACTTCGCGCCGGCGCGCACGAAACGGCAGGAGCTGCTGGAGAACATGGATGTCGTCCACGGCGTGCTGCGCCGCGGCGCCGAGCGCGCCCGCGCGGAAGCCGACAAGACGATGGCCGCGGTGCGCCAGGCAGTGGGCCTCCGTTAGGGGATTCATGGTCGAGAACGATTACAAAGTCAGGCTGGAGATTTTCGAGGGGCCGCTCGATCTGCTGCTCTACCTCATCAAGAAGGCGGAGGTGGATGTCTATGATATCCCGATCGAGAAGATCACCAAGCAATACCTGGAGTATCTGCAACTGATGCGGATGCTCAGCCTCGACATCGCCGGGGAGTTCCTAGTGATGGCGGCGACGCTCATGCTTATCAAAAGCCGGATGCTCTTGCCCGCCGAGGAGCGATCCGAGCAGCAGGCCCAGGACGAGGACGAGGGCGAAGAGCCGCGCTGGGCGCTCATACGCCAGCTTGTGGAATACAAGAAGTTCAAAGATGTCGCCTCCTACCTCGGCCATCGCGCCATCGAGCAGGAGCAGGTGTTCCCGCGCCATGAAGCCTCCGCGCCGGATGTCGAGGGTAGCGGTGAGCTGAAGATGGGCGACGTGAGCATCTTCGACCTTATCAATGCCTTCAACGAGACGCTCAAGCGCGTCGCCCAAAAGGAGAACCTCCGCGAGATCTTCGAGGAGACCTACAGCGTCACGGACAAGATCGAGGAGATTCTCTGGACGCTGGGAGAGCAAACCTCCATCAAGTTCCACAACCTGTTCGACCATGCCGCGACGCGCGCCGAGATCGTAGCGACATTTCTCGCGCTACTGGAGTTGATTCGCCTGAAGCAGGTGCGCGCCCAGCAGTCGGCCCATTTCGGAGAAATCGAGATCGTCAAAGCCGCCGTATGAACCTGAAATCCATCATTGAAGCGTTGTTATTCGCGGCCCACAAGCCGCTCAGCCCGCAGGAAATCCGCGCTGTGCTCACCGCCAGCACGGACGACACGAGCGGCGCCACGGCCGCGCCGATGAAGCGTGTGAAGGAGGCGGAAATCGCCGGTGCCATCGAGCAACTGAAGATTGACTATATCCAGAGCGAGCGCAGCTTCACCATCGCGGAGATTGCGAGTGGGTTTCAGTTGGTAAGCCGGCCGGAATACGCGCCGTGGCTGAAGAAGCTGCTCGACGTGGACCGCCCCACGCGCCTCTCGCCTTCGGCCTTGGAGACACTGGCGATCATCGCTTACCGGCAGCCGATCACGCGCGTGGAGATGGAGAGCGTGCGCGGCGTGAACGTGGACGGCGTGCTGCGAACGCTACTCGAGCGCGGCTTGGTGAAAATCACCGGCCGCAGCGAACTGCCGGGCCGGCCGCTCCAATACGGCACGACGCAAGTCTTCCTGGAGCATTTCGGCCTGCGCGACCTGACCGACTTGCCGGCGATCGAGGAGCTTCGTCGCATCGAGGCGAAGCGCCAGCAAACCGCCGCAGCCCAATCCCCAGCAGAGCCATCACCAACCGCGCCCGCCGAGACACCTGCGCCTCCGGCAAGTCCAACGCCATGAACATCCAGAAGCTACGCACACGGATCGACGCGCTCGACGCGCGGCTGGTGAAGCTCTTGAATGAGCGGACCCAGATTGCCGGCGAAATCGGCAAGGTCAAGCGGCGGTTGGGCGAGGAAATTTACGCCCCGGAGCGTGAAGAGAACGTTCTCAAGCGCGTCACGGCCAACAACCGCGGCCCGCTGACGGCGCGGTCGCTGCGGGCAATCTGGCGCGAAGTGATGAGCGCGTCGCTAGCGCTACAGAAGGACGTGGTGATCTCGGTCTTTGGCACCCGCGGCAGCTTTACCGACAACGCGGCGCGGCAGAAGTTTGGAGGCAGCGTCACCTACAAGTATCAGCCGACGTTCACCGACGTGCTCCGCGAGGTATCCAAGGGGCGCGCAGATTGTGGCGTGGTGCCCATCGAGGACTCGACCGATGGCGTAACGACGCACGTATGCGACCTGCTGATGAACAGCAACCTGAAGATCTGCGCCCAAGTCCTCTTTTCCGTATCCGGGTCGTCAGGCCCCTCGCAGATCGTGGCGAGGTTCTTCGTGATTGGCCGCAAATCAGCCGCGCGGGTCGGCAATGATTTTACCTCTGTGATTTTCTGCTGCGCGAACCGCATCGGTGCGTTGGAGAACAGTCTCGCCGCGTTCCGAAAGCATGGCGTGAACCTGATCAACATCGAGTCGCGGCCTTTCAAGAACAAGCCGCTCGCGGCGTTTTTCTTCGCCGACCTCCAAGGCCATGCCGAGGATGTTTCCGTCCAGAAGGCGCTGGCCGAGTTGAAGCGCCACAGCACGTTCGTGAAGGTGGCAGGCAGTTATCCGAACCAGAACGGGTAGCCCCTGCCGTTTTTGCCTTCGAGTTGGCGCCGAATGAGAGCTTTGCGTTGGTTATACTTGTTGTTGATCGCCCCACAAGCCCTCTGGGCGATCAACAACTCTGTCCCTTATGTCCGACAGGGACTCAGTTACTCGTCCCCCGATTGGCTGAACGGATACGGGGCCATCGCGGGCGTGCTGGAGGTCCAGGGAACGGAGGGCAACGGCATTGACGGGTTTGCGGGCCATGCGCACGACGCCATTGCCGGTCGCACGGACATTTTCGGTTACAGCTACGGATTTCAGGACGTGAAGGATTTCAAGGACAACGACCCAACGGACAACAATTTCCACGGGACGTTTGTCGCGGGCATCATGGCGAGCCAATACAACACCTTCACCGGCGTAGCGCCTTACGCGAAGTATTACGGCGCAGTGTTCGACGGCTCGGACGGCAAGGCCCCGTTTCTCTCCCTGAACAGCTCGCTCAACTACCTGGTCTCCCAAGGCGCGCAAACAATCAACAACAGTTGGGGCAACACCCCCACCAGCGCATCGCAACTGACCGGCTCTTATTTCCCGGAATCGCTACTGATGGACGAATACACCGGTTATCGCGGCAAGACCGGTGGCACGACGGCCACTTATAACAACCGCTTGATGGTCATCGCCGCAGGCAATGCTGGCGAGGAGAGCGGATTGCTCGGCGGGCCAGCCGACAGTTTTAACAGCCTTGTCGTCGGCGCGCTCGCCTCTGGCTCCACACCCGGCTCGACTTGGAACGACCCCGCGCGCGTGCCCGTCGCGCAGGTGGCAACCTACAGCTCGTGGCGACCGCTCGCCGACGGACGCAACGGAGTCCATGTGGTCGCGCCCGGCTCGGACCTCTGGTCCACACTGGCCATCAATTACTTCAACACCAACGGTTACGTGGCTGGCACCGCGAGCGGCACCAGCTTCGCCGCGCCGCATGTGACCGGTGTGGCCACGCTTCTTTACGGCGCACCCGCCCAACCGCTGTGGTCTGGAACAACCTACAAGGGCACCGTTCTTTCCACGGACCACAAGCTCATCAAGGCCATCATCATCAACAGCGCCGACAAGATCGCCGGGCTGGACTCCAACGGCGTTGCGCAGACCTCTTGGCTGCCGGGATGGACAACCCAACAGGATGGAGTGACCACGGCACTCGCACCGTTGAACTACGCCGTCGGCGCCGGCTCTGTCAATGCCGCCAACGCTTTCCTGACCTACGCCGAGGCCAGCAATCGCTTTTGGACGTTGAGCACTCTCACCACGGCCGGCCAGACGGACTATTACACGCTCGGCGAGGGGAAGTTCACCAGCGCGAACCCGGATCAAACCGAGTTGTTCGGACTAACCGCGACGCTCGTCTGGGATCGCCACGTTGATTTCTCCGTCAACACTGACCCGGCCAACCCCGAGGCCGGCTCCATAGACAAGGACTTGCTGAGCCAACTTGAGCTATACCTGCAACGGCAGATATCGCCCGGCCTGTGGACGAATGTCTACATCTCCGCCGCGGTGCCCAGCAGCCTCCAGCACATCTACATGCCGATGCTCCCCACCAACGGCATCTACCGCCTTGCGGTCCACGCGACAACCCTTGTCGAGCCATCTTTGGGCGAAGAATACGCGCTCGCCGTCGAGTTCATCATGGTGCCGGAACCCGGCGGCTGGTTCCTAATCATCACCGGGCTGGCTGTGCTTCGCGCCAGTCGCCGCCGCTCGCGCAAATACACCCGTTCTGCGCTTGCAGCCGCAGGGGTTCAGGCTTAGAAAAGCTGCCGTGAACCGTTTACCATGCATTCTGGTGATGACCGCCGCGCTTTGCGGCTGCTCCAGCCCCGTGACGGAATTGGCGGAACTTGAGCGGATGAAAGACGTTCCCCCGGTCGTCGGCCAATTGCCACTGGAACTGACGCCTGAGCTGCGCGCCGCCGGAGCCATCGAAATCGCCACCTACAGCGGCCCGTGGCTCTTTCGCCATGACAAAATCGGCCGCCTGCATGAAGGCGACCTCATGCAAGTGGACGTCGTCGGCGTGCCGGGCTTGGAACGCCGCTATCTCGATTACATCAACGAGGAACTTCTGTGGACTCCCGAAGGCGTGCAGCCCGTCAAGTGCCGCCGCCGCACTCAGGACGACATCGCCAGGGAGTTTCCGAGCCGCGCCCGCATCCCACAGACACCGGGACTCCAGATCCGCGTCCTCGGCCCCTACTCCACGAATTGCTACGTCATCGGCGGCGAAGTGCGGAAGCATGGTTTCTACATGTGGCAGGATGGACTCGCTCTACGTCAGGCTATCGTCGCCGCAGGCGGCGTCCGGCGTGAAATGCCCGCGGGCAAGATTCAAGTCGTGCGCGGTGACCGGAAGGTCACGTTCCTCCTGCACGACGTAGTTGACCGTGCCGCGCAGGCGTTCCCCATCAAGCCTCTCGACGCCATTAGCGTAACGGAAGCCGTGGACCTAAAGTTCGACGCCCGCAAGCTCGGCATCCCCCCGCCGCAGCCGCGCGAGAAATAGCGCCTCATCCCGCCAAAATTAACCGGCGCTACGTCACGTTAAACCGGAACAGCATCACGTCGCCGTCCAACACAACGTAAGCGCGGCCTTCCTGGCGGACCTGGCCCTTCTCGCGCGCGGCAGCATAGCTCCCGGCAGCGATGAGGTCGGCGAACTTCACCGTCTCAGCGCAGATGAAGCCGCGCTCAAAATCAGTGTGGATGACGCCCGCGGCTTGCGGCGCGGTGAAACCCTCGTGGATTGTCCACGCGCGCACTTCCTTCTCACCGGCGGTCAGGAAGGTCCGCAGGCCCAGCACATGATATGTGGAGCGGATGAGTTGCCCCACGCCACTCTCCTTTACGCCGACGCTCTCCAGGTATTGTCTCCCCTCCTCCACCGAAAGGTCCACCAGTTCCGCCTCAATCGCTGCGCTGATAACAACCGCCTCCGTGCTGCGATGCGTCTCGGCATAACGGCGCACTGTCTGCACATGCGGATTAGCATCTGGATTGGCAAGGTCTTTCTCAGCCACGTTGCAGGCAAAAATTTCCGGCTTGCTCGTCAGCAAACACCACGCTTTCACAAGCACTTGTTCCTCCAGCGTAAAGTCCAGCGTCACCGCAGGCTTGCCAGCGTTCAAATGCGCTTGCACACGCTTGACCAGCGCCATTTCCACCTCGGCGAGCTTGTCGTGTGCGTGGATCTTCTTCGTCAGCGCCTGCGCCCGCCGCTCCAGCGTCTCCATGTCCGCAAAGACC
>Ga0233425_10010041_pt1 | contig 11716 bp, 9 predicted proteins | sample Watercolumn_Towu_2_FD_181712 | JGI IMG/M metagenome (GOLD analysis project Ga0233425, IMG submission 181712) | Freshwater microbial communities from Lake Towuti, South Sulawesi, Indonesia - Watercolumn_Towuti2014_140_MG | ecosystem: Environmental > Aquatic > Freshwater > Lake | place: Indonesia...
AGATCGCCTGATCGCTGAGTATCTGCAGATCTACCAGCTGCAACCTGGCTGGGAGGCCGGGCTCGCGTCCCGCGACGTTCGCCTGGTCCTCGTGGAGCCTGGAGAGCCCCTGGCCCTTGCTCTCGGGAACTCCGCTGACTGGGAACTTGGGTACGGGGACGAGGTCAGCGTACTGTTCGTAAAGAAATGATCCAGCTCGGATTATGTCAAAGCGGCCAGGATCTCTTCGCTGTGACCCGTGGGCTTGACATTTTCGAACACCTTTTGCACCCGCCCGGCTTGGTCGATCAAATAAGTTGTCCGAAGAACACCATCGAACTCGCGCCCCATGAATTTTTTGGGCCCCCACACACCGTACTGATCGCAGACAACGTGATTGGCATCCGCCAATAAGGGAAAGGGAAGTGAATATTTAGCCTTGAATTTAAGGTGGGAACCGGAGGTATCAGGACTGACCCCCAGGATGGCGACATCTTTTTGTACATATGCTGAATAATCGTCCCGAAAGTTGCATGCTTCGGTCGTGCAGCCCGGCGTGTCGTCCTTGGGATAGAAATAGAGCAGCACCTTCATGCCGCGATAATCAGACAATCGTCGCAGGCTATTGTGCTCATCGGGCAGGGCAAAATCCGGGGCATGACTACCAACAGCAAGGGTCATAATTCCTCTCATTTTCTAAATGGACATTTCTGGTCTGATTATAACAAAAAATGGCGGGACAGAGCCCGCCAGCGACCCCGGATTGATCAGGCACGCGAAACTAAAGAATGCCTACTTTTTGAAGAGCTTCTTCCAGCGCGTCGACCATGACCGGCTTGAGGACAAGCGCGTCCGCTCCCCCGTCGCGCGCCCGCCTTGCCGTCTCGGGCTGGTCGTCCGATGTGACGATGATCACCGGTATGCCCATCGTCCTTGGCTCCCTCTTGAGATAGGCGAGCACTTCGAATCCGTCCACGCCAGGCATATTGATATCCAGAAAAACGACCCGTGGGGTCATCTCTTTGAGGATAGCCATAGCTGCGCTCGGACTCAGTGCGGAGCGAGCCGGAATGTCGAAGAGGTCCAGGATCTTCATCAGCGCTTCTGTTGTCTGCCGGTTATCATCGATCACAAGACAGTTTTCCATAACTACCCAACCTCCGCAATGAGTTTTCCCATTCGCTCGATCCCGTATCCGGGAAGACCGAGCACGCTTTGACGAAAATCCGGATCTTCCATGACGTCGAAAAGCGGGCCCAGCAGATCCCCTTCTTGAAAGACAACCGGAACGATCAGCTCATACGACTCGCTGTACAACTCGATGAAGTCCAGGTCAAGCGCACGGGCTGCCGCAGGTATTCCCAGGCCGCAATGCGCCCTGCCGGATGCGATCGCCGCCGCCACCCCAAGATGTGTATATTCCTCCTGATTGTATCCTTGAATCGATTCAGGGTGTATCCCCAGTTTGTCCAGGTGATAATCGAGCAATACCCGCGTACCCGCTCCTCGTTGTCGATTGACGTAGGTCAGATCTGGTCTGGTCAGATCCAGCAAACCGGACACCTGTTTCGGATTGCCCTTTTCCACCATTAGTCCCTGAACCCGTTCGACAAAGCCGAAGACGCGCACCCTGGTACCGGAAAGATATTTCTGGACCGCGACGCGGTTGTATGTCCCGGTCCCTGGATCGAGGAGATGGGAACCGGCAACATGCGCCTCGTTTCGCTGCACGGCGAGGAGGCCTCCCATGGAGCCGGTGTTGGCGGATACCAGGCGGCGGTCCTTCTTCTCGAGGAACTGAGCCAGAAGGTCCAGGGTCATGTCGTGTGATCCGATACAGAAAATCGTCTTCTCGATCTCGGACCTGTCGCGCAGCAACCTGACTTCCACCTCATCGCCCGCTTCTGCGCCTTGAACGCCACGCGGAAAGACAACGATCCCGTCGGCATGGGTCAAGGATGTGATCACGCCTGCCCCGCGGGATAAGGGGGCGGCGAGCACCCGATCTCCAACCTTGCCTACGGCCATGCGGACAAAATCGTCATCTCCACCCGGAGAATGCACTTTTCGGGTCAGGAAAGCTTGGATCGTGTCCGCTTCCGGATTGGATCGCCCGGTCCAGCGGTAGAGCAGCGGACGGACAAATATCTCGCATGTCAAAGTCGCCGAGACTGGATATCCCGGGACCCCGATGATCGGAACCTCCCGGTTGGTGCTGTGGACCGTCCCAAGAATTACCGGGTGCCCTGGCCGGACAGCAACCCCGTGAACCAGGACCTGTCCCAATTGGGCGATGACCCTGGCGGAAAAGTCTTCGGCCCCGGCTGATGAACCCGCATTGAGCAGGATCAAGTCGGAAGTTTCCGCGGCTGAGGAAACCACAGCCGCCAATCTATCCATGTCATCGGGAACGATTGGATAGCGAAGTGCGAGTCCGCCCCAGGAATTCACCTGGCCGGCCATCACGATCGAGTTGAATTCTGTGATCACTCCCGGGGATAATTCGCCACCCACGTTCACCAGTTCCGTCCCGGTTGGAATGATCGCCACGCGTGGTTTTCTGGCGACCTTTATCTCCGCAAATCCGGCAGCGGCCAGAGCCCCCAGGTCGACTGGACGGAGGAGCCGGCCAGCCGGAAAGACCAGCTGGGAGGCGACAATATCCTCACCAAGCGGCCGAACGTGACTCCACGGCGGCACCGCCGCACGGATACGAATAGTGGCTGGATGGCGTATCTCAGCAGACATCTGACCGGCGCGATCCAACGCTTCCACGTTCTCGATGGGGATCACCGCATCGTAACCGGCCGGCAGCGCGTCCCCGGTATCCAGGTAGCGGGCTGATGGATACCGCTGCTCCCCGCCGGCAAGGACAACGATATCGATGGGGGCAGTCAGACTCGCCCCCTTGGTATCGCCGGACCGGACGGCATAACCGTCCATGGCGGATGCATGATAATGCGGGGAGGAGACCCTGGCCCAGCATGCTTCGCCCAGCACCCGGCTGGCAGCCTGTTCGTCGAGGGGGATCAACTCGAATCCGAGCGGTCCGGCCAGCCCCGCAGATTCAAGCGCGGCGAAGAGTGTCATCTCCGCTTCTTGCAGAGGAATGTCTTTGAGGTAAATACTCACTGGATTCCCAATCCGTTCTCGGTCACAACAGGAAGACCGTCACCTGCTCCCCGACTGCTAGGCCGGTGGAGTCGGGTGGTATGCATACCAGACCTGTGGCTGCCGCCAGGCTGAAGATCAAATTACTCTTCCCAAATACGGGCTCTGCTTTGAGCGTTGAGTCTTCCGCGTATACGCGCACGCCGATCCAGTCTTCACGACCAGCCTGGGAAGGAATGTTGATCGTCAGGATTGCCTGGACCTGGGGAAGTATGTCCCGGGAAATTCTCCCGAGCAGACGATCGATGACCGGCAATACGAAAAGCCTGGCGACGACCAGTGCGCTAACCGGGTTGCCAGGCAGGCCGATGACCGCTTTCCCCTGGCATACGGCCAGAATGGTGGGCTTTCCCGGACGCAGATTGACACCATGCACAAGGACACCTGGTTCGCCGAGCGACTGGACCGCGCTGGCAGTATAGTCCCGGCTGCTTGCGGACGAACCTGCGGTGATCAAGAGCATGTCGCATTCCGAAAGTGCGATTGCTGCCAGGCGCCGTAGAGAATCCAGGTCATCCGCGGCGATCCCATATGCATGAACTGTTCCACCCGCCCCTTCGACCAAAGCACCCAGGCTGTATGAATTGATGTCCCGGATCTGGCCCAGAGCGGGAGCTTGGTCGGGGGCGATCAATTCGTCCCCGGAAGAGATGATCCCCACGCGAGGCTCGGTGGCTACGCGCAGCTGCGTCACTCCCAGCGCCATGCAGCCCCCGATCTCAGCCGGGCGCAGTCTGCGTCCGGGCTCGCAAACCCGCTGCCCGGCCTGGACGTCCTCCCCAGGTAGGATGACGTTCTCCCCGCTCGCGCATGGCCGATAGACTTCGACTTCGCCTGCCGCCCCGGATCCCACAACCACCTGCTGCGTATTTTCCAGCATGACCACGGCATCCGCTCCCGGAGGCAACGCACCGCCGGTATGGATCAATGCACATTCGCCGGTGTTCAGGGAAAATTCCGGCATCTCGCCCATGCGGATTTCGCCTCGCAGCGTGAGATACGCCGGCAGACTGTCGGAGGCTCCATGGGTGGAACTTGACAACACGGCATAGCCATCGACCGTGGAGCGGGCGAACTCGGGCAGCGCTTGCAAGGCGATCACATCCTGCGCGAGGATCCTTCCGAGCGCAGCCTGTGTGGGGACGATCTCGGTAGCCGGGACGCTCTCTGGGAGTGCGCTCAAGAAGCGCTCCAGCGCAGCCGCCGGGGGGAGGAGAACAAGGAATTCCGACATGGTCAAGCCAGGAAAAGCGGCATCAGGAGTAAGTAGGCAAGCAAAGCCGAGTTGGCTTTGGATAGTGGAACAATGAAAGACCAGCGGGTCGATCCTCCCCGTCTGATGCGACCCATCCAGAGCATCTGCACGACCGCAAAGGGCAAAGCCAGGAAGGCAGGCAGGAACAATTTCCAAGGAAGACCGCTGACTGGTCCGAGGCCGACAAGCAGGAACGTCCCGGCCACCAGACCCTGATGGACTCGCAGCCCGTTCTGCCAGCCGAGATTGATCACCATGGACTTCCGCGAAGTCTTCAGATCGGCTGCATAAGTCCGGAATTCGGCGACGATCAAGGCCGCCAGGTAGATCAAGACCAGAGGGAATGTCAGCGCCGATAATAATTGGACTGCCGCTATACCCTGAATTGCACAAGCCGCCAAAGGGGTCAGTCCCCCGGCTACGAAGGCATGCAGCAAGATGCGATATCCGGGACCTGCCCTGCCCCACTGCGGCTCTGTGGCCAGGAAAAGAACAAGGAAGAAAGAACACACGACTGCCCCGGCCAGCGCAGAAATAACCCGTTCGAAAAGAAGACCAAGGACGATCGCGGCCGACAGGCCGAAAAAGGCGAACGGCAGTACGAGCGCGCCGCGCCGCCTATCGGCGGCGCCCGGAACCTCGACCAGCCCGGCGCGTTCCACACCTTCGAGGGAAGCCTTCAGGAAGCCAAATCCAATCCTGGCAAAAAAGAGGACAAGAAATCCCATGATCCCAACGATCACATTGACCCCCGCGCCCACGTAGCTCACAATGCCCAGCCCGAGAAGATAGGTCAAGAGCATGAACGTCAGTTCGAACAGGTCAACCATCGACAGGTAAATCGTCATGCGTTTCATGAATTCATCCGCGGACATTATTCAGACCAGCGAATATCCGCCATCGACAGTGAGAGTCTGCCCTGTTATCGCAGGGTTCTCGATCAAATAGTCCAGCGCCAGAAGCAGCTCGTGAATCGCCACCGTCCGCCCCGCCGGTGTCTTTTCGACCAGGCGCGTCCATGCCTCGTCCGCCATATCCGATCCGGGAAGAACCAGCCCGGGGGCAATGGCATTCACGCGCAGTTTGGGGGCAAAGGATTTCGCCATCAATCCGGTCAGGCTTTCGAGCGCTGACTTGGAAATAACGTAAGCCGGGTAACCGGTCCAGGTTTTATGCGCCCCGCTATCCGAGAGGTTAACGACCAGACCGCCGGCTGCCATGAGGGGATATAACTTCTGGGATAAAAAAAGCGGTGCCTTCAGGTTCAAATCCAGGGTGAGGTCCCAATCGCCGGGAGTCAGGTCAAACAGGTTCGCCCGCAGCATGACTGCCGCCGAGTTGACCAGCAATCCCAATTCATGTTCGCCCTTTGCGCAGATGGAGTGGGCGGAGGCCACCAGGCGTGCCAGCTGCCGCGTGGAGCATAGATCCGCCTGAACCGGGTAGACGGGTACACCCGTTGACCTGATCTCGACCGCCAGTGCCAATGCATCTTGATGGGACCGGTGGTAATGCAGGATGATTGCGTAACCGCGCCCGGCCAGATGGCGGGCAAATGCTCCACCCAGGCGATGACCGGCACCAGTTACGAGCGCGAGCTTTGTCATTTCCACAGTCCTGTTTTACCATAAAAATCAGAGGCGGGAAATGTCCGCCTCTGAGATCGACGCCTGCGCCTGACATCCAGCTATTTCCTGAAGAAATTGGAGATGAAAAACCACATGTTCGCCGGCCGCTCCGCCATCCTGCGCATGTAGTACGGATACCAGTGAGTCCCATACGGTACGTACACCCGGACTGGATAGCCCTCCCGGACGCACTGATCCTGCAGGTCACGCCGGATGCCGTAAAGCATTTGAAATTCCAGCGCCTGCTTCGGGAGCCCAACCTTCTCGGCGTACTTTTTTCCGTACTCGATCCGGCGGGGATCATGCGTGCCCAGGGCCGGGATCGGAGGTTTCCGGCCATCCTCGCTGACCGCAGGGGAACCTGCCGTCAGTGCGCCATCGATCATGATCGAGGTCAGGGAATCGAAATTAGCATCCACGTCAGCCTTGCGCGGAAAGGCAACTTCAGCCGGCTCCTTGTATGCGCCTTTGACCAGGCGGAACCTGGCCCGCTCGGCCAGGAGCTCACGGGTGTCCTTTTCTGTCCGGTACAGATACGATTGCACAACGATCCCGACATTATCAAAACCGAGTTTTCGCATGGCACGGAAGATGCGGATCGTCCGGTCCGTATACGGCGAATCTTCCATATCGACACGAACAAAATTCTGGTTTTTCCGCGCGGCTTCGCAGATCTGTCTCAGATTTTGCTCGCATAACGCTTCGTCCAGAGCCAGCCCGATCTGGGTCAACTTCACAGACACATTCGCCCGTACCGCGCAGCAATTGATCTGATTCAGGAGCTGGATCACTTCATCCGCGGCTTGATTCGCTTCGGCAACAGAACTCGTGCTCTCGCCCAAATGATCCAGTGTCGCATTGATCCCGGCCCGGTTCAAGGTACGCACCGCTTCGATCGCTTCTGCAACCGTCGTGCCGGCAATAAATCGACTCGCCGCTCTCCAGGCAAACTTCCAACTCGTGATCAATCTTTGCGCCCAGGACGCCTTGGAAAGGAAGATCAGGAAGGATCGAAGCATGTTCACCTCAGTGGGGTAGTTTACAGGCTAAAGGATTGTAGCACATCTGTAAAAGCTGAGTGTGTTATACTCTTAATCCGTTGGGCATGATGAAAATCATCGTTTTCTGGTTATTGGAGGCTCGGTGAGAATTCGCGGCTCTTCCTTTTTTTTAAGATGGGCATCGCTCTTGTTCATCCTCCTGGCGTCCGTTCTGACCGTCGTCCAGCTGGTGCAGTACAGTCTGCTGAGAGCCTCGTACCCGCCCGATATGACGATCGCAGAGGTCCCGGTCGGCGGATTGGATCCCCAGGCAGCCGCCCAGCGCCTCCTGCAAGTCTACAATCTTCCAGTCGAGCTACAATACGGGACCGAGATCATCGACCTCGCGCCGGCTGTCGTCGGATTTGAGCTCAACATCGACAGCATGCTCGCTGCGGCCGATCTGCAACGAACAGGCGCTCCCTTCTGGGGCGGTTTCTGGGACTACTTATGGAATCGAAGCTCGCCGACCCGTCAAATCCCGCTGGTGGCTGGCTTTTCCGAAGAACGCCTGCGCGGCTATCTCCAGAACGAGATCTCGACACGCTATGACCAGTTACCGGTACCCGCCCAACCCGTGCCGGGGAGTACGGAATTCAGTGCCGGGATCCCCGGTCAGGTCATCGACCTGGACCGGGCAGTCGCCCTGATCGGGGATGCGCTCGAATCACCCTCCCGCCGCTCCGTACTGCTCACCTCGGTGAGAACAAGTCCGGGTCGTCCATCCCTGCAATCCCTTGCGACCCAGCTCAAACAATTGATCGACAGCAGCGCTTACGACGGGCTGATGGACATTTTCCTGATCGATCTGCAAAGCAACAGCAAGATCCACTTCGCTTATCGGGACGGCGAAGACATCGGGGTCAATCCGGACATTGCCTTCACCGCCTCCAGCACGATCAAGATCCCGGTCATGATCTCGATCTTCAAACAATACAATGGGGTCCTGCCGGAGGATATCGCCAGCCTGATGAGCAGTATGATCGCCAAATCGGACAACGCAGCCACAGATCTGCTGATGCAGACTCTGGACACCAACACCGGACCACTCATCGTCACCGAAACGATGCAGGCGCTCGGACTGGAAAACACATTCATCGCCGGGTATTTCGCCCCGGGGTCCTTCCTCCTGCGTCCCTACTCCACGCCATCCAACCGTAGGCTGGATATCTCGACGGATCCGGATGTCTATAATCAAACCACGCCTGCCGAGATGGGGACCCTGCTGGAGGATATTTACATGTGCTCTCAGTCCGGGGGAGGCGCCCTGGTGGCCGCCCTGCCCGGCCAGATCGACCAGCAGGCCTGCCAGCAGATGATCAATTACCTCCAGGAGGACCGGCTTGGTGCGCTCATCCAGGCTGGCGTCCCGGAAGGGACGATCGTCGCCCACAAACACGGGTACGACAACGAGATTTTCCACATCAGCGACGCGGCGATCATCTATACGCCGGGGGGCAATTACGTGCTGACGATTTACGCTTACGATCCCGCCGGATACAGCTGGAACCTGGCCTCACCGGTTTTTGCCAGCATCTCGCGAGCTGTCTATAATTATTTCAATCTTTCTTCCGATTAACTTAAGCCCCGCCATCGAATTCGCTGGCGGGGCTTTTTATATCGGAAGCTCTCAACCGCCAATCAGTATATAATAAAGACATGAGCCTCAACCTTAACCTGTTTCGTCTTCAGCAAGCAGACACGCAGTGCGATCGGATCAATTCCAGGCTCACAACGATCCTGAACCTTTTACAGGATAATAAAGGCGTCATGTCTGCGGCCGCCAGGCACCAGGAAAGCCTCGAGGCGATCGCCCGGGCGCGGACGCAGATGGACGAGGCGGATGCCACGCTGACGGCGCATCGGATCAAGCTGGAACAACTCGAAGCCAGTCTGTACAGTTCAACCGGTCACAGCCCCAAAGAGCTTCAGGACCTGCAGAACGACATTACCTCCATGCGCAAGTACACCCCGGAGCATGAAAACCGCCTGCTTGAGTCTATGCAGATCTACGAAGACTGCCAGTCCGCTGTGGCGGATGCGCTCTCAGCCAAACAGGCTGCTGAAAGTAGATCCGAATCTGGCAACAGCGCATTGATTGCGGAACAAAAAGACCTGAAAAAGCAGCTTGATAGTACGCTGGCCGAACGAACAGCCATCCTGGCCTCGATCCCGACCAGCGAGCAGGAGATGTATTCCGACCTTCGCCAGCGGAAACGCGGCATTGCTGTCGCCAAGGTCGAAGATAACGGCTGCTCAATTTGTGGAGCCGGCATGACCGCGGCCCAGATCCAGGAAATAAAACAAGGCAAAAACCTGTCCCACTGTCCAACCTGCGGACGGATCCTCTTCGCAGCGTGATCGAGAATCGGGTGCATCATGCGTTTTCGACTGCCATCAATTGATATTATCTCCTTCTGGGTCGGTTTCCTGATCGCCTCCCTCTTCTGGTGGGTCATCTCGATGCTGCGACCTGCCTTCAAGCAGATCGTTGAAAATAACCGGAAACAAAAAAGCGACAAGAAAGAAGCCAGCCGGTACGCGGGGGCGATCGAGGATCGCTACCGCCAGGCCGTCCTCCAGGCCGCGCAGGGAATGCATCTCGCCGCACCGCTCTTCTCCCTGGATGAGATCCTGGTTCCCCCGCAGGTCCTGGCACCGCCGATCCGCATCGAACCCGGAACCCCCCTCTTCAACGAAGACATCGTCGACGTCACGCTTCCCTACATGCCGACATGGCCGGAACTTGCAGCCACTTATAACGCCCAGACGCTGACCCTGGGACGGGCACTTTCCGGCAACTCGGATATCGTCCTGGTCGGACAGACCGGCATGGGAAAAACAGTCGCACTGGCGAGCCTGGCATCTTCCGTTGCCAGACGGGATCCTGCAACCGGCCTTCCGCCAGACCTTCTACCCATCCTGGTCCATATCGCCGATTTGAGTATCCCGTCGAACGGCTCGAAAGAGACACCGACCGACATGCTGGTGGGTGCCATTCTTGATCGGTATAACGAGCTGGATCAGGGACGAATCCCTGATTTCATTGGTCGGGCGTTCTCCGATGGGCGGGTCCTCCTGCTTGTCGACGGTACGGATGAACTGACCCCGGACCGGCTAAAAGAGGCGGTCGAATTCATCAAATCGATCAAGAAGGCATATCCAAAAACCCGCATGGTGACGACCGCTTCGACCGAGTATCTGGACGGTCTTGTTACCCTGAACTTCATTCCCCTTTATTTGGCAGCCTGGAATCACTCGCAGCGGGACTCGTTCCTTTCCCGCTGGGGGGATCTTTGGAACATGTTCGTCGCTGTGGAAACCTGGGCGCAGCAAAGCGGTGAAAGCCTGGATCCGATCCTGCTGAATGCGTGGCTGCTCCAGGATGCCGCATTTACTACTCCGCTGGAACTGACCCTCAAGGCCTGGGGCGCGTATGCCGGGGACACCCGCGGCCCACGGACCATCGATATACTCGATGCGCACATCCGCAGGTTGACCCCCGCCAACACGCCACGCGCCGCGCTGGACTTCCTGGCATTACAGATCATCCTCAATACGGAACCCGTTTTCGATCCGCGCAAGGCACGCGAATGGGTGAAGAATTTCGATCCGGATGCGAATTCCGTCGGCACACAAACGGACAACGATTCTGCAGCCGTCGAACAAAATGGGACCGGCACGAAAAAGAACAAAACGAAGGCTGAGCGCAGCGAGGCGCAGGTCGCTCCGACCCTGGGACTCATTTCCAAGTTTGCTGCGACCGGGCTCCTGGCGACACACCGCGCCAATAAAATGCGCTTCGCGCATCCCATTTATGGCTGTTATCTTGCCGGAAAAGCGCTCAGCAACCTGCCGCCGCAAAACCTTCTGCATCAGCCAGCCTGGATAGGAAAGAACCTCTCCCTGCAATTTCTAGCCGCCCAAGGGGATGCAAGCCCGTACGTGGATCTCCTTTCGCAAAATGTCGATCGCCCGCTCTTCCTTGGACTCCTGACACCAGCCCGTTGGCTCAAAGAGACCAGTCGCCAGGCGACCTGGAAGGGCATGCTGATGGCCAAGCTTGCGGAATTGATCCACCAGAGAGGCCAGCCACTCGGGTTGCGCGGCCAGGCCATGGCCGCGATCATCCTCAGCGGGGACCCGGGTGCAGCACTTCTCTTTCGCCAGATGCTTGAGGATAGCGACACCGATCTGATCCAGCTGGCCGCACTCGGCTGTGGCGCGATCCGGGACCAGAAAGCCATTCCCCAGCTGACGAAGTTGTCCGGCCATGCCGTCCCCTCCGTCCGGCGGTCCGCCTGCCTGGCTCTCGCCTGCATCGGCACGCAAGCTGCCATGGATGCGCTTGCCGGGGCGCTGCTGCGCGGCGACGAGAATCTCAAACGGGCTGCTGCCGAGGCCATGGCCAACCACTCACATGAAGGGTATGCCATGCTCAAGGAAGGCGCGACGATGAGCAAGATGGAGGATCTCGATATCCGCCGCGCGGTCGTCTATGGCCTGGGCAGGATCCGTCAGACCTGGGCGGACGAGTTGATCATGAAAATGCAACTCGAAGACGATCAATGGGCCGTTCGGGACGCCTGTACACAGGTCCTGGAGGAACGCCAGAAACCCGACCCGCATATTCCGGTCCGACT
>Ga0233425_10010042_pt1 | contig 11716 bp, 11 predicted proteins | sample Watercolumn_Towu_2_FD_181712 | JGI IMG/M metagenome (GOLD analysis project Ga0233425, IMG submission 181712) | Freshwater microbial communities from Lake Towuti, South Sulawesi, Indonesia - Watercolumn_Towuti2014_140_MG | ecosystem: Environmental > Aquatic > Freshwater > Lake | place...
CTTTACAACCCGCAGGCCTTCTTCACACACGCGGCATTGCTGGATCAGGGTTGCCCCCATTGTCCAATATTCCCCACTGCTGCCTCCCGTAGGAGTCTGGGCCGTGTCTCAGTCCCAGTGTGGCTGTTCATCCTCTCAGACCAGCTATAGATCGTCGCCTTGGTAGGCCTTTACCCTACCAACTAGCTAATCCAACGCAGGTTCCTCTTTCAGCGATGGCTTGCGCCACCTTTCTTCCTCAGAATAGTATGCGGTATTAGCCTCAGTTTCCTAAGGTTATCCCCCTCTGAAAGGCAGATCCCTACGCGTTACTCACCCGTCCGCCACTCGTCAGCCAAGAGCAAGCTCTTGCTGTTACCGTTCGACTTGCATGTGTTAAGCATGCCGCCAGCGTTCAATCTGAGCCAGGATCAAACTCTTCATTGAAACTGTTTTGCCTTTCGGCCAGTTCGTTTGATCATCGTGTCTCTTTCAACACCTGACTAATTTCTCTTTCGACTCGTCGTTTCCAACGCGCCTTTTATTTCTCTTCAGAATGACGTTGTACCTCGCGTGAACCTACATCTCTAAAGACTTTTACTTCTTCTCAAGATGTGGTCTTCTGCTTTGCTTTCTTTTTAATGAACCTTTGGCTTTCTGCCAAAACAGGATGGCCATTCTAGCGCCTTATTTCTCGAAGTCAACTGATCTCTTGGAAGTTTTTTTGAAATCTCAGGTTTTAAGGTATACTTTTCCCCTCTCTCGGGCCTGTTTCTTTAATTATTCATTCATAAGGAGTCTCTAAATTTATGGCTTCTAAATCAAAATCTGCGGGATCTGCTCCCCTTCCCTTTGAACAATCCATGAAGGAATTAGAAAAAATCGTGGAGGCCTTAGAAAGCGGCACTTTATCCTTAGAGGATTCTCTTCAACGTTTTGAGCAGGGGATTCAACTCACTCGAGGATGCCAAAAAGCCCTACAAGAGGCAGAGCAAAAAGTAAAAATCCTCTTGGAAAAAAATGGCAAAGAAATCCTTGAGGATTATGAGGAAGAGGAAGACGAGTAATTAAGCCACGTGGTAAGTAATCCCCACACTGGCTAAACCCAACTGGCTCGTAAGGGTTTCATGGTGTTGGATTTCATTTTTTATAAAAATATTGGAATAACTCATATTCACCGCCCAATGTTCATTAAAGTCATAGGCAAGGCCTGCCACCGCTTCTGGGCGAAACACATTATGGCGACTTCTCATACTCACAGGATACAAAAGCCCTGAGGCAACAGGGATGAAATCCTTATACCGATGCCGCTCATTCACATAAGCACCCCCTGCTTTTACAAATACTCGGTATCCATTATGAAAAGGATAATGAGCGGTGAGTAAGGCATCTGCTCCATCAATCCTCAGGGTGCCTGATTCATATAAAAGACCGTTCAAGTAATAAAGATTATACCGCTGATCAGTCCACTCCATGGCTCCTACTTCCGCTCCAAAGTAAGAATTAAATCCATAACCTAAGGAAAAACGTCCTGCAATTCCCCCCGCATCTTCCGCTTTTCCTAGGGCAAACAATGCCCCTGCATCATTGTAACGTCTGATATATCCCTCTCGAGAAGAGTCTCCCCAACCTCCTTGCAAGGATACATAAAATCCAGAATTTCTTGGCGCTGGAGCCCCAAACACAAGGGTTGTTACGAAGAACATGGAAAAAATTAAAGCAATCCTTTTTGTCATAGCCCTGCGTTCCTTCTAGCTTTTCACCTTAATGGGTATGGTTTTAAATTGGGAGGAAGTCCTTAAAGGAGGTTTCCATCCATGACCATAAATAATTTCAAAGCATAAGGGAAGCCCCTGTGAAGAGAAGTCCTTCTCATCTTGGGAAATATTCTCTCCTAACCATGGTGTTAATTCCCATTGAGTTAAATCCTCAAGCAGCAGGGAAGGAGAATCATACTCAAAGGTGAGGGTTTCCATTTCCATTACTGGATTTAAAAAACCCACTTGTTGCAAATCATCTCCCACATCATGCATGTCGGGAAAAGCATTTTCCCCATGAAACGTACCCGCTCCTAAGGTGGAAAAAAGAAAAAGCCCCTCGGGTTTTAATACTCGCAAAATTTCTGAAAACACTTCCTTGCGAGGCTCAAACCAAAATAAACCTAAGTTAGATACCACTGCATCCAGAGTATTACTTTGAAAGGGTAGGAAAAAAGGATCCATGGTGATGGAAAAAGGGGGTTCCAAGGGAATCACATCCAAAGCAATTTCACAAACTTGAGGGAAGCGTGCTTTCAAGAAAGGGCTTAAACAACTACCCCCCGCCCCTAAATTTAAGAGAAGCTGGGGAGAAAGACGCAACCCATCAAAATGCTCCACTAATCGTTCCGCAATTTCTTGATGTAAGGGTAATTCAGAATGAAGCTTATCACTCAAACGACTTCGCGCTGCTTTGAGGGAAAGGCTTAGAGTTTCTTCTTTAATACGCACCTCCTATGGCAATTTCATATTATGGGGGCATTATAAAAAGATTCCTCATATTGACAAGACCCACCGTTATTTTCAGAATGACAATTCTAAAGAAAAACGTTGCCCCTTCCGCTGTCATCCCCGCGAAGGCGGGGATCCATCCTACGCGCCGCTACGAGTTGGATGAAGCGTAAGGAAATGACATCGAAGAGAATTCTTGCTCTACCCGCTCATAACGGGTAGTTGCAAAGGGATGAATGGATCCCTGCCTTCGCAAGGATGACAGCGAAGAAAGTAATTGGGATGACAAAGAGAGCCTCTCTACTATAAGGATTCATGATGAAAGCTGCTTGGTTGTTTCCTAAAAAGTGTCTTTTTTGTCAATTAAAAACCCACACCGCCACGGCTCTTTGCAAGACTTGCGAAGCCTTGTTGCCTTATCCTCGAAACCCCTGTGTGAGATGCGGATTCTTTTTACCTTTGTCTTCCTCCACACCTTGTGGGAAATGCCTGATGCAACCTCCCGCCTTTGATGGGATTTATGCTTTGTTCTCCTATGAAAATCCCATTGCTTCTTTGATTCAAGATATTAAGTTTCAAGAACATTTTTTAATAGCCCATGGATTGGGAGAAATGTTGGGAGCTTTTCTAAAGAAACAATACGAAGAAAAACCCTTGCCAGAAGTCATCATCCCCGTGCCCCTTCATCCCCAACGTTTAAAGCATCGAGGATTTAACCAAGCCTTGGAATTAGCAAAACCCTTAAAGAAAATATTAAACATCCCTTTAGATCCCCGGGCCTGTACCCGTAAAAAAAATACGGCCCCCCAAGCCACCTTGAGTGCTTCTCAACGGGGGAAAAATATAAAAGATGCTTTTCATATTCATCATACTTCTTACAAATCCATCGCCTTGGTGGATGATGTAATCACCACGGGCAATACCCTTCATGATTTGGCTCAAGGGTTTAAACGGGAAGGAACTTCTCACATTGTATTATGGTGTTTAGCCCAAACGCCGCCGTAAAAAAAGAAGCTTTGGATTTTTTAAAAAAGGGATGATAGTATGCGGTTTGTTAAATTATGAGTATTTATTTTTTTATTATAGAAAAGGGGGAATGATGGCTGGGGAAAAAAAATTATCGGAATTATTATCTCGCTCTGTACCTGCCTTCCCACCCGTTGAAGATCCTTTTGGTCTTGGAGTTTCCTTTCATTCAGAAAGCCCCGAAGAGTTTGGAAAGAGAGTGTGGGGCACCCGATTAAACAAGAAGGGAGGACTTGGTTTTTTCCCCGGCTCTCAAGCCATGGAATCTCTTGTAGCATTCGATTCTCCCGAAGAGGCAGCAAAAAAGAAAGACGATGATTTTCTAGACTTACTAGAAGAATCTAGACAACAAGCATTACAAGAAGTCGCGAGTCCTACCGTTGTAAAATCAAGTCCCTTTGCAGTTTTTCAAAAACCTGTGGAAGCAGCTTCAGCAGAATCCAGTATAGAAGAGTCTTCTGTACCCCCAACACCAAACACGAGTCCCTTTGCTGCTTTTTCAAAAACATCCTAATAACCCCATTTTTATAAGGTAACACCCCATGCGATTGAATCAACGAGCCTCCGAAGAATTACGCCCCGTTCAAATCACACGACATTACACAAAACATGCGGAAGGATCCGTATTAGTGGCTTTTGGCGATACCCGGGTATTATGTACTGCCAGTGTTTCTCCTGGGGTTCCTAAATTTTTAAAAGGCACTAATGAAGGATGGCTCACTGCGGAATATGGCATGTTGCCCCGGGCCACCCACAGTCGCACAGATAGGGAAGCCGCCAAGGGAAAACAATCGGGACGCACCTTAGAAATTCAACGCCTCATTGGACGGGCTTTACGATGCGCCGTGGATTTAAAATTATTGGGGGAAAACACTCTTCAAGTGGATTGCGATGTATTACAAGCAGACGGAGGAACCCGCACCGCTGCCATTACGGGGGCTTGTGTTGCGGTATACGATGCCATTGATTTTTTACGGAAACGAGAATTAGTGGCCGGCAATCCCTTTAAAGGTTTTATCGCCGCTGTCTCCGTGGGTTTATACCAAAATACTCCCATTTTAGATTTAGATTATGGGGAAGACTCCCAAGCAGAAACCGACATGAATGTGGTGATGACGGAAGATGGAAAATTCATTGAAGTGCAAGGCACCGCAGAGGGAGCTCCTTTCCATGAGGAATCATTACATGAGCTTTTAAAGCTAGCGGCCCAAGGCATTGAAAAACTCATAACCCTTCAAAAACAAGCAGTTGCCTCATAAAAACCCCATTTCTCCCCATGTGATATATAATATAGTCATCCTTTTTAAATAAGGAAGGCGTGTTATGGGGCTCTTACCATTAACAAATAAACCATCAGCGGGAACTCCTGATAAGCTACGAGGCTTTAGCTTAGTAGAAATGATGTTTGTCATTGTAATCATTGGCATCATCACCGCCATTACTGTGAATATTTTAAAAGATCGCCTCAGCAGCGGCCTTCTTGAAAAAACCGCTTCCCAAATGGAATTAATACTACAAGCCCAATCTGCTTATTACACAGATCAAAATCAACCGGCTCAAAATCTCAGCGATTTAAGTGCTTACTTAACCATGCCCTCCAATACGGAAAATCCTTGGGGAAGCCCTTATGTCTTGGGTCCTCCTTTAGGAAGTACTTCGGGAATGCTCACCTTAACCACCCAAACCCCGAGTCAACAAATTGCTCAAGAACTTGCGGGATTACTACCAGGAAGTACAGTGATACAAAATACAAGTGTCATGATTTCCGTTCCCGTGAGTCTTGCGGGAAATATTCAAGCCACTTCTTCTTACGATCTTTACTGGCCCATGAGTGGAACCTCAGGGGGTCGTTCCGGCTTTAGCATCGATGCCCTTTCCTGCCCCACAGGCACTCATCGCTATATATCCACTCAAATGACAGGTTATCAGCCAAATCATGCCTCTCAAGGAGCGATTTATTACATACAACCCAGTGTGGCCCAAGAGAGCAACACTGATTTTACCAGCTCTAGTTACATGTATCCTGTCTTAGGGTTCCAAGCTTACTATGGCCCCACTTCTTGTGCGGGAGATTTAAACGATCCCTCCACATGCACTTATTTCACCATTAATATTTACTACACTGTGGATGCCACTGGTGTGGGAAATGATGAAAAAATTGCAACTCCTAATTTTGATAATTTGCTTACAGATAGTAAAGCTGGCGATAATACGATTAACAAAAGTGGGAATGCCATGTTCCCCGGTTACATTGGTGGCACAGGAGGTGCGCCTACGGGAGACCAGAAAGGTAAAACCTTAAGTTTTTATAATGTACAAACCTTTGCAATTAGTGAGTATACGGGTCGCATTGTTTTTGGTACGGACTTGCCTAATAAAGGTTACTTTACCACCTTAGACACAGGTCCCTCCCCTTGCTCCGATCCCTACTGCCCTAATGAAAATAATTTTTCAGGGAGCTCCGGCAAAACCTCTCCCCAAGCCACAGGATATATTGGCACTTTAATTGTTCATCAATGGTGCACGAAACCTGCTGCTCTATTTCCAAATTAAACTTCATTCCTAGACTCCGTTGCCACCTTGACTTCCCCTTGGGCAAAACGTACTCTTTCACTTTTTGGAGTGTGCCATGTCCATTCCCCTCACGGTACGAGAATGGGGTTTACAACCCTATGAACCTATTTGGAAAGCCATGCAAACCTACACAGACACCCGTGGGGAACACAGTGAGGATCAGATTTGGTTATTGGAACATCCCCCTGTGTTTACCCAAGGCCAAGGGGGGAAACCAGAGCATGTATTGAACCCTGGTTCTATTCCTGTGATCCCCGTGGATCGGGGAGGTCAAGTGACTTACCATGGCCCAGGACAATTAGTGGCTTATTTGCTCGTTGATTTAACGCGACGAGGATTCAGTGTACGTCCTTTTGTGAATGTTATTGAAGGAGCTCTGATTAAAACTCTGGCCCATTGGGGCATTGAGGCAGTGGCTCGAAAAGATGCTCCTGGCGTTTATGTAGAAGGGGCTAAAATTGCTTCCCTCGGACTCCGCATCCGCAATGGGCGAAGTTACCATGGCTTGGCTTTAAATGTTCATATGGATTTAGAACCTTTTTCCCGAATCAATCCCTGTGGATTTTCTGGCATGAAAATGACTCAACTCTCTCAGTGGGGGGGACCAGAACACCTAGCTGAAGTGACTCCTCTTCTGGTAGAATGCCTCACCCAAGCCCTTTGCGAAACATCAATCAGCGGGAGTTCAACATGACAACACCCTTTCAGCCCGTGGATCCTACCCTCAAACAAAAAGGGGAAGGAAAAATGGCCCGCATCCCCATCAAAATTGATGTCACCGTGGAACCTTTAAAAAAGCCCGATTGGATCCGAGTGAAAATTCCTGCAAACAATGGAATTTCCCACATGAAGAAAAAATTTCGAGAACATGGGTTATACACTGTGTGTGAAGAAGCTTCTTGCCCTAACCTTCCAGAATGTTTTAGTCATGGCACCGCCACCTTCATGATCATGGGAGACAAGTGCACTCGACGTTGTACGTTTTGTGATGTGGGTCATGGCCGCCCCGATCCCTTAGATCCTGAGGAACCTAAAAAACTAGCCCTCACCATTCTGGAAATGAAATTAAAATACGTGGTGATTACTTCCGTGGATCGAGATGATTTACGAGATGGGGGCGCAGAACATTTCGCTCATTGTATTCAATCCATACGGGCTGCTTCTCCTGGGATTCAAATTGAAGTATTAGTGCCTGACTTTCGGGGTCGTATGGAACGAGCCTTGAATGCCTTAAGCACTCACTTACCCGATGTGTTTAATCACAATACAGAAACCGTCCCTCGCTTGTACAAACAAGTTCGCCCCGGTTCTGACTATTTATGGTCTTTGAAACTCTTAAAAGAATTTAAAGCACTCCATCCCCACATTCCCACAAAATCGGGCTTGATGTTGGGACTGGGAGAAACCAATGAAGAAATAAAAGTGGTTTTGAAAGATCTCCGTGACCATGAGGTGGACAATGTCACCTTGGGTCAATATTTACAACCCAGTCGCCACCATGCTCCCGTGATGCGCTATGTACCTCCTGAAGAGTTTGAAGCCTTAGGAGAGTTTGCAAAATCCCTAGGATTTAGTAATGTAGCTAGTGGGCCTTTGGTGCGCTCATCATATCATGCGGACTTACAAGCTGCTGGAGAAAAGGTGTCGTAGGAAAAGATGGATCTTATTCACTATCTAAAACCTGTTATTGATTGGCTACATGTGCATCCTCACTGGGCAGGTTTTGTTACCTTTTTAATTGCTCTCACCGAATCCTTAGCCATTGTGGGATATATTATTCCCGGCTCTGTCATGATGACCGCCGTGGGGACCCTCATTGGTGCCAATATTATTCCCACATGGACTACTATCATCTGGGCTATTTTAGGAGCCATTGCAGGAGATGGTTTAAGTTATCGCATAGGCCATCACTTTAAAGACAATATTCGAAACATGTGGTTCTTTCGTCGTTATCCTCAATGGCTCAATAAGGGCGAGCAATTTTTTAATCGCCATGGAGGAAAAAGCGTTTTCTTAGGTCGTTTTGTGGGAGCGGTGCGTCCCATCGTGCCCTTGATTGCAGGAATGTTGCGATTAGAATCTTGGCGATTTTTTCTATCTAATGTGTTTTCTGCCCTTTTGTGGGCCCCTGCCTACATGGTACCGGGAGTCCTCATTGGGGCTGCTGCTTTACAAATGGATCCCAAAACCGCTACGGAATTTGTATTATGGATTTTAGCGTTGCTGCTGGTGGTGGGTTTAACTTTTTGGCTGATTAAAATTCTTCTCTTTAAACTTTTAGACATGGCTCATCATGGGTTACATCGATTATGGCGATTCTTATTACGCCATCCCACCTTTCGCCCTCTTTGCTTGTTACTTCAAGATCCCTATCATCCTGAAGGCCATGGGCAATTAACTCTAGCTTTCGTGTTTTTTTTCACCTTGATTCTCACGGTTGCTCTCAGTATGAATGTGGTGCATGAAGGCTTCATGACTCATCTTAATCTTCCCGTCCATACTTTTTTTCGTTCCATACAAACCCTCCTTGGAACAAAAATCATGGTGCTGGTGGGTTTAATGGGAGACAAATTGATTTTACTTCCCACCAGCACAGCTATTTTTGTTTTATTTGCTTGGCAGAAACAATGGCGTGCGGCCCTTCACTGGATTGCTGCCATCGTATTGTGTGCGGGGTTTGCTTATCTGGTGAAACAATTCAGTGATTACCCTCGTCCTCTGGATGTCTTGTCACCCAACACTAGTAACGGATTCCCGAGTGGTCATGCGGCGGTGAGTGTGATTTTTTTCGGATTTTTTTCTATTTTAATCAGTCACAATTATCCTCGATGGTTGCGAGGAGTTATTTATGGCGTAAGTCTCTTTCTCATTACCGCCATTGTGATTTCTCGATTGTATGTGGGAGCTCATTGGTTTACGGATGTGTTAGGAGGCATTTTAATTGCCCTCTGCGCTTTATTTTTAGTGACCCTTTCTTATCGCCGAGAATTGTATCCTAAATTACATCTCACTCCCGTATATGTGGGAGCTCTTACGGTTTATCTTCTCGTATACAGTGTGGTGTGTTACCTAGAGTTTGATAATCTTGTTAATAGTTATCGTCCCCTTTGGCCCAGCCAACAAATTAAAATGAATACTTGGTGGGATGCGGATCACCCTCATCCTCTTCTTTGGAAAAATCGTTTTGGAGTTCCCATTCATCTCATTAATCTTCAGTGGGCTGACACTCTCCCCAATATTCAACAACAATTGGAAAATAATGGATGGGAAGTGATCCCTAAACAAACTTTTTTAAATACCTTGATTCGATTTTCAAAAAATAATGGGGAAAAACATTTGCCCTTAGTACCCGCCAATTATCAAGGACAAACTCCCGTGCTGGTGATGGTAAAAGCTACAGAAAGTCATCATCGAATTTTAGTGCTTCGTTTGTGGGATTCTCGTATTGATTTTACGGATAGTAGTTTGCCCCTTTGGATAGGCACGGTAAATTATCAAATTTCTCGCAATGCAAAATTTTGGAAAGCCCGGAAAGACATCCAACGTTATTTAAAATTACCTCCAGCGATTTTGTCTTTGCAAGGGGTCGTGCTGAGTAATCAATGGCACATCATGACCTATCCCTCTCAGCAAAAACCCGTGCCCCTTCTTCCCTCTGAATGGCAAGGAGGCACCCTCTTCATCAAACCCGCCACCAGCCCCCATGCCCTCCATGAGCGCAGTTGGTTGTTGCCTTTAAAGGAATTATTGGTTTTTCGGTAGAAAATACGGCCATTGTTGACATTTTTAGGGAAAGAGGTGTAGGGTAAGGCTAGTTTTATTACGGAGGGTGTCATGGCTGGGGAACCACCTACATCAGGTGCATCAAAATCACATCTATCGGAATTCGCAACAGAAGAAGCTCTTCAAAATCGTCTTAGTGAAGTGCCAGAATATACTATTCCTGAAGCCACAAACCCGAACTATGTATTATTTTCTTCTCTTTTAATTCCTTGGGCAGTTCTTTTCTTAAAAGAAATTGACGATTTATTGGGTAAAGCGCCTAACTATTCAGCCTTATTAGTGGATCGAAACTCTTACCAGAGCAACGTAACTATCATTCCTTCAATTTTTTCTATTTATTCAATTCCTGTTGAAATTGCCGAAGTACGATTTCCATCCAGGATGGAAGCGCTGGGACTGGAAAACCATCCTCACCATGACTTCTTGCTCCGTCATCTTATGCTCTTGGACGCAATCGTTTTCGACGCTGGTCTCCATTTCATGGAAAAAGCAGCTCCGTTTTTTGCAAAAACAGATGGAACTATTTCACAGGATGATGAAAAAATTTCAACTGCTTATAAACTCATATGCGAATTATTCAAAGAGTTCTTATTAAGTTATCTCATTAGAGAACTTTCGGAATTAAAGGAGGACGATCCCCTTTTTAATGGCACCAATGGTGACATTTCCACATATCTCCATGCTCTTTTCAACAGATTCCAACATTCTCTTCTCATTGAATTTATTCGTTATTTACAAGTTCCCTCGAAAATTGACATAGGGGCTCGTGCGTTTGAAAGTAAGATTTCTAGCGCCATAGAGGTAGTCACAGAGATTGAAAAACAAACCGCCGCTTATCTTCATCAATATGACCCGCCTATTATTCCTGCTGTGACTGTCAGTAAAATAACCCCCAGCACTTCTAACCCTTCTTCCCCTCTTGAAGATTCAACGATGAATCCGAGTGCTCCCAGCACGTCTAACCCTTCTTCTCCCCTTGAAGGTTTAACCCCACGAGAAAAAGCAAGTTATTATGCGGTTCTTCCCGTTAATCCGAAGCATCCTTTAGAACCTCTTTATTCTTTAGAAGAAGAATTAGAACTTTTAAGTGAAATAGGATGGCGTACAGGAAATAAAAGCATCGTTGAAGGCATTAACCTCTATAAAACTATGATGCCGGGGACAAACCCTGAGGTTCAAAACCAAACAGTTATATTCGCACAACTGACTCGTTATTTTAGTTATGGCCTTGATGCACGATATGGTGGCACTAAGGAAGAGCGAGTGGCTCGTGCCCAAGAAGGAATTCTAGCACTGGTACCTGCTATGCTCCTTGCCCGGTGTGAAGGCTCAGGAAGTTTTTTGACCTGTGGCTTTCTAATCGGAGCAGATACTCTCGTGATGGCCTTAGGTCTTGTGGGTATTGTTTTAGGAACCTTCGGATTATTTACAGGATTTGGCACTGCCCCTTCCGCGGTGGTGCTCGCTGTGGGGATCCTTCTTTTAGGTGGTGGCACAGGAGCGATTTTTCCTCTTAAAAATAAAATAGAAATAGACTCCCGTCCTGGTTTCGTTAACAAAGCCTTGCAGAGTTTATCTATTTTTGAAAGAGCCGTAGAAGCAGTGCCGGTAACTACAACGACGTTTCCTTCCCCGATGGCCTCTTCTTCTTAAAAATTCTCTCTTCATATTCCCCCCTCTCCCCAACCCTCCCCCGCCAGGGGGGGAGGGGGTAAGATCCGGCTCCCTTCCCCCTCGTGGGGGCTTTGTTGAATAAATTAACTTTATCAACAGTCCGGCTGGGATGAGGACTTATTCATTTTAATTTATATTGCTACCGAGTTAGGCATTCCTAACGTCGTCATTTTATTAATGATCTGGCACGC
>Ga0233425_10010043_pt1 | contig 11713 bp, 5 predicted proteins | sample Watercolumn_Towu_2_FD_181712 | JGI IMG/M metagenome (GOLD analysis project Ga0233425, IMG submission 181712) | Freshwater microbial communities from Lake Towuti, South Sulawesi, Indonesia - Watercolumn_Towuti2014_140_MG | ecosystem: Environmental > Aquatic > Freshwater > Lake | place: Indonesia...
GGCCTTTTGCAGGCGGAGCAGGTCCATCTCGGTAATGTAGGACTTGGCGACGATCTGCGCCACGATGCGCATGTGGGCGGCGTGCAGTTCGAACTGCTCGTCCGTGGGCGGGATGCGGACGATTTCTGTGGTCCGCGGCGGGAGTTGCTGCAGCACCGATTCCCGCGTGCGCCGCCGCAAGACGGGGCGCAGGTTCTCGCGCAAGCGATCGAGGTTCTTGTAGCCCAGCACGTGGCCCTTTTCATCCACCACGCGATGGCGGTGGAAGAAGCGAAATGCCGGCGGCAGGCGGCGGTCGTCCACGAATTGCACGATCGAATACAACTCGTCCAGCCGGTTCTCCAACGGCGTGCCGGTGAGCACCAGGGCGAACGGCGATTTCAGCCCCTTGATCACGCGCGACGTCTTGGCTTGCCAATTCTTGATGCGCTGGCCTTCGTCAAGGATGATCAGGTCCCATCGCGTGCGCTCGACGGCCATGATGTCGCGGAGCACCTGCTCGTAGTTGCAGACGGTGAAGAAGCAGTCGTTGTCGTACTGCTTGGCGCGCTGGGCAGCGCCGCCGATGACAAGCTGCACGCTGCGGTCGGAGAACCGGCGGACCTCGCTCCGCCACTGCGATTTGACCGAGGCAGGGCACACGACCAGCACCTTGCTGATTCCGGCCTCGCGCGCCAGGATCTCGGCCGCGCCCACGCCCTGGATGGTCTTGCCCAGGCCCATGTCGTCGGCGAGGACCGCACGCCCGACCGCGGCGGCAAAGGCAACCCCTTCAAGCTGGTAGGGGAGCAATTCGACCTTGAGCAACTGCTTGCGCAGCGGGTGACGGGCAGGGTCTTTCTGAATCTCGGCCATGCGGTCCGCCATGTGCTGCTGGAAGAGCCGGCGCTGGATCAACTCCTCGGCGTCGGGATACACAATGACGCTGCGCCCGTCGCGATCCTGGCGGCGGAGGAAATCGACCAGGCGCCGCACGTCCTCGATGGGCCCTCGGGCCAGTTGGCCGGCTGCCTTGACCAATTCCTCGGCGGGCTGGTCCGGGAGTTGGAGTTGGATCGTGACGTCCTGGCCGTAGAGCACGTGGACGAAGGCATCCTTATTGCGGTAGGGCCTGCGCCGGGCCGGGGCGGAAAACTCCCGGCGCACGCGGTGCAGCACGTGCATAATGTGCTTGCACGTGCCCAGGGTGTTGGTGCGGAAGTCGGGGCAGGAGCAGAACGATTGGCCCCGCTCTTCGCCGCGCAGTGCCACGCGGTAGGTCTTGCCGGACAGGGCGCTGGTGATCGTATAATCGGCCCAGGGTTTTTGGGGATCGGACGAGCGCATGCGGAATTTTTCGGTCTTGGCCCGCTCCTGCCGCTCGCGCAGGGCCTGCTCGACGAGTGCCTCTTCGCTGAGCATTTCCATGGGGAGTTGCTCGTCGGGCGGGGCGGCCAGCCCCAGCGGCGTTTTCGCCTCCAGGATGAGCGAGACGGCCGCGCCAATGTGCTCGCACGTTCTCTGGCACGCGCTGCAATGGAAATGGAGCCGGTTGCGCGCCTCGGCCATCATGGTGATGGTCACGACCGGGGCTTCGCCGTTGCCCCCAGCACCGAGGAGTTTTAGGCGAAACACGTCGCCACGGAAGTACACGTCGCGGTCGATGTCGATGGTGTCGTAGGCCGCCCCCTTGCGGATCAACTGCTCCCCTTCGGGGCCCAGGAGTTTGCACGCCTGATAATGGTTGAGCCGGGAGAGGCGGTCCTTGAGCGTCAACCGCTTGCTGGGCTTGGTTTTCTTGCGTGGCTTCTTCATGAGAGGGGGCTCCGTACGTTTCCATTCCCTGCCAAGATCGGGGGCGTGCGCGGTGTTCCGCTGGCTCCGCGCTTAAGCGGCAACGGCGCACGTGGTGTATTGTCGCCGTTGGCGCGGGATGCGTCAACCGGGGGCGTTGGCAGCAAGGCAGAATCTTGGCCGGCAGAATTATTGACGAAACGACACATCTTGCCCTACCACACACAGCCCCGCTATGATTCTGCCCTCCATGATTCTGCGCACCTTCCGCACCTCAGAAGGGGAATCGCACCCCTCTTGACTGATCATGTCGTGGCGCCTACATTGATGGATATGGCGTGCAGGTTCCAGCGAGGATTTTCATGAAGCCAAGACAAGTGCGGTTCTCATCGCACGGTCACCCTTTTTCCGTGACATTGTCCCGGTGCGGTGCCATGGACTGCGACTGCACAACGGTGACCTTTACCTTGAGTGAACTCACGGAGAGCGGGGCGCCGCTGCTCGGTGGGCTCGCCTTCAAAGTCCCGGTCGATGGCTTGACGTGGGAGGAAGTTGACCCGCCGTCGCGATCGGAGAAGGGCACGGCGCTTGTCGAGGAATTCCTGCGGGACTATCCGGCCGCTGAAAAGGAGGCGATGCGTGCCGAATGCGAGGAGAAGCAGCGGATTGCCCGGCGTTTGCGCGATTATCGCATCGACGGGCGATTGATCGCCGATGGCACGCTCGTGAGTTTCTCGGAAATCATCTCGCCCCCCGCTCCGACGCGCGACAGGTTCTTTGTAGACAGCTTCGAGTATAACGGGGTGAAGTACTTGGTGAATGATCTGTACTGCCCTGTCCCGGGGTGCGACTGCGTCGAGGTCTACCTGTGCTTCCTCGCCCTCACGCCTGTTGGGGGCCAGCCGAACCATGCGGAGGCCAATAGCGAGTTCCTGGCGAAAATCGATCGCGGCGGCCGCGTTAGGATTGCGGAATGCACAAGCTGTCCTCGCGAGCAGGCGGATGCCGTGCTGGCCGCCTGGCGCAAGCAATATGGCGACGACTTTGAGGAATTCTGGTGGCGATATGCCAAGATCAAGGAGATCGCGCGCCGAACTCCGCGTTCTCCGCCGCGATCGGCGAATGTGCCGGATCGGGGCAGGGGAAGGCCGTCGCCCTGGCCGCTGGAAATGCAGCCCGAGGCGCTTGCCACGGCGCCGCCCCGCGCAGGCCGGAACGATCCTTGTCCATGCGGGAGCGGGAAGAAGTTCAAGAAGTGCTGCGGGACGGCGAGGCCGTAAGCGGCGTCCCACGGGAGCAAGTGCTCTGCCAAGACGGGCCGTTTGACAGCGTGCCCGTGATCGCGGTATCATAGGGCCCACGGAACCAATATCCTCCTTGCGGATGCCCGCCTGTGCGACCCTACTTTCCTGGCTCGTTGATCATCTCCTGGACCTTGTTGGCTGGCCTTGCCTCGCCTTTGCCTGGCCAAGGCACGCGCGCCGACTACGACCGCGCGAACAACCTCCGCAAGCTCACCGAGAACAAGGTGACGAAAGCCCGCGTGACGCCGCATTGGTGCGCCGGCAACACCCGGTTCTGGTATCGTAATGACCTGGCCGGCGCGCAGCAGGAATTCATTGTCGTGGACGCGACTCGCGGCACGCGGGCGCCGGCCTTCGATCACGCGCGTCTGGCCGCTGCTCTGGCGAAGGCGATCGGGAAGGACGTCGATGGCAAACGACTGCCCATCGAGCGGCCTGAGTTTCTCGAACAGCCCCCTTCCGTGCTCTTCGATTGCGAGGGCAAGACCTGGCGCTGCGACCTGCAAAGCTACGAGGTCCGCCAAGACAAACGCCCGGAGGGCTCGAGTTCCTCTTCTCTTCCGGTCCAGCAGCGGCCGCATCCCAGCCGCCGAACCGGCAAGGAGACGGCCGTCACCTTCGTCAACCGCACGGCTGGCGAAGTGGACCTGATCTGGATCGATAGCGACGGCCAGCGAAAGCCTTACGGCAAGGTGCGGCCGGGCGAGCAATTCCGGCAGCACACATACACCGGCCACGTGTGGCTGGTCGTCGACCGCCAGGGCCGGCGCCTGGCCGTGTTCGAGGCCGAAGACGATCCGTCGATGGCGGTGATCGACAAGACCTTGCCCGGCCCCGAGAAGCCGCCGCGGCGGGACCGCGAACGCCGCACGCCCTCCGGCCCGAAATCGCCCGACGGCAAGTGGGAGGCTATGTTCAAGGACCACAATCTCTGGCTCCGCGACACACAGAAAGGCGAAGAGTTTCCGCTAACTACCGACGGCACCGCCGAACATTCGTACGGCGGCGAGGTTTTCTGGGCTCCGGATTCCGTCCACTTCGCTGTGTTGCGGACCAAGAAAGGCGACGAACGCAAGGTGTACTACGTCGAGTCGTCGCCCAAGGACCAACTCCAGCCAAAACTCCACTCATACGATTACCTGAAGCCGGGCGACCGCGTGCCGCAGTCGAAGCCATGCCTGTTCGATGCCGCCGCTCGCAAGCAGGTCCCGGTGAGCGACGCCCTTTTCCCGAATCCGTGGAGCATTGGCGATCTGCGGTGGAATGCGGCAGATTGCAGGTCGGCCCCGCAGAATGGCAAGGCCGATTGGAAATCGGCCCCACGATTCACGTTCCTCTACAACGAACGCGGCCACCAGGTGCTACGTCTGATCGCCGTGGAGGCCACCACCGGCCAGACCAAGGCGATTATCGACGAGCGCAACCCCACCTTCATCGACTACGCCGGAAAGCACTTCATCCGCTACCTCGATGAGACTCGCGAGGTCCTGTGGATGTCGGAACGCGACGGCTGGAACCACCTCTACCTGTACGACGCGGACAGCGGGCAGGTGAAGAACCAGGTCACTCGCGGCGAGTGGGTGCTGCGCGGCGTGGACCGCGTGGACGCGGAACAGCGGCAGGTGTGGTTCCGCGCGGGCGGCATCCGTCCGGGCCAGGACCCGTACTACGTCCATTACTGCCGCGTCAAATTCGACGGCACGGGCCTGGTGGTGCTTACCGAAGGCGACGGCACGCACCACGTCGAGTCCTCGCCGGACGGCCGTTTCTTGCTCGACACATGGTCGCGCGTGGACCTGCCGCCAGTGACCGAATTGCGCCGCTCGGAAGACGGCAAACTCGTCTGCTCGCTGGAAAAGGCCGACTGGTCGGAACTGCTGGCCACGGGCTGGCAGGTCCCGGAGCGCTTCGTGGCCAAAGGCCGCGACGGCGCCACCGACATCTACGGCGTCATCTTCCGGCCGAGCCATTTCGATCCCAAACGGCAGTATCCTGTGATCGAGGAGATCTACGCCGGCCCCCAGGGCGCCTTCGTGCCCAAGGCTTTTCAGGCGTTCCACGGCCCGCAGGCCATGGCCGAGTTGGGGTTGATCCTGGTGAAGATCGACGGGATGGGCACCTCGAACCGCTCCAAGAAGTTCCACGACGTGTGCTGGAAGAACCTGGGCGACGCGGGCTTCCCCGACCGCATCCTGTGGTTGAAGGCGGCCGCGGCGAAATACTCTTATATGGACCTCAAGCGCATGGGCATCTACGGCGGGTCGGCCGGCGGGCAGAACGCGCTGCGCGCCTTGTTGGCCCACGGCGATTTCTACAAAGTGGCCGTGACTGACTGCGGCTGCCACGACAACCGCATGGACAAGATCTGGTGGAACGAACTGTGGATGGGCTGGCCGATCGGCCCGCACTATGCGGAGCAGTCGAACGTCAACCAGGCCCATCGGCTCCAGGGCAAGCTGCTGCTGATCGTCGGCGAAAAGGACGAGAACGTGGACCCGGCCTCGACCATGCAGGTGGTCAACGCCCTGATCCAGGCCGACAAGGATTTTGAACTCCTGGTGATGACCGGCCGCGGGCATGGGTCCGCGGAGGGTCCCTACGGCAGCCGGCGCCGGCAAGACTTTTTCGTGCGGCACCTGCTGGGCGTGGAGCCGCGACAGAAGTAGGCGCGGGTGTGTCGGCGCCTTTGGAGTGCGGCAATATGGAGGCTGATTCATCGCCGCTTTCCCCAACTCTCTCCTCTTTTGCCCGTTTCCCTCGCAGCCGCCCCTATCGGCCGGGGAAAATGGGGAAAGTGGCAACGACCATGAGTACACGGTGCCCGGGCCGCACTCTAAAGCGGATGGACCCGGCCGTTGCCCGCCACCAGCCGGCGGCATAAAATTGGCATGTTGTCGATCTTTGTCATCTTTCCTCGATGGAGTGCATTCTACTCATGGCCATTACCCTGACTGAGACCGCTGCTACCGAAGTCAAACGCTACATGGAGGCCGAGAAGGTCGAGGACGGCAGCGTTTTGCGCATGGGCATTGCCGGCGGCGGATGCTCCGGCCTGCAATATTCCTTGGGCTTTGCAACCGACTACGACCCGGCGGCCGACGCGCGCTTCGAGCACCACGGCGTGAGCGTGGTCACTCGCAAGAAAATGGCACTGCACCTGGACGGCACCACCATCGACTTCCAGGACGGTCCCATGGGCCGCGGCTTCACCATCGACAACCCCAACGCCCCCAAGGGCGGCGGCTGCCCGGGCTGCGGACATCATTGACCCCGTAGGATAAGCGTCCCCGCTTGTCCAGTAGGATAAGTGTCCCCCTTGTCCAGTCCGCTGAGGCGACGCGTCCCCCAGAGTAGGCAAGCGAGACGCTTACCCTGCGAGGCAGGCGGGACCTACGGGAACAGCATGGCCTCGGCGAACGCGGCGTGGAAGTCGCGGTCCATGGAGAGGTCAACGTGTTCGGTGCGCCGGGCCAGGTCTTCGGCCATCGTCCTGGCGCATTGCGATAGCGCCACCAGCCGCGCCCCGGCCAGCGACGTGTTGCCTTGATAGCGACTGCGCCGGTGTTCGATGCCCCAGGGCAACAGGCCGATGCGCTGGGCATTGCTGCGGCGAATGAAGTTCCCAAAACCGCCGGCCACCAGCACCCGGTCGAGGTCTTCGGGGCGCAGGCCGGAACGGCGGAGCAGGATCTCCGTGCCCGCGCGGATGGCGCCCGTGGCGAGTTGCAGTTCGCGAAGGTCGCGCTGCGTGAGAACGATGGGCCGGCCATCGGCTGCTTCTTGTTCGTGGGCCAGCACAAACGCCGCCTGCGCGCCCTGGAGCACAACGCGCCTCGCCAAGTCGGGCAGCACGTCGGTCGGCAGTTCGTCCGGAGTTTGCAGGCGTCCCTGCGGCGTGAGGATTCCGTGGCGGAGCAGTTCGGCGGCAGCGTCGATCAGGGCCGACCCGCACAGGCCCGTGGGCGCGGCATTGCCGATGACCTGGATCCGCAGGCGCCCGTCGACAACCACTTTTTCGATGGCGCCGTCGGCTGCCCTCATGCCCTGCGAGATGCGCGCCGCCTCGAAGGCCGGGCCGGCCGCGGTCGAGGCGGCCGTTAGCTTCCCGTTGGCCAGGAGCACGATCTCGCCGTTGGTGCCGATGTCGATCAACAGGGTCGGGCCGGGCGAATCGGCCAGGGCCGTGGCCAACATGCCGGCCACGGTGTCGCCGCCCACGAAACCGCCAATCACCGGCAACACGTAGGCCCTGGCGCAGGGATGGAGCGAAAGGCCCAGTTGCGCGGCGCTCAGCGAAAGGCCACGGCCCATTGCCGGCACGAACGGCACCTCGCCCAGGGAACTCGGGTCCAGACGGCAGAGCAATTGCTGCATCGTCGTGTTGCCGGAGAACGTGGCCGCGTAGAGCCGTTGGCGGCCGATCCCGCTTTCCTGGCACAGTTCACCGATCATTTCGTCTACGGCGTCAAGGACCGAGTCGGCCAGTTCGCTCAGTCCTTGCGACGCGTCCCGAGCGTGGACGATGCGAGAGAGCACGTCGTCGCCAAAACGGGTCTGGGGATTCAGACGCGAGGCAACCGCCAATTCCCGGCCCGTGTTGGTGTCCAACAGGATGCCGACCAGGGTCGTCGTGCCGATGTCGAAGGCGACGGCATAGGAGTCCCACTCGGTGTTTTCCGGCTCGAAATCCAGCAGGCGGCCCTCGGCCAGCACGGCCGTGCCGCGGAACCCCTGACTGCGCAATCGCCGCGGCATTTCGCGCAGCAGGTCGAGGTCGATCTCAAACAGGCCGATCGCCTGCTCCAGACGCAGCAGGTCCGGGGCGTCGCTGGTGCGGCAGGGGACCGGCAACTCGACGTACTGCTTGCGCACCACCGGGTCGCCTTCGGCCTTGACCGAGGTCGATGATCGCACGAGGATCTTATGGCGCGAGCCGACCAGAGAGGTCTGCGGCACGTGGACCTCCATCGGGCCCTCGACGGCCGCCTGGCAGGCCAGACGGCATCCGGCGCGGAGTTCCTCGGTGGAGAACGTGGCCGCTTCGCTGGAAGTTGCTTCGCCGGCCCCGCTTGCCACCACCACGCGGCACTTGCCGCACTTCCCCTCGCCCCCGCAGGGCGTGTCGATGACGATCCCCGCCTCGGCGGCCGCCTCGATGAGCCGTGTACCGGGCAGCACGTAGACCATCTTCTCCGCCGGCTGAAAAGTGACTGGGACCTCCGTTTCACGCATTGTGTTCCTCCAAGGCGCCGGCCTGCACCTGCTGCAGAAGCTCGACGAATTTCGCGGTCGTGGGGGTGAAGACCTTGCGATGGCGATGGATGATGCCGATCGGCCGGCGCAGTTCCGGGGCGATCAGGCGCACGGTGGCCAGCGTGGCATTGTTGCACTCCTCGCGGACCGTGGGCTCCGGCAGGATGCTGATGCCGGCGCCAATCTGCACAGCTTGCTTGATGGTCTCAATGTTGTCGAATTCCATCACAATGCGAATGGAAACCGAGCGCTGGCGCAAGTAGCGATCAATTTCCTTGCGGATGCTTAGGTCCCGGTCGAAGGCCACGAAATCCTCCCCTTGCAGGTGCTCCGCCGTCACCGCCTTTTCCCGGGCCAGGCGGTGTTGCGGGTGGCAGACCAGCACCATGCGCTCGCTACGCAGGGGAATCACGTTCAGGTCGGGCGACGCAAGGGGATAGGACATAATCCCCAGGTCAACTTCGGCATTCAACACGGCCTCGTGAACTTTATTCGGGCGCAGGTACTCCAGGCGCACCTTGGCCTTGGGGTAGCGCCGCATGAAGTCCTGCATACAGCGGCTCATGTCGTGCAGTCCTACGGAGTAGATCGCGGCTACGCGCACCAGCCCGCCGATCTCCATGCGCAGCGACCGCACGCGTGCCTCGACCGAGTCGTACAACTCCAGCACCTCCCGAAACCCTTCGTAACATGCTTGACCTTCGGGAGTTAGGACGAAAGGCCGCTTGGTGCGATCCACGAGCTGGACGCCAAAATGCCGCTCCAGGCGGTGGACCGACTGGGTGGCCGCCGACTGGCTGACCTCGTTGATCGACGCGCCCCGGGAGAAGCTTTGGTGCTGGACAACATCACAGAATATGCGGAGAGTCTCAATGTTCATAAGGCAATGTTATCATAAGCGGGGCTTATTTTCAAGCGGTCTTGCTACAGCGATTTGCCCGGCCGTCGGAGGCCCGGTCTGGATTTGGAGTGCGGCCCGGGCACCATTTACTCATGGTCGTTGCCGCTTTCCCCCCTTTCGGCGCACGAAACTGCGAAACCGCCACTTCCGCAGAAGTGGAGAAGGATAGGAAAGTGTTGGGGAAAGCGGCGACGAATAGCCGCACTCCAAAGAACGACTGCTGCACTCTGCGTCGCTAGAGGGCCGGCAACAGAGGCGTTAGCTCCACGAGTCGTACTCGCAGGGCATGTACCAGTCGCTTCCGGCGCCGCCGAAAAGCCTGTTCCGCACGCCATCGTCCTGGACCGTGGAGCCCTTGCGCAAGCTTGAGGCTAGGAACCCGCGCGTCGCCCCTTGCTGGGCCAGCAAGACCAAGGTGTGGCTGTTGTTGTCATACGAGGTGGTGCCGCCCACCAGCACGTTGCTTCCCCCGCCGCCGTAGACCATGTCCGCGCCGCGCCCGCCGATGAGCAGATTGTTGCCGGTGCCGCCGCAGAGGGTGTCGGCGCCGTCGCCGCCCAACAGCACGGAAACGCCCGCGCCGCCGCGGAGCAGGTCGTTTCCGCCCAGGCCGCGCAGGACCGTGGCGGCCGCGTTGCCGCCCGTGAGCACGTCGGCATACTTCGTCCCGATCATCTCGGCGATCTGGCCGGTGACGGCCAGTGTCGTGTGCCAGGGGGCAATGCTCTGCGCCTGGCCGCGGTCGCGCCCCAGGTCGACCGTGACGCCGCCGCCCGTGACGCTAGAGAGATCAAGCTTGTTGCCGCCCACGGAGTCGACCACCTGGACCGGCACGGCGCTGGCCGCGAGCTTGTAGGTGTCGTCGCCGGCATCGCCTTCCAGGCGGACTCGCGAGACGTTCGAGAACGACGTCGTAAGCTTGCCCGCGACGACCGAGCCGCGATTGACCTGGACGGTGTCGGCCCCCGTGGTGCCGTGGACGACCAGGACGTTTGTGCCGGCGCCGCTCCCGCCGTCGAAGGTGAGCGGGTTGGACAGGCTGAAAGTGCCGCCGTCGTTGAAGGCCAGGGTCACCTGGTCGGACTGGCCGGCCACGCCGTAGATCTGCAGGCCCAGCACGGACGACAACGGTTGGTTGAACAGGGGAGTGGTCCGGCCGCTGACCAGGACCTGGAGGTTGGCGCCGTGGCGGCGGACCACGGCCCGGACCCCGCCGCTGACCGTGGGAAGTTGAACGACCGAGGCGTCGTCGTCGTTGGTGATCGTGCCCGTGGCAGGGCTGCCGTCCTTCTCAAGGCTGGAAGCGGCCACGGCCCCCAGCGGCGTGATCGCCCCCAGGGTCACAGTGAACGTCTCGTCGCCTTCGACCTGCCGGTCGCCGTAGATCGTCACCAGGATGTTGTGCGTCTCGCCGGCCGTGCCCGTGAACCGGAGTGGGCTGGCCGTGACCACCTTGTAGTCCGTGTTGGCCGCAGCCGTTCCCGCGGCGGTGGTGAAGGCCACGCTGCAGCCGCCGTCCACCGCGTTGTCCAGCGTCACCACAAAGGTCATGGTCTTCGTGCCGCTGTCGCCCTCGGCCACCGACTGGTCGGCGATGGAAAGGGTTGCGCTGTCGTTGTTGCGGACCGTCCCGTTGGCCGTTGACGTCAGGAGCTGCGCGCCAGCCGAGGGTCCCGAGAGCGTCACGGTGAACTGCTCGTCAGCCTCCACGGTCAGGTCGCCGCTGACGCTGATGGTCAGGGTCTTGCTCGTTTCGCCGGCGCCGAAAGTCACGGTGCCGCCGCTGGGCAAGGTCCCGCCGAAGTCCGCCGCGTTGACCGCATGTGTGCCGCTGCCGGCCACCGTGTAGCTGACCGTGGCGGCGCCGGTGGTCTGGCCCGTGCGCGTGACCGTGAAGGTGAAGTCCGTGGTCCCGGAATCGCCTTCCGCCTTGTCCGCGGCGGTGGCCGCAATGGCCAGGCCGGTGTCGTCGGTCTGGATGGTCCCAGTGGCGGCGGGCGTGATGAGCTGGACGCTCTCGGAGGGCACCGGATTGGAAAGCGTGACGGTGAAGGTCTCGTCGGGCTCGACCGAGGTGTCGCCGTTGACGGTGACCGTCAGCGTCTTGCTCGTTTCCCCGGCCGCGAAGGTGACCTTGCCGGTCATTGTGCTGAAGTCGGAAGCGTTGGCCGGGTTCGTGCCGCTGCCGGCCACCGTGTAGTCGACCGTCAGTGCCGCCTGGCTCTGGCCTGCGCGCGTGACCGTGAACACCAACAACGCGGTCCCCGAGTTCCCTTCCGGCTTGGCCGCATCTGTAGCGGCGATCGCCAGGGCCACGTTGTCGTCGTTCTGGATCGTGCCCGTCGCCGTGGCGGTGCTGATCGTTGCGGGATCGGCGCCGTTCGGCGTGATCGTCACCGTGAATTGCTCGTCAAGCTCCGGCGTGACGTCGCCGGCAACGGAAACCGTCACAGTCTTGGTGGTCTCGCCGGCCTCGAAGGTC
>Ga0233425_10010044_pt1 | contig 11711 bp, 10 predicted proteins | sample Watercolumn_Towu_2_FD_181712 | JGI IMG/M metagenome (GOLD analysis project Ga0233425, IMG submission 181712) | Freshwater microbial communities from Lake Towuti, South Sulawesi, Indonesia - Watercolumn_Towuti2014_140_MG | ecosystem: Environmental > Aquatic > Freshwater > Lake | place...
TAAAATCATAAAGGGTGATGATTCCGAAGCTGGGTAAGACCTTCAGGTTGTTTTCATAGCAATATTCCAGATCGGAAAAACCCGCTCCCACGCCCAAGGCGTAAAGCACAGTATCTTTCCAGGTGTAATCCTTTTTTAAAGGTCCTATCTTTTTGCCGACTGAATTCAGGTTAAGGGCCATGGTTCATCCCTCCCATATTGAAAATAGTGGTTCAAGGTTTAAAGTTAAAGGCAGTGAGTACTCCATGCCAATCTTTTCGTTCTCCCCGATGGTCTGGTCATCGAATGGTTAATTCTAGTTTCGACCGGTTCTCCCGGTGAAGGCCGGAATAAGAATGACCTTCAAAGTCTCTTTGGCTAAGGCGACGTACTCTTCTTTGTCAATTTTGAGCATGGGACGAAAAAAGTTTTCCCCCGAAACAAAGTTGTGAATGGCATTCATAACGGCCAGGACCTGCATTTTAATGGGAGTAGGGACATTCTTTTTGTCCTGGCAGAGGCCCATGGAACGGGCGATATCGGAGATGAATTCCGGGACCTTGAAATCGTGGCTGATTTCCCTCCGTGTCTTGCCGAAATAGCGGAAGAGGATCAGGTTAGAGATCTCCGGGTGTTGAAAGAGGTGGTCGGTCATTAGATCGATGGATATATCCAGTCGTTTGTCCAGGGAAAGGCCGTGAATGACTGTTTCCACCTCTGCCAATCGTTGACGTAAGTCCTCATTGATATCCAGGATGACGGCTTCATAGAGATCCCCCTTTTCTCCCCAGTGATAATAGAGGGTGGAGATGTCGATCCCCACTTTCCGGGCGATCATACGGGTGGTGGTCCCGTGGAACCCGTATTCCCCGAAAATCCTTCGGGCGACATGAAGGATCTTGGCCTTCATCGATTCCGGGTCTTTGCGGGCCTTCTCTAGGGGAGTGGCCATAGAAAAAGGAGGTCTCCAATCAATGTTTCCATCAAATGATGGAAATTATTTTTAGCGAAAAATGTCTCAAAAGTCAAGGGAAATATTCCGTCCCCCAGTCGCTCTGAAAATGCGCAAAAGTTGCGCAGGTTCTGGAAATAGACTTCACAGGGATTCGCAAATAGGACCAAGTGTAAAGGACTAACCGGGAAAAATCGGGAGCGACTATGGGGAACGGAACGGTTTTTTCAAGAGTTAACCGCCTAGAATTCGTAGAATAAATTATTTCATTTCTTTTTGGGGACTGCCTTTAGTATTTTGGCATTTATTTGGCAATAGGTATTGAAGCGAATTCGTAGAATTCATATATTTTGACAAAGGGAAGACCGGATGGAAATGGATAGGCAATCGCCCCGGCCGTTTAAGAGAAAGAAATCCCCAACTCTTCGGTACGAGAACAAAAGACGATCTGCCGGAGGGTTTACTTTATTAGAGCTTATTTTTGCCCTTGCTATCTTATGTCTGGGGGTCCTTTTCCTGTCCGGTCTGTCGATTACGACCTTGAAGGTGAACAGGTCCAGTCAAAACAGGACTGCCGCCCTTCAACTGGCCCAGGAAAAGCTTGAGACGATGAAAGCTCAAGGTTTTACCGAATTACGCGGAGAAGTGGAATCCGGTTTATCCGTGGGTTCTTTAGAGACCATTTTTCGGCGGGAAACAGTCGTGAACATAGAAAGTTCCGGTAACTTGGCAGATATTACGGTCCGAGTCCTTTGGTCGGGTTCGGTAGATTCAAAATTGGTTCATTTCAGCGAACTTTTTACCCGGATCGCCAGGTGAATTGAAAAAAATTGACACTCTGGAACAGATAGAAGAAAATAAAACGAGCTCTCTAGAAAGGATGCGCCCTTGTTTTTTATCGAAGGGGTCTATATGCCTTGCCAGGGAATAAAAGGCCACACCCAACCCGGACCAGCCGGAACCAAAATGAATTTTCAAAATTTTTTAAATATCCTGTCTGGTCCGGGTCAATATGATGCTCTCCCAATAATTCTATCCATTGTGCGTAGAATTTTATTCGTTAGTCACTAATGCCGAACCCGAGACATAAAGAACTTGAAAAGCCCAGGGGACCCAAAACATCCCGATCAGTAGAGAAAAAAATAGGGATGGAATATCAACAAGCTATCAGTAAGCTGCGTTTGTCCGACGAATTACTGAAGGCCTCGGAACGAAAATACCGCTCCCTGGTAGAAAGTATTCCGGATATTATCTTTGCCCTTGATCTGAAGGGAGCTTTTACCTATATCGGACCCCGGTGGAAAAAAATACTTCGCCATGACGAAAAAGAAGTCCTGGGAAGGTATTTTGTCGATTTTGCTCCGGCTGAGGATCATCCATTATTAATGGGCGTTTTCCGGGAGGTTAAAAACGAGAATAAAAGCCTGGAAAATGTTCAATGGCGATATTTCCGGAAAGACGGGCAAATACGCTTTTTTTCAGGAAGTACCGCCCCTCTCCTGGATGAATCAGGGAAACTCATCGGGACCATGGGGATAGCCCGGGACATTACTGAACAGAAAAAACTCGAAGAACAACTCCTGCAAGCCCAAAAAATGGAGTCCATCGGTAATCTGGCAGGCGGGATCGCTCACGATTTTAATAACTTCCTTGGTGGTATCTTAGGCTACGCTTCTTTTTTGACCAAAAAAATGTCTCCCGGAGATCCCTTTTATCATTCCGTAAGTTGTATTCAGCGGGCGGCGGAACAGGCCTCGGAGTTAACCAAGCAGCTCTTAGGGTTTGCCCGCCGGGGGAAATACCAGGTTAAGCCGATTAATTGTAATGCCCTTATTCAAGATCTCGTCCATTTATTAGGGAGGACGATTGATAAACGAATAACCCTTTCTGTGGATTTAGATCCCCATTTACATTTGATTGAAGGGGACGAAACCCAACTCCAGCAATCCCTGATGAATATCTGCCTTAATTCCCGGGATGCCATGCCTTCCGGAGGGGTTCTGCGGATCATCTCTTCAAATCAGGTTATAAGCCCGATTGGCCAAACGGACCATCGGGTTTGGAAAGAGGGGGAGTATGTCAAGGTCACCCTTTCTGATACCGGGACCGGAATACCCCCTGAAATCCAGTCTCAGATTTTTGAGCCTTTTTTTACCACGAAAGAACCTGGAAAAGGGACCGGGTTAGGCTTATCCATGGTCTATGGGATTATTCAAAACCATGGTGGATATATTAATTTGAAAAGCGAGCTTGACCTGGGGACCACCTTTGAATTATTCTTTCCTGCTAGACGAGAGATCCCCCAGTCAGAAGTCCTCTCTCCCGGGCCGAAAATTAAACAATCGAAAGGCCATGAGACCATCTTGATTGTTGATGATCAGGATGTTATTCGTCAACTGGGAGCCGATATCCTCGAGGATGCCGGGTATAAAGTCTTGCTGGCCGCCTCCGGTGAAGAGGCCCTGCAATTATATCAGAGAAAGAAGAGGGAGATTGCCTTAGTCGTTCTGGATGTCATCATGCCCGGCCTGGGGGGAAAAGAAACCTTTTCCAGGTTGAAGGCGATAAATTCAGGGATAAAGGTCCTCCTGTCGTCCGGGTATAGTACGGACGGAGAAGTGGGGGAGATTATAAAAGATGGGGCAAGCGGTTACATCCAAAAACCATATAAAGATGACCAGTTGATTATTAGAGTTCAAGAAATACTTGATCCATCGGACGTGAAAACGGAGATCAAATGTTGAATGAACAGGGAATTAAGAAATTCATGGCCCGGAATCCCGCCATGGCGGGACCGCACCAGGGTGGGGGGACCATTCCCGCGCCTTTGAGGCGGGGGGCTTCAAACGATCCGCTTTAATGAATTGGAAGGATATCAAAAATCAAGATGGGAGGAATAGGAAGTATCATGAAACTTAGGATTAAGGGATTCGCTCTGCTTTTGGGAGCGCTTATCCTGATGAGTATGACCGGATCGGTTTATAGTTATCCGGAAAGGGCCTTCCATGATCGTTCCAGGAAAGAGTTTTCCTTAAAGGATTTATCATCAAAAAAGGTAAATCTATCTGATTTTAGAGGAAAAGTCGTCGTGGTTAATTTTTTTGCCACCTGGTGCGGGCCTTGCCGTCTGGAGATCCCCGAGTTGGTGGACATTTACAACCAGAATAAGAAAAAGGGTTTGATCATTCTGGGGGTTTCCCTGGATATGGAAAAGGCCCCTTTTGTGTTAAAAGGATTTATCCGAGACATGAAAATACCTTACCCAATCTTGATCGGCACCCAGGAGGTCGCCGAGCGATATGAGATTTCCGGGATTCCGACGACCGTAGTCATCAATAAAGAGGGAAAAATCTATAAACGTTTTCAGGGATTGGTGCCAACGGAACATCTGGAAATGGCAATAAATGCTCTCCTTTAGATAATATAATCTTGATGTTAATCGAACTAGATTCAAGGATTACTCAAAGAACTAAATTCTAACCAGTTCTTATACGGAAACGCCCTTCCCGGTCGATCGCCGGATGGCGATCTTTGCTAAAGGTCGACATACGGCTCCTGACTAGGAGCCTATTCAAAAGCTCGACGAAGTCGAGCGGCTCGACCGGCTCAAAAAACAAGCCCCCATGACTTCTGGTAAAAAGTTAGGGATAAATTGTCAGATTTAGGAGCCTAGAATCTAAATCCTGAGCCTTTTTTATAATTCCAGAAAACGCTTGATCGTTTGCTTGACGGTAAACGGATCGTCGACTCCAAACCACCAGAGATCGGCCTGCCCCGGGTGTTTAGAGCAAAACTGCAAATGACCGACCCCTATTAAACGGTGGACGACCCCCCTTTGTACCTGGATTCCCGAAATTCCCTCCAAGGAGATTGATTTTTTATGGACATGACCGGACAAGCCGGTCTCCCGGCAGACAGCTTCTTTGGTAATTCGATAAAAGGTCGTTTTCCGGCGAAGGACCACAAAAAATAGCAGAAAGATCGAAAGGACCAATCCAAAAGGCCGGCTGATCCCGGCTTCGGGATTGAGGGTGGGTCCTAACCCAAAGATAAGAATGGCCGCATAAAAGACAAAATAGCTTCTCCAGGACGGTTGAAGGGTAAAGAGGACTTCTTGTTCGACTGGTGAATGAGTGCCCATGAGTTGATTTCTCCTAACAAGTTACTTTTTCAATAAGAAAAAAATAGTACCCGGGTGCCGGAGATGGCCGGCGATCAGTTCCGCCTCCGGTCCCTTCCCCCAAAATAGATCCAGCCGAGTCGGCCCTCTAATTGCTCCCCCGCTGTCCTGCAGGCAGACCCATCGTCCCAAAGGAACCCTGGGACCGATTTCGCCGCGGTTATTGATGGCGGGCAGGTCCCCTTTCAGCCAGGCTAAACCGGCTGGGGGGAAGACTTTCAAGTCCATAGCCACCGAGCGCCCCGGGGTAAGGGGACGGCCTAGACTGCCGAAAGGCCCTCCGCGGTTTTCCTTGAAAAAAACATAACTGGCATTAAGATTCATTAAGGCCTGCCGTTCCTCCGGATGGTTTTGAAGATAGGTATAAATGGATTGTAAAGAGATCTCTTCCGGTTTGAAGAGCCCGCGGCGAACGAGGTCCCGGCCTATGGCAAAATAGGGATGCCCGTTGGCGCCGTGGTAGCCGAGTTTGACCACAGATCCATCTTCCAAGGAGACCTCCCCGGACCCTTGGATGTGCAGAAAAAAGAGTTTCATCGGGTCATCGACCCAGAGGATTTCCAGTTTCTTTCCGGCCAAACGGCCTTCTTGATCAATCTCTTTCCGGGTATAATAGGGCAGAACCTGGTTGCCTTCGAGTCGTCCAACCCATCTTTGAGCCGGAATAGTGGGGGAAAATTTTTCAGGATGGATAAAGATAAAGTCATCCGGGAGTCGGTATATCGGATAGTTAAAACGAGGGGAAGGAGCCCGACTCCCTTTCAAGGAAGGTTCATAATAACCGGTCACCAATAGAGGGAGAGGGAGGCTGTCTTGAATCATCCAATAGAGGTCAAAATGAGTTCTGATCCGTTGCTCTCTGGCCTTTCCATTTCCTTCTTCTTTTAATATTTTTAAAAAAAGACGCAGGGTGGCGGCCAGGTCTTCAGTAGAAACGTGCCGAGTTCCGAGGAAAAAGGTTTGTTCCTTAGCGCGATTCCGAAGATAAGTCAGACTCTGGGAAACGGCCCGTTCCAACCCCCCATAATCTAAATCATCAGCCATATCCGGCCATTGATCGTTTGGAACCAGTTGCCAAACGGCTGGTTTCTCCGTAGGAGAGAGAGTTGGTTTTTCCGAGGGAGTGGTAGCGGGTTTCTCCGAAGGAGGAGGCGTTGCTTTCTCCGGAGGAAGGGGTGTGGGAGTGACGGAGGCACAGGATGAAAGAAGGATCAGCACTCCGATCCAGCCGAATAGTGAAAAGGGTTTTAAGCTCATTTTTTTAACTGAAAGGGTTTTTAGGTTTTTAAGGGGATCCATGCCTTCCTATATCATATGATTTTTCCGGAAACAAGATCGCCGATGACCGTATAAGCCGAAGTCCTTTCTGAGGAGAGAAAAAAGTCCCCCAGTCTTCTCGTCATTCAGGAATGGGCTTGCATTTTTCTTTCAATTTGTTAATATTTTTTTCCATGTTTATTAAAATGTTCACAAATCGCTTCCGGAAGGGTCTCCTGATTCTCTTGATCAGTGTCTTTCTGGGAAGCCTTTCCCCGGGTTGGGGCAAACAGGCCCAAATCAGCGATATTATCGTGACCAATAATCAAGGACATCTTCTGGTCTATTTTGTGACCAAGGGGTGCTTCACCCCTGAAATGAATAAGGCCATCCAAAACGGGATTCCGACGACTTTTACCTTTCTGATTGAAATCTATAAGCCCCGATCCCTCTGGCCGGATAAGCAATTGGCCTCTCAGAAAGTCCATCATACCATTAAATACGATTCCCTGAGACAGGAATATGCCGTCACCCTTAGTGAACGGGCCAACCAGACCCTTATGGTTAAAGAACTTGGTAAGGCCCAGGAGATGATGGCCGATATCAGCAATTTTCAATTGATCCCCCTCAGTGCCCTGGAAAAAAACACCCAGTATCAATTACGAATCAAGGCCCAACTCAATAAGGTCCGCCTCCCTCTCTACCTGCATTATCTCTTCTTTTTCGTTTCTCTCTGGGACTTTGAAACGGATTGGTATGTTGTTGATTTCATGTATTAACTATTTTATGTCCTTCCCAGGTTAGCCATGACCCTTCCTCTGAGCGAAGACCACAAAGAAAAGAGGCGAAAAAAAAGAGAACGTCTCATTATCTTCATCACCATGATAGTCGTCTTAGGGCTGACTTTTTGGGAAACACAGATCTTGCGGCCCGATTTTCCTTTTTCCACCTCCCAACGGGTCATCCTTTTCGCCCTGATTAATATCAATATCATATTACTCCTTTTGCTGATTTTTTTAGTTGTCCGCAACCTTCTCAAACTGGTCACCGAAAGGAGGCAACAGATCCTCGGCTCCAAGATACGAACCCGTCTGGTTCTGGGTTTTTTGACCCTGTCTTTGATCCCGACGATCTTACTATTTTTTATCGCTTACGAGTTTATGGCCCTAGGCTTGGACTACTGGTTCAATATGCCTATTGAAAAATCATTGCAGGATTCCCTGGATGTAGGCCGGGCCTATTATCATGCCTCGCAACGGGGAACGCGATTGTATGCCCAGCAGATCAGTCTGGATCTAACCCAATCGGCCTCTTTACATCGAAAGGATCAGGAGGAGATCCGCAGGACTTTTCAAGCGAAGCGGAAAGAGTATAACTTGGCCTGGATCGGCCTTTATTTGCCCAATCTGCAACAAACCGTCCGGGTCGTCACCCCGGAGAAGTATTTGATTTCTTTTAAGGAGCCTCCCTTAAATCTGATCCAAAAAAGCTTTCACCCTCCAGGCCTGCTCGAAGTTCAAACCAGTGCCGAAGGAGATTATTTTATTGCCGGCGTACCGGTTTATGATGGTTCAGCGGGACGACGAAATGTGGCCGCTCTGGTTGTGGCCTCTTACTTTCCCCGTTCCTTATTGAGGAAGATGGACAATATATCAACCGGTCTGGAGGGGTATCGGCAGATGCAGATGCTCAAAAATCCGATCAAATTGATTTACCTGATCATCCTCTCCATTGTTTCTTTATTGATCCTTTTTTCGGCCACCTGGTTTGGTCTCTATCTGTCAAAGGGGATGACCGTTCCGATTCAACGGTTGGCTGAAGGGACCCTGCGGGTGGCCCAAGGGGATTATAATTTTTCCGTGGAGATGAAAGCCAAAGATGAATTCGGACTGCTGGTCAACTCTTTTAATAAAATGACCTCCGACCTGAAAAAAGGGAAAGAGGAGATCGAACAGACCCATCAGAAATTGTGGAAGAGCAATGAAGAGCTTAATCAACGTAAACAATATATGGAGACCGTCCTGGCCAACATCGGAACAGGGGTTATTTCGATAGACGCCCAGGGGAAAATAAGCACCATTAACCATTCCGCCCAGGAAATGCTTCAGATAAAGACGGAGAAAGTCCTCGGACGGCGTTATCTGGAAATCCTTCAGCCGGAACATAAGGCCCTGCTCCATGAACTCCTGGCCAATTTAGACCTGATTAAAAGCGGGACCCTGGAAAGGACCATCCAGGTCCCCCTAAAAGAAAAGACCCTGACCCTTCTGCTAAAAATTACCATGTTGCGGGATGAAGAAAATTCAAATGTCGGGATGGTGCTGGTCTTTGATGACATGACCGAAATCGAGAAGATGCAGAAGGTTTCGGCCTGGCGGGAAGTGGCCCGGAGGCTGGCTCATGAAATCAAGAATCCCCTGACACCTATCAAATTGTCGGCTCAACGATTGCAAAAAAAATATTCCACTCTCATTCCCGTAGGGAAAGACAAGGAAATATTTGATGACTGTACCCAGACGATCATCAATCAGGTGGATGAATTAATTGTTTTGGTTAATGAATTTTTCACCTTTGCCCGCTTACCGGCCATAACCCTTTCCCTGAATGACTTGAATTCTCTTATCCAGGAAGTTTATATCCTCTACCGGGAAAGTAATAAAACTATTGAATTTGCCTTTCAGGCTGATCCTTCGATCCCCCGCTTCCTCCTGGATCCGGAACAGATTAAGCGGGTTATCATCAATTTGCTGGATAATGCCGTGGCCGCTATAGACGGAAATGGAGGCATAACTATTCAAACCGAATATGATGCCACGCTTAAAATGGTCCGCTTCCAGGTGGCCGATACGGGGATTGGAATTTCACCCAAGGATCGGGACCGGCTTTTTGAACCCTATTTCTCGACGAAGAAAGGGGGGACAGGTCTGGGGTTGACCATCGTCAGCTCGATTATCTCCGATCATCACGGCCATATCCGGGTAAAAAATAATGAGCCTAAGGGGACGGTCTTTACGATTGAGATGCCGGTGGAGTCTTAAAGAAAAGGGTTAAGATGTCCGGAAAAAGTTAAAAAATTTAAAGTGTTATATTTTTGAAAAATAGTTACCGGACTTCAAAGTATGATCTCTCCGGTGGTCTTGTTTTTTAGAGTTGTCCAAAGGTTACCCAAGGGGAAACCGGGAACCGCTCCGAAGGAGTGGGACTGAACAGGTCTTCTTGCGAAGAAAAGCCGGCCCGAATTGTTAAGTTGATTTGGAGCAGGGCGTTCAGCCCGGCTTCCGGCCGATCGGCTTTGCCGATCTCTTGGGGGAGACTCCTGAAGGGAGTCGGACAGGAAGCCTCTCTCAAAGGTCGACATACGGCTCCTGACTAGGAGCCTATTCAAAAGCTCGACGAAGTCGAGCGGCTCGACCGGCTCAAAAAACAAGACCACCAGAGACAATGAAACTCAAAATTCACAAAATATCAGGATATCCTGACCTCTTTTTCAAAAAGCTAAAATGATACCACAGATATTATTGAATGAAATGGGATGAGGACGAGAGTGAAAGAGATTAGACTGGTCGTTAAAAATAATCCCTATGCCTGCCAGGAAGCGGTGAAGGTCAAAAACTGGCTGGAAAATGAAAAGGGTTTTAGGGTTTATTGGGATGAAGGGGATGAACCCCCAGGGGAAACCCATCCCACTGGGAGGCCTCTTGATTTGGTGATTGTTTTGGGAGGGGACGGGACACTTTTAAAAGCCGTTCGTCTGTATGGCGCTCAGGAGGCCCCGGTGTTGGGGGTCAATTTAGGCGGATTGGGTTTTTTAACGGAAATCGGACTGGACGAGCTTATTCCGATTTTTGACCAGGTTTTCCAGGGTGATTATCAAACCGAAACCCGAATGGTCCTGACGGCTCGAATTATACGGTCCGGGAAAGATCATCCCTGCGTTCCTTTCTTAAATGACATGGTCATCAATAAAGGGGCCTTGGCCCGAATTATCGACCTTGAAACAAGTATAGACGGCTTGTTTTTGACCTCCTATCGAGGTGACGGGTTGATCGTAGCCACTCCGACGGGGTCAACGGCTTATAACCTGGCGGCGGGCGGGCCGATCCTCCATCCTTCCTTGAAGACCATTATTTTAACCCCGATTTGTCCTTTTACATTAACGAATCGCCCGATTATTGTTCAGGATGACTCCCTTATTGAGATTAGACTGGGGTCCAAGGCCAAAGAAGTCTGGTTGACCTTTGATGGGCAGGTGGGATATCCTTTAGAAGTCGGGGATATCGTCCGGGTTCAGAAAGCCGAAAAAGCGATCCGTTTGATCAAAAATCCTTTCTTAAATTATTTTGAAATCCTTCGAACCAAATTGAAATGGGGATGAAAAGAAGAGGTTAACTCCTATGTGGTCACGTGTGGGGATATTTGTTGTGATGTTGGCGGTCTTCCTGTCTTTGGGCATGGGACGATTGGATCAGAATGGAAAACCGGGAGAGATTCCTATTCCGGATAAAGATATTTCGGTAACCCTAACGGATAAGGAAGGGGTAACCATAACCTTAAATCAATTCAGCCTATACGGGCAAACCGCTTTGTCCGGGAAATTAGGGGCTGGCCGGGTAACGATTCCCTTCAGTCAAGTCAGGCTTATCACCTTTTCCAATGGAACGAAAGGGGTCACGGCTAAAATAGATCTCAGTGATCAGAGTCAGATTACCCTCCAATTGGAAAAAGGGCTGATGGTTACCGGAAGAATCAAAATGGGGACGTATCAAGTGTCTCTCGAAAAGTTAATGAGGATTGAGATTTTGAGCGTCTCGGAAAAGAAGTCGCCGTAGGAGGTGAAATGGATACCGACCTTCGTGGTCACTTCAGAATAGAATTCTTTTCAAAAGGGATAGAATTCAGGAAAAAATCGGCCTTGGACCCGGACCACCCGAATGTCTTTTCAACCGGGTCTCTCCGTCTTGATTCCGGTTGGTCCGGGTTGGGGCGTATTTCAAAACGGAGGGGGTATTCTTATTAGTGACGGTCTTCCTGCTCCGAAACCAGGCCTTCCTTTTTTCCCAATCAAGAAAAGACAATATCTTTTTAAGCCATCTAATTAATACGTAAATAGGGTTCAAAGCCGTACTCACCCTGTTTTCATGCCCGGCTTCCTTTAGGAAGCCTCCGGTTAGGTCGGGGAAACCCGACCGTATCGTGGTGCCATGCCCCAAAGGGCGGGGCATGGGAATTAATACGAAAATAACTTATAACCGCCCGTTCCCTCCGGTCACTTGTATCGCTATTCGCTCAAGTGACAAAGACTGGACAACTGCCGGACGATGATTTTCCCGGCACGATCTTGTG
>Ga0233425_10010045_pt1 | contig 11711 bp, 7 predicted proteins | sample Watercolumn_Towu_2_FD_181712 | JGI IMG/M metagenome (GOLD analysis project Ga0233425, IMG submission 181712) | Freshwater microbial communities from Lake Towuti, South Sulawesi, Indonesia - Watercolumn_Towuti2014_140_MG | ecosystem: Environmental > Aquatic > Freshwater > Lake | place: Indonesia...
TGTGTCGATGCAGGGAAAGAACGGATCAGCGTCACCAATCCACGCCGTGGGTGGAGTGTATGTTCCGACCGCCCGCACATTGTCGGCCTCGAACTGGTGATCGTCCTGCGGCTTGGCCACGAACAGCAGGATCTGAGTGATCCTGGCTGCGTCGATGGTTCCCGATCTTCCGGTTTCCACTGGGTAGCCGCGCATGCCAAACAACTTGCCGTCCAGGCGGCCGTCCGTGGTGCGTTTCAGCGCCACGCTCAGCGTCCCACTGCTTCCAGGGCCGAGTTCCAACGAACCCGTAACGCAATGGGCTTGCCCGTCAGCGCCGGGATTATCGACGCGACAATGGACCGTGACCTGCTTCGTGCCCGTGTTGCGCAGGTCGACCTGTACTGCGTGGTATGGCGACAAGTCCCATTGTCCCGACGGCGCGCTCAGCGTGACACCGGGCCAAGGCGCTGCGTGTCCCGTCGCCACGCGCAGCACCGCTCCGGATTCCACACGCACACGCTCGGCCTGGGCGTCGCTCGTCGATGTATTCGGCAACTCCGACTCGAAGTCGATCATCACCAAGTCAGCCGATTCGGCCGATAGGGCGAAGAGCAGCAACGCGAAGTACAGCATCGTCCACGATCTCGTTGTTCGAATCATGGCTGGTCACCTGTGCAGAATGTCGTTCGGTCAGAGGCAAAGAAACGCATGGCTTGCCGGTTCCGCGTGGCGGCGGCGTTGAGTCTACCGCGACTGCCAGTTGCGGGCAATCAAGCGCTCGCCGACCGGCTCTTGTCGTGAAGAACGGAACTCGGTGGAGTGTCATGTCACGCGCGCTGGATTCCCGAGCAGGAACTCTTCCACTGCGCGCCGTGACGGGATACCCGCCTGTCCTCCGCGGCTGGCAGCCTTGATCCCAGCAGAAGCCGAGGCGAATGCCAGCCGATCACGCATCGGCCTGCGCTCCGCGAGCGCCACCGCGTAGGCGCCGTGAAACACGTCGCCGCACCCCGTGGTATCACGAGCGTCAACGGAGTATGCGGGAAAGTGACGCGGCACGGGATCGTCCCGTTGCAGGTACCAGCAACCTTCCGCGCCGCACGTCACCACCACGACAGCGCGCTGTGCACTCCACAATGCAACTGCGGCAGCCTGCGCGCCGGGTTGGCCGGTCCATTGCTGGGCGAAAGCCCGAGAGACAACGAGGTGATCGACCGCCTCCAATACTTTCTCGAATCCGCTGCCGCCGTGGCGCTCAAAGTCCGCCACCACAGGAACACCCTTCTCGCGCGCAATTGTCACCGCCCGCAGCGTGCCGGCCATGCCGTGGTGATCGATCAAGAGCACCGCCACGGCGTCGAGCAATTCCGCGGGGGGCCAGTCGTCGGCAGGCCCCAGGTCTCCCGCGGCGCTGGAGAAGATGGTCCGGGTATTGTGAGTCTCGTCCACGATGATCGTCGAGTGCGCCGGTTTGGCAGTCGCGCGGACCGCCGCGGTCGAAACGTCCACGTTCTCAGCGCGAAACTTCTGCAGCACTTCGTGCGAGAGCGGATCCACGCCGATGCAGCCTCCGTAGGCCGCTCTCGCCCCGAGCCTGGCGGCGGCGACGAGCGCCGTTCCCGTCAGTCCACCGCACTGGCGCTCGCGTTGGCGCACGCGGACTTTGCGGTCCGCGGGCGGGTATTCATCCACGAACAGCAGATCATCCACCGCCACTGCGCCGAGACCGAGAACGTCATATCTTGCTGGTGGCAATCTGCTACTCCCTCAATGGCACAGGTCGACATACCTATCCCGCGTTTGCGGCGACGCGCGGGGTACGGTATAGTCCACCGTACCGCGCAGCTGCGCTGGTGCGGCTTCAGCGAGCCGGCAGGATAATCATGAGTTGTTTCACCATACGATTCCACTACGGGAGGAGAAAAGCGATGTCAGCAAGATGTGCGTTGGCAGCCATGGGAGTCTGGGTGGCCGTAACGATGGCCGCGGTGGCAGCTCCGCCGCACAAGGCCCTCATTGTGACGGGCCAGAACGGGCACGACTGGAAGGGGACAACGCCCGTACTCAAGAAGCTCCTCGAGGAAACCGGCCTGTTTTCGGTGGATGTCGCTACGTCGCCCGAGAAAGGGCAGGACATGAGCGGCTTCAAACCGAAATTCTCTGACTACGATCTGGTCGTGAGCAACTACCAGGGAGATGCCTGGCCGGAAGAGACCAAGACGGCCTTTGTCGACTACGTCAAGAACGGCGGCGGCGTGGTGATCTACCACTTCGCCCTGGCCGCGTTCCCCGATTGGAAGGAATACAACGAGATCATCGGGCTTGGTGGCTGGGGCAAGCGCGACGAGTCGGCTGGTCCCATGTTGCGCTTGCGTGACGGTAAGTTCGTACCCGACACATCGGACAAGCGCGCCGGCGGCGGGCATGGTCCCAGCCAGGAATTCCAGATCGTGGTGCGCGATCCCAATCATCCCATCACCAAAGGCCTGCCGGAAAAGTTGATGCACGTTTCCGACGAGCTGTATGGCTGGCTGCGCGGACCTGCGAAGAACCTGCATGTGCTCGCGTCGGCGTTTGCCCCCAAGGACAAGGGCGGCTCCGATGAGCACGAGCCGCTGTTGTTCACGATCAGCTACGGGAAGGGACGCGTGTATCAGAATGCCCTGGGACACACGCCAAAGGAACTGCAGAGCGTCGCGTTCATCGTGACGTTCCAGCGCGGAGCCGAATGGGCGGCTACTGGGGAAGTCACGCAGAAGCTGCCAAACGATCTGCCAACTGCAGACAAGGCTTCCGTCCGGCAGTAGTGCGAATGCGCAGCTAAGCCACAGATGATCACAGATAAGACGGGACGGTCTTCGCAGGCTGCCGGTGCCGAGAGAACCCGAATCGTCTGGCTCTCCACTTCCCCTTATCTGCGTTCATCTGTGGCTATTCACCTTGCTGCGCTCATCGTTTCGGCGTCATGCCCAGCACCTTCACCAGGAAGGACTGCTGGTCCGCGACTTCTTCGATCACCTTGGCGGTGGGTTTTCCGGCGCCGTGACCGGCGCGCGTTTCAATGCGGATCAGGACCGGCGCATTGCCGGCCTGCATTTCCTGCAGGCGCGCGGCGAACTTGAAACTGTGCGCGGGGATCACGCGGTCGTCGGTATCGGCCGTGGTGATCAGGGTCGCGGGATATCGCTCGCCCGGCTTGAGGTTATGGTATGGCGAATAGGCCAGCAGCGCTCGGAATTCCTCCGCGTGATCCGCGCTTCCGTAGTCGTCCACCCAGAACGAGCCCGCTGTGAAGTGCTGGAATCGCAGCATATCCATGACGCCGACGGCGGGCAGGCAGGCGCCGAACAGGTCGGGGCGCTGCGTCATACAAGCGCCGACCAGGAGGCCGCCGTTGCTGCCGCCTTGGATAGCCAGCTTGCTCGAACACGTATACTTGTTCTCTATCAGCCACTCCGCCGCGGCGATGAAATCGTCGAAGACATTCTGCTTGTTCAGCTTCGTTCCTGCTTGATGCCAGGCTTCGCCGTATTCCCCGCCACCACGGAGGTTGGCAACGGCAAACACGCCTCCCATCTCCATCCAACCCAGGCGACTGATCGAGAACTGGGGAGTCACCGGGATGTTGAATCCTCCGTAGCCGTAGAGCAGCGTTGGGTTCTGACCGTCCAGGGCCAATCCCTGCTTGTGCGTGATGAACATGGGGACGCGCGTACCGTCCTTGCTCTGAAAGAAGACCTGCCGGGTCTCGTAATTTTCGGTGGGGAATTGGAGCGTGCACCGGCGAAAGACTTCACTCTTGTGTTGCGTCAAGTCATAGCGGTAGAGCGTCGGAGGAACCGCAAAACTGGAGTACGAATAGAACGTCTCCTGATCGGTATCCCGTCCGCCAAAACCATCCGCGGTGCCAATGCCGGGTAGATCCACGTCGCGGAGATATTCGCCCTGCTGGGAAAAGACCTTGACGAGCGTGCGGACATCGTGCAGGTACTCCGCCAGAAGGCACTTGCCCACCAGACTCGCAGACACCAGCGCGTCGTTGGATTCGGGGATCACCTCCCGCCAGTGTTCGCGCTGAGGCTGACGCACGTCAATCGCGACGACTCGTTTCTTCGGCGCCTGCAGATCGGTCTTGAAGAACAATACGGATCCTGCGTTGCCCACCAGGCTGTAATCCTGCTCAAAGTTGTCGATCAATTCGACTAGCTCGCCCGAGCCGTCGGCAAGATCTTTGTAGAGGATCCGATACTTTTCATCCGTTCCCTTCCAGACCGTGACGACAAGATAGCGGCCGTCATCAGTGACAGCCGGCTGAAAACCCCACTCCGGATGATCGGAGCGTTGATATACGAGTTCATCGTCGGCTTGGGCCGACCCCACGCGGTGAAAGTACAGTTTCTGGTTCAGGGTCACCGTCTGAAACTGACTTCCCTCCTGCGGTTCATCGTACCGGCTATAGAAGAAGCCTCGTCCGTCGAGCGTCCAGGCGACTTGCGAAAACTTCACCCAGCGCAGCTGGTCGTCCAGCACTTTCGACGTCGCGATCTCCATGACGCGCCACGTTTCCCAGTCACTGCCGGCCTCCTGCACACCGTAGGCCACGTACCTGCCGTCTTCGCTGAAGGCGGTCCCGGCGAGCGCCATCGTGCCGTCGGCTGACCAGGCATTGGGGTCGATCAACACGCGCGGCTGCGCATCGAGGGAGTTCATGACGTACAACACGTATTGGTTCTGCAGGCCGGAATTGTGGAGGTAGTAGTAGCGCCCACCGGCCTTGAATGCCGAAACATACTTCTCGAAGTCCCACAATTCCGTCAGACGCTGCAGGATGGCGGGGCGTTCGGGAATCGCGTGCAAGTACGCGAAAGTGACCTCATTCTGCTTATCGATCCAGCCGGCAACCTCTGGTGATGTGCGGGCATCTTGTTCGAGCCACCGGTAAGGATCGGGAATCTTCACTCCGTGGTATTCATCCACGTGAACCACTCGTCGGGTCTCCGGGTAGGGCAAGGGTACGTCGGCGCCTGCAGCGTGCTGGCACAACAGCGCAACGGGAATCACAAACAACGATTTCATGGCGTGGAACCTGGTGTTGTTGACGGCAGAGAGCGAAGGGAGTAAAAGCGTAACGCATCCACCAATACTCGAAATCGAACGGAGCAGCAAGTGATGAACGGCCGCGAACGAATCCTCGCCTGCCTTGCAGGAAGACCGACGGATGGCCTGCCGCGCATGCCCATTACCATGATGTTCGCCGGCGATCTGATCGGTCAGCCTTACGCTCGGTATGCCCGCGACTATCGTGTGCTGGTGGAAGGACAGTTGCGCACGGCCGAGATGTTCGACTTCGATTACGTCTCGTGTATTTCCGATCCGGCGCGCGAGGCAGCCGACTGCGGCGCGACGATCGAGTATTTTGACAATCAACCGCCGGCGATTGTGGAGAGCCAGGCGCTGTTGGCGGATAAGAGTCGGCTCCGCTCGTTGTGCGTTCCCGATCCCACTGCCGGAGGCCGCATGCTGGACCGCGTGCGCGCCGCCGAACTCTTCCGACAGCAAGTCGGCGGAGAGAAGCTCATCGAAGGTTGGGTCGAGGGGCCGTGCGCCGAGGCTGCGGACTTGCGCGGAATCAACACGCTGATGGTGGATTTCATGGATGACATGCAGTTCGTGCAGGACCTGTTCGAATTCACTCTGCAGATGGGCCTGAGATTCGCGCGCGCTCAGGTGGACGCCGGCTGCGACTTGATTGGAGTCGGGGACGCTGCGGCCTCACTCATCAGCAAGCGGATCTACGAGCAGACGGTCTGGCCCTATGAACAACGGCTCGTGACCGGCATTCAACAGATGGGAGCCAAGGTGCGGCTGCACATCTGCGGCCGGACCACGCACATTCTGCCCGCGATGGGGCGGCTGGGCGCCGATATCGTGGACATTGACTTCATGGCATCGCTCGCCGACGCGCGCGCCGCCATGGGAAAAGACCAGGTGCTGGCGGGAAATCTCGACCCGGTGCGGGCCGTCCGGCAGGGAACACCCGACTCGATCCACCAGGCCCTTGCCGAATGTCATCGGCAAGCGGGGGCGCGGTATATCGTCGCGGCGGGCTGCGAACTACCGCGCGACACTCCCAACGAGAACGTGCGCGCGATGGTGGCCTTCGCACAATCCGCCACGCCCCTGTAAGACACGCCGCTTCACAAAGTCCACCCGGGGCGATAGGGAGGATTCAACAGCGCATTGGCGGCGTCGTTGTTCTTGAACTGCAGCTTCTCCGGATCCCAGTACAGTTTCTCCTCGGCGCGGATCGCCACATTGCCCATCAACACGACAGCGGCCAGCGGGCCCGCGTGATCCACGAAGTTGCTGCCTGCCGGTGGACCACCCTTGCAGGCGTCGAGCCATTCGCGATAGTGCCCCGGCGATCGGAGCAGCTTCTGCGGTGGTTTGCCGATTTCCTGCATCCTGGACTCCGGCAACAAGCGATGGCCGCGCAGCAGCCCCTTGTCACCGACGATCAACGTGCCATCGCCGTCAAACAGTCTGAGTTGCGGGTCCACACCGTCCGGATGCGGCGGCATCATGCCGCCGTCGTACCAGCGCAACACGATTTCGGGCCGGTCCCCAACTGCGGCGAAGCGATACGTGACGATGGACGCCAGCGGCGCCGTCTCGCGCCGAATCTCCGGGCTTGCACTCCAGTGCGTCGAACAGGCTTCGACGCTCGTCGGCCAACCCAGCTTCAGCGCTTTGAAGGCGGCCGACAGGTTGTGACACCCAATGTCACCCAGTACGCCGGTACCGAAGTCCCACCAGCCGCGCCACGCAAAAGGATGGTAACACGAGTGATACGGCCGCTCCGGCGCGGGGCCTAACCAGAGATTCCAGTCCAGACCGGCGGGTACCGGCGGTGCATCCGTCGGCCGCGGGACTCCGCGCTGCGAGATGTCCGGCCTTCGGTTGGACCAGGAATGGATCTCGCGAACGGTGCCGACCGCGCCCGCCCAGATGAACTCGCACGTCAATCGCGCTTCTTCGCTGGCTTGCCCCTGATTTCCCATTTGTGTTGCTACCCCCGCCTCCCTCGCCGCCTTCGCAATCTCCAGCGCCTCGAACACGCTGTGCGTCAGAGGCTTCTGACAGAAAACGTGCTTCCCCATCTTCAGAGCCTTCATCGTGACGACCGCATGATTGTGATCCGGGGTCGCCACCATGACCGCATCAATGTCCTTCTGCGTGTCCAGCATCACGCGGAAATCACTGTACACCTTCGCCTGCGGGAAGTTCTTGGCAGTATTGGCGGCGTGGTTCGCGTCGACGTCGCAGATGGCCACGACGTTTTCCGGAGACACCTGGCGAATGTCACCCGAACCCATGCCTCCCACGCCAACCGCTGCTATGTTCAAGCGATTGTTGGCTGAGGGCGTGTCGGCCGTTCCTAGAACGTGTCGCGGTATCACCGTCAGGCCCACGGAAGCAGTCGTTCCCACAAGAAACACGCGACGGTCGTACGCTGAGGCGGGCTTCATCGGCAGACCTCCGGGAAAGCGGCAAGCAGGAATCGACATCGGCAGCTGTTGCCAACACAGAACGACGCCGGCCATTGTACGAATCACGTTCAGGCAACTGCAACCAGCGGTTACACGTTCCAAGTGTTGCACGTGCGTTGCGCCACGCCCTATAATCCGCGAGAAAAGACAATTATCGTTGTCTAGATTGTGGGATGGCTGTGAAGGAATGTTGCATGAGTACTCCGTATAGAAGCTGGGCAGGGACCAGTGCGCTGGCGCTCTTGGGACTGCTGCAAGGTGGAATCGCCATGTGCCAGGATCAATGGACCTTGTCGTCTCCCGACGGCCGGATCGCCATTACCGCGAAACTGGCCGCCAGCAAGGCCGCGGCCGACCGGTCGCCAGTGCCGGGGAAGCTGTGCTATTCGGTCGCCTGCGTCACGAGCGGCGGTCGTCAGCCAGTGCTGGGCGAATCGCCGCTGGGGTTGGTGCGCGAGGATCAAGCGTTTGCCGAGGGCTTGAGTTTTGTTTCTGCCGGCGATGTGGCCACCATCGACGAGTCGTACGAACTACCGCACGGAAAGCGGAAGGTGTGTCATGTCCGCGCCCGCGAACAGACGCTCACGTTTCGGAATCCGCAGGGCGCGCCGCTGCAGCTGGTCTTGCGTGCCAGCGACGAGGGTGTCGCTTTTCGGTATGTCTTTCCGAACAAGGATGCGACAGTCCGGCGGGTCCGTGAGGAATTGACGGGATGTGCGTTCCCGCGCGACACCGTCGTGTGGGCGGCGCCCTTCCAGGAACCTGGGACGTACACACCGGCTTACGAGAACGATTACGTGGGCCCCGTGCCGGTGGGAACTCCTTGCCCGACATCCGTCGGCTGGGCTTTGCCCGCGCTGTTCCGGACGGGAGCGTGCTGGGCACTCGTCACCGAAGCGGCGGTTGACGGCACCTTTTGCGGAATGCGGCTAGCCAGCGAGTCTCCCGGTGGCACCTATCGATTTCGCTGGCCGGAAGCGGCGGAGGGCGCGGGAACCGGTTCCGTGCAACCAGCCGCCGCCCTTCCCTGGACGATGCCCTGGCGCGTCATCATGGTCGGAGAACAATTGTCGAAGCTAGTCGAGTCCACGTTCGTGAACGACCTGAATCCTCCCAGCCGCGTTGCGGATACCAGTTGGATTCGTCCGGGTCGAGTTGCCTGGAGCTGGTGGTCGGATCACGACAGTCCGCGCGATTTCGAGAAGCAGCGGGAGTTCATCGATCTGGCTGCCGAAATGCGTTGGGAGTATTACCTGGTGGACGCGAACTGGACGCTCATGGACGGAGGCAATGTGCGCCAACTGATCGACTACGGAAAGCAGCGCGGTGTCGGCGTGCTGCTCTGGTACAACTCGGGCGGCGAACACAACGTCGTCACCGAGAAGCCGCGGGGCTGCATGAAGGCGCGTGAAGTGCGGCGGTTCGAGTTCGACATGTTGCGCCGCTGGGGCGCGAAAGGCGTCAAGATCGATTTCTTCCAGAGCGACAAACAGGACATTATGGGTCTGTACCATGAAATCCTGCAGGACGCGGCAGACTACCAGATGCTCGTGAACTTCCACGGCTGTACGCTGCCGCGCGGCTGGTCGCGCACGTGGCCGCATTTGGTGAGCATGGAAGCCGTGAAGGGGGAGGAGTGCTATTCGTTCGACAAGCGTTATCCCGAGGCGGCACCGCGTTACAACACGCTCTCGGTCTTCATCCGCAATGTCGTGGGTCCGGTGGATCTCACGCCGTCAGCGTTTTCCGACAGCGTCTATCCGCACCTGACCAGTAACGCGCACGAATTGGCGCTGCCTGTCGTGCTGGAATGCGGTTTAGTGCATTTCGCGGATTCGGTGCAGTCCTACCGTTCATTGCCCGACGGACCGCGCAACTTCCTGCGGGATGTACCCGCTACGTGGGACGACACGCGACTGCTGGCGGGAGAGCCCGGGCAATACGCCGTGGTCGCGCGGCGTAGCGGCGCTGATTGGTTCGTCGGGGCCATCAACGGCGAGAATCAACCGCGCGCCTGCCAGTTAAGCTGCAACTTTCTCGGAACAGGCACCTTCACAGCGCAGATCATCGGTGACGGATCGGGTCCGCGCGAGTTCTCACAACGCGAGCAGGCGGCGGACAGGAACACGACGATCCCGCTCCACTTCCTTCCGTACGGCGGCGCCGCCGTTCGTTTCCAGCGTCAACCATCGCCATAGGAGATCCGTATGTGCCGCAGCATGAATCGCCGAGAGTTTCTGGAAGCGAGTTCTCTGGTCGGCGGAGCCGTGCTGGCAGGAGGTCTCCTGGCACGGCCGCTGCAGGCTGCCATGGATGCAGGCTGGCCCGGCTTGCCGGCAGTGAAGATCTACGTGGTCTACGTGGGGCTGGGCGGGGCTTGGCCCAAGCCGGAGTTCGATGCGCCCGCAGAAGTCAAGGGTTTCCAGGAATACCTGCAGGGATTGCAGCAGCGACTCGGCGACGTGGAGTTCTCTGGAGGAGACCTGATTCCGAACCAGGTGAGCGCCGCCGAGGAACTGTTGCCGAAACTCGCGGGCAGCGACGCCTTGCTGATCGTTCATCTGGCCTTCGGGAATGGCGAACCTCTACTGAAACTGGTCGACAGCGGCCTGCCCACGGCCATTTTTTCCCAGCCCTTCAGCGGGCACGATTGGATGTACGTTCCCCAGTGGCAACGCGCGGGGAAGAAGGTGATTCTGGCCGCGTCCCGCGACCGCGCGGATCTTGATCGGTTGGTCGCGCTGTTGCGTGTGCCGGCGCGCATGCGGCAAAGCAAGATCCTCGTTGTCGGGAAGGCGCACGGAACCACGCCCGCCTGTTCGCCGGAAATGGTCAAAGCGAAGTTCGGCAGCGAGCTGATCAGTCTGACGCGTGAACAAGTGATGGAAGCCCATCAGGCTGTCGATCTGCAAGCGGCGGAAGCCGAGGCCGATGAGTACTGGATTCGGCCGGCGAAACAGATCATCGAGCCGCCGCGGGAGGAAATCATCAACTCGGCCCGGCTCTTCCTGGCTATGAAGCAGCTGATGATCCAGCACAACGCGCGGGCCGTCACCAGTTCGCTTTGCATGGGCGCTCCCGCCAAAGGTTGCCTGACGTTCAGCAAGCTGAACGACCTGGGCCTGGTGGGCGCCTGTGAAGGCGACATGGACTCGACGCTGACCATGCTCCTGTTCGGTTATGCCTTCGGCAAGCCGGGCTTCATCACCGATCCGCTGTTCGACGTCTCCAAGAACGCCGTGATCCATGCCCACTGTGTGGCTTCCACCAAGATGGGAGGCGCGCACGACGAACGAGCGCCATTCACTCTGCGAACTCACCGCGATGACAACCACGGCGCGGCGGTGGAAGTGGAACTACGGGTCGGCCAGGAGATCACCTGCGCCAAGCTGGCCAATCTGGATACGCTGCTGTTGTCGGGACAGAAGATCGTGGAGATACCCGACTTCGACGACCGCGGTTGCCGTACACAATGTACGGCGGTGGTCGCCGATGCCCGCCAGATGCTGGCCAATTGGGGCAGCGGCGTCCTGGAACAGGCGGACATGATGACCCTTCTGCACCGGGTCGTGTTCTACGGCGACCATCTGGCCAGCGCTCGAGATCTTGCGCAGCTCTGCGGCGTGAGAGTCGTGATGGAGGGATGACGGGAGATCGGCCAACATCGAAAGATGCGCGCGCCCGGATTGTTCACCACGGAGACACAGAGGGTGAAACAAAGACAAGTACGGCAAGCGGGCGTGTGGTGATTTCTGCTGGACTGAATCTGACAAGCTGTGTAATCCGCCTCTTTTGCTTTCCTCTGTGCTCTCTGTGGCTCTGTGGTGGCTCTTTGGTTTCGTGCATTATCCTGGCCAATCCCGCACCGACCCGCGAACGCCTGCATTTGCCAATGGTCGAGGGTCGTCACGTCGCCTTGCGAGTCGCCGGGGCCGACCCCTAGACTGACAGCATGGCACCAGAGGCAACACAGCGCGGTCAGGGTATTGTAAGCGGTGCGCCCGTGCCGTCTGTCATGCGGCGTCCCGAGCTGCTCTCTCCGGCCGGTGATTGGGAATGCCTGCGGGCCGCGATCGAGAACGGTGCGGATGCCGTGTATTTCGGGATTGACGGAGGGTTCAATGCCCGCATGCGCGCGGCGAATTTCGCGCTCTCCGAACTGTCGGCAGTCATGGGCTT
>Ga0233425_10010047_pt1 | contig 11707 bp, 10 predicted proteins | sample Watercolumn_Towu_2_FD_181712 | JGI IMG/M metagenome (GOLD analysis project Ga0233425, IMG submission 181712) | Freshwater microbial communities from Lake Towuti, South Sulawesi, Indonesia - Watercolumn_Towuti2014_140_MG | ecosystem: Environmental > Aquatic > Freshwater > Lake | place...
CGACGAAGAGGTGGAACGGCTCTCGTATCGACTGGGCGTTCCTGCCCCCGTTGACGGTCCATTCGAACCACTTGATCGGATGCTCGGCAAGGCGGTTGTCCGCATCAAGGGTGACGAAAAGGTGTTTTTTGAAACAGAGAACGCGCTCGCTGTCGTGCCCGCCAAGGAAGACGATGGCAAGGGACCGTTCCTTGGTCTGCTCGTCGATGGGCTCGACAAGACGCTCGGTGGACGAAAGGTCGGCGATTCAGTCACCATTGAGATGGATGGTCCCGCACAGCATGAAATCATGGAGATTCGCGGCAAGCCGCTGGTTGTGCAGTACACGATCACTGGGGCGGAGCGGATTGCCCCGGCGAGCCGCGAGGAGATTGCCGCGCGCATCGGCGTTGAGACGCAGGAGCTGCTGGCGGAGAACCTCCGCGGAGTGCTTGAGCGCCGCCGCGATGATGAGCAGCGCAGTGCGCTGCGCGATCAAGTCTTCGAGCAGCTTGCCGCAAAGGTTGATTTCGACTTGCCGCAGCGTCTGACTGCGGCGCAGGCGGCGCGTGAACTTGAGCGGCAACGCCTGGAAATGCTCTACCGCGGTGTCGACAACGAGCGTGTGGAAGCGCGCCTGGCTGAGATTCGCAGTGCGACGGCGGATGACACGCGCCGCAGGCTGAAGTTGTTCTTCCTCCTCGCTCGGCTCGCCGAGACTCTTGGCGTGGAAGCAACCGATGGTGAGGTGAATGGTCGTATCGCAGCGATTGCGCGTGGCCGAGGTGTGCGCCCCGATACGATGCGCGCCGAACTTGAGAAGAGCGGTCGAATCAGCGAGATTGCTCTTCAGATCAGAGAACACAAGGCAGCCGACCGTGTCATTGCGAAGGCAACTATCAGCGATGTTCCTGCAGAAGAGTGGAACAAGGAATACGCAGCGAAGAGCGGTACTGCCGGCATCCCGGCGACCGCAGGCAAGCCGAGCGCGAAAGGAAAGAAATCTTGACGATGCTGGCAGTTTCGTTCCAGCAGAATGCGCCGCAGGCGGTGCCCGAGGGCGTTTTCCCCATCTTGTTCGTTGTGCTTTCGGCCGTCGTTTTGGGGGGCATCATCATTTACTTGGTGCGGAACTGGGCGCGGCGAACGGATGATCCCCTCCCCGGTTTCACCCTTGGCGACCTGCGTGAGCTACGAGAGAGTGGCGATATCACGGAGGAAGAATTCAAGGCCGCACGAAATGCATTGATTTCCCAAGTACGCAAACAGTCTTCGCCGACAGATGACGGCGGTACTCTTCCCCATCGGCGCACACCCCGCTGATTTGAGTGCCACGCATCCGTCCGTCGGGACTTCGCACGATGAACACCACACCATCAGGTCCAGGCAAGCGTCCCCCACTTCGTGATGACTCCGGCAACCGCGGCGGCGGGTCATCAGGGTCCGGCGGTGGCTCCGGCGGCGGTTCCGGTACTGGCGATGGGGGCTTTCGGGGTCGAAAGGTGACCACATGCAGTTTCTGCGGCAAGACCAGTCGTGAGGTCGGTCCGATGGTGGAGGGACCGAACGATGTCTTCATCTGCGCCAACTGCACAGACCTGTGCCAGAACATCTTCAAGCAGGAGAAGCGCCGCGTGTCGGGGGGTGCGCCGCCGATCACGCAGATTCCATCGCCGCGCCAGATCAAGGAGTACCTCGATCAGTATGTGATCGATCAGGACCGTGCAAAGAAGTCGCTCGCGGTTGCGGTTCACAACCATTACAAGCGCCTCTCACAAGTTGACAATGCGGAAGCGCCAGTCGAATTGGACAAGAGCAATGTCCTGCTTGTCGGCCCAACGGGAACTGGCAAGACCCTGCTTGCGCGCACACTCGCTCGCATTTTGAATGTGCCGTTTGCCATCGGCGATGCCACCACGCTGACGGAGGCGGGCTATGTCGGCGAAGATGTGGAGAACCTGCTGCTGAAGCTTTTGCAGGCGGCGGACTTCGATGTGGAGTCGGCACAGCGCGGCATCATCTACATCGATGAGATCGACAAGATCGGCAAGACCAACAGCAATGTTTCGATCACGCGCGATGTTTCCGGCGAGGGTGTTCAGCAGTCGCTCTTGAAGATGCTCGAGGGCACGGTTGCGAATGTTCCGCCACAAGGCGGTCGGAAGCACCCAGAGCAACAGTACATCCAACTGAATACGCAGCACATTCTGTTCATTTGCGGCGGCTCATTCGTCGGAATCGAAGACATTGTTCGCAAGCGCATTGGTCGCAAGCGCATCGGCTTTGCTGTTGAAGCGCAGGTGGAGCGCACCAAGTCGGAAGACGACAGCGACATGCTTGCGCAGATTCAACCGGAGGATCTGCTGGAGTTTGGACTGATTCCAGAGCTCATTGGCCGTTTGCCCGTCACCTGTGCGCTGATGCCGCTCAGCCGCGCGGCGATGATTCAGATTCTGACTGAACCGCGCAACGCACTGGCCAAGCAGTACCAGCATCTCTTCGGACTCGAGGGGACTTCGCTCGAGTTCACGCAGGGTGCGCTTGAGGCGATCGCCGACAAGGCACTCGCGCGCGAGACGGGTGCGCGTGGACTTCGGTCGGTCATGGACGAACTCATGACGGATCTCATGTATCAGCTGCCCGATCTCGACAACACGAATGTGTGCTACCGCGTCGATGAGAACGCGGTGCGCTCGGGGCGATTGGTCCCCGAAATGATTCGACAGCGTGTTCGCGAGAGCGCGTGATCTCAACGCGCCAAGCCGCGTAAGTTCCGAACATGATGCACCGTGCTCAGTGGGATGAAGTCGTGCGCGCTGCGTCGCGCATTGCTGATGCGTTCCCATCGCGCGACGATGCAATGCAGTCGTTGGTCGATCTCCTGTGGACGACGCTTCATCCGCGCGGTCTGTCGTGGATTGGGTTTTACGAAGGAGACCCCTCTGGGGCGCGGCAACTGATCCTGCGAGCGCGCCGCGACAAGCCGGCGTGCAGTCCAATCGGACTGCACGGTGCGTGCGGGCAGTGCCTGATCCAAGGCAAGGCGCTTGTGGTGCACGATGTTCGCGAACTCGGGGATGGTTACATCGCGTGCGATCCGCTCGATCAGAGTGAGGTGGTGGTTCCCTGCCTTCGGGCCGATGGGAGTCGTTGGGGTGTCCTCGACGCCGACAGTCACGCTGTTGGAGCCTTCTCGGACGCGGATGCGCTTGGGCTTCGACGCGCTTTGGAGGCCGCTGGGCTTTCGGCGCTGCCTGAGAGATGATTTGCGGGCTTTCGCGCCACGCAGCGGGTGAAGGACAAGCTCGATCGATTGAAAGGCGCTTGCATCGCTCCGCGATGGCGGCTACGCTGCTCCATTCCCCACCTGAGGACCAACCATGCCACGACGCTGCCACTTCACTGGAGCCCGAACCACCTCTGGAAACCGAATGACCCGCCGCGGTAAGGCGAAGTACCTCGGTGGCGTCGGCATCAAGACCACCAGCGTCACGAAGCGCACTTTCAAGCCGAATCTGCAGCGCGTGAAGGCGGTTGTCGATGGGCGTCCTGCACGCATCCTGGCGAGCACCCGAGCGATTCGATCGGGCTTGGTTGTGAAGCCACTTCGCCGCAAGTTTGTCTACACGCGAAAACTCGCCGCGAAGGCCTGAGCCTAGCCAACGCTGCGCGCGCCCCTCATCCGACACGGAGGCGCTGCGAGCGCTGACCTGCAGCGGGATCCGTCAGGCGGATTCATGCATGTGCTCCGGGAGAGCGCCCTTTTTTGAACTCCAAAGCCCCTTCTGCTTGACAAATCAGAAGTTTGTGCTAGTATTGGGTGTTCGGCGAAGACTTCCATCCCCAGCAGCCATTGATTTGCCATGGTGGGCGGTTCAAGGTTTGGGTGCGAACTCTCGGCGAGGCCGTTGAATCGGCGACATAGGTTGAGATGGTCCGTCGCTTCGGTGACGCTTCAGTCTCAAACCACAGTTTTGTTGAAGAAAGAGAGCCTCTCCGTGCGGGTTTGTGGTCTCGTAGGCCACATCGGTGTGTAGCCATTTGTTTGGCGCGCATCGGCCTCTGACTGTTGTTGCGCATGTCGTTCCGCGGTTCGGCCGCGGCAGTGCCGTTTCGGTCAGGGCATCAGAACAGGGCTGCTCCTTTTCTCGTATCAGATTGTGAAGCAAAGGTTTAGGAACTACCGAGGTATTGAGCAAGATCGCTAGAGATGACTTTTTTGAAGTTTGACGCCCGGCGAGCCGTTCGTTCCTGGCCCATGTCGTTTTCCGTGAAAGTGCCTTGTTTGTGTTGATCCCCGCCACAGCCCCAATTGAGGTTCATCGTGCCACTCGCCCGTACTGATTCATCAGATCGAGACCGCGTCCTAGACGCGACCGACTTGGTGTCGCTCGTCGGCGAGTCGGTCGCACTTCGGCTCAAGGGTCGTGAGCATGTCGGGCTGTGTCCATTCCACGATGACCATCGCCCATCGTTCTCCGTGATCACTCACAAGGGGCACGCGTTCTATCACTGCTTCGCGTGTCAGGCGAGCGGCAACGCCATCGACTTCATGATGAAGTACCACAAGATGGAGTTCATCGAGGCGCTTCGATTCCTGGCACAGCGAGCGGGGATCGAACTGACACCACGCCGCGAATCGGATCCGGGTAGCGCCAACAGCCAAACCGTTTCAGCGCTGCGCCGCGCAAACGAGGCGGCGCTGCGATTCTTCGTCCGTTGCCTCGCCGATTCATCGAGTGGCGCTGCATCGGCGAACGCTCTTGCAGCGCGTTCCATCGAGCCCGCGATGATCGAGCGGTTTCAACTCGGTGCCGCGCCTGCTTCGGGCGATGCTCTCAAGGCTCATGCGGAACGCCTCGCGGCGAATCAGCGCGCTGGTGGCGATGAGTTGATCGAACCCGCTGCAATCCGCGCAGCGTTTGAGTCGGCCGGTCTCCTGCGAATGCGTGGCGGGCGCCTCGTCGACGGATTCCGAAACCGCGTGATGTTCCCCATCCACGATGAACTCGGCCGCTGCGTCGCATTCGGCGCGCGTGCGATCGATCCCGAAGATCAGCCAAAGTATCTCAACAGTCCAGAGTCGCCGATCTTCCACAAGTCTCGATCGCTGTATGGCATTCATCTGGCCAAGCGCGCGATCATCGACTCGCGGACTGCGATCATCACCGAGGGGTACACGGATGTGATCGCATGCCACCGCGCAGGCATCGAGAACGCAGTCGCCACGCTCGGCACATCACTCACCCGCGATCATGCGAGGATTCTGCAGCGCTTGTGTGACACCGTCGTGCTGCTGTTTGACGGCGACACTGCAGGCCAGCGAGCAGCGGACCGTGCGCTCGAGGTGTTCTTCGCCGCTCCAGTCGATGTGCGCATTTGCACGCTGCCCGACCAACTCGATCCAGACGAGTTGCTCCGCCAGCCCGATGGACGGGCGCGCTTCGATGCGGCCGTGGCTTCGGCCGAGGATGCGCTGGTGCATCTCGTGAAGCGTTTCCGCAGCGAACTGACGGCACGCACTGGTATGTCCGCGCGGCAACGCACCATTCAGGAGATGGTGTCGAAGTTGTCATCGCTCGGACTCGCAGGGCTTGATGGGCTTCGCCGCCGCCTCGTCATTGACTCGATTGCCAGTGCGGCCGGAGTGCCCGCTGAGGACATCGAGGCTGAGTTGGCGCGCTCCAATGCTCGGCCCCGCCGTGAGGGCGCCGCGGACGCGCGTGGCGAGGCTGGCGAGGCGATTCCGCCTGCTTCGGACGCACTGGGGCTTGCCGAGCGAGAGTTCGTTGGACTGCTGCTCGCGTGGCCCCTGCTCGCTGCGTCGCGTATCGACACGCTCGATGGCGATTCACTCCCCATCAGCGAGTTCGTGATTCCATCTTCGTTCACCGACGCGCCTGCTGCAAAGGTGTACGCGCCGCTCTTTGAACGCATCGAGGCAGCATCTGCCTTCAACATTCAGGATGTGCTCGCAGAGTTTGATGATGATGCCTTGAAGACCTTTGTGACATCGCTGTTCCGTACTGCGCAGGCGCGTCACCCCGATGAGCCGAAGGCTCGCGAGGCTTTGATCGCTGCTGCGCATGCGCTCGAACGCACTCGCCGCAGGCATGCCTTGTCGGAGCCTGCTTCCATTTCAACACCAGAGGCTCTCGCCGAGCGGATCGCGCTGATCCGAGCGGCGGGGCCAAGACCCAGTGCCATTGCTAGGAGAATTGACTCATGAGCCTCGTGCTTCAGGAACTGCATCCCGTCCTCCGTTCGCTCCTTCACGCCGGTCGCAAGCGCGGCTGGATCAGCTATGAGGAGTTGAACACCTGCCTTCCAGACGATTTCGTCGATCCTTATCAGTTGGATGAGCTGTTGGTGCTCGTCAATCAGCAAGGTGTTGCACTGATCGATGAGATTGAGATGCGTCGCGATGGTCACAAGCCGTTCCCCGCCGAACTACAGACAGATCTTCGATTCCTTCGCGATACCGACAAGAAGGTCCGCAAGGCTCCGGAGAACACACCAGCCACCCCCGCCGTGCCGACGGCGCCGCGTCCGCTCGTCGGCGCTGCCGCCGCTGCAGTCGCTGCGGCGCGCGCCAAGCTTCGGCAGCAGGATTCGATGCAGCCGGGCGGCCCCGACGCATTCGCGGCGGAGGACGACGGCATCGATGACGACCTGCAGGGATCGCTCGACTTTGTGCAGGAGGCAGCACCCGTCCGCATCGACGATCCGATCCGCATGTATCTGACGCAGATGGGATCGATCCCGCTTCTCACTCGCGAAGAGGAAATCCGGCTCGCGAAGAAGATCGAGATGAGCCGGTACATCTTCCGCCGCATGGTGCTCGAGAGCGACTACTGCGCGCAGCAGGCAGTCGACATCCTCCAACAGGTCCATGACGGTTCGCTGCCGTTCGACCGCACTATGCGTATTTCAACAGCGGAATCGAATGCGAAGGATCGCATTGCAGCGCGCATTCCGTACAACCTGACAACCGTGCGACAGAAGCTCGAGCAGAACATTGGCTTGTGGGCGCAATTGGAAGAGGGTGATCTCCCTCCAGAGCGCGCAGAGGTTGTATCCCAGCGCCTGTGGTCAAATCGCCGACGCGTGGCAACGCTCATCGAGGAGTGTTGTCTCCGTACGGGGCGTATTCAACCGCTGATGCGCAAACTCAATGCGGTGAATCGAAAGTGCGAGGAGCTGACGCGGCAGATTGCACAAGCGGATGCCGATCCGGCCAACCACGATCCCGAGGATGTGCAGGTTCGCCGTGACGAATTGATCGGATTGCAAGGGCTTGTGCTCGAGACGCCGGCGGCTCTCGCCAAGCGCGTGAAGGCGATCCAGCGCATTTTCGTAGAGCATGAACTTGCCAAGCGTGCACTCTCAGGCGGCAATCTTCGACTGGTGGTTTCGATTGCGAAGAAGTACCGCAACCGAGGGCTCCCCTTCCTCGACATCATTCAGGAGGGGAACACGGGACTCATGCGCGCCGTCGATAAGTACGAGTACAAGCGTGGCTACAAGTTCTCGACCTATGCAACTTGGTGGATCCGCCAGGCAATCACTCGCGCCATTGCGGACCACGCTCGAACGATTCGCGTTCCAGTGCACATGATCGAGACCATGTCCAAGCTTCGCAATATCCAGAAGCACCTGCTGCAGGAGCTCGGTCATGAGCCGAACCACGATGAGATTGCGGCTCGCGCGAAGATGCCGGTGGACGAAGTGAAGCGCGTTCTGAAGATTTCACGCCATCCCATCTCGCTCGACCGTCCAGTTGGCGAGAGCGAGGATTCGCACTTCGGCGACTTCATCGAGGATGAGCGGCAGGAAGCACCGAGTATCTCTGCTGCGAGCGAGATGCTGCGCTCGCGCATCAATGATGTGCTGAAGACGCTGACCTACCGCGAGCGTGAGATCCTCAAACTCCGATACGGAATCGGCGATGGTCACACCTACACGCTTGAGGAGGTCGGTCGCATCTTCAAGGTGACGCGCGAGCGAGTTCGCCAAGTTGAAAGCAAGGCACTCCGCAAGTTGCAAAGCCCCGTCCGCCGTCGACGCCTCACCAGCTTCATGGAGGGCATGGAGGGTGTGGATGGACTGGACGGTATGGATGGCATGGGCCGCGGCAACATCGAACTGCCGCCGAATATGGACTGAGTTTCGCTCGGACAGCGTTAGCGTGAAGCGAGTCCGTCACTGCGGGCTTCGCAGATGTATTTCCACGAGATGTATTCGTCGATACCCCATCGACCGCCCTCGCGCCCGAAGCCAGACCACCCGCGCCCACCGAATGGGGCGTAGGCATCGCTGACTGCCGTCGTGTTGCAGCCAACGATTCCACACTGCAGGCTCTTGGCCGCCCAGGCGACACGATCCTGATCGGCGGAGAACGCATAGCCAGCGAGTCCAAACGGCGTGGCGTTTGCGAGGCGGATCATCGACTCCTCATCGCTCGCCGCAGCGATCGGCGCAACGGGACCGAAGGTCTCCTCTTGGAAGCACCGCATCGAGGGGGTGGCCCCCGCTATCACGGTCGGTGCAAAGAAGCGATCGACGCAGTGGGGAATGGGGACGGTGCTGCCGCCAGTCATGATGCGCGCTCCGCGATCCGTTGCATCCTTGACCTGCGCGCGTACGCGCGCCACCGCGTCGTCACTGATCAGTGGCCCAATGCGAACACCGGGCGTTCGTCCCATCCCAACGAGCAGGCGTGCAGCAGCGCCTGTCAGTCGCGCCGAAAACTCCTCTGCAACCGACGAATGCACAATGAAGCGATTCGGACAGATGCAGGTTTGTCCTGCGACTCGGAACTTCCCAAGGATCGCAGCATCGACTGCAGCGGAGATATCTGCATCGCCGAAGACCAAAAATGGCGCGTGTCCACCAAGCTCGAGCGAGAGCCGAACCACTTGTTCAGCGGCTCCCTGCATGAGCAGTCGACCAACCTCCGTGGAACCAGTAAAGGAGAGTTTGCGCACCCGACCATCCGCAAGCCACGCGTTCACAATCGGTGCGGGTTCACCCGTGATGACATTCACGACACCGCCTGGCAGCCCTTCCTCAACCAGAATCTCCGCGAGCGCGAGAGCACTGAGCGGCGTCTCGTCAGCCGGCTTGGCAACTTGCGTGCAGCCGGCGGCGAGCGCCGGAGCTGTCTTCCGTGCAAGCATGGCCAGGGGAAAGTTCCATGGCGTCACAGCCGCTACCACGCCAATCGGTTCAGGCACGGCTGATTGCACGCGCCCTTGGCGGCGCGGCGGCAGTGCTTCCGTTGAGAGCAGCAGAGCCTCCTCACCTGCTGAATCAAAGTAATCGGCGCTGTAGTCGACTTCGCCGGCAGACTCTGCGAGCGGCTTGCCGCCCTCCGCGGTGATGATGTCGGCAAGGCGTTCCCGCTGCGAACGCAGCCGCGCGGCACAGCGGCGCAGAAGATCGGCGCGCTTTGTGGCGGAGGTCGCTGCCCAGCATGGGAACGCAGCCGCTGCGGCATCGACCGCAGCCTTTGCCCCATCGCGCCCGACCGCTGGAACACTCGCAATGACCTGCCCAGTCGCAGCGTCGCGGACAGGCAGTGCGGGGCCACCATTTGGCTCAATCCACCTGCCATCAATGAGGTTCGCGCATCGCACGCCTTTCAAGGTAGCAGCGGTAGACTTTCGATATGGCGCGTGCAGTTGTTGATCCAGCGGAGCTCCGGCGATTTGCAGCCGAACTTCGCAAGTTCAATCTCGACATGCAAGGTGGGATCGCGACGGTTCATGCGCGGCTCAATACCCTGCAGCAGACTTGGCGCGATCAGGAACAGCAGAAGTTCGCCGAAGAGTTTGAACAGACCATCAAAGTCCTGCAGCGGCTCCTGAAGGCAAGTGAGGAGCACATTCCGTTCCTTCTTCGGAAGGCAGACCGCATCGACGAGTACCTGCAGCAACGCTGAATCAACCCGTGGATTCCGGCGCAAACATTCGCGACACCAAGGCCATACTTGATGCAAAGGCGGTCATCGTGAAGGCTGGTCGCAGCATGGCATCGGTGATCGAGGAGTCGCAAGCAGATTCGGAGAGGTTTGCGATGTGGTTGTCCGAGGAGATGCAAGTTGGCTGGGAACGGCAGATTCGTCTCCGCACAACACGGCTGAATGAGGCCCGCTCGGAGCTCATGCGGAAGCAGATGCAACCAACTGCTGATGGACGGCCGCCATCCACGGTTGACGAACGCAAGGCATTGACGCGTGCCGAGGCGGCACTCGCTTCGGCAGAGGCTCATCTGCGGCGTACGCGGCACTGGATCATCGAGTACCAACGAGTATTGGCAAACTTCCGCGCCGGCATGGGTGCGCTCGGCACATTTGTCGATCAGACTGTGCCAGCAGCCGTTTCATCGCTCAACAGAATGGCAGAGTCTGTCGATGCCTATTTGGCAGCACAGGCATCGCCACCAGTCGATACGGTGAACGGCGATTCCCAGCCAATCGAACCGACGGGCACCATGCGACGATCCGGCAGTACGAACGCCGACACCGATGAGGCGCGTCCATGAGTGACTCTTCGCATAAGGCGAAGCTGAAGGATGCCGTGAGGACACTGCACGCGCAATGGGGCGTCATTCGAAGTCAGTGGAACGACCAACAAAGCGATCGTGTGCAGCATGAAGTGATTGACCGCGCCGAGGAGTCGGTCCGACTTGCTGTGATGGCACTCGATCAACTTGGCGAAGCGGTGGCGCGCGCCCGCAGCGAATGCAGCGAGGGGGGCGGCGTATGACGAACAATGCCGCAGGGTTCTCGTCTACGAGCAATGCGACCGACTCGGAACAGCGACCCATTGTGGAGGTGGCGAACGAAGTTGCATCGCTGATTGCTTCTGCTCCTGCGGTGCGGTTGGAGGCCGAGGCTGCGCTTGCGGCATTCATGCAGTCGGTTGGGCCACCAGAGCAGACTCGGCACGAAGCGGAGGTGAAACGACTTGAAGCAGTTCGCGCCACATTGCGTGCGGAGGTGGATGGCAAGGCGACGGCGGCTCATGAACAGGCAGGGCAGCGTCACACCGCCAACGCGGCAACGATCGACGGCGAAGAACGGCGCACGCTTGCGCGTGCAGAAGATCAGCTTGAGTCCGAGATCGATAAGTTGCAACGCCGATTCGAGGAAAAACTCTGGACTTCAGACTCAATCTTCGAAGAACAGCAGCCATCCTTTCTAAAGGAGCACGAGGAGAGAAAACAGAGGATTCGAGCAGAGTTCGATGATTCATCTGCAATCCTGAACCGAGTTCGACATCTGATTGGGCGGGCTGTTTCGCTGCCGACCGCGCAGACCGGGAACACTGCGCCACAACTTGGGGCGGATCCGATGTCCGAGTTTGCTGAGTGTGCGTCGGGTGCGGAGGACTTGCTCCATCGAGTGCGCCGCACATCCATTGCTCTGATTCTGCGAAACACCATTGCACAGGTTGGATGCTTGGCATTCGTGTTACTGCTGTCGGCTGTCATCGTGACCTTCACCTTGGGCTGGGCTGAACTGACGGGCCCGCTGATTGTCATCGGTGCACTCACCCTGTCAGCTCTCTTGCAGGCTGGCGTCTTTCTCGCAGCCGGTCGTTCACTACGCGGAATGGCTCAAGAGTCGGCCGACCGTATGGCGCAGCTTGTGCACCTTCGCACGAGGGTCGAGCAGTGGAGCGATGACCTGCGGGTGCGTCTCACGGAGGACGCAACGGCGCGT
>Ga0233425_10010048_pt1 | contig 11707 bp, 8 predicted proteins | sample Watercolumn_Towu_2_FD_181712 | JGI IMG/M metagenome (GOLD analysis project Ga0233425, IMG submission 181712) | Freshwater microbial communities from Lake Towuti, South Sulawesi, Indonesia - Watercolumn_Towuti2014_140_MG | ecosystem: Environmental > Aquatic > Freshwater > Lake | place: Indonesia...
CGGCTTCGGCGTGCCGCCCTCGGGGTAACGCAGCGCGGCGAGTTCGTTCGGCTTGGCAAACTCATCGAGATTCGCGCGGTGCCCGGCCCACGCGATGCCGCGCAGCAGCACCGCGCGGTAGGCCAGATGGCCGAACGTCGCGAACTTGTGCCCGAGCAGGCTGGTGAACGCACGATACGGCTTCCCGCCCTCGCGCTGGTTCTCGAACGCCCACATCTGCGGCTGGATGTCATAGACCGTGATTTTGCCCTGACCCGGTTGCGCGTTCTTTTGGTTGCGACGGTTCTCCGCCATGTGCGGTGTGTAAGCCGCGCCCAGCACCGTCACGCGCGGGTCCATGTCGAGGTCGTAGTAAATCTCGTCGTCGAGGTCGAAGTTCGCCGTGCCGGTCGAGATGGGGTGCGTGCGGTTGACGTAGTAGAAGGACATTTTGCCCTCCAGCCACTTGGTCTTCCCATGCACCCACGAGCCGCCGATGACCGACTTCCAGTAATCCGAGCCGTCCTCAATGCTGCGCGTGGGCACCGCCGCCGTGTGAATCACCACCACGCCGCCGCCGCGCTTGAGGAAGGCCTCGAAGCCATCGCGCAACGGCCCCTTCGGAAACGCGCCGCCGTCCTGCGCGAACATCACGAGCACGTCGGTCCTGGCGAGCTGCTCGGGCGTGGGCAATTCCATGCCGCCGTCCACCTTCAGGCCGCGCTGGGTGAGGATCTGGGTCCACTCGCCGAGGAAGCGCGGGTGCGCGTGGACTTCCTGCCCGCGATTGGATGCGCCGGCGCGGATGAAGACGCGCAGCGACTCGGCGGCGGACGCGCTTGAAATGAGGCCGGAAAGGAGAAACGCGAAGACAGCGGCGCGATGCGGTTTCATGGGGCGGTCAGGCTAATGTGCCCGCCCGCACTCGGCGAGCCTTTTGCAGCGCAGAAAACCGGTTGACCGTTTCGCCCCAAGCCGCTACACCTTCGCGCGTGAATCGCGGACTGAACCTTCGACTTTCGCTGCTTGGCGCGCTGCTTCGTGGCCGCGCGGCAGCCGGGTTCTGAGCGATCGAAGATTTTCCAGACCCCACTGCCGGCGAGGCGGTGGGGTTTTTTGTTTGCCTTTGGAATCCAGCAAGCCAACCCGAACCAAGCCATGAACACCAACCACGTCACCATCTTCGACACGACGCTGCGCGACGGCGAGCAATGCCCCGGCGCTTCGATGAACCTTCGCGAGAAGCTCGAGGTCGCGCGGCAGCTCGCCCGCCTGCGGGTGGACGTTATCGAGGCGGGATTCCCTGTCATTAGCGAGGGCGACTTCGAGTCCGTCCACACCATCGCGAGGGAAATCAAGGGGCCGATTATCGCCGGGCTCGCGCGCTGTGTGCCGCGTGACATCGAGGCCGCCGCCTCTGCCGTGAAACCGGCTGGCAAACGCGCGCGCATCCACGTCTTCCTCGGCACGTCGAAAATCCATCGCGAATTCAAGTTCGGCAAGGCGCAGCATGAAATCCTCCGCCTCGCTGTCGAGGGCGTGACGCGCGCCAAGTCCCACGTGGCCAACGTGGAGTTCTCGCCCGAGGACGCCTCGCGCACCGAACTCGACTTCCTCGTTCAGATCGTCGAGGCCGCCATCGCCGCCGGCGCCACCACCATCAACATGCCGGACACCGTCGGTTACTCGACGCCCGAGGAATACGGCCACATGTTTCGCCACGTCATCGAGCACGCGCGCGGGGCGCGCAACGTCGTGTTCAGCGCGCATTGCCATGATGACCTCGGGCTTGCGGTCGCAAACTCGCTCGCCGCCGTCCAGAACGGCGCGCGCCAGGTCGAGTGCACCGTCAACGGCATCGGCGAGCGCGCCGGCAACACGTCACTCGAGGAATTTGTCATGGCCGTCCACACGCGCCGCGCCTACTTCAACGGCCTGCACACTTCCATCCGCACGCGCGAAATCGTCAAGAGCTCGCGGCTCGTCTCGCGCATGTGCAGCTTCCTCGTCCCGCGCAACAAGGCCATCGTCGGCGAGAACGCCTTCTCCCACGGCGCGGGCATTCATCAGGACGGCATCCTCAAGAAACGCGAGACCTACGAAATCATGGATCCGCGTGACGTCGGCTGGGGCGCGACCGAACTGCCGCTCACGAAGCACAGCGGCCGTGCCGCCCTCGCCGCGCGCCTGCGCCACCTTGGCTTCAAGATGAACGAGCACGACCTCGCGGCGATTTTCACCCGCTTCAAGGATATCGGCGACAAGAAGAAGTTCGTTTACGACGACGACCTCGCCGCGCTCGTCGAGGGGCAAATCACCGAGGTGCCCGAGACGTGGTCGCTCGATTACTTGAGCGTGACCAGCGGCAACCAGACCGTGCCCACCGCCACCGTCCGTCTCAAGCGCGTTGGCGATGGTGTCGCGCAGGATGCCAGCCTCGGCGACGGCCCCGTGGACGCAGCGCTCAAGGCCATTGACCGGCTCACGAAAACCCGCGGCCAGCTCATGGACTACTCGCTGCGCGCCGTGTCGCAAGGCAAGGACGCGCTCGGCGAAGTCACGGTGAAAGTGGACTTCGGCAACAAGGAAGTCGTCACTGGCAAGGGCGCAAGCACCGACGTCATCGAGGCCAGCGCACGGGCATATCTGAACGCGGTCAACCGCCACCTCTGTGGCGGCGAGCGAAGAGCCTCGAATGCGGCTGTGGCAACGCCGCACCCGTAACCGGGAGCCGGTCACGCCCGCGCGATTGCGACAAGCTCCTTCGCCTTCGCAGTTGCGGTGCCATTGTGCTCCGCGCGGCGATACGCGCCAAAGTCGTTGAACCAATACTTCTTCGCGAGCCGATACATCCAGTGTTTCTCCGGCACTTCCTCGCCGGGGAGCCATTGGCTGAAGCGCGGCGTCATCGCGTCGAGTTCCGCCAGCGCGGTGCCGCGCACGGTGGTGTCGCGCGCGCCGTGTTTCACGACGAGTTGCTTCACGAGGTCGGGCCGCTCCAAGACCACGCAGCCGCGCGTGTGCTCGGCGCTGAGTTCGCGGAAGTCTTTCAGGAACGCGCTGTCACGCATCGTCGCGTAGATGCCGCGCTCGTCGTGGATGGTTTCCTTGGCGAACTGGATGATCGGGCACGGCTCGATGTCGCCCTTCGGGCCGATGTGATGCGAGACGCCGGTGGACATGGGGCAGAGCGCCTGACCTTCGCCATCGTAGTAGGCGTCAATGATCGCGATGGGCAGCCGCGCGCGCATTTCCGTGACGAACTTGCGCACGCGCACGAGCTGGTCGGGCCGCAACGCGAGGGCCATGTTCATCTTCGGACCGACGGGCCGGTAGCTGTGATACCACGCGTAGTGAACGCCGCGTTGGATGAGGTGCTGGAGCCATTCCTCCGTGAGCAGCTCGTCAATGTTCGTCTGGCAGACGCTGGTGGCGACGCCGGTGAGGATGCCTTCCTTTAGGCAGTGATCGAGGCCGCGCAGGGTCTTGTTCAGCACGTCCTTCTTCCCGCGCCGTTCGTCGCTGACCACCTCGCGGCCCTCGATGGAGATGAGCGGCGTGCAGTTGCCAATCTCGCGCAGACGCTTCGCCACCTTCTCGGTGATGAACTGGCCGTTGGTGAAAATCTGGAAGTAGCAATCCGGATGCGCCGCCAGCAGGTCGAGCAACTGCGGGTGCATGAACGGCTCGCCGCCCAAGATGCCGAAGAAGCTGTTCCCGTGCGCCTGCGCGTCCGCGATGGTGCGGTTCAGCGTGGCGAGGTCAATGGCGTCCTTCTCCTCGACATCCACCCAGCAGCCCTGGCAGCGGAGATTGCAGGAGTTGATGATGGAGAGGTAGAGGAACGGCGGGAACGTCTCGCCGCGCTTGAGCCGGCGCTTGAACCGCTCGACGGAGAGCATCCCTTTCACGCCAAAGTTCCAGCAGAACTTCGCGATGCAACGCTTGTTGGCGGAGCGCAGGGTGCGGAAGACGAGTTGCGGCAACATGGCAATGATTTAACCGCGGAGGCGCGGAAGCGCGGAGAAGATATTCCGCTCCGAACTCTGCGTTTCTGCGTCTCCGCGGTTCATGAAAGTGCTTTCCCTTGGGCCGCAAGTGCTGCCGCCGCCTTCGCTTTCGCCTCCTCGGCCTTGCGCAGGATTTCTTCGGGCGACGGCAGGCTCATCAGCACTTCCGCCGGGATGTCGCCGGCGCTGGCGAGTTTGGTGAGGCATTTCTGGCGTTCGGCCAGGGCTTTTTTGTCGTCGCGCTCCTTGCTGAAGCGCGCCTTGGCGGCGTCGCTGCGCTGGCGGAGCGCGGAATACACGTCGCCGCCGAGCAACGCGGAGATGTCCACCTTCATCTTCTCCTTGCCGAGGTCGGAGTCCTGCACCACGTCGCCGTTGATGGGGCCGGCCTTGTATTTTGGGAACATGATGGCGGCCTCGGGGCAGACGCGCGAGCAGGCGGGGCAGTTGGTTTTGCAGTTGTCGTGGTTCTGCGCCTGGATGCGGTTCTGCTCGTCCACGCCATAGACGCCGAAGAGGCAGAAGGACAGGCATTGCATGCAGTTGGTGCAGCGGTCGTAGTCAATGACCGGGAACCACGGCTTCCACTCGCCGTGCCGCGCCGCGCCCGTCTCCGCGCGCGTGCTCTCGGCAATCTCTGCAATGCGATTCGTGTCGAGGCCGGTGATGTCCTGAAAGCGCACGGAGTCGCCGCCGGAAACGCCTTCCGCGTCCAGCTTCCCGCCGCCGGCGAACTTGCCGAGCACAAGCAACGAGCCGCGCTCATGCGGCGCAACGCGTCCACCCGCGACGCAGCGGGTGACGGCGAAACCTTTTTCAAGCAGCGCGGTCAGCGCAGAGAAGCGGTCGGTGCTGTCGAGTGGTTGCGCGTCGGCGCCTTCGTAGAGGACGACGCGGAGAGTGGATTGTTGTGTGAGTGTCATCGTCAGTCGGTTCGCTGGCATCGTTTCATTCCGCCGCGCGATTGGCAACAGCGCCGCCGGGCGCGCGGACAATTCAAAACTCCTGTTGCAGAATCTCCGCGACCTTGCCAAGCGTTTTGCCGATGCGCTGCGTCTCGGTCGGACGGTCGAAGTGCGCGTTGTTCACGAACACGGCGAATGCAAGCCGGCCGCCCTTCGCCGTCTCGATGTAGCCCGCGAGGGCCTTGCTGTTGAGCAGCAGCCGCGCGTTCATCGTGTTCTCCCAACTGAACGTGCCGGTCTTGGCCTTCACCTTGCCGCGGGCGGGGCTGGCCGGGTCCGCGTGCGTGGCAAGCGTGCCGTCCACGCCAAGCACGGGAAGCGCGGCTTCATAGACCGCAAAGTCCGGTCGCTTCGCCATCGCGCGCAGCAATTGCGCGGTCGCCCGCGGCGTCACGCAATCACTCCGCGCGCCGCCTGCGCCGCCGCCGAAGGAAATCGTCTCCACGTCCACGCCCGAGCGGGCGAGGAAGTCGTGCTGCAACCGCATGCCCTGCGCGAGCGTGCGGCGGTCGTGCTTGGCCGCGACGAGCAGCGGCAGCGTGCTCGCGTGCAGGTTGTGACTGACCTTGAGGATGAGTTTCACGTTCTCGGCGAAGGGCGGCGACACGAGCTTCGCAACCTGTTCCTCGGATTTGTAACTCCCGCGCGCGGGCAGCGACTCGTGACGGTTCTGTGCGAGTGGCGAGGCGTCCACGGCCACGCCCGCGCGCCGCAGCGCCTCGATGAACAACGCGCGCGCCCAAGTCGAGGCGTCGTCCACCTCGTGAACACGGAGCAGCGGCTTGTGGCCTTCTGGAATCTGCCCGCGAACGACGAGCCGGCCCGGTGCGGGTGCGGTCAGCGTGATTCGAAGGGGCGCATTGGTCGCAGCCGTTTCGACGACACCATCCACCACGAGCGCGGAACTCACCGGCCTTGTGATGATGATGGCGGGTGCGCCGGACTTTGCGGGCGTGATGAGCACGTCCACGAGGTTGTCGTTGATCATGATGGGCGTGAGGCGCGACGGGCCGCTGCCGGTGCTCTCGGCCTTGTCAAAGAGGCGGTCGTCCACGAGGACGTCGCCGCGGACGCGCTTGATGCCGCTGGCGGCGACCTGCCGCGCGAGTTCGATCAAGCCCGCGAGCGGGTCGGGCGCTGTGAGTTCGCCCGCTATGCCTCCGTTGGCGTAAGTGTGGTCGTTGTCCTTGAAAGCAATGCTGCCGGAGCCGTCCGTGCGTCCGCCAAGCGCGAGGTCGCCGCTGGCGACGAGCACGAAGTCGCCGCGCAACGTGCCGTCCTTGTCCACCAAACCGCGGCGGAAGACGGGCGTTTCGAAGCGATGCTGCGCGCCGAGTTCGTCGAGCGCGGCCGCGACGGAGTAGAGCTTGGTGACGGACGCGGGCGCGAAGAGCTTGTCGGCTTGATGCTCGAACCGCACCGCGCCCGACTCGAGGTCCACGGCGAGGATGCCCCAATGCGCGTGTTTGTATTCGGGCGCGTTGATGATTTCGCCGATGCGCGCGCTGAGGCTGGAATCGGCGGCTGATAGATTGCAGGCGAATGCAATGCCAGCGAGCAGCAGCGACGCAACCAGCGGACGCGTGGTGTTCATGGGCGTGCAGAGTAGCGGGCCAACCTCGCAGCGCAACAACGACGCTTCCCGCGCAGGATTTGCTTGTGCCCGCCAGCATCGCGGAACTTAATCCGGCGTGAACTCCCGCGGACCTCGGCTCGCCACAATCCTGCTCACGCTCACCTGCGTCTCCGCGCCTGCGGCGGAAGCGCCCTTCAAGGCCGGCGCGGCGCGGCGGGACATCACGCCGACCGAGCCGGTGCCGATGTGGGGTTACGGCGCGCGACGCGATGCGCTCTCGAACGGCACGATTGACCCGCTGCACGCCGCGGCGGTGGTCGTGCAGGCGGGCGACGTGAAGCTCGCCATCGTCGGGCTCGACCTCGGTCGCTCGCCGTCGGAGCAGTCGCTGGCCGTCATCCGCGAGCGCATCAAGGCGCAGTGCGGCATCGCGCACTCGTTCATCGCCGGCTCGCACACGCATCACGGGCCTGTGCTCGAACTCTCGGACGGCGACGGCAAGGGGCGCGGCAAGTTCGACGCGGCGCTGCGCTACTACAAACAGCTCGAGGACGGCATCACCGCGGCGATTGTCGAGGCGGACAAGCGGCTCGCGCCCGCAAAGCTCGCGACCGGCGCGGTGCAACTCGACGGCTTCAACCGCAACCGCCACTCCAAGCTCGAGCCCAAGCCCGTGGACCGCACGCTCGGCGTGTTGCGGCTCGACGACGCCGCGACGGACAAGCCGCTGGCCATCGTGGTGAACTTCACCGGCCACCCGACGACGCTGCCGGCGCAGACGCTGAAGTTCTCCGCCGACTGGCCCGGAGCGATGAAGGCCGAGGTCGAGAAGCAGCTCGGTGGCACGGCAATCTTCATGCAGGGCGCGAGCGGCGACATGAGCATCAACAAGGGCACGAACGCGGACCATGTCGGCTTCGGCCAATCGCTCGCGCGCGAGGTGGTGAAGCTGGCGTCGTCACTCAAGCCCGCCGCGCCGGAACGGGCTTCGCTGGCCGTGCGCGAGCAGCGGTTCCGCTTCGAGTCGCGTGTGGACCTGAACAATCCGCTGACGCGCGTGGCCTATTCGATCGCGTTTTTTCCCGAGTTGGTGGCGAACTTCGCGGACGAATACACGGAGGGCGTGCGTCCGCGGTTGACGGTGGCGCTGCTCAACGGCGACGTGGCGTTCGTCGGCGCGTCGGGCGAGTTCTTCTGCCAGCACGCGAACCGGCTGCGCGAGCGGGCGCGCGTGGGCCGGCTGTTCTTCTTCGGCTACTGCAACGGCTATCACCAGTATTTCCCGACCATCGAGGGCGCGGCGGAAGGCGGTTACGGGGCGGACTCGCAGGTCGCGCCGGCGGCGGTCGGCGCGGGCGAGGAGATGATGAACGCGGCGCTGCGGTGGCTGTTCCAGTTGCAGGGAAGGTTGAAGTGACCCGCGGGCGCGGTTCACTTCGCGCCGTCGTAGAGCTTCGCCAGTTCGAGCAGCACGGACTCGAGGCGCTTGTAGTATTCGGCTTCGCCGAGGTCTTTCTTTGACTCGCGCAATGCGGCGACCTGCAACTCGAGCGCGTCGCGCTTCATGCGCAACCCGGCGGGCATCCGGCGCTCCTGCGCGCTGCGCACGAGATGGAACTGATGCGCGCGCGCGCCGTCGAGCGGCGCGTTGTCCGCGGCCTTGCGCACCGCGCGAATGCCGCGAAACCAGTCGCCCGGCGTGCCGAGGCCGTCGCCCGTGTCGTCGAGCAGCGCGTGCTCGGTCGCGAGGCGGCCCTCGCCCTTGTAGAACTCCGCGACGCGCGCAGACGCAACCAGATACGCCTCGAGCAGCGACGTCTGGCCGTCCTTGTCAAGGTCGGCGTCCGCGTCGAGCAGCGCCGCGCCGAGAAACTGGCCGAGGCGCGCGAAGTTGATTTCACTGCCGCTGCGCGTGGCGGTGATGACGACGCGGCCGGGCGCGGCGAGCTTGGCCATGAAGGGCGCGCTGGCAGACGAGCAATTGAGCACGGCGACCGGGCGCGTGAATGGCTTGAGCATCGCGGCAAGCGCCGTGGCCGAGAGGTCCGGGCCGGTCAGGTTGAACCTGGCCTCCTTGCCATCGAACGTGCCGTGGCCGATGAGCACGAGCCACAATTCCGCGTCGCCTTCCTTCCTCTCGGCTTCGAGCGCTTTCGTGAGCCGCGCAAGGTCGTTGGTCGAGGCGTCCCTGCCCGCGCCGATGCACGTGAAGTTCGCGCCCGCCTGCGCCGCGGCCTTCGCCCAGTCGGCGGCCCACGTTTCAAACGCCTCGCCGAATTGCTCCTCGCCCGCTGCGCCGACGGCGACCAGCACCGACGGCTTCGAATCGGCCGCCGGATTCGCCGCGAGTGCGCTCGCGGCCATCGCGACGGCGGACAGCGCCAGTGCGGCGAGCGCCCTCACGCCAATCCCCTCCATCGGCGCAGGCCCCATTCGGCGACAAAGCACGCGAGCGCGAACAAGAACACGAGCGGCGTGTGCCAGAGCGGATAGGTCCAGGACTCGGTCACCGGCGCGCGGCGGTTCGGCAGGGTGCGGGCGAAGTCGTCGAGCCGCGCGGCCGTGAGCATCTCGCCACCGGTCTTCTTCGCGATGGCCTCGAGCAGGGCGCGGTTGGGCCTGAGCGACTTGAATTCCTCCGCGGCGAGGTCGGTGCTCCAGCCCGCCTCGGCGCGCGCGACCTCGGCGCCGACGGAATTGGTGACGAACGCGGTGACCTGATAGCCGCCCGTCTCGCGCGGAACGTAGGTGGCCTGATACACGCCGGGCTCGGACAGCGAAGCCTCGGCGTTGAGGCGGATGAGGTTCGTTTCCGCGCCGGCCTTTGCATCGGCGGAGAGCGACTGCACGCGCAGGACAACGGACGCGTTGTCCATCGGCTGGAACTTCTCGTCGCGCACGCGGACGTTGAGTTGCATGGCCTGATTGGCGTCGCCGCGCTGCGGCTCGGCGGCGAGCTCGACGCGGTTGGGAACGTCGGACACAAGCCAGCGGATGGCCTGGCGCCACGACTTGTCCATGTCCTTGTGCGATTCGGCGTCCTGCATGCCCCATTGCCAGAGGTCGCCGATGAGCAGCGCAGCGGTGCGGCCGCGGCCGAAGCGCTGCGTGACAAGCGCGGGATAGTCCTTCTTTCCGTCATTCACCGTGGCGAGCACGCTCGCGCCGGGTTTCACGTCCTTGACCTGGTTGAGCACGTCGAAGTGCGGCATCGCCTCGACGCGGCGCTTCTCGTCGGCCTCGTTGCCACGGACGCGCGTCCACGGCTGCAACATGCCCTCGCGGCTGAGCGAAAAGGTGTAGCCCTTCGGTGCCGCGGTGTTCTCCGTGTTGCGGTCGAGATAGACGGGCAGCATGTCGCCGACGGGCGTGCGCGCATACCTGCCCTGATGGAAGCACTCGGCACCGCCGAGCATGAGCACGCCGCCGCCGCGCTCGGAGACGTAGCGCTGCAGGAGCGAGTGCTGCTCCGCGGTGAAGAACTCCGCCTCAAGGTCATCAATGATGACGGCGTGATACGCGTAGAGCTCCTCGGCGGACTTGGGGAAGCCGCCGCGCAACTCCTCCTGGTCGCGCGTGTTGAGGCGCACGAGCACGGGCTGGTCGTAGCGCTGGATTTCCTCGGGGTTCTGGTTGCCGAAGCCGCGGAAGAGCGGGTTGCTCGACTCGCCGACACGGCCCTTGAACTCGAACTTGGGCTCGCGCTTGGCGACGCGGATGAGCGCGACGAGGTGGACTTGGTCATCCTCGCCGAGCGCGCGATTGAGGAACTTGAACTCCCAGTTCGGCCGGCCCGACACGTAGAGCAGGCGGTAAGGCCCGCGCCCGCGGTCCACGACGACGACGCGCGTGTTGTTGGCGAGCGTGGCCTCGGTGGAAAGCGCGGGGTTGGCGAACTGCTCGAGCTCGTCCTTCGCCGACACGCGCAGCCGGTAGAATGACAGCCCCGGTTTGTCCGGCTTGAACTGGAACCGGAACGCGAGCGTTTCGCCGTCGCGCTGCGCCTTGATGGTTTGCTCCTCGACCTTCTTGCCCGTGCGGTCGAGCAACTGCGCGACAATCTGCCAGCCGTTATAGCCGGTCGCGAGCACGTCCGCCTGCAGGTTCACCGGCGCGTCCTCGAACACCGTCTGGCTGACGGCGACCTTCTGCACCGCGAGGTCGCGGATGGGGGCGTTGTCGCCCATCACGACGGGATAGATTGGCGCAAGCCCGGCGAGTTCGGCGGGCGCCTCCGTGATGTCGGTGGCATTGCCGTCGGTGAGCAGCAGCACGCCGGCGAGGGGGCGGTTGGCGAAGCGCTCCTTGACGCCGCGCAACGAAGCGCCGATGGCCGACGCGCGGCCGTCGAAGTTCAATTCGGAAAAATCCTTCGTGCTGATGAGTCGCGAGTCGAACAGGTAGCGGGCGGCCTGGAAGTTCTCATCGAGCTTGGACTGCCACGCCGACTGGTCGGCCTTGAGCAGCTTGCGCAGCACCTCGGCGCGCGACTCGCTGGCGTCGCGGTCCTTGATCTGCATGCCCTGGCTGTTGTCGGCGATGATGACGAAGTGGTTCGCGCCGGGCCGCGCGCGCTCGCCGCTCCAATGCGGTTCGAGCAGGCAAAGCCCGAGAGCGACAAGGCCAAGCAGCTTGAGCGCGAGGCAAAGCCCCCGGATCCGGGGCTCCGCGCCGGACGCCGCGTAACCGCGGAGGAGCAGCACGACCGCGACGGCCAGCACGACCGCGACGGGCGCGAGCCAGTCGCGGTTGGCGAAGATGAGCGAGGCAATCACGATTCAAACGCGGCTTCGATGTCACGCGCGCCGTGGAGCACGCGCAGGACAAGAATTCCGGCTTCTTCAGGTTGATAGAAGATCACGCAGTTGCCCATCGCGAAGGTCCGGATTCCGACTTTCAGTTCATTGCGCCGCCGCCTGAGAAGCGGAGCCCGTGCGATTCGGCGGCATGTCGTCTCGATGTCGCGGATCAATCCATCTGCGGCGTCCGGATTGTCCTTGGCGATGTAGTCCCAGATCTCGTCCAGGTCAGCCTCGGCGATCCGGGCCTTCCGAACCTCAGCCATCGGCGCGCTTTCCCTCGCCAAGCCGCGCGCGGCCGCGCCGGATGACCTCCTCCGCATCGAGCGGGCTGACCCGGCCGAGTCGCGCGTCCTCCAGACCCTTCTCAATCTCCCG
>Ga0233425_10010049_pt1 | contig 11706 bp, 10 predicted proteins | sample Watercolumn_Towu_2_FD_181712 | JGI IMG/M metagenome (GOLD analysis project Ga0233425, IMG submission 181712) | Freshwater microbial communities from Lake Towuti, South Sulawesi, Indonesia - Watercolumn_Towuti2014_140_MG | ecosystem: Environmental > Aquatic > Freshwater > Lake | place...
CGAGCAGGGCCGCACCGAGCGCGGCGGCGACCTGCCCGTGAACGTGTCGGGCGGCTCCATGGGCGTGGGCCACCTGCTCGACTGCACGGGCGGCCAGAAGGTCCTCGAGATCTTCACGCAGCTCCGCGGCGAGGCGGGCGCGCGCCAGATCCAGGACGCCGAGGTCGGGCTGGCGCACGCGTGGCGCGGCGTCCCCACGACGACCAGCGCCGTGGCGCTGCTCTCCAACCTCGACTGAGCCGCGTGACGGAGGAATGATCATGGCAAACCGGGAAGTCGCGATCGTCGGCGCGGGCATCACCAAGTTCGTCCGCCGCGCCCAGGAGACCGGCCAGGAGCTCGCGTGGGAGGCAGCCAAGATGGCGCTCGACAACGCGGGCATGACCTTGAAGGACATCGACTGCGTGGTGCTCGGCACCGCGCCCGACGCCTTCGACGGCGTGCACATGAAGGGCGAGTGGCTCGCCCACGCCGCCGGCGGGTTCCACAAGCCCTACATGCGCCACTTCGTGGGCGGCGGCACCGGCGTGTTCGCGCCCATCCACGGGTGGCAGCACGTGGCCTCGGGCATGTTCGGCACCTGCCTGGTGGTCTGCGAAGAGAAGATGAGCTGCTGCCACCCCGCCCCCGCGGGCGCGTTCCTCACCATCTTCGACCACACCACCGAGCAGCCGCTGTTCCCCACGCTCATCTGGATCTTCGCCCTCGAGATGCGGCGCTACATGCACCGCTGGGGGCTCACCGCCGAGGACGTGGCGCGCGTGTCGGTGCAGAACAAGCGCAACGCGGTCGACCACCCCTGCGCCCAGCTGCCCGAGCCCAACCTCACCATCCAGGACGTGGTCAACAGCGAGGTGCTGGCCGACCCGGTGCACCGCCTCGACATCAGCCCGGCGTCCGACGGCGCCGCGGCCATCATCCTGGCCAACAAGCACCGTGCCCGCCACCTCACCGACAAGCCCGTGTGGCTGTCCGGCGTGGGCTGGAACCTCGACACGGCCTACTGGGCCACGCGCGACCTGTACTACCCGCGCTACGTGGAGAACGCCGCGCGCATGGCCTACGACATGGCCGGCATCCGCGAGCCCTGGGCCGAGATCGACCTCGCCGAGCCCTACGACCCCTTCGACTACAAGATGCTGCATCACATGGAGGGGCTGCTCCTGTGCAACCCCGGCGAGGCCGCCAGGCTGGTGGCCGACGGCGTGACGGCGCGCACCGGCCGCCTGCCGTGCTGCCCCTCGGGCGGCGCGCTGGGCGTGGGCAACCCCATCGCCGCCACGGGGCTCATGAAGGTCATCGAGCTGTTCCTGCAGCTGCGGGGCGAGGCCGGCAAGCGCCAGGTGCCGGGCAACCCGCGCAAGGGCGTGGCGCAGGCCTGGGGCGACCTGATGCAGGTCGGCACCGTCGTGGTCTGCGAGCGCTAGAAGCCTGTAACGGGCAAGGAGATCGAGCCATGCGACGTTTGCGCCGAAGGACGACGGCCAGCGACCGGTTCGTGGAATGCACGAACGACAGGCTTCTAGGTTGTTTGCCTGGGGGAGACCCCCAGACCCCCAGCCGGAGCCCCGCGGCGCTCTGCGCCACGGGCTCCTAGGAGGATGTTATGGATCTGACCAAGAAGTTCGGTTGGGACAACCTGCCGGGCACGGGCCTCTCGAGCAAAGACTACGAGAAGGCGCTCTTCATCGAGGAGCACCCGCACCTGGCCTACAACTACGACGACGGCATCGCCATCCACCACTACCTGCAGGGCCTGAAGGCCGGCAAGCTCATCGGCCGCACCTGCGAGGGCTGCGGGCGCACGCTGATCCCGCCGCGCATGTTCTGCGAGCTGTGCTACCGCGCCACCGACGAGTGGGTCGAGGTGAAGGACACGGGCGTGGTGCAGACCTTCGCCATCTGCAACGTCAACTGGGACGCCAGCCGCATCCCCGACGACCAGCCGCGGCACCTGCCGGCGGTCATCGCCATCGACGGGGCGGGCGACAAGAACGGCCTGATGCACCTCCTGGGCGAGGTGAAGCCCAAGGACATCCACATCGGCATGCACGTGCAGGCGGTCTGGAAGCCCGAGAAGGAGCGCACGGGCGCCATCACCGACATCAGGTACTGGAAGCCGATCAAGACCTCGAAGAAGAAGGAGGCGTGACATGGGCTTCAAGGAGACCCTGCACCGCAACGTCGACCAGACCTCGTGGCCGGGCCAGATCCCGGTGCACTACCGCTACCTGTACGGCCTCGCGGGCGAGAAGTTCTTCCGCGGCCTGAAGGACGAGGGCAAGTTCTACGCCACGGTCAGCCCCGAGGCGTCCAAGGTGTACTGCCCGCCCACGCTCTTCTGCGAAGAGACCTTCGAGGCGCTGACCGATTGGATCGAGCTGCCGCCCGTGGGCACGGTCGAGTCGTTCACCCTCTGCTACGAGGACTCCGACGGCGCCGAGCAGGCCCCGGTGGCCATCGCGGCCATCCAACTCGAGGGCGCCGACACGGTCTTCCTGCACCGCGTGATCGGCATCGACCCCGAGGCCGTCTACATCGGCATGCGCGTCCAGGCCAAGTTCCTGCCCAAGAAGCAGCGCAGGGGCCACCTCGACGACATCGCCGGGTTCGAGCCCGTCGCGTAGGTCTCCCGTCCCGTCTACGGCACCCGCGCCAGGTCGAACGAGCACGTCACCGTGCGGTCCAGGTACGAGCTGTACGCCGAGCCCTGGCCGGTGAAGGACGACGGGTCGTACGTCCCCTCGGCGAGGTTGCCCGAGAAGTCGCTCTGGTAGCCGATCGAGAACGTGCCGGAGGTCGCGACCGGCCCGTGAACGTCGAACTGGCGTTCCCCCGGCGTGGCGCCGAGCGTGCAGCTCCAGGTGTCGGACGCCGCGTCGAGGGTCCAGTCGACGTCTCGGAGGTGGACGTCCAGCTGCATCGTCCCGAGCACGTGGTTCACCTCGGCCTCCATCTCGACATCCTCCTGCGAGCAGATCACGTCGCCGCTGGACTCGATCCACGTCCCGCGGCCGCTGTAGAACCACCGGCCGAGCTGCGCCGGCGCGTACGTGACGCTCACCTCCAGGTTCGTCGGCTTGCCCGCACCCCGCACCACGAAGACCTTGGCGCCGTACCAGTCCGTCGCTGCCCCGGGGATCACCAGGTCGTTGCCCGCCGGGCTAGCCACCAGCCCCTCGGCCGAGCCCTGGCCGTCCTTCTCGCGGAAGGCCCAGAGCCCGACCTCGCCGCCCTCCTGCGCGATGACCTTGACGGTGGCCGCCAGCAGGGAGCGCTGGTCGGCCGGGAGGCCCGCGAAGGCCCCCGTGACGATTGGGTCGAGGGCGCTCAGCCACAGGGCGCGGGCCGAGTAGGGCAGCACGTCGATCAGGCCCACGTTGCACGTGACCCGGGCCTGGCCGTCGACCGTACCGGCCGTGCAGAAGGGCTCGAGGTCCTGCACCGCGTGGGGAAAGGAGAGCCGGGAGAACGCGTTCGGCTTGCCGGGCTCCTCCTTCGAGGGCTCCTCGGGCCACAGGTAGCCCATGGGGGTGCGCAGGTAGCCGCGGTCGAGCACGTAGGCCGCCCACACCGCCGTGAAGGGCATGTCGAGCCCCAGGTCGGCACCCTTCAGCGCGTCGGCGTAGCGTACCAGCGTCTCGGCCTGAGCGAGCTCCCCCGTGCCATCGGCCCTGACCAGGCCCTCGACCAGTCGGCGGAGCGTCGCGAGCTCGCCCACTCGCAGCAGGTAGACGAAGAAGTCCTGGTTGCGGTAGGTGGTCTGGTAGTCCTCGAACCGGAACAGGCCCAGTGCGGTCTCGAGGGTCGAGGGCACCACCCCCGGCACGGGGCGCCCGCCGCCCTTGTCGATCAGGTAGCCCGCCGCCGTCGCCAGGCCCTCGTTGTAGCCGGCGGCGCTGTCGTGGGACTTCGTGCCCCCCTCGTACGGGAGCACCCACCGGGGCAGCGGATAGGCCGCGAAGATGGCGTGGAACAGCTCGTGACTCACCGTGAACTGCCCGTCGCCGGCGGGGTCTTCCTCGGGCGCCAGCAGGTTCTTGACCAGCAGGTAGATGCGTCCGAGCTGCCGGGCCTGACTGGAGTCCAGCGGCTCGCCCAGGGGGTCGAAGAAGCTGGCCTCCTTGTTGGGATCGTCGATCACGTGCAGGTGCCAGCGCGCGATCTTGCCGGCCCGCTGCTCCGGTGGCAGCACGAAGCCGCCCTCGGCCGTGTCCTTCACCAGCAGCGGCTCGCGGAACCCCGCGTCATCGTAGAGGATGGCCGCGTACTGGGCCCACTCGATGACGCTGGCCGCCTGATCCGGGGTCAGGGTGCCGCTGTCGAAGTCGAGGGTGAAGTCGAAGGTGGACCAGTGCGTCGCCCCGGCCTCGGCGCCGAGGGGGCCGCGCAGGGGCTCGGCGGACGCCTCGGAGTACAGCCGCGTGATGGCCGGGTTGTAGGCCACGCAGAACGAGAACGCCGGGGGCAGGCCGGGGATCGCGGCCTGGAACGTGCCGTCGGACGGGTCGATCGCGCCGGAGACGGGCAGCGTGACGCCGGGCAGGGCCACGACCACCTGCAGGCCGGGGCTGCCCGCCGCCTCGGGGGGCAGGTCGACCAGCGCGGCCAGGATGAACGGCTGGGCCGGATCGGCGCTCATGAGGCCGTTCTGGCTGGCGGCCACGTCGACCCAGCCGCTGGCCGCGGTGTAGCCCTCGGGCAGCGCGGGCGGGTTGGGGGAAGGGCGCATGCCGATGGTGACGGCGCCGGTGAGCGCGCCGGAAGGGACCGCCAGCGCGAGCGCGCCGTCGGGCGACAGCACACCCCCTTCGGGCCCGACCTCGGCCGCGTCGTAGCCCGTGAGGTCGACGCCGCTCGGTCCGTCGAGGGGAGCCATGGGCGTCGTCGAGGGCTGGATGAGTCCCTCGTCCGGGTCGGGACGGGTCGTGTCCGCACCCGATAGGTCGGGCCCGTCGGCGTCTGGAGTGCCCCCCGAGGAGCCGCACGCCACGGGGAGGACCAGGCCGAGCACCAGCCACGTCGCCGCGAGGACGACACGTGGAGCAAAGACCGCGTGGGTCGCTCTCGAGCTCACGATGGCGCCTCCCCCGGGAGTTCGGAATGCTCCCAGTCTACCCCCTCCGGGGCCGCGCATTCAACCGGTTCCTGCACGTTCACGGGACCTTGCGCGCGAGAGGGGCTCCCGGGTCCCGGTCGTACCGGTCCGGCGGGGTCGAGCCCTACAACGTCTCGACGTCGCCCTTTCCGGAGCCTTCGTCCTTCGGGGCTGGGGGGGCCTTGCGGGGCGTGGCGGCAGGCCGTGGCGCGTCGTCGCCGACGGGCGTGTCCTTGGCGGCCTTCTTGTGCTTCGGCGGCCTCCTGGCCTTGGGCGCCTCGTCGGGCGCGGGTGGGGGGACGACGGCGGCGGTTCCGCCCAGGCGCAGGTAGGGGGCGATCTTCTGCAGGGACTTCTTGCCGAAGCCCTTGACGCGATCGAGATCCTGGATGCTGCCGAAGGGCCCGTGGGCCGCGCGCCAGGCCACGACGTCGGCGGCCTTCTTCTTGCCGATGCCCGGCACGCGGGCCAGGTCCTCGGCCGAGGCGGCGTTCAGCTCGATGGTCTCGCCGGGCGAGAGCTTCTTCGCGTGCGCGGGCGGGGGCAAGGCGGCGGCGAGCGCCACCACCAGCGCCAGGGAGCACAGCGTGCGCGCCATCGGGGGCCTCCGGGGCGATGTGTCGTCTCCAGGGTAGTGCGATCCTGCGGGTTGGCAACCGCCGATCGGCGTGGTACGCATCGGGGCGGGACCCCCTTCGAGGCACCATGACGACGCTCTCGACGCTCTCGAAGCTCTCGGTGCTCGCGCTGCTGCTGGCCCCCGTGCCCCTCGGGGCCACCCTCTACCGCTACCCCCTGGCCGACCCCGAGGCCGAGCACCTCGCGCGGCGCGGCGACGGCGCCTTCTTCGTCATCCACGTCGATCACGACCCGGCCGACAGCCCGGCCGCCAACCTGATGTGCCTGGCCTTCGACGGCGCGAAGAACTTCCCCCACTGCTACGACGCGCACCGGGGCACCGACTACCTGCTGGGCGGTGCCTTCGAGGCCATGGACGCGGGCAGCCTCGAGGTGGTCGCGGCGGCCGACGGCGAGGTGATCGAGGCGGTCGACGGCAACTACGACCGCTGCCACGCCGACGCGGCCAGCCAGGACGTCTCTTGCGACGGCCACCCGATCCAGCCCAACTACGTGGCGATCGCGCACGCCGACGGGCGCGTGACGCTCTACTACCACCTGAAGCAGGGCTCGGTGCGCGTGTCGGTGGGCGACCTCGTGGCGTGCGGCCAGCCCCTGGGGCTCGTGGGCAGCTCGGGCATCTCGTCCACGCCGCATCTGCACTTCCAGGTCGAGGACGCCTCGGGCGCCTGGATCGACCCCTACGCCGGGCCCGAGAGCCAGCCCGAGAGCCTGTGGGTGGCGCAGGACGGACCTTTCGGCGTCCCCGCAGCCTGGTGCGAGGGCGACGCGCCCGCGTGGCCCGACGCCGGTGGGGAGGGGGGCGAGGTCGCGGAAGCGCCGCGCGACGTCGTGGAGGCGCCGGTCGAGGTCGTGGACGAGACCGGGGAGATCGTGCCCTCCGCGGGCGACGGCGTCGGCGCCGATGCGAGCGCCGAAGCGATCGACGGCGCCTCGGGGGACGGCTCCGCGTGCTCGGCCGGTGGCCTGCCGGTCGACGGCCGCTCACTCCTGATCGTCGTGGGGATCTTCGGCGTCTCGCTCGTGAGAGGCCGGGCGCGCGGGCGTCACGGCTCGTCGACGGGCACGAACGCCGAGGGGCCGAACACGTCCAGGTAGTCGGCCCGCGGCCCCAGGCAGCGCGGCCGCCAGGCGCAGCGCTCGCACGAGGGCAGGGGGGAGCCGCCTTCCATGGGGCTCTCCTCGAGCCAGAAGCTCTGCCCGTCCGCGTTGACGACGAGCAGGTCGAGCTCGGGGGGGTAGTACAGGTGCGAACGCACCTCGGGCGGCACCACGCAGGCCGGCGTGTGCAGGCTGGTCAGGGGCACCCCGAGCTCGTCGGCCCGCGCGACGGCCTGCACCAGGGGCGGCACCACCTCGGCGTAGGGCACCAGCTCGGCCCGCGTGGCCTCGTCGTCCAGCAATCGGCAGAGCACCCATACGCTGAAGCTCCGAACGCCGCGGGGCGCGTAGTGCGCCACGGTCGCGGGCAGGTCGGCCGCGTTCGAGCGCGAGACCAGCACGTCGCCCTCCAGCGCCAACCCGGGGTGGGCACCCAGGACCCCCAGGGCTCGCTCCAAGCCTTCCCAGGCGCCTGCCCGGCGCACCAACGCGTCGTGCACCGAGGCGCGGGGCGAGCGCAGCGCCAGGCTCACCTCGGTGAGCCCCGCGTCGACCAGGCGCGCCGTGAGCTCGGGGTACGCCAGCAGCAGGCCGTTGGTCTGAAGCTTGACGTGCGCGTAGCCCAGGCGCCTCGCGGCCGTTACCAACGCCACCAGGTCGCGCCGGAGCGTGGGCTCGCCGCCCCCCAACCACAGCCCCGTGGCGCCCTCGGAGCGCCCGCGCCGCAGCCAGTGGATCACCTGCTCGCCCGCCAGGTCGGCGCCTGGCACCTCGCCCTTCCCGGGCAGGCAACCCACGCAGCGCAGGTTGCAGCGGAAGTTGGGCGACAGCTCGATCCACTTCATGCCGGGTAGTCTAGCCGCGAACGGCCATCATGGCACGCGGATTGCTCCAGTACGGGGCACGTACCCTTGCTCCCGGCGGCGCAGGGGGTGTCCCCCAACCACCTCCTGCGCCGCCAAGGGAGCCTCCTCCCCCTGTTTGCCGTGCGATGCCGAGAGGCGCCCCTTTGCAATGCGTGCTGCGCCCCGACCTCGAACGAAGCGTCGAGGTGTGACGGGGTGTGACCTGTGACGTGGAAGAAGTTGCGCACGTCTCCTGACGCGTTTCGTCACCCATTTCCGGTTTGCTACGGCGCCCGATGCGGCTATACTTCCCCCCACCCGAGAGTTACCCGATCGAGCAGACGGCCGTGGACCAGGGATCGAAGAACCGCCGACGCTACCCGCGCCTCTTCCGGAACGTCCGGTTCCTGTTCTACTTCCTGGGCCAGACGCGCGAGGTCTACACCGTCGACATCAGCTACAACGGCGCGTTCATCCAGACCGACGTGTTCCCTCCCCTCGGGTCGTTCGTCATCCTCGAGCACTATCACCTCAAGAAGCGCAACGTCACGCTGGGCCTGGTGGGCAAGATCCGCCGCATCCAGACGCCCTTCCAGTCGGCGCCGGCCGTGCGCGGCGTGGGCGTCGAGTGGGTGCGCTCGTACTGCAACCAGGGCTTCCTCCCGCTGAAGCAGTTCCTCGAGCGCGACCTGGGTTACCAGCCGTTCGACTGGGACACGCACCTCACCTACGAGGAGTACGATCGCAAGATCGTGTACGACTTCGCGGCCGGCTCGCTGGCGCCCACGGCCCAGGAGCTCCATGCCATCCTGGGCTCCCGCCGTCGCGCGACGAACCCGACGGTCGCGCCGGTCACGCCCGGTTCGGGCGCCGAGGCCGGCCCCGACGCGAGCGAGCGTGCCTCGCTGCGTCCCACGCGCCCCGCGATCGACGTCGATCTCGCCACGCCCCCCGCGGGCCTGCGCGCGGGCTTCGCCGAAGACGTGGGCGCCCGGCCCGACGCGACCGCCCCCGACGCCGAGCGGCTGGCGCAGGCCGACACGGTTCCCCCCACCACCGCGGGGCCGGCGATGGCCGACGCGGCGCGCACCTCCCCGGGCCTGGCGACGCCTTTCCCCGCGGGGTTCGCCGATCTCGCCACGCCCCCCGACCTGGCGGCCACCGTGCCCCCTACGACCCGGCCCCCTACGACCCGGCCCCCCGCGACCCCGCCCCCCGCGACCCCGCCCCCCGCGCCGGCCGCGCCTGCGTCGGCCGCGGCGGCTGGTCCGAGCGACGGCGCCGGGTCCGACGGCGGCCTCGACGACCTGCACCGCCTCGAGGTCAAGGTGGTGTTCGGGGTGGGAAACCGCATGTTCTACGGCGTGGTGCGCGGCGTCAACGAGCGCGAGCTGCTGGTCGAGACCTCGTCGCCCCAGGCCGTCAAGGACAACGCCCGCATCCAGGTGCGCATGCCGCTCTCGGCCAAGAACTACCGCTACATGGTGGTCATCTTCGGGCGCGTGTTCGCCATTCAGGATCAGGGCGACCTGCGCAGCTTCCGGCTGCGCATCGAGTCTCTCGACGAGTTCCAGAACCCGGGCGGTTTCCGCTTCTTCCTGCAGACCCTGTCGCGTTAGGCCCATGGACGCGGCCTGTCGGGCGTCCTTCCAGTCGGCGCTGGCCGACGGCACCGTGCGCTGCCGGCTGTGCCCGCACCACTGCACGCTGCGCGAGGGGCAGGCCGGGCTCTGCCGCGTGCGCGTGGTGCGGGGGGGCGAGCTGGTCAGCACCGTCTGGGGGCGCGTGGCCGCGCTGCACCTCGATCCCATCGAGAAGAAGCCGCTGTTCCACCTGCTGCCGGGGTCGTCCACGCTGTCGCTGGCCACGGTGGGCTGCAACCTGCGCTGCTCGTTCTGCCAGAACCACACCCTGTCGCAGACGGGCGCCTTCGACCCGGCCGAGCCCGTGGTCGCCCCGGGCGAGATCGTGCGCCTGGCCCTCGAGCGCGGCGCGCGCTCCGTGGCCTTCACCTACTCCGAGCCCACCGTGTTCTACGAGTACGCGCGCGCCGTCTCCGACGAGGCCGTCGCGGCCGGGCTGCTCACCGTGGCGGTGACCAACGGCTTCGTCGCGCCCGAGCCGTTGGAGGCCTGGCTGCCCACGCTGCACGCCGCCAACGTCGACGTGAAGTTCCCCGACGACGCGCGCTACCGCCGGCACACCGGGGGCGCGCTGGCCCCCGTGCTGGCCACGATCCGCACGCTGTGGAAGGCCGGCCGGTGGGTCGAGGCCACCACGCTGGTCATCCCGGGCCTGAACGACGCCGACGATGACCTGAAGCGCATCGCCGACCTGCTGGTGGCCGTGTCGCCCGACCTGCCGTGGCACGTCAGCCGCTTCCACCCCGACTTCCGCCTGCTCGACCGCGGCCCCACGCCCGGGGCCACGCTGCGCCGCGCCCTCGAGATCGGCCGCGCCGCCGGCCTCCGCTACGTCTACCCGGGCAACCTGTTCGGGCACGAAGGCGAGACCACGCGCTGTCCGGCCTGCCGACGCGTGCTCGTCGGACGCTCGGGCTACGCCGTCACGGTGAACGACCTGGACGGGAGCCGCTGCCGGGGATGCGGGGCGACGATCGCGGGGGTCTTCTACTAGGAAAGTACACGCCGTGCTTCGGCCGGGACGCGCCGGCAAGAAAGCCGTTGGCGCAGTCGAGCGCAAAGCGGTCGTTGTTCGAGGGGGGCCAATCCCCCCGTTCGCCGTTGGCGAACTCCCCCCTTGGGCTGCCGGCTTCGCCGCCAGCGTAGTTGCCCATGAGCTTTCGTCCGTCGGGGTCGGTCCCGACCGATGGGCAACTACAGCGTGAAGTACTTGTCGCGCGCGGCGACCTTGTCGAAGTACTCGAAGAGCTTCTTGGAGTTGACGCGCTGCAGGATCTCGCGCAGCGCGTAGATGCGCGACGCCACGTCGCCCAGGGACGCGTTGACGAAGGCGTTGTCTTTCTGCTGCAGGATGAAGCCGGCGTCGAACGAGCCGATCTCGCCCACCTTGGCGGCCTGGGTGTCCTTGGAGCCCGGCACGCGGTAGGGAACGAGCCAGCGCTCCATGCCCTTCTTCTCGGCGTCGCTCGCCGTGGCCCAAAGGGGGTTTTCCACGATGCCGCCGGCCTCGACCAGCGTGAGCACCGGCAGAACGGCCTCGATCTCGTTGACCTGGGGCTCGCCCTCGGCACCCTCGGGCAGGGGGACGGTGGCCTTCACGGTCTGCTTGGTCGGCTGCACCAGCACCGTGAAGCTCACGGCGCTCTTGGGGGCCTCGAGGCGCTTGATCTTCTCGCCCAGGCCCGCCAGGTCGTTCGCGGCCATGAACAGCTCGCTCACGCCGTTGACCACCGGGAGCGACAGCGACAGCACCTCGCTGTTCACCATGTTGACCGGGTAGACCTCGGAGTCGGGGAAGTAGCTGCCGTTCTGCACGTAGGCCAGGCAGACGTCGAGGAAGGCCGCCAGGCGCTCCTTCATCTGCTCGGGGGACTTGCCGTCCTTGCGGGCCTGGTCGAGCTCTTTCAGCATGTCCTCGGTGGCCGCCTTGAAGTCGTCGACGGCCTTGCGCACCGTCTTGGCGCCGTCGGCGGTCTTCTTGGTCTCGAAGTAGGCCTTCAGGGCCAACGCCTCGTCGAGGCGCTGGTTCTCGATCTCGCGCATGCGGAAGACCTTGCCGAACGACAGGCCGGCTCCGAACAGCACCAGCAGGATCACGACGAAGGCCGCGATCTGCCTGGTGCTCAACCCCGTCTTGTGGGGCTTGATCTCGCCGCGCTCGAACGCCGCGCGCGCCGCGAGGATGGCGGCCTCCTGCTCGCTGGGGCCCTCGTCCTTGGACTGGAAGGGCAGCGAGAAGTCGTCGGACGGTCCGGCCGGGGCGGCGGCGGCCTCGGAGGCGACCTCGGCGATCGGCTTCTCCTCCTCCTTCTCGCGCCGCTTGAGCTGGAGCTTCTTCTTCAGATCCTGCAGGTCGTCGCTCACGGTGCTCTCCTCCCGG
>Ga0233425_10010050_pt1 | contig 11703 bp, 10 predicted proteins | sample Watercolumn_Towu_2_FD_181712 | JGI IMG/M metagenome (GOLD analysis project Ga0233425, IMG submission 181712) | Freshwater microbial communities from Lake Towuti, South Sulawesi, Indonesia - Watercolumn_Towuti2014_140_MG | ecosystem: Environmental > Aquatic > Freshwater > Lake | place...
ATTACAGCGCCGCCCGATGTGGTCGACGAGTTGCTCACATCCTCGCTATCGCAGGAGGCGATCGAAGGATTTGACGAGAAGGTCGTAATTGAAATGCTGAAGAGCTGAAATTCCTCCCGCCGAATGGCGTTCGCAAGCGAGAACGGAATGCGCGCAAGGGGTCATGAATTCTCGCGTCGGAAGCTTATGATCGGCTGCGCGCTCGGCGCGCTCATGCCCTGCATTACAGACCGGGCCGTTTTCGCTAAGACCTCGGGTCTCGCCGACTTCCTTCGTCTTAGCGCAGAACTTACCGGGCGCTCGCATCTCTCGGTCGAATCCGCTCGGATCTACCTGCAGAGTCTTGAACTCGATCAGCGCGCAAGAATGCGCCACCTCGATCAAAATGAGTCGGATCGTCTGGCGCGCAGAATTGTGGCGGACTGGTATTCCGGTCAGACCGTCGATTCTGGACGCATGGTTTGCGTCGATTACACGGGCGCGCTGATGTGGGACGCAATCGGATTTGCGCGGCCGAGAGGAATTCCCCGCGAAGGCGCCGCGAGTTGGGCGCTCGCTCCAATCGAGAAGTGACGCTCTCCATGGATCTTCACGCCGACGTGTTGGTCATAGGCTCCGGGATCGCCGGCGCGTTGGTCGCATATCGCATTGCGGGCAAGGGGGCGAAAGTCATCATCATGGAGGCAGGCCCTCAAGTGGATCGCGCCACTGCCGTAAGCCGATTCCAAAGCGCCTTTCCCAAGACTCCCGAGTCGGCGTACGAACAATCCGAGTTCACGCCGCACCCCGAAACAGACAAGCCCTATGCTTTCTATGCGCAGAAAGGCTCTCATCCTTTCAATTCGACCTATCTGCGACAGGTGGGCGGCACGACATGGCATTGGCTGGGCTCCGCCATTCGCCTTGTGCCGGCAGATTTCGAGATGAGATCGCTGTTTGGCCTTGGCGTTGATTGGCCGATCTCTTACGCCGATCTCGAGCCCTGGTATTGCCAGGCTGAACAAGAGCTGGAGGTCGCCGGAGACGATAAGGACGACCTCGGCTCGCCGCGCTCCGCGCCTTACCCAATGCCGCCGATCGCGCAAAGCTTTCTTGATCTCGCATGGCGCAACGCCTTGCAGACTTCAGATTACAAAGTCCGGCCGACTCCGCAGGCGCGACTCTCAAGGCCGTCTGGCGATCGACCCCCTTGCCACGGCAGCGCCAGTTGCATTCCAATCTGTCCGATCCAAGCGAAATATGACGCAACCATTCACGTCGCGCGCGCACAGTCTCTCGGCGCGAAGCTGCTGATCGAGACCTGCGCCAATTTCGTCGAATGTCGTCCCGACGGGCGCGTCGAAGCGGTCAGATTCGTGCGGTCGGATGGGTCGACGGGGCGCGTGTTCGCCCGTGTCGTCGTCATCGCAGCCAACGGCATTGAAACGCCGCGGCTGCTCCTGGCTTCGGCCTCGGAGGCCTTTCCGGAGGGGGTGGCAAACCGTTCAGACCAGCTCGGGCGAAACCTGATGGATCATCCAATCCAGCTCAGTTGGGCGCTCACGCGCCAATCCGTCTGGCCTTATCGGGGTCCCGGAGCGACATCGGGAATCGAGAATTTTCGCGACCTGAAAAATCGCGGCGTCAATTCGGCTTTGAGATTCGAAATCGGCAATGAAGGCTGGAGCTGGCCGAAGGGAGCGCCTGAATCGACCGCGCGCGAGTTCGCACTGAGCGGCTTGCGCGGAAAGGCGCTCGACACGGCTCTCAGGGAACAGACCTCGCGGCATATCCGCGTCGTCGCATTGACGGAGCAACTCCCTCTCGCCAGCAACAGGTTGACGCTGGACTTAACGCACATCGAAAAGACCGGGCTGCCGCGTGCGGCGATCTTCTATCAGCTCGACAGCTATACCGACCGCGCGCTCGCCAGCGCCAGACATATGCATGAAGACATGTTTGCAAGGATTGGCGTCGAAGCCTTATGGCACAAGGACGGCGCCGAAGCCGCCGGCCACATCATGGGCACGGCGCGCATGGGCGATGACCCGGCGACCTCAGTTGTCGACAAGGATCTGCGCGCTCACGGGTACCGGAATCTTTTTCTGGTTGGCGCAGCCGTATTCCCGACCGGTGGAACCGCGAACCCGACGCTCACCATCACCGCGCTCGCCCTTCGCGCCTCCGACGCCGTTCTTTCGTCTTTGACGGAATAGGAGTCGCACGCTGCGGACATGCGGCGACACCTTGCAGAGGGAAATCGGACCCGAGAAATTCAGCGCGCCGTCTGGCAGCCGATACGTAGCGCGGACCAGTGCTGACATCGTGACCAGCCGAGCGCGCCGCTGGCTGGGGACGCAGTCCTGAGCGAACGCGTCTCGAAGCCGTGCGAAGGGCCTGGGTCGGCCGCGAAGTTCCGCAGTGCGGTTATTGCCAGTCGGGTCAGATCATGAGCGCAATCGCGTTGTTGCGCGAAAACAAATCTCCGAGCGACGAGGACATTGACCTTGCGATGAACGGCAACATCTGCCGGTGTGCGACCTATCTGCGCATTCGTTTGGTCATCCATGACGCGGCGTCGCCGTCAATCTCGACATCGTTCGCGCCCAAATGGAGGGTGACATTGGCTATGGATTGGGTCATATCTTTACGCGCAGGTACGCCTAAAGGACAGCGTCGCCGTTGAGCGCAATTGGCGAAGCTTACGGGCAAGCGTATCCGCAGACTTCCGATTTTTGCGGGAGACGCGTGATTCGCCTGCCGCCTCGACAGGCTTCGCCCGAATAGTGGGTGGCGTCGCGATCTGAACAAATGAGCGAGTCTTTTAACGACAATGAGCTGCGCTCGATGGCGCTCGACTGGCTCCAAAAAGGTCGAGGCGTCGCGATTGCGACCGTCATCGAAACATGGGGCTCCGCTCCGCGCCGCTCTGGAAGTCATTTGATCGTCGATGAAGAAGGACATTTCGCCGGGTCCGTATCCGGCGGTTGTGTCGAGGCCGAAGTCATAGTCGCCGCAATGGAATGCATTGAAAGCGGCGCGCCAAAACTCCTCGAATTTGGCGTGGAAGATGAAACCGCTTGGCGCGTCGGCCTACTCTGTGGGGGGCGCATCCGCGTCTATGTCGAGAAGGTTTCTTGATGCGGCGCGATCTTCTCGCAGCAATGCAACTTGAGACAGACGCCCGGCGCGCTTCTGTGCTTATCACAGATGTTGCGGATGGGGCGCAACTTCTTCTGCTGGCGTCGTCGGAGCCCAAAGACTTGGTGGAGGATGCTGCGCGACAGGCGCTTCTGGATGGCGATAGCCGAATAGCGCTTGTCGAGGGGCGCGAATACTTTTTTACGGTGGCGTTGCCCGCGCCTCGGCTCGTCATTGTCGGAGCGTCCCATGTGAGCCAAGCGCTTGCGGCAATGAGCGTGACCGCCGGGTTCGATGTGGCTATCGTCGATCCGCGTAAAGCTTTCGCCTCCGAGCGCCGATTTCCAGGGGTTAAGGTCGTCGCGCAATGGCCGCAAGACGCATTCAAACAGGCGCCTTTAGACCCCTTTTGCGCCGTTGCGCTTCTTGCTCATATTCCCAATATCGACGATCCGGCGCTCTTTGAGGCGCTCGACGCAGGCTGTTTCTATGTCGGCGCGCTTGGCTCCAAGAGAACGCGCGATGCGCGTATGAAGCGGCTAGCGGCCGCTGGTCGCGAGTCCGAGGCTGATCGGATTCACGCTCCTATTGGGCTCGATATCGGCGCGAGGACGCCGGCGGAGATTGCTGTCGCCATCCTTGCTGAGATTGTCAGCGTGATGCGCCGTGGGGGCGCGGGACGGCGATGAGCGTCGCTGGCATTATTCTTGCGGCAGGACGTTCGACGCGTTTTCATCCTTCGAGCGAGCAGCCAACGAAACTTGTCGCCTTGTTGCGGGACGAACCCGTTGTGCGTCGCGTCGCCAATATTGCTCTCGAAGCAGGCGTGCATCCGCTCATTGCCGTAACCGGGCATGCGCGAGAAGCCGTTGAATCCGCGCTTGCGGGATTGGAGATCCTATTTGTCCATAATCAGCAATATTACGCGGGGCTTTCGACATCCCTTAAAGCGGGTCTAGCAGCAGTTCCCCATTCCGCTTCTGGCGCACTGGTAATGCTGGGGGATATGCCCTTTGTAAAGCCGGAAACAGTCCAGAAGCTGATTGCCGCGCTTGAGACAAGGACAGGTAACGCGGTTGCGATCGTTCCGAGCTTCAATGACGCTTGGGGCAATCCAGTTCTGCTATCGTCGGCTCTCTATGATCGGGTCATGTCGCTTCAGGGCGACGAAGGGGCGCGGGCTTTACTCTTAAGGTCGCGCGACTCCGTCATTGAAGTTTTTGTTGATGACGACGGCGTGCTGGCCGACATCGACCGGCAAGAACAACTACAATGGAACCCCGATTAGGAAATACACATTTTTTTTGGAGGAAGGTCTCTCAGACTCACATCAGAAACCGAAGTCTGCATCAGGATGCAGCAGATTCACTGTCACCGCATCGCGATTTTAACTTCCGACAGGGACACCCTTTCCGCGACGCCCGGGCGAGAAGGAGCCCTTGGGCGAGTCGCTCATTTCACGCCAGCCGCTTTCAAAATGCCGTCGACGTCAGTGAGCCATACTGCGTCGTCCGCCTTAAGGCGCAATAGCACGCGCCGAAGCGCCGAAGCCCCGTCAGGCGTGCCGACAACGAAAGGATGAATCCCGATGACGACCGAAGTGGCGTCTCGCGCCGGGTTGGCGCGGGCCTCATTGGCCAGCTCCGACACATAGTCTAACCAGAGCGTCTCGATCTCCCTGGTCGTCTTCATCCGTGCGAGATACTGGCCCATGTCGACGGTTATGGTCGGATAGGGCAGCAAAATGAGCGAACCGTCCGGCGTCTTCAAACGTGAAATGACGTCCGAATCCATCTTATCAAGCGTGTAGGCGACGCCCTCGGCGGCAAGCGCCAGCATCGTGTCGCTATTGAAGTAGACGCTTGGACTTGACCAGCCAGTTGGCCTAACGCCGGTGGTTTCGGCGATGAGATTCAAAGTTCGCCGAATGTAAGCCCTTTGCGCGGCGATCCCACCACGGAGTGGCAGCATGTGATTCGTGTTGTTTAAGCCGTGCGCGACAAGCGGCCCATTCGGCAGCATCGAACGGAATTCCTTCCATATCGACGGATGTTTGCCGACAAATTCCGCGTTCGGCGCTACAGTGAGCGGCACATCCAGTTCCTTGAATAGCCGGCCAACTCGAACAATGCCCCAGTCGATCGCGTATTGACGGAAAGCCTCGTTCACGAGGTCGGGTTTGCGGGACGCAAGATCTGGGCGGAAGATCGGACCTTGGCCAAAGCCGAACTCCTCCACGAAGAGCGCAAAGCAAACTGCGACCTTTTTGCCAAAAGGCCAGGCCGTCGTGTGGATCGCTTCCCGCGTAAAATCCGTTACCCGGTCAATTCCGTCTTGCGCGCCACTTTCAAGGGGAAGCACAACGGCAAGAAAGAGCGCAACTCCTGCGATGAAGCGACGTCCGGGAATCTTTCGCGCCGTGATCTTGGCCACGGGGGTCAAGTTCACGGCAGGTCACTCAAGCTCTTAGGTCCGGGACCCGGCGTGATCAGCGTTGGCCATTGGTGCGAGCCAAACGGCACTTGCGGCGGAAGGACCACATCGATCTTGCGCTTCGCGTCTTCGTCGATGATCGCTTGACGCGCGTCTCCGCCCATCAATTCGTAATCCATGAGATGGTAGTCGCCGAAGAAGGCGGCGCCTACCGATCGGTCGGCGATGATGCGCGTCAGCGAGTCCAACATTTCGTCGGGCGTCGTGGTGAACGATATCGTTTCGATCAACATCAGGCGATCATTGATGGCCTCGGGGCCGAAGAACTGGGCCAGCACGCTGAACAGGATATTGTTCTGGCGGGCGACGTAGATCGTGTTGCTGGCCGCATAGGTTTTGTCCCAGTCGGCGCCAAGCGTCTCTTTCCAACCGTCGATGACATTCATCCAATGGGCGACCTGGGTTTGCGCCGCCCAGGCGATATTTTTCTTCAAGAGCGGCGACTGCTTTTTGGCGAATTTCTGCAAGCCTTCCGCTGAGATCGCGTTATTCTTCAGGCACTCGTCCATGAACGCGATATTGTTCTGCAGAATGCTTCGGTTGTTTAACCGCCAGTCTTTTTCCATTCCGCTCGCATCGAGCGTGTCGAGCGCTGATTGCATGCGGCTCTTGTACGCCGCCAATGAGCCACGCCACGCCGAGTCCTTGGGACTGTTCAGATACGGAACGACGACTTCAGCCAAAGCCATGGTGCTGTGGCCAACTGATTTGAGCAACTGATAGACGATCGGCGGTTGAGGCGCCTCGATCGGCGCCACGCCGGGGCGAAAAAGGATAAATCGTCCGCCAGCGCCGGAAAACAGTCCGAGGATAACCGGATGCTTCGCGAGGATGTTTTTCTTGAAAATCTGCGCTGCGTCGCCGTAGAGTTGGAACATCGTCGTGTTCAGTTGCAGTACGTTTCTGTTTGCAATTTCGGCGGGACTGGCAGTCTCGACGCCGACAATTTCTTTGAAATAGGTTGGCGGCTCCGCCGCGCGCGCAGGCGTGGCTGATAATCCGATAAGGACAACCGATGGCAGCAGCGTGCAGAGAACGCTTGTCATGTGCGCGATAGATCTCATGAGAAACTCCTGTTGGATAACCACAGCAAGCGCGCGGCGCCGTGTGACCGACTCACCAGAATGCACGCCGGGTTCGCATGTCCATGTCTTCCGCTATTTCGGGCAAACTGCCCCCGTGTTGATCCAGGCTTCGACGAGGGCGCCCGCGTCCTTCTGCGTTCCCGGCGCGGGCTGGCGCCCGAACCCGGGCGACCAAGCCCAGCCAACGAGAGTGTCGCCGCCAATGTGGCGTGCGAGTTGGTCCAGCGAGCGGCCGCCATTGCGCTCGTGATCTTTAATCTGCGCGCAGATCTCGCCGAGCGTTTTGCCTTCCCAGCCCATTTCGCGCGGAGCGAGATGCCAATTTGGGTGGCCGGGAACCCGGCCGGGGTCGAAATTGGAGTCCTGGTGGCAGATTGGACAGCGCATCGCCGCGAGGCCGCGGCCATCCGGTCCTCGTTCCACCGGCGGCTGGTGAAGTCGGCCCAGTTCACCCTGGTGTGGGCGATCGCCGGCGGGATGGCAGTTGACGCAGCGCGGACTGGTCAGGACTTTGCCGAGTTCGGTAAACAATGCCGCCGACCGCGTCGCGGCGTCGGCAATTGCAGCAAAACTTTCTGGAGTCGCGAGCCCGTCCGACTGGCCTTCGGAGGTCGCGTATATCATTAGTCCCACGACTCCTGCGAGAACCGCAATTTTCATCTTCGGTCCTCCTCCCCCTGCCCATCCTCAACATAAGGCGACTGCGCCACGCCCACACTGATGCGAACGCCGTTCCCTACGTTAGATATCGTCTCGGATCGGAGAGAATTACGTCGCGCACAGCCTCGTGATACTTGACGTAGCCCGTGCACCGGCACAGATGGCCGTCAAACGCGTCAACTATCGTCTTCTCGAGATCGGCGCGCGCCACCGGCGTCTTCGCCAGGCGTTCAAGCAGAACCTGTCCCTCGTTCAAGAAGCCGGCTGTGCAATAGCCACATTGGAAAGCGAAATGTTCGATGAACGATCTTTGCAGCGCAGTGAGCTCACCGTTCGTCGCATGCCCTTCCACCGTACGAATGGTTTTTCCATTGAAGCTCGCCGCCGAAACAATGCAGGTTGGACTCGTATGACTCGTCCCGTCCGGATCATCGATAATCACTGCGCAACTGAGGCACTGCCCGGCGCCGCAGCCAAATTTGGTGCCGGTTAGCCCGAGTCGCTCCCGCAAAAAATCGTTCATGGTCAACTCGTCGCGCACCTCCACTGGGCCATAAACGAGTCCATTGATCTTCATGCTCACAGTCGTCACGTGAGCGCTCCCTTGAGCATTTGTTGCGTCACCGGCAAGGCGCGGAAGCGACGCCCCGTCGCGTCGAAGATTGCGTTCAAGAGCGCGGGAACGACGGGAATCATGACCACTTCCGCCATGCCCTTCGGCGGATCGTTTGGAAGCGGAGGCAGCACTTCGATCTCAAGCCCTTGCAAAGGGAGGTCCGACCCGCGCGCGATCAAATACTGCCCGAGATTCCATTGTCCGTTGCCGGGTCCGTCTTCGTAAGGCGGCAGCGATTCGAAAAGCGCGTAGCCGACGCCCATCGCAAAACCGCCCTGCGCTTGGCCAACCACGATTTCTGGCGTCAGCGCTCGACCACATTCGAGGACAGTATATGCCTTGGCGATGCGCAAGGCGCCGGTGGCGCGCTCGATCTCGACACGCGCCAGCGTGCCGCACAGGGAGGTGTAGGAGGTCCCGAACCGGTTGAACGCGGTGGGGGGGAATTTGACGTTGGCGCGATCGAGGCGAACGAATTTTCCAGCGCTTTTTCGCACGGCCAGCGCATCGATTTCAGCCGTCCACGATTGTCCGCCAATCACAAAAGTCGCTTTCGACCATGCCCACCGAGAGAAGCTGTGCGCCATCGCCGCGGTCACGCCTTTGCGCGCATGAGTCTTTGCAGCGATCTCCGACAGCGGCAAAGGTCTTAAGTCCCACATAACGAGCCGCTCGTGTTCCCAACGCGCGGCCTCCCATTTCGCGGCTCTTGGATCGGTTGGCGCGATGCCCCAAATTTCGAGCGCCGCGGGCCACAACCCAAACCGGAATATGACGCGGGCGGCTTCGGACGCCGAATGAGTCCCGACGTGTGCGCCAATCGAGGAGCTTGTAGGCGCACTGATCGCCGGCACCCAGCGCGGATCGCGCTGTAGGAGGTTCTGCGTCGCCTGGTCCATAGTGTAAGGGTCGCCGGAGGTGACGAGGCCCAGCGCTGAGAAGCCGTCGACTTCCGCGACTGCGACTTCGTCGGCTACGGCGCCAAGATGGGCCGCCACTCGGTTCGCGAGCGCCGTCCCTATGCCGTTGCCCATTTCGACGTGATCGCAGCGGATTGAGATCCGACCCTCCGGGTCGATTTCCACTGACGACAATGCGCTGTCGGCTCCACTGCCGTAGTCCTTGGTGACGCAAGCCACTCCCGTGCCGACAACAATCCCCGCGTGCTGCCCGCGCGCTTTCTCTTCGGCGCGCAGCCGCCAAATCGGATGCTTTTCCAGTCGGTCTAAGATCTCGGGCGTGCGAACGGCGACGTCATACGTGTTCCCCGCCATTGTCCGACCGCCGGTCTTCAGCGCATTGCGGCGCCGGAATACAATCGGGTCGATCGCCAAGCTCGAAGCCGTCTCGTCGATCAACGTCTCCAGCGCCGTCATCGTCTGCAGCGTGCCATAGCCCCGCATTGAACCTGCCGTCACGCCGCGTGAATGCAGCGCGACCGTGGTGACGTCGACTTTTGGAACTTCGTAGATGCCTATAGCGGCAGTTGCGGAAACGGCCGCCACGCTCGCTGAATAATTGGCGAGGCCCCCGCCATCCAAAACATGGTCCGCGGCGAATGCGGAAATTTTGCCCGTAGCTCGGTCAACCCCGATCCGCGTGCGCATCTTGAACGCATGCCGCTTAATTCCCGCCTGGAACTGCTGATAGCGATCATGAGCGAGCCGCACGGGGCGACCGGGAAGGAACATCGCCGCGAGCGCGACGTAAAGAGGAAATGGCGTGTGGTCGCGTCCGCCAAATCCGCCACCGATATAAGCGAAATGAGCGTTAATGTGCGCCGGCTTGAAGTTAGCGCGGGCGTTGCCCAGCAGAGTCGCAACTGATTCTGCGGCGTCGTACGGCGACTGCACGCCGAGGACGAGCTCGAGGTTTTTGCGATTGGCGTCATACCAAGCAAGACCGCATTCTGGCTCGAGAAACATTGGATCAACGGATTGGGTCTCGAATTCGCGGTCGAGAACGAGAAGCTTCGGATCGTTGGCGTCAAGCTCCGCGCGGATCTGTTCGCCGTAAGTTGCCGCTTTAGCGTAGGCGGCTCCCTCGGGTACGGGGAGCCGCGCCCATATAGGGAGTCCTCCATTTTGAAAGAACCCCGGACTGACCCAGCCGTCCTTGACCGGCGAATAAACATCGGGCGCATCGGGCGTCGCGCCAGCGACACGCGTGAAACGAAACGCGCCGTAGTCGCGTTGATCGACGGGACCAGTTTCCCTGCCGAATTTCAGTGGCGCCTCATTGCGCAATGCGATGCGCGCCTGATCGAATTTGTCGAAATTTTCAAAAATCAACAGAGCGACGGGCTGGCCAAGATATAAGGGCGTCTTGCCGACCGGGCAGAAGAGGTCGCCGGAATAAAATTTAGGAACGCGCGCGCCGATCCGCGTAAGCTCAGTAGCTGTAACCACAGAGGAGGGCTTCAAAGCGCCGCTCAAGCGCGAGAGGTCGATGCCGGCGTAGACGTGCGTGGCGTTCGCTGTCCGAATGAGCATGGCGTGCGCGGTATGCGCCGGCCACCCCGGCAGATCGGCGGCGCGGAAGTCGGACGCGTAGAGCTTGGCCCCTGTTACTTTGGCGACACCATCTATCCGACCAACGCCAGTGGCGGCTGGATTCCAGCGTTGTCTCCCAGGCAGCGTCTCGCGCGCTGCGAACGTGGGTTCATTAGCCGATGTCAGACGCGACATGCTGAGCGCGATGCCGCTCGCGGTGACCCATTTAGCGAACTCCCGTCGCGAAGCCTTCACGAGCCGACCTCGCGCCTTCTGCGTCCTGGGCCATGGTCATCCATCAAGCGCCCATTCGCATAGGGATAGATTGCCCGCAAGATCAACTCTGCTGCGCCTTAATCCTTACAGACATTGATCTGCCCCCGAGAAATTCCTCCAGGAGCGAGCTCTCTCTTTGACTGCCCGAAGGTAGAGCTTACGGACCTCTGTCATGATGACGGATTGGGCGCGCAATCGGAAAGCTGCAACGCGATCCGAAATTTATTGTCGATTGCCACGACCCATGTGGACGATCTTCGCCTTACTATCAACACCAATCCTCCATTTTTTGCCGCGCGCGTCAAGATCGGCCTGATCGGCTCCCCGTGACGAGCTGTTCAGGCAATCGCCCACGGCGCCGTTCCTTCGGGTGCGACAGTCTCCAGCCTGACACAAGCTCAGCTCCATGCTTGGGCGGATCAAGAGCGAATGCTCGGCCTCGGCTAAAATCCCCAATCCCGATTTTGTCCGATTGCGACCGGCGCCGCGCCGTCTCATGCCCCCATTGCGTCTGGATCCGGAACGGATGACATGGTGAATAAACATCCGGGTTCGTCGACCGAACCGTGTCGAAGCGAACCAGTCTGCACGTGAAGCGAACCCGTCTCGGGCGACGTCGGTCGAAAAAATTCCGGACATTGGAAAAATCGACGACTGAGACTGTGGCTAGAATTACGCCACTGAGACTAGGAATTCCCGCTCCATAAAGTCTCTACGACGCCGATCCGCACGCAAACGCCCCGGAATTGCGGGCCTTTCCGCAAAGACCGCTTTTGCTCTGGACTTTCGGGAATGCGTGGCTGGGGCGGGAGGATTCGAACCTCCGTATGGCGGAATCAAAATCCGCCTACGTGCCTTTCCATAGCCTCTCATACGATCCGTAGGCGCGATCTACTTCTTTGATTTCAATATAACTAATGCTACATGGGTGACCGTCCGTACTCGCCCCAGCGCGCCCCTC
>Ga0233425_10010051_pt1 | contig 11703 bp, 10 predicted proteins | sample Watercolumn_Towu_2_FD_181712 | JGI IMG/M metagenome (GOLD analysis project Ga0233425, IMG submission 181712) | Freshwater microbial communities from Lake Towuti, South Sulawesi, Indonesia - Watercolumn_Towuti2014_140_MG | ecosystem: Environmental > Aquatic > Freshwater > Lake | place...
ACGTTATGTTTAAAATTGGTTTTTGGTTTATTTTAAACCATGATAGATCTCCATACTCATACAAAAGCTTCAGATGGTTCGTTAACCACTACCCAGCTTATTGAGAAGGCAACTGCTCTTGGCCTCAAAACAATTGCAATCACTGATCATGATACTGTTTCTGGTTTGATCGGCCTTCCTAAAAAAACAAAGCCTCTTGAAGTCATTCCTGGGATCGAGCTTTCTGTTTTTGACAAGAAACTCGGCTACATGGATATTCATGTTCTTGGCCTTTATATCAATCCACGAAGCAGGGTGTTGCGTACAAAACTTGCCATCCTGATGCAGGAAAGGGAAAATCAGAAAAAAGCAACCATAATAAAACTGAATGAACTTGGATATAAAATCACATTTGAAGAAGTGAAAGCGAAAGCATCTGGTTCTGTTGCCAGACCGCACGTTGCTAAAGTTCTTCTTGAAAAATATCCGGAAAAGTTCTGCTCAGTTTCAGATATATTCACGAAACTCCTTAACCGGGGCAACTATGCCTATGTTGATCGTGAAGCTGGCTTTGGTCTTGATGAAGCGGTAAATCTTATTCATGATGCGGGAGGATTGGCATTTCTTGCCCACCCATTCATGTACTCCTATGATAGCAGAAAACTGGTCGCAGCATTCAAACAATGTGGAGGGGACGGGCTGGAAACTTTTTACGATTACATTTCAAACAGGCCGGAAGTAAAAATCTCTGATCAGGAGAATATTGCAATGATTGCACAGGCAGAACATCTTGCTCTTGAGTTCGACCTTTTGGAATGTGGTGGTTCTGATTTCCACGGAAACAACAAGGGCCATCATTTCGGTACTTTTTTTGCACCTCATGAGATATTGGATACAATCAAGGAAGTAATGAAAAAAACTAAAAAACTAAAACGATCTACTCTTTCAATAATTCTCCTATTCGTTCTATCCCCTCTCTTATCATATCAACAGGAGGCAGGAATGTTGCTCTAAACCAATGATATTCATCTTTACTTGGTTCGCCAGTGAATGCGCTTCCAGGTAATATGTAAACTGCTTCTCTGTCTCCCAATTTTTGTACAAATTCTGTGTCCAAACCACATCCGGTTCGCAGTTTCTCTATGCCAAACCAAAAGTAGAACGCAGCTTCTGGAGTGACAAATGTTGTACCTGGGATTTTCTCCACCTCCAGAATCATTACTCCTCTTCGTCTACGCAACTCATCCATTCTTGGTCCTAAAAAGTCATTTCCACCAAGTAATGCTGCAACTGCTGCCCTTTGTCCAGGTAGGTTTGCGCAAAACCTTGCAGCACACATTCCTTCCATAACCTTCTCAAGTTGTTCGAGTTCTGGCGTCATATTGTGGAAATCAAACCATCCAATTTTGTGCCCGCACATGAAAAATTCCTTTGACATACTTCCTATCTCAATGATTGGCACATCCGTAATAATGTCTCTTATTAGTGGTGGTCTCTTGCTATTATCAAATGTTAAATTATGGTATACCTCGTCAGCAACGATTATCAAACCAAATTTTCGTGCTATTCTTCCAACCTCTTCTATAGTCTTGACTCCGTATATGACACCAGTTGGGTTGCTTGGATTTATGCACACTATCCCCACTACATTCTCACCAATGCTCCTTTCAAGGTCATTTATATCTATGTCGCCTTGCGGGTCAATCTGTACCTTGCAACCTGTTTTCCGTGTTTGGCGTGAAATCCTGCATATGGTGGAAATCCAGGACTCGGTACGACAAGGCATCGTCTACCTATTGCTTCTGTTGCCCCCTGGGTAGCATACCCCCTACTCCCTTGCCGACGTTCAAGAAGATTTAGTAATTCAATATCTCCGCGAGGTGGTGGGTATTGTCCCATATTTCAAATACTGGTCCCGACTTGAATATGGCTTGGCGTACGAAAAGCCGGGTCAACTCTTGCGGATCACCAAGAGTGAAATCAATAACCCTCCTATTTGTTCGATGAACCGAAGGTGCTGTAGTAATGAGCTGAGCATCATTTGCCCATGCTACCATCTCAGGAGACACGAGTCGTCTCACATGTCTCATATTCTATAAACTATATTCAAGTAATCTTTTAATCCCATTCTTTTCGATTTTAAATCACACTTTCAGCAAAAATTGCAAAATAAAGTAAACCTTTATAATCATCTATTCTATATTATGTAAACTGTTTCTAAATTAGTTTTTCATTAGTCTTAGTACCAATCTTAGTACTCATAGGCGGGTGGTATGTCAATGAAAGTAAAAAGAGCATTGATCAGTGTCTATAAGAAAGACGGGCTTGTTGAATTTGCGCGCTCACTTCAAGAGCTTGGCATTGAAATTATTTCCAGTGGCGGTACTGCTAGAATCCTCTCTGAAAGCGGCGTCAAGGTGGTTGAGGTATCTGATTTTACCGGATCGCCGGAAATGATGGATGGGAGAGTAAAGACCCTTCATCCAAAGATCCACGGTGCCATCTTAGCGGATAGAACAAACAAAAAGCACATACAGGAAGCAAAAAAACACAATATCCAACTTATTGATATAGTGGTTGTCAATCTTTATCCTTTTGAAGACACAGTTCAACAGGGCAAATCTTTGATGGAAATAGTTGAAAATATTGATATCGGCGGTCCAACCTTGTTGAGGGCAGCTGCCAAGAATTATAAAAACGTGGCAGTTGTTTGCAACCCGAAAAGCTACCAGGCAATAATTGATGAAATGAAAAAGGGGGATGGCTGGCTTTCAGAGAAAACTCTCGAGCGTTTGGCCGTTGATACCTGGGAACACGTTTCTCACTATGATGTCTTCATAGAACAATATTTCAGAAAAGAATTTGGGTTCAAGGATGATTTTCCAGAATATCTTAATCTCACATTCCACAAACGGCAGGATCTTAGGTATGGAGAGAATCCTCACCAACGAGCATCGGTTTACCGAGATGAGCATTACAAGAATCCATCTGTTCTCGATGCCAAGCAGATCCAAGGAAAGGAACTGTCCTATAACAATGTAATGGACTGCAATGCAGCATTCAAACTTATTCGTGAATTTGACGAACCAACTGGTGTTATAATCAAGCACAATAATCCCTGCGGGGTTGCTTCTGATCCTGATATCCTACAAGCTTTCAAAATGGCGAAATCAGTTGATCCGGAAGCTTCATTTGGTGGTGTTGTCGTGCTAAATCGTCCAGTTACACAAGCACTTGCAAAAGAAATCATCACTAAATTCGTTGATATCATCATGGCTCCGAAATTTGACCCACATGCGCTGGAGGTTCTGGCTGCAAAGAAAAACATGCGGGTGATGGAAGTTCCCGGCATAACCACCAAGCGGCTTCCCTACAGAAAATACCGTTCTATTCTAGGTGGGCTTTTGGTTCAGGATGCAAATGTGAAACTTCTTGAACAACTGAAAGTTGTTACCAAAAGAAAACCAACCGAAGAAGAAATGAAGGCAATGATGTATGCCTGGAAAATAACCAAATACGTGAAATCCAATTCCATAGTCTATGCTCGTGCCAACAAAGCTGTTGGTATTGGTGCAGGTCAAATGAAAAGAGTCGATGCGGCCAAATTGGCTGCCATGATTGCCAAGGATTATGGATATGGAGATGAATTGAAAGGCTGTGCGATGGCTTCAGATGCATTCTTCCCATTCAGGGATGGTATAGACTATGCTGCCAAATTAGGAGTTAAGGCAGTTATTCAGCCTGGCGGATCAATCCGGGACGAAGAAGTTATCAAAGCAGCAGATGAGCATGGTATGGCAATGGTGTTTACTGGAGTAAGACATTTTAGACACTAGCCTCTTTAGACATAATGTTTTTGTTTATGGTAATAGTTTATCATAATATCGTATGAGTTGGTGAATATGGTTAGCAGAATTGAAGTTAGTTATCTGATGGACGATAGGATTAATTCGAGAACCAGTGGCATTCAATCAAGCGGATTTAACGTATCTAATGTTAGGCTTGTTGAAGTATATACTATAAACCGAGAATTCTCGCATGATGAGCTTAACAAAATAGGAGAACAACTTGTGAATCCGGTAATGCAGAAATTCACTGTCAATAAACACACTACTGACCAATTTGATTTTGCTATCGAAATTGGCTTCCTTCCGGGTGTTACTGATAATACTGCCACCACTGCAAGGGAAACCATCGAAGATTTCTTAAAGATAAAATTCAAAGAAGGCGAAAGTGTCCACTCATCCAGATTATTGCTTTTCAATGGCAGCCTATCAAAAGATGAAATGAAAAAGCTCGGAGAAAATCTGGCTAATCCGCTTATTCAAAAAATCAGGATAAAAACAAAAGCGGAATATGATTCAAGTGGCGGCATGGGAGTGCTGGTGCCTACTGTCAAGCTTGATGAACTCCAAGAAGCAGAGGAGGTCGACCTGGAAGTAAGCGACGAAGAGCTTACCAAAATTGGCAAGGCAGGCATACTAGATAAAAAAACCGGTCAGAGGCGTGGCCCGCTTGCACTTGATCTTGATTATCTTAGGGCAATCCGCGAATATTTCAGGAAAAAAGGGAGAAAGCCAACTGATCTGGAGATAGAGTCATTGGCCCAAACCTGGAGCGAACACTGCAAGCACACAATTTTTGCAGCAGCAATGGACGATGATCTTCCAGAAGGGCTTTACAAAACCTATATTCGTGGAGCAACTGAGGCAGTGCGAAAGAATAAAGGGAAGAAGGACTTCTGTCTTTCAGTTTTCGTTGATAATTCAGGTGCAATTGTTTTTGACAAGAAATACCTTGTTACGCACAAGGTGGAAACGCACAATTCTCCATCCGCACTTGATCCATTTGGCGGTTCGATCACTGGCATAGTTGGGGTGAATCGTGATACTATCGGATTCGGGCTTGGTGCAAAGCCGTGCATGAACTATTACGGATATTGCTTTGCTGATCCGAGGCAGGAAACAAAACTCTATCGAGGAAAAAACAGGACTAACCAGGCTCTTCAGCCAAAACAGATTATGAACGGCGTCGTAAGCGGGGTCAATGCTGGTGGCAATTGTTCCGGCATTCCAACTCCCCAAGGCTGGTGTTATTTCGATCAGAGATATCAGGGCAAACCACTTGTTTTCGTGGGAACTATAGGTGTAATGCCACGTGAAAGCAAAGATGGTAAGAACCTCTATGAAAAGCAAGCCAAACCAGGCGACATGATTGTTGTTATTGGAGGCAGGGTCGGCCTTGACGGCATTCACGGTGCAACATTCTCATCAGAAGCAATGGATGCAGGAAGTCCGGCAACTGCAGTGCAGATTGGCGATCCAATCACTCAGAAAAAACTCAGTGATGCAGTGGTGAAGGAAGCCCGGGATTTGGGCCTTTACAACAGCATAACAGACAACGGCGCAGGAGGTATTTCCTGTTCAGTAGCAGAAATGGCAAAAGAATGTAATGGTTGCCATGTTCGTCTTGATGCAGTACCACTCAAATATCCTGGCATGGCTCCGTGGGAGATCTGGATTTCAGAGTCTCAGGAAAGAATGACTTTGGCTGTGCCAAGGGATAAATTGGATGATTTCCTAGACCTCATGCAAAGAAGGGGGGTGGAAGCCACTGTGATTGGAGAATTCAATGATTCTGGTAAATGCGTTGTTGACTATCATGGAAAGAGAATCATGGATATCGAACTGGATTTCCTTCACGATGGCCTCCCGGAAAAACATTTGAAAAGCACATTTACATTACCAAAGCACGAGGAACCAAAAGTGGATTGCCCAGCTAATCTAAACAAACCGCTTCTTGATCTTATGGCCCGTCCGAATATCTGTTCCACTGAATTCATTTCCACCCAATATGATCATTTTGTTCAGGGCGGCCATGTACTTGGCCCGGTTCAGGGAAAAGGCAGGGTTCAGGGGATATCTTCATTGACCAAAGTCGTGCTTGATTCGAAGAAGGGTGTTGGTCTTTCACAAGGAGTCTATCCGTCCTATTCTGATATTGATACCTATCACATGGCAGCAGCTGGAATTGACACTGCAATTAGGGGTCTTGTCTGCATTGGTGTTCCACTTGATCGTGTAGCGCTATTAGATAATTTTTGCTGGTGTTCCTCGACAGAAACTGAACGTCTTGGCCAGCTTAAGAGAGCGGCAAAAGCATGTTATGATTATGCTATTGAATTTGGCGCCCCGCTAATTTCTGGAAAGGACAGCATGTTCAATGATTTCAAAGGATTTGATGAGAATGACAATCCAGTGAAGATTTCTGTTCCTCCAACACTTCTTATTTCTTCAATCGGAGTCATGGACGATGTTTCTCTCGCAGTTTCTCTTGATGCAAAGGAGCATGGGGATCTTGTCTATGTTGTTGGTAAAACTGCGGACGAGTTAGGTGCATCGCAATACTTTGCTCAGCTCGGGGCAATCGGAAACAAAATCCCGAAAGTGAATGCGAAAAGAGCAAAATCCATCTACAAGAGGCTCGGAAGAGCAATCAAAGCCAAATTAGTAGCATCGGCCTATCCGATAAACCATGGTGGATTGGGCGCTGCGTTGGCAAAAACCGCAATAGGTGGAAAACTCGGTATGGAAATTAAGCTGCCAGAATCGAAAATGGCTCCAGACCATTATCTTTTCTCAGAATCTCAAAGCAGGTTTGTTGTTACTGTTGCACCGAAGAACAAAGCTACATTTGAATCAATTATGAAATCGAGTTGTGAACTTCTAGGCGAGGTAAAAGGAAGTCATCTTGTTGTGAGGGCGGCAAACGGCCACGAATTGGTAAATGTTCCGGTTGCTGACCTTGAAAAATCCTATAAGGGTACATTCAAAGATTACTGAGGTGTTAAACATGGCAGAAAAAGCAATAATCCTGAGCGGATATGGCATCAATTCAGAAATGGAGACAGAAGAAATCTTTAAGCGAGTTGGAATCAGGTCTGATATTGTTCACATAAATGACCTTATTGACAAGAAGAAAAAACTCTCAAAATACCGATTGATGGTTTTCCCCGGTGGGTTCTCCTATGGTGACGATACTGGTGCAGGCAATGCATATGCAAATCGAGTTCGAAACCATCTTCTTGGTGATCTGAAGGACTTTTTGGACGACGATAATTTAGTCATGGGGATCTGCAATGGTTTCCAGATTCTTGTTAATCTTGGCATTTTACCAGCATTCAACAATGAATTCAAAAGAGATAGTGCGCTTATGGCAAATAAAAGTGGAGTTTTCCAATCTCGCTTTGTTACTTTGAAGCCAGTTGCAAAGAACTTCTGGACAAAAGACATAGAAAGAATTTACTGTCCAGTAGCCCATGGAGAAGGAAATTTCCACTGTGAAAAGCACGTTCTTGACAGAATAAAAGAGAAGGATATGGTTGCATTCAAATATGTGAAAGAGGATCTTTCGCCGGCGCATGGCGAACACCCATACAATCCAAACGGCGCTGTTGATGACATCGCAGGAATTACCTCTGAAAATGGCAAAGTTCTGGGCATGATGCCGCATCCTGAAAGGGCAATGGAATTTACTAATCTGTACAATTGGCCAAATTTGAAGGAAAAATTGTTGAGAGAAGGGAAAGAACTTCCAAAAGAATCATTGAACATGCAGATATTTAGGAATGTGGCAGAATATTTTAAGGGGAACGTATAAGCCGTGTTAAATGCATCACACAAAAACCCACATATTATAAATCTCTCTTTCAATATTCTTATATATGGCCGATAGTCTTACCGTTGGCCCAGTTTCACTTGTTCGTTCCATTCCACCTCCATCATTGCCTCTTATTACTAGATTTAGAGTTGATGCAATTGCAAGATTCATGGCATGGGGGACAAAACCCATTTCTCTTGAACCTCTTATGTTAAGCCGGGGTGCAGTTGTTAATCTTGGTGGCACTAGGGATAGCCGATTAGTCTTTGCAGGAGTAATATTCGACCTCCTTCAATATAGTGGTCTCAAAGGATCTGATCTTTTTCGTCATCTTCGTCTCGTTTCTACTGGTTTGAGATACGATATCTTTGTTACGTCAAGAATCACAGCCGTAGATCTCATCGATTATAAAACTGCAGGGTATATAGATATAACTGATTTTGTAAAATTGTGCATAGATAGAATCCATTCATTTGAAATTGCTATTTTTGATAAACAAGAAAAAGTTTGGTTACCAGTAAGGTGGTATTCGTTAAGTAGATACAAGGATACCACATCTGACCCGTTAACCTGATCTTTCTGCAATAAACGCCCAGCTTTTTTCCAATTTTTCGTCAGCTTCAACCAACTCAAGCCTTAGCTTTGCCAATTCAAGAACCTGTTTCATTCTGAAATATGGCGTTACGCTTGGCTATCGTCTGTCTGTCCATGCAAGAAAACTTGGAATGGAGTCAAACATGATTTTTCTTGGAATCCATTCCTATCATCCAGAGCTCGAGCGCCAATTGTACGAGTTCCTTAAGCATCCGAATGTTACCTATGTAGTTAAGCATTTGGGAATGTGGAAAATAGGATTGGAAACAGAATTTCCCTCAAGCAGGGAATTTCAGGATTTTTTGATCGAGCTCCGAACCCAATTTGGAGACATTATCTCAACCTACGAAACATTTCCAATTTTCTATGACCATGTGATAAATTATTTTCCAGATGGCGCACTCGGATATTGAAATTAAAACATTTCCAAATAATGATTATGTGATTAGTATGGTAGAAGCGTTTAAACCTCCTGTGGAAAATTCTAGTTTGCGTATAACCCCTACAAGAGTTGAATCTCAGCCAATCTCTGCAAATCAATATCATGCAACCCTGTCTCTTCTTGGTTCTGTTGGTAATCTATCACCGAATCTCCAACCAGCTACTGAAGATCTTGTTAATAGACTTCATGCTTCTTTACACAATGTTCAGGTCAATTATCGCGAATTTCAGAAAGTTTATCAGGAAGCTCAGGATTTTATCCGAACTAATCTTAATGGCAATCTCCTCTATTCAATTGCAAGCCAAGTAAGCCGTGATCTTAAACTTATCTCCCGTTTTTCTGATCCAGAAACAAGAAACGCTATTGCATATCCTAAGGCACTAATCGATAATGTTTCTGACCCGGCGACTTTTATGAAATTCTATCCAGATATACAGGCGTTTATCGAACAACATCTTCCAGATTCTAAAGCACGTGCAGCAGCATTTATGGACAGAAAATTCGCTTCGGTTATGTCTAGTGATAAGTATTCCCCGGAGCTTAAGCAGGAAGCAAGGGAACTGCGTAGCGATCTGCATAATCAAAATTATTCAGAAGACCCGGCTGAGTTTAATCGAGCATATGCGGTCGTAGAAGCATTTTTTGCAAAATATATTGATCCACCAGTTCGGCAATCCACAAACATGGTTTTGGATACCATCTACTACGCTGGCAATCAAAACCATAATATATTATGCGACAATCTTAATTTTGTTTCTATGAACAATTCTAACAGTGAGGTTCGGCAACAGGCAAAACAAGTATTTGCCATGCTGAGTCAAGCCTATACTAAGGGGCAGGACTCTGACGAATATCAGACGGCCCAGTATGTCGCGTCACAATTTTTGGGAGCACATAGCCAAGAATCCAATTACCAACGTACAATGCTTGCCATTGACAATCTTATTTCGAACCCTCCAAATGCCCAAGTTCTTGCAGATGCTCAATCGCAAAAGTCTCATCTAACTGCTGCATGGGAAAATCGACGTTTAACTCCCTCCACCTACGAACATACTTACGAGGTTGCACAATCATTCCTCAAGGCAAATCCCTCAAAACCAACTCTTCAAGTGTAATCTCTATCCTTCTACAAATTTTCTAAGCACATCGCTTATCTCAAAGTAACTTTTCTTTGAAACCCATTCGTTTGCAGAATGCTCGCCGGAACCAACTGGTCCGTACACTAGAACAGACAATCCAGACATCGCAAGGAAATTATCATCAGCAACACTCATTCCGTAATCATATCTCGCATCTATTCCAAGTTGATCTTTTATTGTTAGAGCCAGTCTTTGAACGTAAATATTATCTTGTGGAATTTCATAAGGCATTAGGTACGGAACTTCTCTTGGTTTTATCCTAACCGTTGCCCGTCTTCCAAAGTCTAATAATCTCCCATCGTCATACATCTGATTTATTCTTCGTTCAATCTCCACTCTTGCGCTTTCGGCTGTTTCTGGCAGTACTAAATGTCTGTCCACAAGAAGAATCGCTTTATCTGGTACTGATAAAGACACGCTTTCGGAAAAAATCCTTCGCACAAACTGGTTTCCCTGCGACAGTTGTGGATGTTTTGGCAGTTCGGGATTCATTCTTTCAATTTCAATTGCAATCTTTGATGCTTCAGTAATCGCAGAAACACCATTCTCAATTCTGGCAGCATGGTAGCTTTTTCCATGGACTTCTATTTCGTATTGGACTCGTCCTCTTCTACCCATAACTAAAGTTCTAGTTCGTCCATCCATCTCCCGATTTCCTCTAATATCCGCTATTTCAGTTGATATTGCAAATTCCACATCCTTGAGGAAATCTGTTTTTGTGACTTCATAACAACCTTGTGAATCTGCTTCCTCATCACTTACGAACATTATTTTTATCGCTCGGTCATTCGAAGTATTTTCAACTGCTTTCAAAATGGCAGCAATTCCTGCTTTCATATCATATGCTCCGAGCCCGTAAAGTCGTCCCTCTTTTTCTTCCAAAACAAGTGGATTCCTTCCTGTTTGTTCATATCCGTAGGCTGGAACCGTATCCATATGTGCATAAAGTAGAATCGGCTTTCCCCTGCTCCCTCGGCTTGCAAGCACATTCACCCGTCCATCTCCAAACTTCTGCAAACTAACATCAAAACCACACCGCTCCAGCTCACCAACTAAAAACTCCGCAAGCTCGCGTTCATTCGGGAAAACCGAATTTATAGAAACAAGTTTCCGAAGGAGTTCAAGAGAATCCATATTTTCACCTATATCGACCAAACATTCAAATTTTCCATGCTTCCTGTTTCACCATAGCTCCTATCAGCTTCAAGAACACAATGTTGTAAAAGTGTGCCTCGATAGTATAGCCCTGCTCGTTGCGATGCACGATTAACTGGTTCCCAAGCAGCACGATCTTCTGCGTATACTATTGCTTTACCCTTATGAAGGCGATGAATAGCTAGCACCGCATCCATCTGCATCAACGTCATCAATCCTCTCCTTCTATGGCTTCTGAAAGTAGCAAAATCATTCAATTCGTAGAGATGGACCTCCTGACCACCAACCTGGACAATACAATGTTCTGCAATCAGCGAAGCAACAATCTCACGTCTAGTGTCCTCTCTTGCTACTACCACCAGATTGCCATTATCAAGCAATCCTCGTATAGTATCTTCCGTCATTTCTATAGTATATCTTTGATACGCTTCGCGATACAAATCCCGAAGACGAGACACATCAGCATCAAATCCGCCGTTTGAATCTATTCTGGTTATGCAACATTCAGCTAATCGCACTTTTGCAACTGCTTCTTGTGTATCTATTGGCCTAACTTCAGACAAAACTCGTCCAAGTCCTTCCATTTCTGCTTGTAAACTTTCTGGTGTTGGCATTCTTTCCGGTTTGTTTCTTCCGAAATATGCTATTGAATACCCTACAAGTGCGTTATCGACTGGTATCGCTGCTTCGATTCTAAATCCTTCAACATCGCGTTCTCTTTGCAATCCTTCCAAA
>Ga0233425_10010052_pt1 | contig 11698 bp, 12 predicted proteins | sample Watercolumn_Towu_2_FD_181712 | JGI IMG/M metagenome (GOLD analysis project Ga0233425, IMG submission 181712) | Freshwater microbial communities from Lake Towuti, South Sulawesi, Indonesia - Watercolumn_Towuti2014_140_MG | ecosystem: Environmental > Aquatic > Freshwater > Lake | place...
GCTGCGTTTTTACTTTCGCTGGAAATTTCCCAGAACACATAGGCCCATTGCGGGTCTCTAGGGAGAAATACAACCCGAGTTTCTGGGAGCGGTAAGGGCGCATCACCAAGCTTTGATTCCATTTCCGCAAGGGAAATGGCTGTTTCTAGGCGGCTGTGTCCGGTGGTAAATTCCTGTTGCTTGCTGATTGCATCCAGGAGCTCTTCCTTTGATTTACGGCTATAGAGGCCAACACCTAAATCACTGGCCACGCGGCGAAGCTGCCGAAGTGTGAGGCGGGCCAGGGATGAAAGGGTTTGGTTTACCACGATTAAAGAATTGATTTGGGATCACTTTGGCTTTAGTTACCAAAACCCACAACCCGTAATGGCCCCCTGGTCAGCAATTGCTGATTCTTAATCTGGCTAAACCGTGTTAATCATTGGCCTAACTAGCGGCCGATGCTGCGGTAAGGAACTTTTGCCAAAAAGTTCTCGGCGATTTCACCTGCTGGAGCCGGGGTGCGCATTGCTGGAAGGGAACGCACCCAAGGCATGTAATCCTCTGGATAGCCGCCACGTTTTTGACGGGCCCTTGGTGGTAATTGCCGTTGCGTGCCGGTGTAAACAACCTGGGGGAAACCGAAGATTTTGCGGTAGTAGGCGTCGTAACGGGGGCTGGTGATGTTGAAAGGGGTTTCACCAAGGTCGCGAGCACCCACAACACGGTTGCGCTGGTAGGGCACCGTGTCGAATCCGAAGGCATTTAGATATTCATCACTATTGATGATGTCGTCCACCATCCCCTTCACCCCGCGGGTCATGATTACTGCGGCCCAGGCGATCTCCTCGCTCTTGCCATGGGTGGTGCGACCTAAAAGTTTTTCTACAAGGTGACGAACCACCTTGTAGTTGCTGTTCAGGTTGTAGAAACTGCGATTGAAGGTGTCGGAGAGGCAAAGGGAGCGAACGAAATCCCGAACGGTGATTTGGCCGTTACGCAATTGGCTCTCAAGGAACCGATCCCGATCCACTTTGAAGGCGTGGAAAAAGATCTGTCGATAGGCGGTCTCAATGATGAAATTAAGTTCTTGGCTACCCAGGGTTCTATCGAGGGCAACCGCTTTGGGATCTTCATCAGATCCCACCCGAATGGAATCCACCCGGGAGTTTTTAGTGGTGGGCGCATACGAAAGAAGGGGCAAGGCCACGCGTGATCAGCATCCGTTGAAGTGATCGTAGAAGTCTGTACGTCCCAGGAAGCGCAATGGCCATCAGGCAATCACAGTCCGTAACCTTCTCAATAATCGAATTGGCTTGTTACCAACCCAATATAGAGCTGAAAACATCATTACTAGCAAGGGGTTTAGCTGTTTCTGTGGAGCTATTTAACCTGGTTTCCATGCAAAGTGAGGCGGTATTGGAAAGCCCTTCTACGGTGCTGGTGCGCATGCGAATGTCGGGGGTTACAAACCAGAAACGCTCCACACTTTTCATGGTTTCGTAACTGGTGGTAAGCCAGAGACTTGCATTTTGATCAAGCCTAAAGGTTCCTGCCACTGGTGCGGTTTCGGCGTAACCCCGATCGCGGAGCATCAGGCCTTCGGTGCCTTCAGGGTCTGTGGGGATGAGGGCGAACATGCTCTCCCCTTCGTGCTCCTCTCCGTGTTTGTCCCATGCCATTGATCCACCCCAACGCACAAGGCAACCACCAACCACTGCTGCGGGGTTTTGGCCATGGAGATTGGCCATGGCAGAAAGCCTGGAATCATCGAGGCTCAACATCGAAACCTCTATCAAGGAACCACCTGCCTCGGCACGACGATGTAACAAGTGGTGGCTAGTGCGTTGGGAGCGCCAGCGCCCCGCACTTAAACGAAAAAATTCAAGGGCGTCTTTGATCACTACAGGGGGATTTTGCATAGAGATAAATGCTTGCAACTTTTGGCTTAATTAAGGGGCTGGAGCAGGAAACCGCAGGCGTGCCCACCCTCTAACTTCCAATGCACCCTATTAACAGAACAATCTGGGAAGGTATGGCGCATTAGCTGGAGTTCCTGATCACAGATCACAGGAAATGCTTCCGCCACCCTGGATACGGAACAGTGATATTCCTGCAGCATCCAACTGGAGCCGTCTGCGTCCGCTTGGCAATCAGCCACGTATCCCTCCTTGCGCCTTATTTCCACTAATTTCTCGAGTCGCGGCCCAAGGGCGCCAGAGCCGATTTGCTGACGGTATTTAGATGCCAGGAGTTCGGCTTGGTTGTAAAGCAATTCCTGCACTTGGCTTTGGCTGAGGCTTTGACTCATCGATTGGAGTAGGCCCAAGGCAAAATGTTCACTGCCATCGGGGAAATGGCCACGGCCGGCGGTGGTAAGGCGCCAGCGATTACTGGGTCTTCCGCGACCGATCGCCTGGGGGCTTGCCTCTACCAGACCTTTTTCCTCCAAGCTGCGTAGGTGCCTCCGCATCACTTGCACCGAGAGATCTAACTGTTCGGCTAATTCGCCTGCACTCGCTTCTCCCTGGCGCAACAACAAAGTGAGTGCCGCCTCATGGGTGGTATCTGGGGAGCTGCCAATCATGCATACAGCCTGACATCAAGCCACTGAAATTGTGGGATCTAGATAAACGTTTTGCACCCTTTGAATAAGATCCACTCCCTCAGGCATAGGTCTTTGAAAAGCTTTACGGCCCATGATTAGGCCACAACCTCCCGCCCGTTTATTGATTACGGCAGTGCGCAGGGCATCGTGTAAATCATTACGCCCCGCAGCTCCACCACTATTAATCAGGCCAATTCGGCCTGCATAGCAATTAAGCACTTGATAGCGGCAGAGATCAATTGGGTTTTCGCTGCTCAATTCGCTATAAATCCGCTCATCGGTCATGCCATAAGACTCGCCTAGAGCCTTTGCTACAGCCGCATAACCCCCGTTGTTTTCCGGTAGTTTTTGCTTAATGATGTCTGCCCCAATCGTGACGCCAAGATGGTTTGCTTGGCCGGTTAGATCAGCGGCGAGGTGATAATCGGCTTCTGGTTGCTTGAAAAGTGGGTTGCGTAAGTAACACCAAAGAACAGTGGCCAAACCCCTTTGATGTGCCTTTTCGAATAGGGCTGAAACCTGCTGAAGTTCACGATTGCAGTCGTCGCTGCCGAAATAAATCGTTGCGCCCACCGCCACGGCGCCCATATCCCAAGCTTGATCCACCGAAGCAAAAATGATCTGCTCGTGGTTGTTGGGGGCTGTGAGCAATTGGTTGTGATTCAGTTTCACCAGGAAGGGAATGCGATGGGCCCAACGGCGTGACACAGACCCGAGCACACCAAGCGTGGAAGCCACTGCGCTGCAGCCTGCCTCAAAGGCCAATTCCACGACGGCCTCACCATCGAAATAACTGGGATTAGGGCTAAAAGAATGGGCTGCTGAGTGCTCGATGCCTTGATCAACGGGCAACATCGATAAATAGCCCGTATTTGCGAGTCGGCCGGCACCATAAAGTTGTTGCAGGCTGCGTAAAACCTGGGGTGAGCGGTCGGAGCAAGCAAAAAGTTTGCTGACGCTGTCACCACTGGGTAAGTGAAGTAACTTTTGGGGCACTTTGGCCTTGCTGTTGAGAAGCAGTTCTGCCTCATCGCCAAGCAATTCTTCAATGGAGCAATGGGGCAAACCAGAAGATTCAGCCATGGTTTCTTGAAGGTATCAATCGCAAGCTATGGAGAAGTAACCAGCTTTTAGTTAAGAAAAAGGTCGCAGCGGGTCATACCCTTGCCTTACCCTGGGATAAGGAAACCAGGGCGTTTCGTAAATCCCTCCCTATTGCCCGATGGCTCACGACACCACAACCCCAGCTTTTTCAGAGAGTCTTGAGGTAATAAGGCGTTTTGCCGAAACCTACGCCCAACGCACTGGCACTTATTTTTGTAGTGATCTAGGTGTCACCTCTGTTGTGTTGGAGGGGTTGGCCCGTCATAAAGATGAGCTGGGTGGGGCCCTTTGCCCCTGTCGCCACTACGAAGATAAACAAGCCGAGGTGGAGCAGGCCTTTTGGAATTGCCCATGTGTACCGATGAGAGAGCGAAAAGAATGCCACTGCATGCTTTTTCTCACTGATGAAAATCCCTTCCGAGGTGAGGCCCAAGCCATTTCAATGGCTGAAATCCAAAGCCATACCGCCGGTTAACTAGCACCCCAATGACCGCCACTTCCCCCGCCGCTAAGCCGCCAGCATTGGTGGGTACAGATTTAAGTGATTTGGTCGCCCAGCCATATCGCTATGGCTTTGTTACAGATATTGAAACTGAAAAAATAGCCAAAGGTATTAATGAAGATGTAATTCGTCTAATTTCTGCAAAGAAAAAAGAGCCAGAATTTCTACTTAATTTTCGTATCAAAGCTTTTCATACCTGGCAGCGTATGAAAGAACCCAATTGGGCAGCTCTTGGCTATCCCAAAATTAATTATCAAGATATTATTTATTATGCTGCTCCAAAGCAGCAACAAAAAAAGTCAAGCCTTGATGAAGTTGACCCTAAATTATTGGAAACTTTTGAAAAGCTTGGTATTCCATTGAGCGAGCAAAAGCGCTTGTCCAATGTGGCTGTTGATGCAGTATTTGATAGTGTTTCGATTGCCACCACCTATAAAGAAAAGCTTGCAGAGGATGGTGTAACTTTTTGCTCATTTACTGAAGCTGTGGAAGAAAATCCAGAACTAATTGAACGATATCTTGGTTCTGTTGTGCCGATCGGAGACAATTATTTTGCAGCACTGAATTCAGCAGTATTCAGTGATGGCTCCTTCGTTTTTATTCCGAGGGGAGTTACCTGCCCCATGGATCTTTCGACATATTTTCGGATAAATAGTGGTGATACTGGTCAATTTGAACGCACTTTAATTGTAGCTGAGGAAGGTGCATCTGTAAGTTATTTAGAGGGTTGTACAGCGCCTATGTTTGATACAAATCAATTGCATGCTGCGGTTGTGGAGTTAGTCGCAAAAACCGATGCGTCGATTAAGTATTCAACGGTTCAAAATTGGTACGCAGGTGATGAAAATGGAAAGGGTGGAATTTACAACTTCGTAACTAAGCGCGGTATGTGTGAAGGTCCTCGTAGCCATATAAGTTGGACCCAGGTTGAAACCGGTTCAGCAATTACCTGGAAATATCCAAGTTGTATTCTTGCTGGTGATGATTCGGTTGGTGAGTTTTATTCTGTTGCTTTAACTAATAATTTTCAACAGGCTGATACGGGAACAAAAATGCTTCATGTTGGTGCTCGCACCCGATCAACTATTGTAAGCAAAGGTATTAGCGCTGGTAATTCATCTAACAGTTATCGCGGTTTAGTTCAAGTTGGCCCTAAGGCATGCGGTGCCAGAAATTACAGCCAATGCGATTCAATGTTAATCGGCGACAAGGCGGCAGCTAATACATTCCCCTATATACGTTCTCAGCAACCAGATGCCACAATTGAACACGAAGCAAGTACTTGCCGCATATCAGCTGATCAGCTTTTCTATCTTCAAAGTCGTGGAATTTCTTTTGAAGAAGCTGTTTCTATGATGGTTAGCGGGTTTTGTCGTGATGTTTTTAATCAATTACCTCTCGAGTTTGCTGCAGAGGCAGACAAATTACTTGCCCTTAAACTTGAGGGTTCTGTGGGGTAGTCCTAGCGGTATCACCAATTCCATCCATTCTTTTTATCTACATCTCCGTGAAGTCTTCTCCCAGCCAAACTGATCCCTTGCTCGAAATTAGTAACCTGAGGGCTTCGGTTGAAGATCAAGAAATTCTTTGTGGTGTAAATCTCATAATTAAGGTTGGTGAAATTCATGCATTAATGGGTAGAAATGGCAGTGGTAAAAGTACACTTTCTAAAATAATTGCTGGCCACCCTGCCTATCAAATCACAGCCGGTTCAATTTATTTCAAAGGAAATGATATCACAGAGCTTACTCCAGAGGAACGTTCGCGAGCAGGAATATTTTTGGGATTCCAGTATCCGGTAGAAATACCCGGAGTTAGTAATCTTGAATTTTTGAGGGTTTCAACTAATGCTAGACGCGTCGCTTGCGGCCTTGAGGAATTGGATACTTTTAGTTTTGAAGACCATCTTCAACAACGTTTAGAGCTAGTGCAGATGGATCCTTCTTTTTTGGATCGCAGCTTGAATGAGGGCTTTTCTGGTGGAGAAAAAAAGCGCAATGAAATTTTGCAAATGGCCCTACTAGAGCCAGACTTGGCAATTCTAGATGAAACTGATTCGGGCTTAGATATTGATGCTTTACGCATCATTGCCGAGGGGGTTAAACAATTGGCAGGCCCCCAAAATGGTACTTTGCTAATTACCCACTATCAGCGATTGCTAGATGCAATCACACCTCAGTATGTACATGTAATGGCCCATGGACGCATCTTGCGGACTGCGGGTCCAGAGCTAGCACTTGAACTGGAGCGCAGGGGATACGACTGGATTGATCAAGAGGCGGGAATCAATTCCAGGGCTGAAGCAATTGAGGAGGCGGAGCATGAATTGGCTTGAAGCCCTAGTTCAAACCCACGGCAATGGAAATGCTATTTCCACAACTAATTTACTTCGCCAGGGTTTACCCAATCGACGCAATGAGGAATGGCGTTTTACGGATATTGGCCCGCTTACATCTCTTGATCCAAGCAAACTCAAATCTAGTGGTCCGTTAAATCAGCTCTCAAGGCCAAAATTTAATGCAAGGACTTTGCGTTTAATTCTTGGTGAACAGGGCGATAGTTTTGTTGTTGCGCCAGGTTCAGCTGAATTGCCAGCTGGATTGGTTCTTAATGGAATCCCCCCTGTTGAAATCGTAGAAAATAAGGCATGGGTGTTCCAACTTCAGGATTGTTTGAGAGGCCCATCTTTAAGTTTGGATTTAGCAGAGTCCGAATCTCTGCAACTTGAATTAATACTAGACCCGGCTGAATCTGCAGCATTGGTATCAACCAGCCTTCAGATCACCTTGGCAAAAGCGGCATCGCTTCAATTGTTTATATATATTCAATCAAGTTTAGAGAGTTTAAATCTTCTCACTATGCAAGTAAAGTTAGGTGCGGATGCACAGTTCTTTGAAGCTCAGAATCTTCTTGGAGCTCATAGATCCGTTTTGTTAACTGGATCTGAAGTGCATCAGGCTCCTACCAGTTGCTACAAACGTTCAGCAGTAGTTCAAGGTTGGGCCATGGCACGTCAAGAACCAAAGGTGGTGCAGGTTGAAGGGGCGGCAAAAACTTTTTTAAATGATCTGGCAATTATTGAGCATCAAAACCTTTCAGATCTCCATTCTGTCGTGAGATTTGAGGGGCCAAATGGATGCCTTGAACAACTTCAAAAGGCATTGGTTGATGGAGCTGGTCGGAGTGTGTTTAATGGTGCGGTGCAAGTGCCTATGGTTGCTCAAGGTACCAACGCTGCCCAGCTTAGCCGACACCTTTTATTAAGTGATCGGGCCAGGGTTGACACAAAGCCCGAGTTAGCAATTATTGCCGATGATGTGCGATGTAGCCATGGGGCCACAATTAGTAGTTTAGCTGCTGATGAACTTTTTTACCTGCAAAGCCGCGGCATTCTCAGGGAACAGGCGGTTGCATTGCTTAAACGAGGATTTTGTCAGGAGATTATTGATTCCATGCCATCTTTAGCTAACCAGTGGTGTTCTACAGATGCCCTTTTGAAAGATCAGAACTCTTAACAATGAGCCCTAAAATGACCAACTTCCTAGACTTTAAAATTGGTGATCTCGCCAGTCAATACCGGTCTGATTTCCCCATATATAACCAATGTATAAACGGTAAGCCCATAATTTATTTAGATCATGCGGCAACAAGTCAAAAGCCCCAAATTGTAATAGATGCTTTAGCTAATTATTATAGTCAAGACAATGCAAATGTTCATCGAGCTGCCCACAGTCTGAGCGCAAGGGCAACTGATGCTTTTGAAGCTGCGCGATTAAGAACAGCTATGTTCTTGAATTCAAGTGATTCTGGAGAAATAGTTTTTACCCGTAATGCAACGGAAGCAATTAATTTGGTTGCTAACACATGGGCCTGTGCTCAATTGCAACCTGGGGATGAAATTCTTACCACAGTAATGGAGCATCATAGTAATTTGGTTCCATGGCAATTGGTTGCAGAACGCAAGGGTGCTGTGTTGCGTCATGTTTGCTTAACTGATAATGGGGAGCTTGATATGGATGATTTTAGGGCCCAGTTGAATTCACGTACGAAAATAGTTTCTATTGTGCATTTAAGTAATAGTCTTGGTTGTTTAAATCCGATTGCTGAAATAGTGGAACTTTCCCATCGTTTTGACGCCAAAGTTTTGGTTGATGCTTGTCAGAGCCTGGCCCACATTCCTGTTGACGTGAAATCACTAGATTGTGATTGGCTGGTTGGATCTAGTCATAAATTGTGTGGTCCAACTGGTATGGGTTTTTTGTGGGGTCGCAGGTCTTTGCTGGAACAAGCTCCACCCTTTCTTGGCGGCGGTGAAATGATTGATCAAGTTTATCTTGATCACAGTACTTGGGCTGAATTACCCCATAAATTTGAAGCGGGGACCCCTGCAATTGGAGAGGCGATTGGCATGGGTGTTGCTCTTGATTTTTTAAGCAATATTGGGCTTGAAAGGATTCATTGCTGGGAGCAACAACTCATCTGTATTCTCTGGGACAAATTGTCAGATATTGAGGGAATCAAGCTTTTAGGACCAAGTCCTGCGCAACAACCAAACCGTGCTGCTTTAGCTAGCTTTGTGATTGATGGTACCCATCCTCACGATTTGTGTGCCCTCTTGGATGCCAGTGGTATTTGTATTCGAAGCGGCCATCATTGTACCCAACCTTTGCATCGCTTACTAGGTATTAACGCTTCTGCAAGGGCTAGTCTTGCTTTCACAACTAGCAAGTCTGAAGTGGGTGATTTTGTTGAAGAGTTAGCTAGCTGTGTTTCTTTTCTGAGGCAAAACAGTTGATTGATATTATCGATTCCCAGCTATAAAGATATTGCTGTTGTGCCTCATCTTTTTTTAGTTGTTTTGGGTGGTCGCATTAAGCTGTGTAATATTGAACTGCACGATGTAAGATTTGTTGTTGGGGAATCGATTGAAGCTACATACCCTGAGTTAAAACGTCAGTGGTTTGGCTTGAGTCAAGGATTGCATCTAGATGCTTACATGTCAGTGCAATGTATTGACGGTTTTCGTGTAAAGATATCTCGTGAGGTTCCTTCCAAAAATGTAAATAGGCTTTGGTTTGTGAATATGGGTGCATATCGGGCTGATTCTCTTGCTGAGCTACACCATTTTGGTCTTTTGGTTGCCCCATCTGCGCAAGCAGCAAAAGCTCGGGCTAAACAGCGTTGGTTAAAAAAGTTTTTGCATCAACACAAGGATGATCTTTGTGCGGTGGATAACTGTGTGGCAGTTGAAAAGTTTCAAAGTGAAACCGCATGTGATTGGTATGTTCAGCTCGAGCCCCATCCCGATGGCTTAAGCCAAGCTCAGGTTCCAGATTGGTTTGGTTATCGCTTGATATGAATTGAGTTTTTTAAAGCTATGGTTATGGTAGAGATTTTTTTAATCTTCGATGAATATTAATGGTAAATCTTGGCGCACCATTTGGCTTGAGTCTGAAGGTGTTTCAGTTGGTGTTATCGATCAAACCAAACTGCCTCATCAATTTTGCACGAAAACCCTCACCAGTTCTTACGAGGCAGCAGTTGCCATCAGCACAATGGTGGTGAGAGGGGCGCCCTTAATTGGCGTAACTGGAGCCTATGGATTGATGTTGGCTTTGCAGGAAAATCCCAGTGACCAATCCCTTTTTTCTGCCTTTGAGTTGCTTACTGCAACACGCCCAACGGCAATCAACTTACGTTGGGCCCTAGAAAGGGTCCTGAACCTTGTAAAACCTTTGCCTCTAGCTGAGCGGGCTGACGCAGCTAAAGCAGAAGCTGGCGCTATCGCTAATGAAGATGTGGCGATGTGTGAAAGTATTGGCAATCACGGTCTTGAGATTTTCCAGCAGTTGGCAGCTGATAGGCCGGTTGAACGTTTAAACAGGCCATTAAATGTGCTAACCCATTGCAACGCTGGCTGGCTGGCAACCGTTGATTGGGGCACTGCCCTCGCTCCCATATATAAAGCACATAGGGCTGGCTTAAATATTCATGTATGGGTAGATGAAACCCGACCAAGAAATCAGGGCGCCTCGATAACGGCTTATGAATTAGCTAAAGAAGGGGTGCCACACACTGTGATTGTTGATAATGCCGGTGGTCATTTAATGCAGCGCGGTGATGTTGATGCGGTGATAGTTGGCAGTGATCGCACTACTAAAAATGGTGATGTTTGCAATAAAATTGGAACTTACTTGAAGGCGCTAGCCGCTTTTGATAATTGCGTTCCTTTCTATGTGGCATTGCCCGTCTCCACAATTGATTGGACCCTTTCAAATGGATTAGAGGAAATACCGATCGAGGCCAGATCCGAAATTGAGGTAACCCATATTCAAGGAATGGCTCCTAATTCTGAAATTACTAGTGTGCAATTAACCCCATCGGAAAGTACGGTTTTCAATCCAGCATTTGATGTAACACCAGCGAGATTTGTCACAGCCTTGATTACGGAGAAAGGTGTATCTGCTGCCAGCGAAAATGGTTTAAGGGAGCTGTATGGAAAAAACTAACCATGAATCTGTTGATGAGTTTGCCCTTCGCCAAGAGCTGGTGGATGTGGCGAGACGCTTGAATCGTTCAGGTCTAAATCAGGGCACCTCTGGCAATCTTTCCGTCCGAATAGCAAATGGTTTGCTAATCACCCCTAGCTCGATGTCCTATGAATTGATGGAGCCTGCTGATCTGGTGGCGATTGACTTCTGCGGCCAGTCGCTAATTTCTGCAGATGAACAGCGGCGGCCATCATCCGAATGGCGAATCCATGCAGATATTTTCGTAAATAGGCCCGAGGTAATGGCAGTTGTGCATTGCCATTCAATCTATGCAACAGCATTGGCTTGCCATGGGCTGGATATTCCCAGTTTCCATTACATGGTTGTGATGGCAGGTGGAAGCTCCATACGTTGTGCGCCCTATGCCACTTTTGGCACACAACAATTAAGTGAATCGGTTTTAAAAGCACTAGATGATCGCACTGCATGTTTGATGGCCCATCACGGCCAGGTGAGTGTGGGGGCAAATCTCAACCAAGCTCTGGCTCTAGCAGTGGAGGTTGAAACCCTTTCCCATATGTATCTGCAGGCGCAGCAAATCGGAGAGCCACCCTCCCTTGGGGAAGAAGAAATGGAGAAAGTACGCCAGCAAATGGCCTGCTTTAACTACGGCGGCCTTAACTGGGTGCAACCACATCCTTAAAATTACCACACAAAGCGCAACTTTTCGTTACCATCAAGAGGGCGGATAACCGCTCATCTTCGTTCCGTTTTCCTCCGAACTCATGCAAACCGCAATCCAGCAGCGCTCCAGCGCTTCTGTGTGGCAGCAGTTTTGTGAGTGGGTCACCAGCACCGACAACCGCCTTTATGTGGGTTGGTTCGGTGTATTGATGATTCCCACCCTGCTTGCTGCTACCACCTGTTTCATTGTTGCCTTCATCGCTGCTCCCCCCGTTGATATCGACGGCATTCGCGAGCCCGTTGCTGGTTCATTGATTTATGGCAACAACA
>Ga0233425_10010053_pt1 | contig 11698 bp, 10 predicted proteins | sample Watercolumn_Towu_2_FD_181712 | JGI IMG/M metagenome (GOLD analysis project Ga0233425, IMG submission 181712) | Freshwater microbial communities from Lake Towuti, South Sulawesi, Indonesia - Watercolumn_Towuti2014_140_MG | ecosystem: Environmental > Aquatic > Freshwater > Lake | place...
CAGGTGCTGTCGCGCGACGCCATCATGGACATGCTGAAGGGACGTCAGGCCGAGGCCTTCGACCGCTCCATCGACATCCAGGTCTCCCGCCTGCGCCGCAAGCTGGGCGACGATCCGCGGGCGCCCGCGGTCATCCGGACCGTGCGCAACGGGGGCTATCTGTTCACACCCGCCGTCGAGGCCGGATCGTGAAGCAACTGGGCCTGTCGACCCGGCTGACGCTGGCCATGGTGCTGCTGCTGCTGGTCGCCCAGGTGGTGATGCTGGTCGCCTTCGTCCGGGCCCAGCAGGAGGCCGGCGGCGCATGGCGCGCGCCCGTGCCGACCCGGATCGCGGCGGCGGCCGAGGCCCTGGACCGGACGCCGTCGAGGGAGCGCGACGCCCTGCTGGTGGCGATGAACGGGGATTCCACCCGGTTCTTCATCGCCAACGGCACGCCGGCCGGATATCGCGAGGGCCGCGGACTGATCCCGGATCTGTACGAAGACCACGCCGGGGCCTTGCGCGGGCGGGATCCGAAGGTGCTGGTTCCCGAGGTCCGACGCCAGTACCGGCCGGCGCTCGCCGGGCGCCGCACCGCCGCCTACGCATTCTCGGTGGCCTTGGCGGACGGCCAGCGGCTGGTGGTGGCGCCGGGCGTCGGACAGCGACGCCGCAGCATCGCCGCGGCCATCCTGATTCTCAATCTGCTGGTCTGTTTCACCGCGGCCTTCCTGGCCTGGCGCACGATCCGCGGCGCGACGCGCGGACTGGAGGCCATCGCCCTTGCCTCGGACCGTTTCGCCGAGGACCTTTCGGCCCCGCCGATGGAGGCCGGCGGATCGGCGGAGGCCCGGCAGATGGCGGCCGCCTTCAACCGCATGCGCGGCGAAATTCGCCGGCTGATGCGCGAGCGGATGACGATGCTGGCCGCCGCCGCCCACGACCTGAAGACCCTGCTGACCCGTCTGCGGCTGCGCGTCGGCCTGATCGACGACCCGGATCAGAGGGCGGCCGGGGACCGCGACATCGCCCTGATGGCGTCCCTGATCGAGGACGTGCTGATCGTCGCGCGCGGCGAGGAGCGGCCCCCGGTCCTCGGCCCGGTGGACGTCGCCGCCCTGCTGCGCGAAATCGTCGCCGACCGGCAGGCGCAGGGTCAGGCCGTGACGGCCGGACGGATCGACGACGGGCCCGTGACCGCCGACGTCGCCGCGCTGCGCCGGATCGTCGAGAACCTGATCGAGAACGCCGTGACCTATGCCGGTTCCGCCGAGGTCGAGTTCGCGCGCGACGTCGTCGGGTGGCGACTGCGGGTCATCGACCATGGGCCCGGCCTCAGGCCCGAATTCGCGCCGCGCGCCTTCGAGCCGTTCGCGCGCGGCGAGGAATCGCGCAGCCGGGCGACGGGCGGAGCGGGGCTGGGCCTGGCCATCTGCCGATCGCTGGCCGCACAGATGAAGATGACCCTGAGCCTGGAGCGGACGCCGTCGGGCGGCCTGACGGTCTGCCTCAGCGACCGCCAGGCTTCCTAGGGGCCCGTGCGGTCCTACTGCTGCAGCGGGAACGGGTCCGACGCCGTCGGCCGGGTCGGGACCGGCATGCGCGGCAGGGGCTCGTCGCTGTTGGCGGCGTTCAGCAGGAAGGCGGCCATGATGATGGCGGCCTGCCGCAGATCGTCGGCCCGCATATGGTCATAGGTGTCGATCGAGGTGTGATGCAGCCGCGAACCGTAGTCGAGCGGGTCCTGGATGAACTGGAAGCCCGGGATGCCGACGGTCTGCATATAGACATGGTCCGTGCCGCCCGAGGTGCGCATCGACACCGTCGTGGCGCCCATGGCGTGGAAGGGCTCGAGCCATTCCTGGAAGATGGGCGCGGCGGCGACATTGCCCTCGGCGTTGATGCCGCGGATCTTGCCCGAGCCGTTGTCGAGATTGAAATAGGCGACCAGATCGCCGTGGCCGGCGCGCGGCTGGATCGGCCAGCGCTGACGCCAGGTGCGGTTGTCGGGCAGGCCGTCCAGCTGGGCGTCGTTCAGCGGGGCGCGCGTGGCCAGATATTTGTCGACATAGGCCAGCGAGCCCCACAGCCCCTGCTCTTCCCCGTTCCACAGGGCGAAGCGGATGGTGCGTTTGGGCCGGACGCCCAGCGCCTTGAGGATGCGGGCGGCCTCCATGACCACGGCGCAGCCGGCGGCGTTGTCCACCGCTCCGTCCGCGGCGACCCAGCTGTCCAGGTGGGCGCCGGCCATGACGTATTCGCCCGAACGGTCCGTGCCGGGAATATCGGCCAGGATGTTGTTGGCGTTGGCGTCCTCCTCATGGAAGCGGACCTCGCTCATCAGTTCGAGCGTGGGTCTGGCGTCCTCGGTCAGGGCCAGCCGGGCCAGACGGCGATAGTCCTCGGCGGCCAGCTCCATGCCGGGGGTGCGGCGCTGGTCGTCCATGCGGTAGCCCGAGCCGTTGCCGTGCAGCAGGCCGCCGTCCCGGGCGGACATGCGCACCCAGGCCAGCGCCCCCTCCTCCTGCAGGAAGGCGTCCATCTGACGGGCGAAGTCGGGCGCGCGCAGGCTTTCCGTCGACGGGGCGGAAATGTTCGGCATGTTGTAGGTGTCGGCGTTGCGCAGGTCCTCGTCCGTCAGGCGGCGGAAGGCCGGATCGGTCGGCTCGGAGCCGGCGGTCGGGCGCGAAATCAGGACGATCTTGCCGGCCAGCTTGCCGCGCCATCTGGCGAAGTCGCCTGCGGTCATCAGGGGGGCCACGACGACCTCGCCGCTGATCACGCCGGGGGTGGAGGGCGTCCAGGCGACGGGAATGGCGCGCAGGTCCAGCGGGCGCGGGGCCGTCATGCGGGCGCTGGAGCGGACGATGGACCAGCCGCGGCCGAAGTCGAACGGATCGGCGCGGACATTGGACAGGCCCCAGTCGCGGAACTGCTGCGCGGTCCAGGCCTCGGCCTGACGCATCTGGGGCGAGTTTGTCATCCGGCCGCCGATCCGGTCGGTCAGATAGGCGGCGGTCTGCATCACCTGGCTGTGGTTCAGCCCCTGGTCGATGATGCCGTTGACGGCGACGCGGTCGACGTCCTGGGCGACGGCCGGACTGGCGGCGAGGATGGCGATGGCCGAGACGGCGACGAGCAGGCGCTTCATTGGCAGGACCCTTCAGGCGATTCGATCAGGCTTTGTGCCGCGAGAATCCGGCCGGCGTAAACGGGCGAGTTGACCTCCCGCGCCAATCAGGGGCGGTTGCGTTCCATCTCGACGCGTCGCCGCCACTGGCGCTCGTATTCACCGCTTTTCTCCATCGCTTCGTCCGGGCTGGCGGCGGTGTCGTAGGGGCGTTGTTCCTCGCAGACGGCGCGAATGAAATCGTACGGCGGACTGAATTCGGGCGGGGGCGGACCCCATGGCTCGGCCGCCGTTCCCGGCTCGGGTGCGGCGCGCAGATTGGTCGTTCCGCAATGCAGCTGTTGAGTATAGCGGACGTGTCTGACGACCGCGCCGTCAGTCCCGTATTCCAGCGCCGTGATTCCCTCGATCTGAAGGATGGGTCCGTCTTCGGAGATCAGCTGGGCGGGCCGGCGGTACCACATGTCAGATCCGCGCTGTGCGCCGGGCATTGGCAGAGTCCAGCGGACCATCGCCCAGGATTCGACTGCCTTCCCGGCGTCAGCGTCCTGTGTGCTTCCAAGAAGCAGAAGAAGGAGAAAGGGCGACAACGATATCCTCCGCAAAGGTCGGAGCCTATCGACAAGCGGCCAAATAGCCAGACCGGCGCCGGCCCAACAAAAAGGCCGGCGATCGCTCGCCGGCCTCTTCGTCAGTCCGTATTTTCGAACCGAAGCCTACTGGCCGCCCGTCATCTGGGCGACTTCGGTGGCGAAGTCCGGGCCCTCGACCTTCTCGACGCCTTCGCCGAGGGCGAGGCGGACGAAGCCGGCCAGGTGAAGGCCGGGCGCGCCCAGTTCCTTGCCCGTGTCGGCGACCAGCTGTTCGATGGTCACGTCGGGATTCATGACGAAGGGCTGTTTGATCAGCACGACGTCCTTCTGGAACTTGTTGATCTGGCCTTCCACGATCTTGGCGATCATGGCTTCCGGCTTGCCCTCTTCCTTGGCCTTTTCGGTCAGGACCTGACGTTCCTTCTCGATGGCGGCGGGGTCGAGATCGTCCGTGTTCAGCGACAGCGGAGCGGTCGCGGCCACGTGCATGGCGATCTTGCGGCCCAGTTCGCGCAGGGCGGTCTTGTCGCCGCCGCCGTGCAGGGCGACCAGCACGCCGATGCGGCCGAGGCCCGGCGAGACGGCGTTGTGGACGTAGGAGGCGACGACGCCCTCATCGACCGACAGACGGGCGGCGCGGCGCAGCTGCATGTTCTCGCCGACGGTGGCGATCAGCTGGGTGACCTCGTCCTGGACCGACTTGCCGACTTCCAGTTCGGCGCCGTGCAGGCCTTCGAGGGTGGCGTGCTCGAGGCCCAGCTGGGCGAATTTCTTGGCGGCGTTCTGGAACAGGTCGTTGCGGGCGACGAAGTCGGTCTCGGCGTTGAACTCGATGGCGGCGCCGACTTCACCGGCTCCGACTTCCTTCGATGCCACGGCGACCAGGCCTTCGGCGGCGACGCGGTCGGCCTTCTTGGCGGCCTTGGACAGGCCCTTGGCGCGCAGCCAGTCGATCGCGGCGTTGATGTCGCCGTCGGTCTCCTGAAGCGCCTTCTTGCAGTCCATCATGCCGACGCCGGACTTGGCGCGCAGTTCCATCACGAGGGCGGCGGTGATCTCGGCCATGGGTAGTCTCCTTGGGTATGCGTATGCGGGAACGGCCGGGCTGATCTAGCCCGGCCGTATGTCAGTTTCGCCGTCGGGAAGCGGGGTCGGGCTTAGACCGCGGCTTCCTCGGTTTCGACGGCGTCGTTGGCTTCCGAGGTCGCGGCCTGGGCGGCTTCGTCGGCGACGGCCGGCTCGGCTGCCGGTTCGGCGGCGGCGATCATTTCCTCGGCGACGGCTTCCGTGCCGGCCGGGGCGACGTCTTCAGCCTTGGCCTTGGGGGCCCGGGCTTCGCGCAGCATCGGCTCGTCCGGGTTCACGGCGGCGCCGAGGTCGACGCCGGCCGAGGCCTGACCGGCGGCCAGGCCGTCGAGGACGGCGTCGGCGATCAGGTCGCAGTAGGTCTGGATGGCGCGGGCGGCGTCGTCGTTGCCGGGGATCGGATAGGTGATGCCGTCCGGGTCCGAGTTGGTGTCGAGGATGGCGATGATCGGGATGTTCAGCTTGCGGGCTTCAAGGATGGCGATGGCCTCCTTGTTGGTGTCGATCACGAACATGATGTCCGGGATGGAGCCCATGTCCTTGATGCCGCCCAGCGACAGCTCGAGCTTGTCCTTCTCGCGCTGCAGGTTCAGCAGCTCCTTCTTGACGCGGCCCTCGCCGCCCGACTCCAGCAGGCCTTCCAGCTCGCGCAGGCGGGCGATCGAGCCCGACACGGTGCGCCAGTTGGTCAGGGTGCCGCCGAGCCAGCGGTTGTTCATGTAGTACTGGGCGCAGCGCTTGGCGGCTTCGGCCACCGGGTCCGCGGCCTGGCGCTTGGTGCCGACGAACAGGACGCGGCCGCCCTTGGCGGCGACGTCGCGCACGGCGACCAGGGCCTGGTGCAGCAGCGGGATGGTCTGCGACAGGTCGATGATGTGGATGTTCGAGCGCGAGCCGAAGATGTAGCGCTCCATCTTCGGGTTCCAGCGGTGCGTCTGGTGGCCGAAGTGGGCGCCGGCTTCGAGCAGCGAACGCATGGAGAATTCAGGCAGAGCCATGAGGGGTAGTCCTTTATCCGATTGATCCGCCGCAGGCGCTGTAAAGACCGGAGTCCTCGGAACGGAGCGACCAGGATTTCTCCCTGACCGCGCCACGCCTGCGTGTGAAGTGGGCGGGCATGTAGGCGGGATGGGCGCAAAAGGCAAGCGCTGTCGGCATCCGCCCCCTCGCAACCTTCGCATAACGGCGCTATGGTCGATTTCCGGGAGGGACTGTCACATGAACATCCGCGCCGGAGCCTTCGCCGGAGGCGTCATTCTGGCCGCCGCCATAGCCGGCGCCGCCACCTCGCAGCAACAGCCGCCGTCGCCGGTGGCCGCCACCCAGGTCGACCTGCCCCGCTCGCGCGCCGATAACGCCGCCATCGCCGCGGCGCAGAAGGAGCCGCTGACGGCCCGGCTGCGCGGCGTGCTGAGCCAGGACCCGGCCTCGCAGCGCGTCCTGGCCGTGGCCGACGCATCCCCCGTGCCGGTTCTGGGGCCCGCCGATCCGGCCCTGCTGCGCACCGCCCGCATCTTCACCGGCGACCGTCACTATATGCTTGTGGTCCAGCGCGGCGAGCAGATCATCGAGATCTACGGCGCGACCAAGGCCTTCCAGTCGCCCATCGCGCCGGCGACGCAGCCGCCGCCGACGCGGCCTCCCACGGTGGGAACCCTGACCGCAGCGCCCCCGGCCGCGCCGGCCTCGACCATCGCGCGGGCCGGCCCCCGCATCGCGCCCGCCCGCGTTCCGCCGGTCGCCGCGCGCGCCGCCGTTCAGGCGCGGGCCGAGGGACTGACCAACGTCCGGACCGAGCGCACGGAATACGGCGTGGACGTCACCTTCAGCCGCTTCGGCGCCGCCTACAATGTCAGCTTCATCTGCGAAGGCCCCGCCGCGGCGGGCTGCACCGAGGCCGACGCCGTCGCCTTCGCCTCCACCCTGCAACTGATCGGCGGAGGCGCGTCGTGAAGCGCCTGACCCTCGCGGCCCTGTTGCTGCTGACCGCATGTTCGCCCAACGGCTGCGTCCAGGAGCCCGACGCCCCGCCGGTGAAGACCGATCCGCCCGTGACCGCCCCAACGCCGACCGAACCGGCCCCCGCGCCCGGCGAGGTCCCGCCGGCGCCCATGCCCGAGCCCGAGCCCGTCCCCGAGACTCCGCCCGCGCCGGAACCCGTGACCTGGCCGCACGATCCGGGCGGCGCCCTGCCCCCGGGTTCCGGCACTGGCGCGACCGACGCCACCGTGTGGGCCGCCGGGATGCGGTTCCCGATGGAGGCCGGGCCGGCCTACGCCAACTCCCAGGTCTATGGCTACGGCGGGTTCGCCGCGCCGGGGCCGGGCGGCCAGTGCGACCCGCGCAACTACGCCTATCCGTGGCGCGACAATTTCTGCGAGACGCGATCCTGGACCAACGGCATGTGCCCCGCAGGCCGCGGTCATCAGGGCCAGGACATCCGCCCCGCCACCTGCGTGAAGAAGGTCCACTGGATCGTCGCGGCAGAGAAGGGACGGATCACCTCGATCGGCAGCTACACCGTCACCCTGCTGGGCGATTCCGGACGCATCTACCGCTATCTGCACATGGACATGGCGGGGGTGAACGCCCTGTTCCCGACCATGGCGTCGCGCAATGTCGAGCGCGGGCAGCACATCGGACAGGTGTCGGCGGACTTCGGCGGCAACGCCACCACCATCCACCTTCATTTCGAGATCAAGGCGCCGGTGGCGATCGCCGGCAATCCGCCCGGCGTCAATTTCGTGCCGACCTACGCCAGCCTGGTCGACAGCTATGGCCGGATGTTGAACGGGGCGGCCTGAGCCGGGTCGTCGTCAGTCCGGGCGGTTCACATAGACGCTGGCTTCAAGGCCCGAGGCCAGGGTCACCGTGACGCGGACATAGTCCGAGGTTTCATAGGCGTCCGCGGCCGCGATCTCGGCGGCGGTCACCCGGAAGACCACACCCTCCACCCGGTCGTCCGGCTTGCCGGTTCTGCGGACAAGCGGGTGCCGGTTCGAGCCGCTGATCGCGATCACGTCCGGATCGGTGATCTCGATCATCGACAGCGCATAGCCCTCGAGCACATCGTCGCGCCCCTCGAGCAGGCGGCCGAAATTCGCCAGCTGCACCTCGGGCTGGCGCAGGGTCCCGTACGAGAACAGCCAGCGGTCCGCATCGGCGCCGGGGGTCGGGGGCGTGGAGGTCATCCGGAAACTCCATTGAAATGCGGGGCGAGAACGCCCTCCCAAAGAGACGCCAGCGACAGGATCGCGGCGCCGATGATGGTGGCCCCCATGGCCAGGTTCAGCGCCCGCTCCCCCCGCGGGCCGAGGCCCAGACTCCGGGTCGTGGAGCCGATCCAGAGCCAGACCAGATCAACCATGATCACGACCCCCGCGACCAGCGCCGCCTTGACCGCCAGATCGGCGGCGTGGCTGGTGGTGACGATAGCGGTCGACGCCATCAGGGACACGAAGGCGAGGTAGGCCTTGGGATTGGCGACCCCGAGCAGGAAGCCGCCGATGGCGCGGGGCGCGGTCCCCATCTCATCCGCAAGCGCGCCCACGGGCGCCAGGGCGATCTGCACTGCGAGAAAGACGAGGTAGGCCGTCCCCGCGGCGGCCAGGACGGCGATCGCGACCGGCGCGGACAGGACGGCCGCCAGCAGGCCTCCGGCGCTGACCGTCAGGGCTACGGCCAGGCCGAGCTGCAACGCCCAGAAATAGGACAGGCCGCCGCGAAAGCCGCTGCGCCGCCCGATCGAAACCAGCGCCGCTATCCCGGGGCCGGGCGAGCCGAGCAGGGCCGCCGCCTCCGCGAGGAAAAGCATGACCTTCCAACCGACCATGGGAACGCACCTGACAATGACATAAGGATAATGTTATATAAGGATATCCTTATGCGATTTGGCGTACCTTGACCATATGGATTTCGTCAAAAAACGACGGCGGCGTATGGGTACGGCGTGCGGCGGCGGGATCACGTCCCGCGCGGCTTGGCCCGGCTGGTGGCTTCGGCCTTCGTGGGGTCCTCGGGCCAGGGGTGGCGCGGATAGCGGCCCCGCATCTCGGCGCGGACGGCGGCCCAGCTGCCGGCCCAGAAGCCGGGCAGATCCTTCGTCACCTGCACCGGCCGGCGGGCCGGAGACAGCAGGGCCAGGGTCAGCGGAACGCGTCCGCCGCCGACGGCCGGATGGGTCGTGACGCCGAACAGTTCCTGCACCCGGATGTCCACGCGCGGCCCGCCGTGGGCCGCATAGTCGATCGCCGCCGAGCCCAGCGGCGTCTGCAGCCGCGCCGGGGCCAGCTCGTCCAGCGCCCGCTGCCGGTCCCATGGAACCAGCGCCTTCAGTCCGGCCTCGAGTGCGGCGTCGGGAATGGCGTCCAGCGCCTGCACGTTCTCGAGCAGCGGCCACAGCCACGTCTCGCGCGTCCCGCCCAGACCGGCGTCGGAAACGTCCGGCCAGCCGGCTTCCAGTGAAGCCAGAAAAGCCAGCCGGGCCCGCAGGCCGGCGGCGCGTTCGCCCCATTTCAGATCCGCCAGTCCGTCACGCTCGACCTCGGCCTTGAGCGCCGCCGTGATCGCGGCCCGATCCGGCGCGCCGACGATCTTCTCGTCCACGACGATCGCGCCGATGCGGCGGACGCGGCGCAGGGCCATCCGCCCCGACGGCTCACGGGTCAGCCGGTCCTCCGTCCCGATCCGCCGTTCCAGCGCCGCCGGATCGATCGGCGCCGCCAGCCGGATGCGGTCGCGGGCGTCTCCGCCGCCCAGCTCGGCCACGGCCAGCCAGGGCTCGCGGGCCAGCAGATCGGTCGGCTCGACGAAGGCGCCCCGACCCGAGGCCAGCAGCACCTCGCCCGGCTTGCCCCGCGCCTTCGCCACCCGTTCCGGAAAGGCCTCGGCCAGCAGGGCGCCGGGGTCGACCTGACCGCCCTGCCCGCCCCCGGCGGCGCAGGCCCAGCGGTCGGCGAGCTTCATCGCGTCCCGCGCCCGCTGCGACCGGTCGCGGCCCAGTTCGCGAAGCCGCTCGCGCAGGTCGACGTCGGCGCCGCCCAGACCGGGCTCGCTCAGCACCGCCGCCATCCGCGCGCCCAGCGCCGCGTCGCCCGCGTCGCTGGCGGCGGCGACCATATGCGCCAGCCGGGGCGGCAGGGGGATGCGGGTCAGCCGCCGCCCGTGCGCCGTCAGGGCGCCGGCGCCGTCGAGAGCCTCCAGCCGCTCCAGCACCTTGCGCGCCTCGGCGAAGGCGCCGGCCGGGGGCTGGTCCAGCAGGGCCAATCCCTCCGTCGTCCGTGCGCCCCAGCGCGCCAGATCGAGGGCGAAGGCGGTCAGATCGGCTTCCAGAATATCGGGCCGCTGATGCGGGATCAGGCCGCGCGTCGCCGCCTCGTCCCACAGACGGTAGCAGACGCCCGGCTCCACGCGCCCGGCCCGGCCCCGCCGCTGTTCCGCCGAGGACCGGCTGACCCGCACCGTGGCCAACCGCGTCAGGCCGCTGGAGGCCTCGAACCGCGGGACGCGCGACAGGCCGCCGTCGATGACCACGCGCACGCCCTCGATGGTCAGGCTGGTCTCGGCCACGGAGGTGGCCAGCACCACCTTGCGGCGGCCGGGTTCGGCGGGGCGGATCGCCCGATCCTGCTCCTTCGCATCCAGCGCGCCGTACAGGGGGGCGATATCGACCGACGGAGCGCGCACCGCCTCCCTCAGCCGCTGCGCCGTGCGGTGAATCTCGCCCTGCCCCGGCAGGAAGACCAGGACCGAGCCGGTCTGCTCGCCCAGGGCCAGCCGGACCGCCCGCGCGGCGGCGTCCTCGATCCGTTCGGCGGCGTTGCGGCCCAGATAGAGGGTCTCGACCGGGAACATCCGGCCCTCGGCCTCGATCACGGGCGCGCCGCCCAGCAGACCCGACACGCCCGCGATATCCAGAGTCGCCGACATGACCAGCAGCCGCAGATCCTCGCGCAGGAGGCCCTGGGTCTCCCGCGCCAGCGCCAGTCCGAGGTCCGCGTCCAGCGACCGTTCGTGAAACTCGTCGAACAGGACGGCGCCGACGCCTTCCAGCCCGGGGTCGTCCAGGATCATGCGGGTGAAGACGCCCTCGGTGATCACCTCGATCCGGGTGCGCGGCCCGATCCGGCTCTGCAGGCGGGTGCGGTAGCCGACCGTGTCGCCGGCCTGTTCGCCGAGGGACGAGGCCATCCGCTCGGCCGCCGCCCGCGCCGCCAGCCGCCGGGGCTCCAGCACCAGCACCTTGCCCTCCCCGAGCCACGGCTGATCCAGCAGGGCCAGGGGCACGACCGTCGTCTTGCCGGCGCCCGGAGGCGCGGCCAGGACGACCGCATTGGTCGCAGCCAGGGCGGCCTTCAGGGGCTCCAGAACGGCGTGAATGGGCAGCATCCGCCCGGGCATAGACGCTACAGCCCCCTTCACGAAAGCGTCTCCGCGCCTTCATCAATCGGAAACCGCGTTGCCAGCGCGGTCATGCGCCGCTAGCGTCCGCGCCATTGAAGGCGGTCCGGGGAGGACTCGCCGTGTATCAGGGGGCGAGACTCGATGTCCGCAGAAGGCCTTAGGCCCAAGGGGAACCGCCTGTTCCTCAAGAAATCCGTAGCCCAGATCCAGAAGGAAGCGGCCAGAAGCGAGCTGAAGCGCTCGCTGGGCCCCATCAATCTGATGAGCCTGGGCATCGGCGCCATCATCGGCGCCGGCATCTTCGTCCTGACCGGTCAGGTCGCCGCCGCCCACGCGGGCCCGGCGATCATGCTCAGCTTCGTCGTCGCCGGCATCGCCTGCGGCCTGGCGGGCCTGTGCTACGCCGAACTGGCCTCGACCATGCCGGTGTCCGGCTCGGCCTATACCTATGCCTACGGCACCCTGGGCGAGGTCTTCGCCTGGATCATGGGCTGGCTGCTGGTGC
>Ga0233425_10010054_pt1 | contig 11698 bp, 6 predicted proteins | sample Watercolumn_Towu_2_FD_181712 | JGI IMG/M metagenome (GOLD analysis project Ga0233425, IMG submission 181712) | Freshwater microbial communities from Lake Towuti, South Sulawesi, Indonesia - Watercolumn_Towuti2014_140_MG | ecosystem: Environmental > Aquatic > Freshwater > Lake | place: Indonesia...
CGCTCACCGTTGTCACGCTGCATGAAGCCGCCCGAGCCTTGGGCTTTCGCGCCGGCGAGAAGCGTGTCGCCGCCGCCGAGCTCCCGCGACTGACTTTTCCGGCGATCGCCTTCCTGCGCGCCGCGCGCCAGGCGGGCGCAGCACCCGCGCCCGGCGTGCCGACGCAACTGCATGTCGTGCGCGAGGGCGAGGGTGAAGCGACCGCCGAACCCGAATCCGTCCGCCCCGCGCTCCTCCTGCGTGCCGATGCCAACCAGTTCCTCTTCTTCCGCGCCGGCGCCGATGAAGCCGAAACCCTGCCGCTGGCCGAGTTCGATCTCTATTTCGAACCCGGGCTGATCCTCGTCGCCAAAGACGCCTCCTTCTCCCCAGCGGGGAGAGGGACAGAGGTAGAGGGGGAAGAAACTACCCCCGCCAAATTCGGCTTCCGCTGGTTCCTCCCCGAACTCATTCGCCACAAGCGCATCTGGCGCGACGTGCTGCTGGCTTCCTTCGCCATCCAGCTGGTCGGCCTCGCCACCCCGGTCTTCACCCAGGTCATCATCGACAAGGTGGTGGTGCACCAGACCCATGCCACGCTCGTCGTCATCGCCGTCGCCCTGGCCATGTTCCTTCTCTTCACCGGCGCCATGAGCTGGCTGCGCCAATACCTCGTGCTGCACACCGGCAACCGCATCGACGCCGTGCTGGGCAGCCAGGTCTTTCGCCACCTCCTGCGCCTGCCGTTGCCTTTCTTCGAGCACCGCACCACCGGCGTGCTGGTCGCCCGCCTGCACGGGGTGGAGACCATCCGCGAATTCGTCGCCGGCGCCGCCGTGAGCCTGATCCTCGACTTGCCCTTCCTCGCCATCTTCCTGGCGGTGATGTTCTGGTACTCCTGGCAGCTCTCGCTCATCGCCGTGGCCCTGCTCGGCGCCATCGGGCTCATCAGCTTTCTCGTCGCCCCCGTCTTCCGCGCCAAGCTCGACCGCCAGTTCCTGCTGGGGGCGCGCAACCAGAGCTTCCTCACCGAATACGTCGCCGGCATCGCCACAGTCAAGTCGCTGCAGATGGAGCCGCACCTGGAACAGAAGTACGGCGGCTTCCTGGCCGACTATCTGGCCGCCGGCTTCTCCACGCGCCAGGTTTCCAATACCTACAACGTGCTCGCCAACGGCCTCGAACAGCTGATGACGCTGGCCATCCTCGTCGCCGGCGCCTTGCTGGTGATGGCGAACACGGGCTTCACCGTCGGCATGCTGGTCGCCTTCCAGATGTTCGCCTCGCGCATGAGTCAGCCGCTGCTGCGCATCGTCGGCCTGTGGCAGGAATTCCAGCAGGCCAACATCGCGGTGAAGCGCCTGGGCGACCTGATGGACGCCCCGGCCGAACCACATGCCCTCATCCCCCACCGGGAGGCCACCGGCGCCGGGCGTATCGACATCGTCGAATTGAGCTTCCGCTATTCGGAGCAACACCCCTTCCTCTACCGCCACCTCAACCTCACGCTGCATCCCGGCCGCCTCGCGGTGCTGATGGGCCCCTCCGGCTGCGGCAAGAGCACGCTGGCGAAACTGTTGCAGGGCTTCTATCCGCCCACCGAGGGCCAGATCCTCGTAGACGGCCGCGACATCCGTCATCTGGCCGCCAACGAACTGCGCCAGAACTATGGCAGCGTGCCGCAGGAGACCGTGCTCTTTGCCGGCACCGTCTACGACAACCTCGTCATGGCCCATCCGCATGCCGGCTTCGAGGAGGTCATCGAAGCCTGCAAACTGGCCGAGATCCACGACGTCATCGAGCGCTTGCCGCAGGGCTACCAGACCGAGATCGGCGAGCACGGCGTGGGGCTCTCCGGCGGCCAGCGCCAGCGCCTGGCCATCGCCCGCGCGCTCTTGAAGCGTCCGAAGGTACTCATCTTCGACGAAGCCGTCTCCGGCCTCGATCAGCAGACCGCCGAGCACTTCGCCCAGACCATCAACCGGCTCAAGGGCAGCGTGACCATGCTTTTCATCACGCACCAGATTCCGAAGGGGCTGCAGGTCGATGAGGTGTTCAGCTTCGGCGCGAAGGCGGCGTCCGCCCAAGCGGCCGACGCGGAGACGGAATCGTGAGGGAAGGGCGGGCTGCGGCCGGAATGGGCCGCGCCGGGAAAAGTCAGTCGCCGGGGGAAGGCGTCACGGCCATGCGCGTGCCCACCTCAGGCGGCGTGCTTGAGTTCCTCGCGCAATACCTTGCGCAGTGTGCCGATGGTCACGGGAGCGTTGTTCTGCCCAAGCGCCGCGCTCAACGCCTCGTTGATCAGTGTCTGATAGCCCTTGCCCTCTTTTTCCGCACGCTGTCGGAATGCCTCCAGAATCGCATCGTCGAGATAGATCGTGATGCGCGTCTTGCCGGAAGGCGGGAGCACGGCGCCGCGCTTGGCCTTGGTCATGTCGTAGTCAACTTTCATAGCATTTCCTTTCACGCGCGGTGGCCAATCGAGCCGAAATCACCCGGACGGACGATCCGCGTTCGGTCCAGCAAACCATCAAGACCCGGCCCAATGCGCCGGTGCCCACCGTCAGGTAGCGCGCTTCTCCGGTCACCCCATTGTCCTCCCGAGTTAGCGCGCGGGGGTCGTACAGAACCGGTTCGGCCTCGGCGAATGAAACGCCATGCTTGCGTACGTTCGCGGTGGCCTTCTTCGGGTCGAATTCGAAGCTCACGGACGAATAATACATACAAGATATGTATCAATCAAGCCAGCGCAATAATCGGGAGGCATCATGGACGCACCCACTGAAACAGCCGAATACGTGCCGACCCTGCAGGACGGCACGGTGGTGGACAGCATCGCCGACTTCAAGCAATGGACGCGCGAGCGCGTGCGCCCCATCCTGCCGCACGAGATCCTCGCCTGCGGTTACGGCCATCTGCACGCCGGCGGCGTCGCGCTCGACTACGTCGTCACCGTGGACTACCCGATGGCGCACCTGCAGGCCATCCGCAACAAGGCCGGCGGCATCGACACGCCCATCCTGCGCCGCTGGCTCTCCACCGGCGAACCCCAGATCTTCGATGCCGACGATCCCTGGCCCGACGTGCCGCCGGACTGGCTTGAGCACTTCCGTCGTCACGGCCTGCAAAACGCCGTTGCCCACGCCCGCTACGACACGGCACGCTGCGTCGGCACCTATTTCAGCTTTCATCGCGTGCAAGGCGAACTGGGCGTCGGCCACATCGAGCGCGTGCGCGAGATCGTCCCTGTCATGCACGAAGCGCTCTGCCGAGTCATCGCCCACGAAGACGCCGCACAGCGCTTCGCCGGCGCGCTCGCTGCGCTCACCGAGCGCGAGCACGACATCGTGCGCTGGCTCGGCCTGGGCAAATCCAACGCCGATATCGCCGCCGCCGCCAACCTGAGCGAGACCACCGTCAAGCACCACCTCACGCGCATCTTCGTCAAGGTCGGCGTCGACAACCGCGCCCAGCTCATCCGCCGCCTCGCCGAGCACGAACTGCGCGCCGCGCCGGGGTTCGGCACCAAGGTGTTTTGACAAGACCGGCAATGCGCTGTTGGCGAACCGCTTTGGCAACGGATAGGCACCAAAGTGCCATATACGGACGGCATGAGTTCGGCTAGGGTGCGGGGTTGCGAATGGCATGGGGTGGATGGAAGCGGATTTGGACATCTTCAAGAACATACGGATAACAAGGAGGGAGGTTGCATGACAACGGATCAACGACGAATGTCTCTTGGCCGAAACGCAAGCCGGCTGCGTCGCGGAATGCGGGGGGGCAAGTCTGGTCAAGACCATGCTGCTTCTGCTTGCGGCGCTGGTGGTCCCGCTCCTGCTGGCCGTCGGTTTCTTCGAGGGCAGGAAGGCGTATTGGGATTCTCAGGTGCGGGGGATGTGTGAGAAGGATGGGGGTGTGAAGGTGTACGAAACGGTGAGATTGCCGTCGGAGATGTTCAATCAATGGGGACAGGTGAACTTCCAGGTCCAGACAAAGCAAAACGCTAAACCACTCGACGACTATTACTTCGAATGGGATATACAGCACTACCTGCGAGGGAATCCAGAAGTGTGGCGTAACCACTTTAAGCTTGTTCGGACAGAAGATAAAAAAATCCTAGGGGAAGCTATCGGGTATAGCCGGCGTGGTGGCGATTTTCCTGGACCGTGGCATGAATCCTCATTTGGCTGCGCTCTTGATGCAGATATTTCTGTTCTAAAGAAACACATCTTCAATTCCACTGATGGGGAGCAAACGAAATGACTACAGCACTGGAGTACTTGAAGCAGGCTGAATTTGCGCTCGCTGCTTATGCGAATCTCCCTGCAGGAGAACCGAATCAGGCCGCACTTCGTGAGGCGGGCATGGCGTCCCCTCAGGCGACCCAGTTTGCAGGAAATTACACCGTTCTCACCCAATTCAACGACACTCCCGCCGAAGGTGGTCTGGGCACGAGTTTCTCCGCGACGGTGTTCAGGGATTCGTCGAACAATCTCACGCTGGCGATTCGCGGCACGGCCGAACTGGTCGGTTCTCCCAACGACATCTTGCCCACCGATGCCAACATTGCAACGGCTGGCGCCGGTTATGACCAAATTGTTGCCATGTGGAACTGGTGGCAGCGTGTTAGCAACGTAGAGAATGCCGCCGTGACGCAATATCGGCTGCTTCCCACGCCGGTAGACCCCAGCCACGCCACCAGGATTGCCGGCGCCGGGCTGTGGCTCGAATGGTATACCGGCACCGCCAACGGCACGCTGAGAGCGGCACTTGCCGCCGATGCGGATCAGAAGCTCGACCTCGCCGGCCACAGCCTGGGCGGACATCTGGCGATGGCCTTCGGCGCGATTTTCCCGGGCGTAGCCAACCAGATCACCGTCTTCAACGCCCCCGGCTTCAAGGACACTTCCGACAACCGCAGCTTCTTCGCCCTGCTCGGCGGCGCGCTGCCCAGCGGCGCCAACACCACCAACGTCATCGCCGACGAAGCGCCCGGCACCCCCGCGCCCTGGAGCGCGATCGCCGGCCTGCACAACCGTCCCGGAGCCGCCATCGACATTCCCATCGAGAACCAGTTCAGGGGCGACGAGCCGATCGGCACACGCCCCGCCGCACTCAACCACTCCCAGCAAATCCTCACCGACGCCCTGGCCGTCTACGCCACGCTGAGCAGGATCGATCCGGCGTTGAGCACGACCGCGTATAAAACGATTCTGGCAGCCGCCGCGATGGGCACTTCGGCCGGCCTCGAACGCATCGTCGATGCGCTGGAGAGAGTGCTCGGCATCAACACCAGCCCGCTGGCCTCGGGCAACGCCAACCGCGACGCCCTGTACCAGGCCATTTACGGCCTGCGCGAACATGGCGGTTACCAAGCCCTTCAGGCCGCCATCGTTCCCCTGACGGCACTCGACGCCAATACGCTGGTGCAGACCGCCAAGAGCGGCGGTATCTACCTTTCGCCCTTGTCGCTGCGCTACGCCCTCAAGGAACTCAACCCCTTCCTGATCGACGCGCCGGACGCCTTCTACAGCACCCACAACAGCAACGGCCGGCTCGATCTCTACAACCCGACCACCGGCCAGGGCGAACTGACCGACGAATACTTGACCGACCGCGCCACGATGCTGGCGTGGAAGATGAAGTTCAACCTTGCCGACGGCCGCCCCGAGGAAGCCAAGCAGGTGCGCGATCCCTGGCGCTTGGAAGACAAGACCACCGGCGCGCTCTACGAACTCACCCCCGGCGGCGCATCGTTTACGCGCTTCAATCAGGTGATTTTCGGGAAGGACGATGCAGGAGACACCCTGACCGGAGACATTCTCACCGACCGATTTTACGGTGGAGGTGGCAACGACATACTCAAGGGAGAAGGTGGCAACGACCACCTCGAAGGCGGCTCAGGCATCGATGAACTGTACGGCGGCGACGGCGACGGCGACGACGAGCTGATCGGTAGCATCGGCGACGACAAGCTCACCGGCGGCAAAGATCGCGACAGCCTCATGGGCGGCGCCGGCCTCGACACGTATGAGTTCGCCTCCGGCGACGGCATCGACACTATCGAAGACGTCGACGGATCGGGTGTGATCAAGGTCGGACAGGACACGCTGACCGGCGGCAAGGAAACCGCCCCCGGCTCGGGCGTCTGGGCGAGCGCCGACGGCCGCTACCGCTACAGCCTCGTCACCCAAGCCGACGGCAGCCGTACGCTCGTCATCCTCACGCCGAATGCGCAAGACCGCATTCTCGTCAAGCGCTTCGAGAGCGGCCGGCTCGGCATCGCCCTGGAGAACGCCGCCACCCAGACACTCGCCCCCATCGTCACCAACAACACCCTCATCCTGCAAGACCCCAACCCCTCTGACGACCCGGTCGGCTCGGTGGGCAGCTTGGGCTACGGCAGCTGGGACGTACTCGGCACGGGCAACAACGATGAAGTCACCGGCAACAGCCTGTCCGACCGCATCGACGGGGCGGGCGGCGACGATTCTCTCGACGGCGGCTGGGGCGACGACGAACTGATCGGCGGCGAGGGCGTGGATCGCCTCTACGGCGGCTTCGGCAACGACCGCCTGTATGCCCTGTCCGTCGTTTCCCTCGAAGCCGCGATATTGGCCGCCGCCACCCCGGCGGCCAACACGGGCACGGCCGAACTGCTCGAAGGCGGCCCGGGCGAGGACCTCTTGATCGGCGCCGCCGGCAACTGGCTGATGGGCGGGGGCGGCGGCGCCAACGATCTGGCGCGCGGCGACGGCCTGGGCGCGGGCACCGAGGGCGGCATCGACCTGGGCAACATCGGCCTGGCCGACGGCCTGCACCTGCACCTCGACTACGACGCGGCGAAGCGCAAGTACAGCCAGTACGTCACCTTCACCCAGGGCGGCAACACGCGGGCGGCGGCCAACGTCGGGGGAGACGCCCTCGACGGGGCGGCCGACATCCTCCTCACCGGAGCGGGCGACGACTACGCCTTTGGCGAGGCCGGCGACGACACCCTGGTGCTCGGGGCGGGCGCCGACATGGGTTTTGGAGGGGCGGGGAGCGATGCTCTCGACGGCGGCAACGGCAACGACGTGCTGATGGGCGACGGCGGTGACGACACGCTGATCGGCGAAGCCGGCAACGACCGGCTGAGCGGCGGCGCCGGGGCGGACAACCTCATGGGCGAAGCCGGCAACGATACCTATGTCTTCGAACTGGGCGAGGGCGTGCCCGTGAACGGGCTCGCCGACACCCTGATCGACGCGAGCGGTGCGAACGGCATCGAATTCGGCGCCGGCATCACGCGCGAATCGATCCGGCTCACGCGCAACCCGACCGACGGCGAACTCGTCATCGCCTACTCGGCCGACGACCGCCTCATCGTGCGCGGCGGCTTCAGCGGCGCCGTGCAGACCCTGCGCTTCGCCGACGGATCGAGCGCATCGCTGGCGCAGCTCATCGGCGAACAGATCGACGTGCCGCTCGCCTACAGCCTCACCGGCGCGGGCGCCTCGGCCTACGGCGGCGCATCGGTGGACCAGATCAGTTCCAGCGGCGGCAACGGCACCCTCTCCGGCGGGCGCGGCGACGATGTGCTCAGCGCCACGGGCGGCAACAACCGCTATCTCTACAACCTGGGCGACGGCGCCGACACCCTGCAGGATCTGAGCGCCAAGACGGATACGAACGGCAATCCGCAGCCCAACACCCTGCGCTTCGGCGCCGGCATCGATCCGGACAACCTGCGCCTCGTCTTCCGGCCGGGGGAACGCTATAACGGCCGCGAGCAGTATCTCATCCGCTTCGACCACTCGCCCGGCGACGAGATTCGCGTCTCTCCCTTCGCCAGCTACAACGTCGCGCAGGCGCCCGGCATCGACCGCTTCGAGTTCGAGGCCACCGGCCAGACGCTCACCTGGGCGGAACTGGTGCAGCGGGGGTTCGAGGTGGAGAACAAAAGTCAGTCGCCGCAATACGGCGATAAAAGTCAGTCTCTGGGATATGGCATGACAGGAGCAATGAATGATTGTGAATGGAGGGCGCTGGCATGAAGGCCGTGTATTCGTATGTGCGAATTCAGCAATCGACGGCATCTCTTCTGAAGAAACTAAACAGACGCCTACTGAAGGTATTGGAAAGTTTAAGTGTGCTCTTGGTTGCAGGCATTGCGATGAATGCCTGCGGTGAGAGTGGCAAGACACTCAATTGGAAGCAAGAGGTGTTGCTCGGTGACGGCCGTGTAATTGTCATGGATAGGGTTTCCAAACAAACGGGAAAGATCTTTCCCGAAAACACTGTAATCGAGTACGAGAAATCGCTTGCCTTCGCCCATCCGGACACGGGAGAACGGATTGGCTGGACGTTGCCCAAGGGGACTGGCGCCTGGATGCTCGACTTCGATGGGGGCTATCCGTATCTCGTGCTGCGAACGTCTTCGGTGGCCGATTACAACAACTGGGAGTGTCCCAATCCGCCGTGGTTGGTGTTTCGCTACGAGTCAGGGCAGTGGCAACGGATCGGGCAGGAACAATTGCCGGCCCGTTTTGTGAAGCCGAACCTTTTGCATGGAGCCAGAACGGACGAGCATGCGACTGCGGACGGTCTTTATTCAATCAAGGAAATGGAAGCCTATTTCCAGAAAATCGATCTGCCGCGGAGGGTAATTAGCCGCGAGAAGGTAAGCCCGATTGGCGTGGGATGTGACGAAGATGTCTTGGTGAGGTTGGGTCGTCAAACTGAAATTGACAAGAGGAGATGAGTGATGCCGAGCACAGTTGAATACTCTTTGATGGCGGGAGCTGCCTACTATAGTACCCGTGATGAAATAAATCGGATTCCACGTACAGAGGGCTGGGAACAGCTAGCGGGCTTCAACCGTCGTCAGGATGACGCCAGCGGTTTCGAAGCCGCTGCCTTTGTGAATGTCGGTGGAGAAATCGTCATTTCCTTCGCCGGCACCTACGAAAAATCTCTTGCCGACAAGGCAGCGGATGCGGCTTTGGCGGCGGGGCTGTTGGATTCTCAGCTTTACCAGGCTGCCAAGTACTATCAGGACATCAAGCGCGCCTACCCCGGCGCCAGCATCAGTTTTACTGGACATTCCCTTGGGGGCGGGCTGGCGGCGTTGATGGGGGTATTTTTCGACAAGAAGGCGGTCACCTTCGATCAAGCGCCTTTCCGTTTGGCGGCCACCTGGAGCAATGCCATGGCGTTGCAGTCTTACCTTGTTTTTTCGGGTTATGGTGCTGACTCCGATTTGCTCAAATTTTTCTCAATCATGACGGGCGGAACAACCCGCCTGATTCGCGGGGAGCAGAAAGTCAGCGTCCTCTCCGTCACAAATGAATTCCTTTCGACGCCTGCATCCGATATCTACCGAATCGGGTACTCAAGGGACTTGATTCCACATGGAGCTACGGCGGAAGACAGCATGAATGTGCTGCATTCCCAGGCGCTCCTCATCGCCCTCAAGCATAGTAATACCTTGCGAGTGGCCACCTACCAGCTGCCTTTCCTGGTGCGCGATATTTTCGATCAGAACCTGTTTGCCCGCGATACCGGCCCGGAAAACACCGACCAGCGCGACCTTCTCACCCACCTCATACGCCGCGAATTCGGTGTTGCCGGGGTATCGGGTTCGGATGTCGATCTCTTGACCAAGTTTGCCGCCGACATGAGCCGACTGGGTGTGTTCGGTGCGACGGAGGAGGCCCTGCGCCGGCCACTGGAGCAGATGGCCATGACCCACTACTACAAATCCGTTACCGGGACGGGCCGCGAATTCTTCCAGTCCGTCGCCGGGGGGCTGCGCTTCGATCTCACGCAGGCCGTCGGCGACGGCGTCATCGCCGGCGCCAATCTGGTCGCCGAAATCAAAGGCTACGCCGCGCTGCTCAGTTGGATACTGAACAATGTCCCGGAGGCGGTGCGTACCGAAATCGGCGCCTTCCTCTCAGACAACCGCCGGATCACGCTGGCGCTCGACCGTCAGATCACGGCCGATGCCTCGGGCGATAACGTGCGCGATTTCATGCTCTCCGGCTCGGCCGGCGGCCAACTCAACGGCGGCAGCGGCAACGATCTCCTCGTCGGCCGCGCCGGCGCCGACACCCTGACCGGCGGCCTCGGCGACGACATCCTGATCGGCGGCGAAGGGGAGGACACCTACGTCATCAACACGGGAGACGGCAACGACCGCATCGTCGACAGCGGGCGCAACTTCATTCTCTACGACGGCCAGCTCATCAGTGGGGTATTCGTCCAGACCGCCCAGGGCGTGAACCGCTTCGTCGGGGACAACGGACGGACGCTGCAATTCAACTCCCCCGGCGTTCTTACCCTTGCCGAGAACACAACGCTCACCTTCGACAACCAGACCAGTCCGGCGGCCTTCGCCAGCGGCGACTTCGGCATTCATCTCGTCGATGCCCCCGTGGACATCCAGACGGCCCGCACCATTGCCGGCGATTTCGCCCCCGTCGACGCCGATCCGGGCACGCCCGGCGTGCAATACGCCTACGACGACCTGGGCAATGTGGTGGTGTCCCCCACGGCCGAGGCCGGGCGCGCCGATGCGCTCTACGACAGCCCCGGCGCCGATCTCATCCAGGCCGGCGGCGGGGACGACTACATCGACGCCATGCGAGGCGGCGCCGACCGCATCGAGGCCGGCGCCGGCATGGATTTCGTGCAAGGCGGTGCCGGAGGCGACCTAGTGGTCGGCGGCGCGGAGCAAGACATACTGCGCGGGGGTGCCGATGCCGATCGGCTCTACGCCGACGGCGAACTCGCGCTGGCCGCGGCCATCCAGCAGGGCGACAGTGCCGCCGGCAGCGGGCTGCCCGGCGACTGGCTGATCGGCGATCTGGGCGACGACCAGATCGTCGGCAGCGTTGCCGACGACCAGCTCTTTGGCGGCGGCGGGGCCGACATCATCGTCGGCGGCGCCGGCAACGACATCATCGACGGGGACGACGACTACCAGGCCGCGCCGCAGGAGATCAACGCCAACGGCTACGTCTGGGCCTATACCGTCGACCGGGACAACTTCGATGTCACGTGGCAGAACCTCGTCAGCCACGAAGAGGACGCCCGCCTGGTCGGCGCCGGTGACATCCTCTACGGCGGCTCGGGCGACGATGTCCTGCTCGGGCTGCTCGGCAGCGACATCCTGTACGGCCAGAGCGGCAGCGACCTGCTGGTGGGCGGCGACCACGGCGACATGCTCTTCGGCGGCGAGGGCAACGACCGCATGACCGGCGACGGCGGCAAGCCGACCGACTCCGACGGCCGCGCCATCGTCCAGGGCGACGACTGGATCGACGGCGGCGCCGGCGACGACTGGATGCAGGGCGAAGGCGGCGACGACCGGCTCTATGGGGGCGCCGGCAACGACGAACTGTGGGGCGACGCCGTCACCTACACCGACGCCGCGCTCAAGGGCAACGACTACCTGGACGGCGGTGCCGGCGACGACAAACTCATCGGCCAGGGCGGCAACGACGTGCTGATCGGCGGAGAAGGCAACGATCTGCTGTTTGGCGACGCCGACGATGTCGCCGCGGCCGACCAGGGCAACGACTATCTGGATGGCGGGGCGGGCAACGACCAGCTGCGCGGCTATGGCGGCGACGACACCCTGATCGGCGGGGCCGGCGACGACGAGCTGTGGGGCGAAGCCGGCAACGACCGGCTGAGCGGCGGCGCCGGGGCGGACAACCTCATGGGCGAAGCC
>Ga0233425_10010055_pt1 | contig 11696 bp, 17 predicted proteins | sample Watercolumn_Towu_2_FD_181712 | JGI IMG/M metagenome (GOLD analysis project Ga0233425, IMG submission 181712) | Freshwater microbial communities from Lake Towuti, South Sulawesi, Indonesia - Watercolumn_Towuti2014_140_MG | ecosystem: Environmental > Aquatic > Freshwater > Lake | place...
TAGCGCCTCAGCGAGTCCCGCGTGCAGCCAACGACACCTCGCACAACACTCCGGCGAGATAGACGCTGACCGTCCCGAAATCGACTTCGGCTTCCGCGCCCAACAGATGCGTCTGCGGGACGCTCACCTCCGCCAGCCAGCCATCAACAATCGGCTTGAACACGTCCATCCGCGGCGCCGCGCGCACCACCACCTTGCGCGCCGGTGGCACCGCCGACGCCAACGCCGAACGAACATCCCGACGATGCACACCGAACCGGCGAGCCAACTCCCGGATCGAGACCGCCGGATCCTGCACGCGAGCGCGACGAACCTGCTCGTACAACCGCACCTTCGACCTCTTCGCCATCCCCCACGGTCCCGCCCACCACACCAGCCAGCGCGGACCCCCAACACCTCGCGCAGGTGGAGCCAAATCAGGCGAGCACTACCCGCCCAAGTGGAGCCAGATCAGAAGAGCACACCCATCACCTACAGTGTGCAGGCCAACTCTCCAACACATGCCGGCTCAGACATCAGCTCACGACCTCTTCCGACGGCAAAACAGAGGATGAGCGAGCCGAATTTCCGGGACACGATCTCTGTGTTGGCCTGATGATCAGGGTCGAGATCGGATGTCTTGGGGCAAGGTCTTCCTGTGCTCAGGACCTGCGCCTCGAACGGTTGCTCGCAACGTACGACTTGTGCGCTGTCTTCGCCCACTTCGGGGACGCGATTCAGGCACTGCCCGACACTCGGGCGACGCAGCCGAACTTCTGGATCGAAGGTCTCCGGCACCATTCGTTCGACGGCAATTGACACGCCGTTGAAGTCCGCTTCCAAGGCGCCTGCGTGATAGGCCGCCGTGATTGAAGCGGCGATCTGGATCAGGACCACCACGACCGAGGCGCTCGCCGATGGGGGAGGCTTGAGAATCGAGCCCGTAGGGCGGTCCTCGATTCTCACCACAAGATGGCCGATGAACAAAGTGATCGAAAGAATCAGCAGCAAAGTCATTGCTATGGTATCTGTGCGCGCAAACGCTAAATAAAGGATCCAACCAACACACACAGCTCCGGTACTTCGCCCGACACGCCATGCATGATGACGGCGTTCCTTAGCACTCGCGCCTTTTAATTTTGCGATCCATGCAGTCATTAGCGGAGCGGTAAACGATGCAACCAAGCCCAACAGTGAATAGGCGCCTACGCTCATGTCGCGACCTCGGCCGAATCAGTAGAGGTGCCAGCTATCAACTCTTTTGCTTCCGCGAACGACTCGAAGACCTTCCAGAACGGCGACTCAATTTTGAAGAAATATACGCGGCGATCCGCGGAGGAGGCCTCAGCCCGGCGCAGTAGACCGGCTCTTGCCAAACGATCGAGTTCTGCCGACACGGCGCTCATTGGCTGGCCGAGCCTGAGCTGAAGTCCCGATACGAACACTCCGGCAGGCTCGTCCAAAACTGCGAGAGCGACCTGTGCGCGCAGCGATCGGCCGAAGAGTGCCTTCGCCATGGAGTCGCTTGAGCCTGTTGTGGTCACGTCTACTCTCCGACCGCTTGTGCAAGAGACACATTCTGCCGCTTTCAAGACACCACTGTCAACTTTCTAGAAACAGGAAAGCTAGGGCCGGGAGGGCTCGGCAACATCAAGGCGACTGACCACGTCTATGGCTTCCCGAATCTCGAACAATTGTTCGTCTTTCGCGAGCCAGTCTGCAACCGCAGTTGCGGCAAGGGCCGCGACTGACCTTTCACGGCGTTGCGCGATGAGCGTCAGCATGAGGTGTTGTTCGGCATCGACGCGCAGTGATACCTGGCGCCACTCGGTCGTGCCGTGTTTGGGTCGATTTGCCATTATTGTGGCCTAATTGTACGTTATAGTGTCTCTAATTGCAATATCTTGGATACCATGCTGCATGTGAGACGACCGAGCAGACAGGCGATGGCACGTGGATGCGGCACTGAACGTAGTGTTACGCGAGAACTCCCATAGCCTTGCTGACGTTGAGGATTTGGCGGCCTTGGAAGCCTCGCTCAACACGATTGGCACCGTCCATGATCGCCGCATCGTGACGGGTGCCGCGAGGCCGAACTCCGGCTACTCCTGCGCCCCACTGGTGTTCCGCTCGACCCGGACGAGCACATCGAGCCCGAGTTGGTGCTCGTCCGGGAAGCACAGGTAGCCGTACTCATCGACCATTTTGAAGTAGGCGATGCTGGTGGCGTCGTAGCTGGGGGCTTTGAGAACGATCTTGATTTCGGCGACTTCGCCTGGGCGGGTGTCTGGTATCGGTGCGTAGCGCGGTGAGGTGATCAGGCCGGGTCCGGTGAGTGGTCCTTGTCGCTCCAGCTTGCGTCCGTTCCAGGGAACCTGACCGGCGTTGCGGATCCGCCAGGTCTTGGTGAAGACCGCGCCCGGCGGCATCAGCGTGCCGTGAGGGATCGTGTCGTCAAGGAACGCCGTGGCATCACCGGAAACAGCTCGCACGATCTTCGGACGATGCCCGCCGGCGCGACGTCGAGCCTGTTCGTCGCCATGTTCGGCGACCTCGAACAGCGAGAGCAGCAGTCCCTCGGCCTCGAACACCTCCTCGTAGAACTGGACGAGTTCGCGACTGGGTTTGGAGCCACGCTCCACCCGCGAGATGTGGCTGGTGCTACAGCCAAACCCCCTCGCCGCGTCAGCCGCCGACCATGAGTTGGCCTGACGCAACTTGCGCATCGTCCAGCCCAAGACCGTCGTGGGCTGGCGGGGCACCAAGTACGGCGGGGTAGCCGGACGCCCCCGAGACGACTCTCCGTGTTGCAGTTTGCTCAATAAATCGGGCCCTCGTCAGTGTCGCTGCGGAGCTGCAACCCCGCAGCGTCGGACAGATCGGCCAGAGCGTCGATCTGTCCGACCCAGGCAACCACACACCAGGAGGCTCACCGATGTCCGATCTCATCCCCACTTCTTCTGCTGTCGGCCGCGCGCCGGCACAGTCTCGGTCGCCGCTGGCCCGAGCGGCCCAACGCGGGCTCCAGCGCCTGGAGTACCACACCCTGATGCGGGTCGCCGGCGTGCAGGCCGAAGGCATGGTCCAGACCGAGAAACTCCGCGAGGTCGACTCCCTGACCCGCGAAGCGATGACCGGTCACGCCCTGCTGTATCGCCACTCCGACGTCCTGGCCGCCAGTGACCTGTTCCTGGCCGACGAACTGAAGTTCTTCCGGGACATCTCGCGTCTCGGCAAAGGCGAGATCATCACCGACACCATCGACAGCTACTGCCGAGAGAGCCGACGATGACAGCCACACTGATCGGACTGACACTCACGGCCAGCGTGGCCGCCAGCATCATCTCCTTCCGGCTCGGTCGCGCTCACGGCTTCGGCGAGATCCTCCGGATCCGCATGGAAGCCGCACAAGCACGACGTCGGATGCACGAGCTGACCCGCCAAGCTTTCACCGCCATGACCGAAGCCGCCAACTCCGCCCGCCACCACGAACACGACCACCCGGACCACTGAAAACGGTGAGCGGATCATCGACCCCACCCCAGCTGGTTCCACCGGCCCCAGCACAGCGGCTCCACGCTGCCGCCGATCGGTCATCGCGCCGCTGACACCCTCGGGCCATCGCTTCACGGCTCTCGTCTTGTTCTTGGTTCAAGGAGGAACCAATGGGATGGCTCATGGATGAGCAGCGCGGGAGAGCTGCCGACCGTCAATCACGGCGGCAGCTCTCCCCACACCACGACGTTCGCGGAGTTTCTCGGTGAGCCGGCTGGAGGACTACCTCCACTACCGCACCTACGGCGGTCAGTTCGGCGGGTATCGGTGGGGTGCCCGAGACCGAAGAGTCGTGTTCGGTGAGTGGCTGCGCGACAACCTGCTCGCGTTGGTGCTGGCCGCAGTTCTGTTCGGGCTCGGGTTCATGGTGATCTCGAGTGTCGATCTGCCTGGACAACACGCCGCAGGGATTGACGTGATCCCGCATGGCTGGCAGCCGTGGACGCTCGATGATGATGGTCGACCGGTCCCGAACCCGAAGGCTTGCGATGGGTTGTCGTGGGGCATCGTTCCGAACGGCGCGCCGTACGGGGGTTTCGAGGTCGACGCGGCGCGGGCGGCAGTCAAGATCGCGGCCGCGTCGGGGATCGCGTTGGAGTACGAAGGCCATTTCGGTCTCGATGAGATCGACGAGGTCCATGTGCTCATCGGCTGGGCCGACGATCCGCAGTTCCCTGGCCGTGCGATCGGTCTGGCCTCGATGTGGGGTGATGGTGGTGGCCTGATCTGGCTGCGCAGAACCTGGGAGGACGACCCAGGGTTCGATGGTGGGTGGGGCAGCGTCTTGTTGCACGAGTGGGGCCACCTCATCGGCCTGGACCATGTCGACGATCCGACCTCAGTGATGAACGGCGAGGGTCTCGGTGAGCGTCTCAACCGTGGGGACCGTCGAGGCCTGTGGGCACTCGGCAGGGGCAGTTGCTCGTGAACACCCCGCAGGCTGGTGGTAGCTGGACCAGCATGATCAGCCGAGCTGCCTGGACACTGCTCCTCGTCACAATCGTTGTCTGGATCGCTTGGCAGCTGCTGCAGCAGTTGCTGGTCCCGCTGATCACCGTCCTGGCCCTGGTCGGGCTCTACCGCCTGACGCTCGGGTTGTTCCGGGGTGGTGGTCGGTGGTGAACGTGACGCGGAACGGGCACGCGCCGTTCTTGCCGTGTAGCGCGGCGGGATCGAGATGCTGTTGCTCGCGTTCGTTGGCTGCTGGCTGTGTGTGTTTGCTCAATCTGGTCGCTGACGTGGAATTCACAACATGTATTGACATAGGTCAATACATCGTGAGATATCGGGGATATAGGGCAGTGGCGTTGAGGTGCTTGTTCGAGCGGAACTCCGCCCCCGTCAAGGATCGCCCGTTGTCAATGTCAAGTAATGCCGGAAGGAGGTGCCAGGCGTGAGCAAACAAGTTCGGATCGAGCCGGTTCATCGACAGGAGATTGATGTCAAGCGTCTGGCGCTGTCGCTGTTGGATCTTGTCGAACAGTTGGATGAGCCGACGTTGGCGGCTTTGGCGTTGGATGGCCAAGGCGAGATCACCCGGCTCGGGTTGCCGAGGCGTCGCCTACCTCGCCGGGAGGCGGCGGCGTGAACGGTTCGATCGAACTGCTTGCGCTGGTGGGTACGACGCTGGCGTTGGGCATCGTCGCGGTGAAGGCGGCTGAGGCGGAGCGGTTGCGCCGCTCGCTGGTGGCCTTTGAGCTGCGGTTCCCGCGCGGTCTTGACGGTGCGCTGGTGCGGGATTTCCTCTCGGGGGTGACGGGGATGTTGCCGCCGTGGTGGCGGCGATGGTTGGTCTGGCCGTTCATTGTCTGTGAGACGGTCGCCGACAGCAGCGGGATCGTGCATCGCTTGCTCGTGCCGGCGGCGTGGTCGGCGGTGGTCGAGAATGTGTTGCAGTCGTCGATGCCCGGTGTGCGCTACGAGCGGGTTCCGCTCCCAGCGCGTCGCGTGTCGTCGGCGGTGTCCTACCGCTTGAGTACGAGCACTCGGGCGCTACGTGTCGACGCGGCAGCGTTGTCCTCGCGTCTGTTGACCTCGTTGCAGCCGCTCAAGCGTGGCGAAGTGATCATGGTGCAGTGGGTGGTGTCGCCGGCCGGTCCGGTCGCACCGCCACGGGTTCTCAAGAAGGGTGAGCGCGCCTGGCTCGGCACTCCGCGCGGCAGCGTCACCGACAGCGAAGCCGCCTCGGCGCTGAAGGCCAAGCAGGCGCACGCCCTACTGCTCGCCGAACCGCGCGTGGCCGTCGCGGCCAACTCCGATGCGCGTCGTCGCCAGCTGCTGCGTCAGGTCGAGGTTGCGTGGCACGGCACTCGCGCGCCGGGCGGTCATCTACAGCGTCGCATTCGTCCAACGAAGTCGGTCGTGCGCAGTGTCCTCGATCGCCGCGCGCCGCTACTTGTCTGGCCGGGCACCTTCAACGCCGAGGAGCTATCCGGCCTACTCGGTTGGCCGATCGACACCACCTCGATTCCCGGTCTGGCGCTCGGTGGTTGTCGGCAGATCGCCGCTTCACCAGTCGTGGCGCGCCAGGGCACGGTGATCGCCGACAGCAGCTTTCCTGGCGACAGCAGGCCGTTGGCGCTCGATGAGCAAGGTCGACTGCGACATGTCCACGTGGTCGGCCCGACCGGGACTGGCAAGTCGACGTTGTTGGTCAACATGGCGGTGCAGGACATCGAAGCCGGGCGTGGTGTCGTGCTGGTCGACCCGAAAGGTGATCTGGCCGCCGACGTCCTCGACCGGATTCCGGAGCGTCGCAAGCGTGACGTGATCGTGCTTGATCCGGCCGACGAAGACCGCCCGGTCGGTCTCAACCCGCTGCGCGCTGCCGATGGTGCCAGTGCCGAGGTGGTGGTCGAGAACCTGGTCGGTTTGTTCAAGAGCTTGTATCGCAGCTCGTGGGGTCCGCGCACCGATGATGTGTTGCGGGCTGCGTTGATGACACTGGCCGCATCAGGCGACGCGACCTTGTGTGAGGTGCCGTTGCTGTTGACCGATCCGGCTTATCGGCGTCGTCTGGTCGGCAAGCTCGACGATCCGATCGGTCTCGAATCATTCTGGGGTTGGTACGAAGCCCTCAGCGACGGCGAACGCCTGACCGTCGTCGGACCGGTACTCAACAAGGTGCGTGCCTTCAGCATGCGCCCCCGGGTGCGCAGCATCATCGGGCAAGCCGACCCGGCCCTCGATCTACGCAAGGTGCTGGCTGGCGGTCAGATCCTGATCGTCTCCCTCGCCTCCGGACTCCTCGGCGAAGAAGCCGCGGCGTTGCTGGGCGCCTTGGTGATCGCCGAGTTGTGGCATGCCACCACCGCCCGGTCCGGCATGAACGCGAATCGTCGTCGACCGGTCATGGCCTACCTGGATGAGTGGCAACACTTCCTGCACCTACCGACACCGATGGCCTCGGTCCTGGCCGAAGCCCGCGGCCTCGGGCTCGGCATGACACTCGCCCACCAGCACCTCGGCCAACTCCCCGAATCCGCCCGAAACGCGGTATTGAGTAACGCGCGGTCGCGAGTCATCTTCCAACTCCCCGCCGGTGACGCACGTCTGCTGACCAAGGAACTCGGTGGCCTGCTGACCGCTGACGATCTCCAGGGTCTCGGCGCCTACGAAGTCGTGACCCAGCTGTTCGCTGCTGGCAGTACCCAACCCGCGGCCACTGGCCGGACCCGTCCGATGGTCGCCGCGCTCGGCAGCAGTCACGATGTGCGCGCACAGTCGAGCGAACGCTTCGGCGTCGCCCGCTCGGACGTCGAGCATGCCATCCGCGCTCGCTCCGACAAGAGCAAGCCCAGCGATGCCGTCGGCCGTCGACGTGACGGAGGCACGAAGTGAGGCCGCCGACCACTTTTCCGGTCGCGTCGAGCACCAGAACGCAACCCACCTGTTCAGAGCGCACGGGAAGCGCGTTTCTCGCGACGACTCTCCGAGAGAAAAGCGTTGCGTTGGGGGTTGGGCGATGACGGCGCGTCGGTACGTGACGAAGCGGATCGTCGACCAGGTCGCCTCGCAGATGAGTGAGCGTGACCGCCGAGTGCTGGAGACGGTTGCTCGGTTGAACCTGGTCAGCGAACGTCAACTCCGCGTCCTGCGTGGTGCCCATTCGGCCAGTGAACGACGGCTGCTCCGTCTCGACCTCGCCAACCTCGTCGACCGCCAAGTCCTCACCCGACTCGACCGGCGTGTCGGCGGCATCAGGGCCGGCTCAGATGGCTACGTCTATGCCCTCGGCATCCTCGGTCAACGACTGGCTCGCCCAGGCAGTCACGTTCCTCGCACGCCGTGGACGCCGCTACCGAATCACCTGCGCCACGCCCTGGCCGTCAGCCAGCTCTACGTCGATCTACGTCTCGCCGCATCCGAAACGTCGAAGCTCTCAACCTTCGATGCCGAGCCATCGTGCTGGCGCCGGTTCTCCGGCCATGGCGGTGCTCGCTCGATCCTCAGGCCCGACGCCTACGTCACGATCCGGCTCGACAGTTTCGAGGACTGCTATTTCGTCGAGATGGACTGCGCCACCGAATCGACCCCCAGGGTTATCGGGAAGGCCAGGACCTACGTCCGCTACTACCAGTCCGGCCGTGAACAAGTCCGCCACGGGGTCTTCCCCCTCGTCGTCTGGGTCACACCCCAGCAGCGTCGCGCCGCCCAGATCACCGAGGCGTTGGCCAAGCTCGACGCTGACCACTGGCGCCTCTTCGCCGTCACCACCACCGACGATGCTGCGAAGCAACTGCTGGCCGGAACCTTTGTCGAGCAAGGAGCCGCGCGATGAGCGGTCCGACTCGTTGTCGGCCTCGACCGGTTGATATCAGCGACGACCCACGTTGCTGGGCACCGCTCGCACCGCGCATCTACACCCGGCGATCACGACCGACCGGGACCTCCGAGCCGTTGGCGGTGGTGCCACGTAATCGGGTGCTGGTCGGTGACGCCGCCACCCGACTGCGCCAGCTACCGACCGGGAGTATCGATGCGGTCGTCACCAGTCCGCCATATTTCTTGTTGCGGGATTACGGCGTCGCCGGCCAGCTCGGCGCCGAACCCCACATCGATGACTACGTCACGGACTTCGTCGCGGTGGCTGACGAGATCGCCCGTGTGCTCAAGCCGACCGGCAGCTTCTGGTTGAACCTCGGCGACAGCTACTCCCGTGGTCCGCAGTACGGCGCGCCGGCGAAGGGCATGCTGCTGGCACCGGAACGCATCCTGCTCGCCCTGCACGCGCGGGGCTGGATCGTGCGGAACAAGATCGTCTGGTCGAAACCGAACGCGATGCCGACCAGTGTGCGTGATCGGCTGGCCTGCAGCTGGGAACCGCTCTACCTACTCGTGCGCAGCGAGCACTACCGCTTCGATCTCGACGCCATCCGCGAACCGCACCGCAGCAGCCGCACGCCTGCACGCCGCGCCCATCAAGAGAAGTACGCCAACCGACCGGACTGGGCCGGACCACTGGCCGGCGCCAACGACGGCCTCATCCGCGCCCGCGCCGAAGGACGTGTCGGTCACCCACTCGGCAAGAACCCCGGCGACGTCTGGACCATCGCCACCGCCGGCTACCGCGGCGCGCACTTCGCCACCTTCCCGCCTCGACTCGTCGAGCGCCCGTTCCTGGCCGCCGTCCCGGAACGCATCTGCACCACCTGCAGCCGTCCATGGAAACGCGACGCACTCCATCTCGTCGCGGACTGTGGTTGCAGCGCCGACTGGCGACCGGGGATCGTGCTCGACCCGTTCATGGGTGCCGGCACCGTCGCCGTGACGGCCGAACGGCATCGCCGCGACTGGCTGGGTATCGAACTGAACCCCGACTACGCCCAACTCGCCACGCAGCGCATCGAGAACGAACGCGCCAAGCGAGCACGTGACGGACCCATCGGCAAGCGCCGACGGGCGGCCTGAGCTTCTCGTCGGTGGCATGCGGCCATCTGCACCCACAGAAAACGTGATCGGCATCGATCACGGGTCGCACCACCACCGAGGAGGACGAAAGGAGGTGACACATGAGTGACACCACAGCCAAGGCCAAGGGTTACAAGACCTTGGCCATCCGCCTGGACGACGCCACGCACGCACAGCTGCAAGTCATCGCCAAGCTTCAGGAGACCTCGATCGCCGCTGAAATCCAGCAGGCCATCGAAGCCCACCTGCAAGCCAAACGCAGCGACAAGCAGCTGTCCGGCCGAGCCGCAGCGGTACTCGAATCGATCGAGGCCGAAGCCAAGCAACGCCAAGCGGCCATCGCCAGCCTCTTCGCCGAGAAGCCCGACGACGACACGTCGAAGCCGTCTCGTCCGAAGAGCACGCGTTCGTAGGCGCACCGCGCTTACGAGTCCCGTCGGCACCCCGGGCTGGGAAGTGTCGAGAGCAGATTCCGGAAGATCGCTACCAGCGACCTCCCGACGAATCACTCTCGACCTTCCCGCCCGGCAAACACACCACGCGAAATATGTAACGAGAACAAGGAGAACTGACTATGGAACGACCATCCATGGGCGCCGGACCCGAGACAACCGGCAACCGCTTCGAGCAGCTGAGCCTGTTCGACCAGCCACCACAACAGCAGCCGGTACCGCACGCCGAGCCAGTGGCAGATCACGCGGTCCCGTTCATCATTCACGACGTCATCCGCGGCCGACGCCTCGACGGCACATGCGGGAACCATCTTGCAACGCCGAACGACAGGCGCGAGGACCCGCGATGAACGAGCGCGACCCGAGCCTCGGCGCCGAGCACGAGACCAGTCACGAGGCCGAACCGACCACCCAGCCACGCATCTACGTGGCGTCGCTCGCCGACTACAACGCCGGGATCCTCCACGGGCAATGGATCGACGCCGCCAGTGATCTCGAAGATCTGCAGGCGGTGGTCAACGACATGCTCGCCACATCACCGACGACAACCCGCGCTGAGGAGTACGCCATCCATGACCATGAGGGGTTCGGGCATTACCGGGTCGGTGAGTACGAGCCGATCGAGAAGGTGCACAGGATCGCGCGTGGTATCGCCGAGCATGGCCTGGCCTTCGCCGCCTGGGCCGCCAACACCGAGGCTGATGATGATCTCGACCGCTTCGAGGACGTGTTCCTCGGTAGCTACCAGTCCGCCACCGATTACGCCGAGCAACTCCTCGACGACTTCGGTCTGGATCGGATCATCGAGCAGCACGTGCCCGATGGTCTGCAGGCATACGTGCGCGTCGATGCCGAAGCCCTGGGCCGTGACCTCGTACTCGGCGGTGACATCACCGTCGAGGAACACGACGCCGGTGTCTGGATCTTCGAACGATGAGCCAGCAGTTGGGTGATCGACCGGTGGCGCTGGTGGGGGCAACGCCCCGATCGATCACCCGAACGGTCAGGGTAACCAACCATCGGCGAGGCCGCCCAAGGCGTAGGAGGTCACAGGGACATGGGTGTTCAGGCTGCCGCGGAAGAACGCGCCAAGCGTTCACCGGACAGTCGTTCCTCAATGGTGGCGAGGAGTTGGTAGAGGGTGGGGTACTCCTCATCGGCGATGGCCAGGTCGAGGCCGAGGACCGTGACGATCAGTTCGAAGGTCCGGTCATTGTCGCAGATGGCGAACAGGTCATCGAGTTCGTCGCTGAGAGCTCGGAGGCGAGTGTCGCTGAGCGACTCGGTCAGTCCGTCGAACGCGGAGCGCCAGGCATGACCTTGGGCGTGTGCCATGGCCAGCAGGGCGAACAACCCGGAGAGCTCCGGGAAGGCCGACGCCATCCGCTTCGGCAAGGCGTGGATCACCGCATCAGCTCGGGGCTCGAACCGGTTGCTCATCACCCGTATCGTATGCCGACGTTCATTCATAACATATATGACTGTACAGAAATACAGATATATGTCAACCGCGACGGACGATCGACTACCAATTCATATCTGGTTCTACTGAAGGGTCACAGGGGTCGAGGTATCGGGCTTGTATCAATACGGGTAGCCGCTCGCTCGCGTGCGGTGCCACGTAGGGCGGCCTTGGAGGGGCCTCGGCGGTGACGGTGTTCGACTGGTCATCGAGACCCTGTGTGTCAGGCTGACGTGAGACAGCTCGGGTAGTGATTGTTCGCTACGGGGCGAGACTGGATCTACGAGACTGATGACCATGACCACTGCAACGTTGCTCGCGCGCGCCCATGATGGTGG
>Ga0233425_10010056_pt1 | contig 11693 bp, 9 predicted proteins | sample Watercolumn_Towu_2_FD_181712 | JGI IMG/M metagenome (GOLD analysis project Ga0233425, IMG submission 181712) | Freshwater microbial communities from Lake Towuti, South Sulawesi, Indonesia - Watercolumn_Towuti2014_140_MG | ecosystem: Environmental > Aquatic > Freshwater > Lake | place: Indonesia...
CAGGGGATGGCGGGATCGGAATAGAAAGTGCAGAAACTCGGCCAGGTTTCACTCAGCCGGATGAGCAAGTCCCGCAACGGATCGAGAGGAGTGTATTGGCCAGTACGTCTCCCCCCAGGAGCCATGACTTGTTTCCAGAGAGCATACAGCCGTCGGTCCCCTTCCGGTGGCAGTTCGGTGATCAATCCGGGTAGTGCCGAAAGGTCCTCCCGCACCGGCTTTTTCACTCGCCTCCAACGTTGGAAGGTCTCCCCCTGGCAGTACGGGCATTCCCTGGGCCGTTCTGCCCTCTTTCTCTTGACATCCGGCAGTTTCAGAACCAGAATTGACATGACGAGCTCCTTGCAGATGTGTCTTCGATAAACACTATCTTACAAGAAGCTCGTCATTTTCGTCTAAACCCACCACTGATGTTACAGACTCAACCAAAAAAAGAGCGGCGACCGGACGGTCGCCGCTTTGATTGTAGAAAGAGTTGAACCGAAAAGCTCAACAGATCCTCGGCAGCAGTTCTCCGGGCGGCAGGTCAACGACGCGCTTGCCGCCGATGAGCGTCTGCGCGGTCACCAGGCCGGGATGTTCGGCGACGACCTGGCCGATGATCGCCGCTTCCTGCCCGTATTCGTGTCCGCGCATGATCTTCAGGATCTCGTCCGCCTTATCGGCGGCCAGGATCGCCACCAGCTTGCCCTCGTTGGCCACGTAGAACGGGTCCAGGCCGAGCATCTCGCAGGCGGCGGCCACCTCCGCGTGGACGGGTACGGCCTTCTCTTCGAATTCGATCCCCACCTTTGATGCTCCCGCCAGTTCGTTCAGCACGGCCGCCAGCCCGCCACGCGTGGCGTCCCGCAGGCAGTGCACGGCGGACGGATCGTCCGCCAGCAGGACCTCCACCAGCCCGTTCAGCGGGGCGGTGTCGCTGCGGATCGGCGACTGGAACTGCAGACCTTCCCGCACCGACATGACCGCCATGCCGTGGTCGCCCATGCTGCCGCTGACCAGGACGACGTCCCCCGGGCGGGCGTTATGGGCGGAGATCTCACGATCCTCCGGGACGAGACCCAGGCCGGAGGTGTTGATGTAAACCCCGTCGCCGTGGCCCTTCTGGACGACCTTGGTGTCCCCGGCGGCGATGCGCACGCCGGCCCTGCGGCAGGCGGCGGCCATCGAAGCGACCACCCGGCCGAGGGTCTCCATCGGCAGGCCCTCTTCCAGGATGAAGCCGGCGGTCAGGGCCAGCGGCTGCGCGCCGCGCATCGCCAGGTCGTTGACCGTGCCGTAGACGGCCAGCTCGCCGATGTCCCCGCCGGGGAAGGTGAGCGGGCTGACGACGAACGAGTCGGTGGTCAGCGCCAGGCGGCCGGAGGCGGGTTCGAGCACGGTGGCGTCGCCCATCTGGGCGAGCAGGTCGTTGCCCAGTTCGGCGGCGAAGAGGTGCTGGATCAGGTCGGACATCATCCGTCCGCCCGCGCCGTGGCCCATGACGATGGTCGGGTAGTTCTGCAGCGGGCGGGGGCAGGTCCAGTTGAGGAGGGTGGGTTTTTCGGTCATCGGTCACCAGATGGAACCACAAGGAGGGTAGAGAGCACTGAGAAGGATCCTGGCGTAGATCATTTACCGCGACGAGGAGAAGTCCGCGAAGGACCCGGATATAAAACGTGGCGCTCTCGGCGTCTTCGCGGTGAGTCTTCCGAGAAACCGCTCTTCTCCGTGTGCTCTGCGCGCTCTGTGGCTAAGATGAATTGATCTTTCCGTAGCGGAAGTAGGCGGCGCAGGCGCCTTCGGACGAGACCATGGTCGCGCCGAGCGGGGTCTGCGGGGTGCATTCCCTGCCGAAGGCCGGGCACTCGACCGGCTTGCGGATCCCCTGCAGCACCAGCCCGCTGATGCACAGCGGCGATTCCTTCGTCTCGATCGCCTGCAGCTCGGGGAAGCGCAGCTCAGCGTCGTAGGCGGCGAACTCCTCCCGCAGGCGGTAGCCGGACTGCGGGAGGACGCCGATGCCGCGCCAGGCCCGGTCGGTCATCTCGAAGACCTGTGCGATCACCTTTTGCGCCGGCCGGTTGCCGTCACGCGAGACCGAGCGGGCGTAGGCGTTCCAGACCCCGTGTTGACCGGCTTCCAGGGCGCGCACGCAGTCCAGGATGCCGTGCACCAGGTCGACGGGTTCGAAGCCGGTGACGACGATCGGGATCTGGTATTTCTCGGCCAGGGGTTCGTATTCCCGGAAGCCCATCACCGTGCAGACGTGCCCGGCGGCCAGGAAGCCGTCCACCTGCACGTCCGGCGAGTCCATCAGGGCGGAGATGGCGGCCGGGACGGTCACGTGCGAGACCAGCACGGCGAAGTTCTCCAGCCCCTGGGCCTGCGCCTGCAGGACGGCCATGGCGTTGGCGGGGGCGGTGGTCTCGAAGCCGATGGCGAAGAAGACGACCGTTTTCTCCGGGTTCCTGCGGGCGATCTCGAGGGCGTCCAGCGGGGAGTAGACGATGCGCACGTCGCCGCCGGCGGCGCGCACCGAGAACAGGTCGCGGCCCGAGCCGGGCACGCGCAGCATGTCGCCGTAGGAGGTGAAGATCACCTCCGGGCGGGAGGCCAGGGTGATGGCCTTGTCGACGAGTTCGAGCGGGGTGACGCACACCGGGCAGCCCGGTCCGTGGACCAGGGTCAGTTCCGCCGGGAGCAGCTGGTCCAGGCCGGAGCGCAGGATCGAGTGCGTCTGCCCGCCGCAGACCTCCATCAGCGTCCACGGGCGGGTCTGGACGGCAGCCAGGTCCGCCAGCAGCTTGCGGGTCAGGTCGGCGTCACGATATTCGTCGAGGTATTTCATGGTGATCTCTCACCGCGAAGGAAGGAAGAGCGCGAAGAAGAACCTTCAGCCTTCGCGGTCTTCCACGCTTCGCGGTTAATCAGCGGGCGCTGCCTCGTCTCCGAAGGCTTCGATCTGTTTGAGCAGGTCCATGGTTTCCAGGGCCTCCTGCTCGTCGATGATCGAAAGGCCGAAGCCGACGTGCACCAGGGTGTAGTCGCCCAGTTTGACCTCGGGCAGGTACTCCATGCAGGCTTCCTTGACCACGCCGCCGAAGTCGACCTTGGCCATCTTCATGCCCTTGTTTTCGTAGAGTTCGATCACTTTCGCGGGAATTCCGAGACACATTGGTTACCTCTATTCGTTGTGCTTGATTTTACCATCCCTTCACCCAGGCCACCCGGGGCGGGTATAATGACGCAACGCTTCCCCGTCCAGGGGGTTTTCCATCCAGACTTTTTGATAAAGGAGAAACGATGGCGATCAACGTCAAGGTCAACGACAAGAAAGAGATCTTCGGCTGGGCGATGTACGACTGGGCCAACTCGGCCTTCAGCACCACGGTCGGGACGGTGTTCCTGGCTCCGTACGTGGCTGCCCTGGCGCGCAGCGCAGCCGAGAAGGCCGGGACCAGCACGGTCCCGTTCCTGGGCATCCCGGTCGCCCCGGATTCCTTCATCCCGTACTGCATCTCGTTTTCCGTGCTGATGCAGGTCATCTTCCTGCCGATCCTGGGAGCGATCGCCGATTACTCCCACCGCCGCAAGCAGATGATGCAGTTCTTCGCCATCTTCGGCGCCATCGCCACGATCCTGATGTTCACCATCAGCGACGGGCTGTGGTGGCTGGGCGGCGTGCTCTACATCCTGGCCAACCTGACCTTCGGGGCGGCGATGGTCTTCTACAACTCCTACCTGCCGGACATCGCCAGCGAGGACCAGCGCGACCGCGTCTCCTCCTACGGCTGGGCGATGGGCTACCTGGGCGGCGGGCTGCTGCTGGTGCTGAACCTGGGGTTCTACATGTTCAGCGACAAGCTCGGCGTCCCGGGCGACCTGGCAGTGCGCATCAACCTGGCTTCGGCCGGCATCTGGTGGCTGGGTTTCTCGTTCCTGACCTGGGCGCGCCTGCGCCCGCGCCACGCGGCCCGTCAACTGCCGCAGGGCGAGACCTACGTCAGCGCCGGGTTCAAGCAGCTGGGCGGCACGCTGCGCGAGATCAAGCGCTTCCCCGAGACGCTGAAATACCTGCTGGCCTACTTCCTGTACAACGACGGCATCCAGACCGTGATCGCGGTCTCGTCCACGTTCGCGGCCGCGCCGCTGCTCCAGGGCGGGCTCGAGCTCGGCACCACCACGCTGACGATCGTCATCCTGATGATCCAGTTCATGGCCTTTTTCGGGGCGCTCCTGTGGGGTCGGCTGGCGAAGTGGATCGGCGCCAAGCGCGCCATCGTCGTCAGCCTGGTGATCTGGCTGGGCGTGGTCGTCTTCGCCTACGGCGGCCTGCAGGGCGACAGCCGCACGATCCAGTTCTTCGTCCTGGGCGGGTTCATCGCCCTGGTGATGGGCGGCTCGCAGGCGATCAGCCGCAGCCTGTTCGCCCAGATGATCCCGGCCGGCAAGGAAGCGGAGTACTACTCCTTTTACGAGGTCAGCGAACGCGGCACCTCCTGGACCGGTCCGCTGATCTTCGGCCTGGTCAACCAGATGTTCGGCAGCCTGCGCTACGGCATCCTGGCGCTGATCTTCTACTTCATCGCCGGGCTGATCGTGCTGCCCTTCGTCAACGTGCACAAGGCGATGGCGGACGTGAAAGCCTACGACGAACAGAAGGCCTGAGCGCGGCGGAGGAAGCAGACGGGCTGTTCGTGGAATACGTTGCGCACGGAAGGCGATGCCTCTCAGGTGAAAGAGAGACCTGGCTTCGATGAGCTTCAACATTAATCTGTGGGTCCTTGACCTCATGATCTGCCTGGCCCTGTTCCTGGGCCTGTCGATCGGCATCTGGTTCCGTCGGGCCAGGCCATCTTCCCGCCCCCAACCGCCGGGACAGGCTTCCGCACCTCTCCGGCCGGTACGGGCCTGGTTTGAAAACAAGCTCCGGCGCTGGACGGACTGGTCTTCGAACCCCAGCTGGTCGAACCTTTTCCGCGGGTTCATCGTTGCGCTGGGCCTGGCGGCGTCCGCCCAGCTGGTCCTGATCAACCGGCTGGGCGATGGGCTGGGGATCGGCCTGTATGCTGCCGCAGGCCTGCTGTTCGCGCTGGTCAGCCGGAATGCCGGCAAGCTTCTGCCGATCGACAGGGAGGAGGCCTCCCGGATCCGGCGCAGCGCGCCTGCATTCCTGCTGGGGCTGGGCAGCCTGCTGCTGCTTGCCTATGTCCTGCCTCGGGTGGACGATCCCAGCCTGAGCGGAACCCAAAACTACCTCATTCTGGCTGCCTGGTTCTTGAGCATCGGCTGTTTCTGCGCGGCGGTCTTGTGGGCGGCCGGATGGCGCCCGCCGGTCATCCGCTCGATCGGAAGCTCCATCCGGGCGCACGCCGGGGAAGCTGCTTTTGTCTTCGGGTTGACCGTGCTGGCGCTGAGCCTGAGGCTGGTCAAGCTGGACCAGGTTCCATACCCCGCCCTCAAGGATGAGGCCACGCTGGGCGTCGAGGCCGCCGCCATCGCCCAGGGAAAGCTCACCGGCCTGTTCGCGCCGGGCTGGTCCCTGGATCCGCTGCTGAGCTCCCTGCCCGAGGCGATCGCCATCCGCTGGCTGGGAAATACCCTCCTGGCGGTGCGGATCGCCCCGGCGATCTTCGGCGCCCTCAGCGTTATCATTCTGTATTTCCTGGCGCGCTCCCTGTTCGACCGCCTGACCGCGGTCCTGGCTGCCGTGTGCCTGCTGACCCTGCCTCCCCACCTGCATTTCAGCCGGCTGGGTGTCAATAACATCCTGGCCAGTTTTTGGGCCGTGTTCGTTTTCTGGCTGCTTTCCCGCGCCGTTCAAAAGGGTCGCACGCTGGATTTTCTTTTGACCGGCCTGGCGGTTGGGCTCAGCCTCTATTCCTACCTTGGCAATCGCCTGCTGCCGCTCCTGGTCATCGGGCTGTTGCTCGTTTCCATCTTCACCCGGCGGGGTTTTTGGACAACGCACAAGCGCCAGCTGTTCGTGCTGGGGGCGGCCGCGGTCATCGTGGCCGCACCGTTCCTGACCTATTACCTGCGCCACCCCGAACTCATCCTTCAGCGTTTCAACGGCGTGGACATCTTCAGCACACGCTGGCTGGTGATGGAGCCCAGCAACAGCGGCCGGAGCATTCCCGCGGCGCTTTTCGATCAGTTCCGAAAGTCCATCCTGGTCTTTGTTTCGGAAGGCGCCCATGGCGGGTGGTATTATTCCCCGCGCCCCTATCTGCCCCTGTTGGGAGCGGTCTTCTTTGTCCTCGGGCTGTTCTATTCCCTGGTGCATCTGGGCGATCTGCGTCATCTGCTGCTGCAGGCCTGGTTCTGGTCGATCGTGGTTTTAGGGAGCGCACTCATCGTCATGCCTCCTTCCAACGAAAGGATCGTGGGCGCCCTGCCGGTCGCGGCCCTCTTTACCGCCATCGGCCTGTCCCAGGTGACGGGATTGATCCGCAAGCTCGGGCTGGCCTCCCCGCGCCTGACCGGCGGCCTGGCGGTCGGCCTGATGCTGTTGATCGGCTGGCAGGGCGCCAGTTTCTATCTGGGCACCTATCAGCGGGAACGGATCTTCAATCAACCGGCGGAAGAGTTCGAACTCGAGGTGAGTCAGTACGTGCGGACGCTGGGGCCGGACAACCGCCTTTACCTGCTGGTGGAACTTCCCCTGGAGTCGGCTCACTTCCCCGCCCACGATTACCTGATCCCCGGAATCCAGACCCTGGACCTGGATGCGGTAGATCCCGGGATCGTCGCCGGGCTGCCGCGGGACCTGGGCCTGGTCTTTGCCGCCATCCCGTCCCGCAAGGCGGAGCTTGAAGAAGTGGCCGCGCTCCTGCCGGGCGGCCAGTGGAGGGAAGTCCCGCGCCAGCCGGTCCCCGGCCTGGCCGATGAAATCCTCTATTATTCCTATCGACTGCCTGCCGGTCCCTGAACCGGCCTGCCGGCCTGTTGATCCGCGAAGCGGACCGGTGGTTCCGTCGATAGAGCAAGAGGGAGACACGCATCGGGTGTCTCCCTCTTGCTTATGTTGAACGGCTCCGAGGCAGGCCTGCCTCAAACCTCGCTACACAGGGGATCATCAATGCCGGGAATTGTCTGTTATTACAAAGCCCGGAACCAGCGGTCGATCCTGTCCAGCCCCTCTTCGATGACCTCCATCGACACGGCATACACGAAGCGGATGTAGCCCTCGCCGCCGGGGCCGAAGTCCGTCCCCGCCAGGATGGCCACGCCGGCCTCGTCGATCAGCCGGGCGGCGATCTCCTTCGAGGACAGTCCATACTGCCTGACGTTCGGGAAGACGTAGAAGGCGCCCTGCGGCTTCTGCGCGTGCAGGCCGGGAATGGCGTTGGTCAGTTCGAGCATGCGGTCGCGGCGCTGCTGGTACTCCGCCACCATGCCGCTGACGAAGTCCTGCGGACCGGTCAGTGCCTCGATGCCGGCGTACTGGGTGAAGGTGGCGGTGCAGCCGGTGGCATGCGTGATGAGCAGCTCCAGCCGGTCGGCCAGCCTGGGCGGGGCGATCATGTAGCCCAGGCGCCAGCCGGTCATCGAGTAGGTCTTCGAAAAGCCGTCGACGATCACGCTGCGTTCGAGCATGCCGTCCACCTCGGCGATCGAATGGGCGACGACACCGTCATAGGTCAGGCGGGTGTAGATCTCGTCCGAGAGCACCCAGCAGTCGAATTCCTGTGCCTTGCGGGCGATGTGTTCCAGGTCCGCCAGCGGGATGACGCCCCCGGTCGGGTTGGCGGGTGAGTTCAGCACGATCAGCTTCGTGCGCGGGCCGATCAGCCGGTCGAAGGCTTCCAGGTCGAAGGAAAAACCGTTCTCCTCGCGCAGCGGCACCGGGACCGGGACGCCGCCGGCCACCCGGACCATGGCCTGGTAGGTCGGGAAGCCGGGATCGGGGTAGAGCACCTCGTCGCCCGGTTCGACCAGCGCCAGGGTCGGGAAGAACAGCCCGGGCTTGGAGCCGGTGGCGATGACGATGCGGCTGGCGTCCAACTGCAGGCCGCGCTGGCGCCCGGCGTGTTCGGCGACCGTTTCACGGAACTTCGGCAGGCCGGCGGGCGGGTTGTATTTCGTCTTCCCGTCGACGATGGCCTGGATGCCGGCCGCGCTGACGTGTTCCGGGGTGGGGAAGTCCGGCTGGCCGATCTCGAGATGGACGATGCGCTTGCCCTGCGCTTCGAGCGCCTGGGCGCGCGCCAGCACGGCGTAGGCGCCCTCGGCTTCGAGGCTGCCGACCCGTGCGGCGAACGGTTTGGAAGTTGGCATGAGTGCTATTCTCCAGGAATGCGATGGTTGGACGCGTGCGGTCCGGCGGTCAAAAGTCGGCATGCGTGCCACCCTCCGGGATGGCCTCGATATTATACGGCGTAACCTGGTAGACGAAGTAGTTCAGCCAGTTGGAGAAGAACAGGTGGGCGTGCGCCCGCCAGCGCACCTCCGGTTCGGCGGACGGGTCGTCGCCGGGGTGGTAGTTGGCCGGAACCTGGATCGGCAGCCCCCGGCCGAGATCCCGGTCGTATTCGCCCTTCAGGGTCAGCGGATCGTACTCGGCGTGCCCGGTGACGAAGACCCGCCGCCCGTCGTCGGAGGCGACCAGGTGCACACCGGCCTGTTCGGACTCGGCCAGGATGCGCAGCCCGGGGACGGTCTCGAGGTCCGCCCGACGGACCTCGGTGTGGCGCGAGTGCGGGGCATGGAAGACGTCGTCGAAGCCGCGCAGCAGGCGGTGGTTCCGTTCCAGCACCCGGTGCGGGAAGACGCCGAACAGCTTGCGCGGCAGGGGATGTTTCGGCACGCCGTAGTGGTGGTACAGGCCGGCCTGCGCCCCCCAGCAGATGAACAGCGTGGCATAGACGTTGCCCGCGGCCCAGTCCAGCAGGGCGGTCAGTTCGGGCCAGTAGTCGACCTGCTCGAAGGGCAGTGTCTCGACCGGCGCGCCGGTGACGATCAGCCCATCGAATTTGCGCGGCTGCACCCGGGCGAAGGAGGTGTAGTGCCGGAGCAGGTGATCCGCCGGGGTGTTCTTCGAGTCGTGGCTGGTCATGTGCAGCAGGGTCACTTCGACCTGCAGGGGCGTGTTGCCGAGCAAACGCAGCAGCTGGGTCTCGGTGGCGATCTTGGTCGGCATCAGGTTCAGGATCGCCACCTGCAGCGGGCGGATGTCCTGATGGCGGGCGCGGCGCGCGCCCATGACGAAGATATTCTCGCCTTCGAGGGTGGCGCGGGCGGGCAGGCTGGTGGGAATGCAGACGGGCATGGGCTATGCTCCGAGCGCCTGGTCGAGGTCCCACAGGATGTCGTCGAGGTCCTCGATCCCGACCGACAGGCGGATGAAGTCCGGGGTGACGCCCGCCCGGCGCTGCTCGTCCTCGTTGAGCTGGGAATGGGTGGTCGAGGCGGGATGGATGGCCAGGCTGCGGGCGTCCCCGAGATTGGCGACATGGCTGACCAGCTGCAGGCGGTTGATGAACCGCGCCCCGGCTTCCCGCCCGCCTTTGACCCCGAATCCCATCATCGCTCCAGCGCCGAGCGGCAGGTAGCGCTGCGCCCGGGCGTGGTCCGGGTGGGAGGCCAGCCCGGGGTAGCGTACCCAGGCGACCTGCGCATGGGCTTCGATAAAGGCCGCCACCTGCCGGGCGTTGGACACGTGGCGCTCCATGCGCAGGCTGAGGGTCTCCAGACCCTGCAGCAGCAGCCAGGAGTTGAAAGGCGCCTGGCAGCCGCCCAGATCGCGCAACACCTGGGCGCGCGCCTTGGTGCTGAAGGCCAGCGGACCCAGGTCAGCGTAGACCACGCCGTGGTAGGACGGGTCCGGCGTGGTGAAGGCCGGGAAGCGCCCCGAAGCGGCCCAATCGAACCGGCCGCCGTCGACGATCGCCCCGCCGATGGTCGTGCCGTGGCCGCAGATGTACTTGGTGGTCGAATGCGTGACGATGTCGGCGCCCCACTCGAACGGTCGGCACAGGTAGGGGCTGGCGAAGGTGTTGTCGATCATCAGCGGCAGGCCGTGTTCCCGGGCGATCCCGGCGACCTGCTCGAAGGGGAAGACGTCCACGCTCGGGTTGCCGATCGTCTCGCCGTAGATCAATTTCGTGTTGGGCTGGATCGCCTGGCGAAAGGCTTGCGGATCGCGGCCGTCGACCAGGCTGACCTGGATGCCCAGGCGCGGGAAGCTGTAGCGGAACTGGCTGACCGTCCCGCCGTAGAGCGCCGCGGCGGAGACGATGTGATCGCCGGCCTGGCACAGGGCGAAGATGGCGGTCATCTGGGCGGCGTGCCCGGAGGCGGTGGCGATGGCCGCGGATCCGCCCTCCAGGTCCGCCAGGCGGCGCTCGAAGGCCGCGTTGGTCGGGTTGGAGATGCGGGTGTAGATGTGGCCCTGCTCCTCCAGGTTGAACAGCCGGGCGGCGTGGTCCGTGTCGGCGAACTGGTAACCGGCGGTCTGGTGGATCGGCGCGGCAAAGGCGCCGGTGGCCGCCTCGGGCGCGGCCCCGGCATGGAGCTGGCGGGTGGTGAAACCGAACTTGTGCTGGGTGGTCATGCTGCCTCCTGAGTTTGTGTTTATCCCTGATGAAGGATCCCTGGTAACAAAAACGCCTCTTCCGAAAGAAGAGGCGTGGGATGCGGGACCAGGCGCTCATCTTCCAGAATTCGGACGACCCGCCGGGTCGTCCCTGCTGCCGGAGTTGGCACCGTTCCCTTGCGGGATGGTTGCCGAGGTTTCAAAGGGCCGGTCCCTCCACCTCTCTGGATGAGTACGGTACGTTCAGGATGTTAAGGTTGGGCGGTTTATATCACGCCTGTCCAGACATGTCAAGGAGAGCGTACCTGCGGAGGAATCCAGCCGTCGAAAAAGGAGGCGAAATGCAAGCATCATTCGCAGGGGAGAAAGGCTATAATCAGGGAATTCGCAACACCAGCCCAACTGTGAGGAATGGAATTTGAAAAGAGCATTGTACCTGTTTCGCGACGGTCTGTGGATCGCCTGCCTGCTTGGGGTCGTCTTCACGCTCGCCGGGTTCTCCCTGGGATGGAACTCCCCGGTCCAGGTGAGCAACATCTTCTTCGCCGGGGGCGCGATCCTGACCCTGTTCGGCCTGCTGTGCGTCATCGGCGGATTCGATGTACGCCCGGACGTGACCAACCTGCACGTCGACCTCTGGCGGGTATACCGCATCTTTTTCCTTTTCCTGCTGACCGGCCTGTACCTGGTCGGGTTTGCCGTACTGGTCCCCAAGCTGTTCTAACCGCAGGCAGGCGTTTGGGCTCGACGTTGAAAGCATGAGCCGGGCAACTGCCCGGCTCGTTTGCTTGTTTGATCAGTTCTTGACCTTGTATAGGCCTTTGGGATTGGACCCCGCCAGGCCGGCCTGCAGGGCGCGCTCGCTGACCGGGGACAGGTTCCGGGCGGCGCTCTCCGGCAGGAGCATGACGGTCCGGGTGCGGTCCATGCCATCCGCCAGCGCCTCCAGCCCTTCGTCGCGGACCATCCAGTCCAGGCGGTCGGAGGCCTTCAGCTTCACCGGCAGGCGGTAGCCGCGCAGGGTCTTTTCGCCGGCCGAGTTGAAGAAATCCTCGAAGTACGACATGACCAGCTCACGCAGGCCGCGGTAGACCGGCTCGCGGTAGCGCAGCCCGGTGAAATTGGACTGGGCCAGCGCGCCCCAGCAGCCGTCCACCCGGAAGGGCGCCAGCAG
>Ga0233425_10010057_pt1 | contig 11690 bp, 14 predicted proteins | sample Watercolumn_Towu_2_FD_181712 | JGI IMG/M metagenome (GOLD analysis project Ga0233425, IMG submission 181712) | Freshwater microbial communities from Lake Towuti, South Sulawesi, Indonesia - Watercolumn_Towuti2014_140_MG | ecosystem: Environmental > Aquatic > Freshwater > Lake | place...
CCGAACGCCTATGTCAACATTACTCGATGGCAAAACTGTCTGGAGCGGAAAATTTCTAGGCTGAATTTAACCTGACAGACACCGCTAAAAAACCAGTAATTGTCAGGTTAAGTCTGAACTACTACAGTTAAAGTGTACCCATCAACCGTAACGATAAACTTCAGCAAAGGCTAATTTTCCGTCCACGAAGTTAAAGCTTCAATAATACTTTTCGCTTGTTCATTGCTGGAAATATTGAATTTGGATTTTTGCCGGTATTCGCCATTTTGTTTCTGATAACGGCGAATTGTATATTTATCCGGTCCGTATTCATTTTTGCTGCGGTTCCAGTCTTGATAGCGAAATATCACGGTCGCCCAAGCGCCTTTGGTCAGGATTTTTTTATCCAGTTCTTTTACTGTTTCGATACCGTCTTCTTCGTATGTCACAGTGAGTTCTTCTACAGTTTCAGCCATTTTCGTCTTGTTTATTTACCAAAAAATTGTCCGAACGCCCGGCTGCCCTCTCCGGTTTTAATCGTTTGGGTAATTTGCAAAGTCTTAGCATCAATCACTGAAACTGTGCCGTCAAACCAATTAGCGACATAAACATGCCGGTCGTCTGGATGGGTTGCAATGCCTTCGGGTTTTTCGCCAACGCTGAGCAAGGCGATTTCCTTAAGCGTCTGAGTATCGACAACTGAAACCGAACCATCATCCTGATTGGTTACCAGCAATCGACTGTCATTCTGCGCCAGTGCTGTAGCATAAGGTAGCATATTGACTTTGACCGTAGCCAACACGCGCATATTTGCCGTATCAACAATACTCACGTCATCGCTTTGAACATTGGCGACATACAATCGCTGCCCGGTGGAATCAATCGTCAAACCAAAGGGATGACTACCAACAGAAGCCGTTTTTACCAGGTTTAATGTTGCTGTATCGATTTTCGAAACCGAATCGCTCAAGCGATTGGCTACATAAAGCCAGCGATTATCCGGGCTTACCCTCATGCCAGAAGGCGATTGCCCCACTTGAATGCTGGCGATTAGCCGAAAACTATCGGCAGCGATGACAGAAACCGTATTCTTATACCAATCCGCAACATAAATGCGCTGGCCGTCTGGCGCCACGGTAATGCCCAAAGCGCCATCGCCTGCCTTGATCTGAGCGATCAATTTGTGTTGTCTCGAATCGATCACCGCAAAGCCTTTAGCTTCGGGCGTGCTGACATAGACCGTTGCGCCAGAAGGCGAAACAGCAATGCCAGCTGGCTTGCCGAAAACTGGGATAGTCTCAATCACTTGATTGTTACTGGCATCGATAACCGAAACACTACTGCCAAGCTGATTGCTAATATAGGCGTAAGGCGCGGCAATCAGGGCTGGCGAAGCGGCCGATAAAATCGCAGCCATAAGCCTAAGCGCGGCCTTCAGGTTAAAGATCATGACACAAAAGCGCTTGGTTAGCTTGATAATTACTTTTCAGCCAATGTCTTCAAATTGGCCAGCCCTGATTTCAAAATTGTGCTGACTGCGGTATTGGCCGCTTCTTCGTTCATTTCGGCAGGCGGATTGTTGTTCATATAAGCGCGGTAATAAGCGGCTTTCCAAGAAACCAGAGAACTGCCGCCTTTATCTTCGACTTCGATAGTGGCCGCATAATTATCTACAGGCAAGACAGGCACTTTTTCTTCGGCTCCGGCATGAGTAATTGTTTTTGCCGTACTCATTTCAGTAATTTTGTAAGCATAAGACATTTTTTTCTCGTCGTATTTTTTCAACTCCTCGGTAATGGTGCCACCTTCCTTCAGAGTCAAAACACGAATCGAGCCTTTCTGATTGCCTTTATCCACCGTTACACTTTGCACAGCGGGCAACCAGGACAAATCGCCATAATTTTTGATGATGCCCCAAACTTTTTCGGCCGGCGCGCTGATGGTAATTTCTTCTTCGGCTTTTTGCCGCACCGGCCCGTGCGCATGAACGGCAGAAGCAAAAACAACCAACAACAAGGTAACAAACCAGTAATTTTTCTTCATAACTAACTTCCTAATCTCGGTGATAAAAAACTAAGCGTGCCATTATATGACAACTCCATTATGCAATCATCCATGAGCGTATTTAAAATTTAATGCCTATTAATAATCTACAGGTTATTTTCGAGATGAACTGCTTCCTGTCTGGTTTTCAAGACTGTCGACAGTAAGGATGCTGTCGCCAAGGCTACAAGGATGTATTCACGCCGTGTCTTGAAGGCCAGACAGAAAAGCTACCTGCAGTAAGTTGATAGCCATGTAAAATTTTGTTTCGTCCCTTAAGCCTTTTATACTGCTTCCCCATCGCTGAATCAGGCATGAATTTTTACGATTGACCACTTACTGGTAAGGCTTCCATAGCCACAAGGATTTCGATGAATTATACCACTATCCCTGTATTGGATTTTGACGGCGTTATTTGCGATAGCGCTGTCGAAACCGGTATTAGCGGCTGGAAAGCCGCCAGACAAATCTGGCCAAAAATGGCTGACGTTACTCCGGATTCGAACTTTCTCGATCAATTTCGCGCTGTGCGCCCGATGTTGGAAACGGGTTATGAAGCCATTTTGATTGTTCGCTTGCTTTATCTGGGCGAATCGGCAGAAACCTTACTGAAAGCCTATCACGCCAAAACTCAGGCATTATTAGCTGCCGAAAAACTGGAAATAAAATTTCTCAAGCAACTGTTCGGCGCTACACGTGACCAATGGATTGCCAACGACATGGATGACTGGATCCAAATGAACCCGCTCTTTAATGGCGTAGCTGACAAGCTGCAAAGACTAAATCAAGCGTCTGTTTGGTACATCGTAACGACCAAGCAAGAACGTTTTGTTAAACAGATTTTGACCTGCCATCAGATTCATTTGGCCGATGAGCGCCTATTAGGACTCGAACGAAATCTAAGCAAAGAAGGCATGCTGATGCATATTATGGCAAGACATCCCGATGCGTCCTTGATTTTGGTAGAAGACCGTTTGCCCACGCTCCAGGATGTTGCCAGAAACACAAACCTGCACAACGTCAAATTGCTGCTAGCCAGTTGGGGCTATAACACCGAACAAGAAAAACAAAGCCTTGTCTCGGAACCCATTGAGCTTCTGACACTAGAGAACTTTTTGGAATTTCCGGCCCAGTCTAGCTAAAAACAGTCAATGAACGGCGTTAGAGCATTGGGCAAGTTAGCCTTTTTTAGGCCATTTATTATTTGCTTATTCGCGCTATTTAATTTAAAGTCAACTTTAGAAAAATAATCTATAAAGCTGAAATATAACCCAATTTATTTTAACAATTAGTATTGGTGATAGGCTCCGCAGCGCTTGCGCTACACACGCAAGCGCATTCAAAAAATGCTTGATTCATTCATTGCCTTGATTGCCGTCTTAATGGTTTATTAAATTCATTCAGAGCCGAGCTATTCTATGATCCGTCACTATCGACTGTTGTTCATTGCTTTATCTGCCCTGCTTTTTTCGGGCTGTCCTAATCCCGCCGCTTACCGGGAACCTATTACCCGTTTTCAGCAAGCTTCGACCATCGTGATTGAAGGCGCTCGCATCGAATACAGCCGCGCCAACCAGACTGAACGCGATGCTGAAATCGATCGACTAGTCGCCCAGCGATCACGTATCGAACTATCTCATCTTAACGACCCGACTCTCCGTTTACTCGATCCTGACAGCTTGAATGCCCGCATGGCCATGCTTGATACGCTCTCTAAACATGGCCAACTATTGCTGACTTTAGCCAGCAGCGACGCGCCTGGCCGGGCAAAAGATGCGGCGAATTCGCTCGACGATGCGATTGTCGGCTTGTCAAGCGCACTAGGCAATGCGCCATCGGATCAGTTCAAAAATGTTGCCCAGGGCTTTGCCACTCTCGCCGGAGAAGCCGCTCAATTAGCCTTGGAAAACAAAATTCAGCAAGCGCTTAACAAAGCGGTGATCGCTTCGGAACAAAACATTACAACCTTGCTAAACCTGTTAAAAGACGATCTTGGCGATCTTTATGAACGACGTCGTAACTATCTAAGCGCTGCCCGTAAGCATGCGGTTGATGTTTACAATCTTGAAATCAAACAAAACAGCCCGCCCGAAGTTTTAAAAGCCGCAGCCGAGCAAGTCAAAAACGCCGAAGATGCTTGGGACAATTTGCCGCTTTTGCTCGGCGCAGGCCCGGGCTTAGACGCCATGACCGAGGCGCATAAAAGCCTGGTTAATTACGCCAAAAGCCCGAAAACGCCACAAAATCTTGTCGAACTGGTTGACGCCACAGACGCTTTTGCTAACCGGGCAAAAGTCATCGCCGACGCCATTAGAGCCATACAATAATGCCAGGAATGATCGCTATGTCAGAAGCAGCAAATATCAGCCGTCATGAATTAATTCGTTTAATCGGCAACGTCCTGACCGATATTGATGTTCTCAGTGCGCACTTTGACCCCGGCACGACCAATCGCTTACAACTTAATGATCTCCGCAACCAACTGGATCTTGCTCAGCGAAAACTAGTCCGTAGCGCCCTGAATGAAAACACACAAACTTTTAATGACCTGACTGACAACTTGAAGAAAATTAATGATGATCTCAGCACAACCATCAATGATGTCAATAAAGTAGCGACTAATCTGGAAACGCTGGTCAGATTCGTTGGCGCAGTGCAGAAAATTGCCGAATTGGCGCCTTGATTCCAGTTATGAAAATTGCCCAAAACACAAAAAAAGCTTATGGATTTGGTCATGCACTAATTTAGGGCGTTTATCAATTTTAAATTGCTTTCAAACTTGTAATAGTGATAAATTCAGCTGGCATTCGCACTCTTCCAATAATAAAAACAAAAACCAGGAGTCTATATGAAAGCAAAAGGAGTAACGTTGTTATGTATGATTTCGTTGGCTTCGACCAGCGCCTTTTGTCACAAGATTAACCCATTGCTGGTAAAGGATGCAGACGTTAATAAGCTATTTATTAACAGTCTGAAAGAAAGCGACTTCAAAGACCTCGACAGCTATGAAAAATGGGCTGGGCCAGCCAAAAGCAGCGAGCATCGCAACGAAACTATTTACCCGGAATTTGGCAGTCAGTCCGGCTCGCTCAGCTATGTGATGATCAATCATCTACTTCAGTCATTGCAGTTTGAACCCTCGATTGAGACCTTTACTGAAATCGATAGTCCCGATTTAATCAATGCAAACATACCCGAACCCGAGCCGTTTTTGCTTTCTATTGTCGGCATAGGCAGCTTAAGCGCTGGCTTTGCGCTACGCTGGAGAAACAAATGTGTCTAAGTTTTAAGGCGGCAAAAGTTTACCTGATTACCCGTAAGTCTCAACGATAACCCGCAAATCCTCCGCTCCGGTAGTCAACTACCCGGCCCCGTTATTCCTAAGCTGCCCGTGCGGCAGCGAACTTGAACAATCCTTTTCCCATTCTTGAGCTAAATTGCGCCTATACTTTTTTGAATTGATAGATTGCAGGCGATTGCTACTTATCAATACAGTATTTTTTGTAATATCAAAGAGGCTAATATGCGTATATATGGGTATTGTACTAATCAATTTTTTTATAGTCTTAAAAGTATTTTTATATTGATTGCGTTTTGCTTGGTAACGCAATTGTCGAATGCCCAATCGAACAGCGACCAGGAGCAAAACTTTCCGGGCAGCATTGGGCAATCCGGTGTAACGGTGATTATTGATCCGCAAACCGGAGAAAAAAAAGGATCTGCTTTGCCGGAACAGTCTAAGGCTATTCAAAACGTTTTAAAAAATGCTTCTAACCGATCAGCCGCTGGTTTAGTTGAGCAAGCGCTTCCCGGAAAAGGCGCGATGGTGGATTTACGCGGCCGTTTTCAAAGTTCATTGACGGTCCAAATGAATAGCAATGGTCAGCGAATAATCGGCCATTAAGTTCAGTCTTACCATCATTTGTCGATCTATTTTCAGGGTAATTTTATGTCTCATGTTCAGTATATTCAGAAGCTATTTGGTCTTTTTATTATGGTTGCAGCTCTAGCTGTTTCAGGCCATGTGAATGCCGGTGCAGGGATCGTCATTATTAATGCTGACGGACCAGGCGAAGGTTTTAACGATCCTACACCAGCAGCATCTGTGGGAGGTAATCCCGGTATTACTCTTGGACAACAGCGGCTCAATGCATTTCAATTTGCCGCCAACATCTGGAGTGGCCTTTTGAATAATCGAGTCAGAATTGAAGTGGAGGCTCGGTTTGATCCGCTTTCCTGCGGTGCAACTTGGGCTGTTCTGGGTTCAGCCGGAACCAATACCGTTCATCGCGATTTTCCAGGTGCGGGTTTTGCCAATACTTGGTATCACCAGGCGCTGGCCAACCATCTAGCTAACATCGATCTTGCGCCCGCCAATCGCGATATGTCGGCAACGTTTAACAGCAGTATCGGCGGTGCTGGCTGCTTAACTGGTATGCCCTGGTATTTAGGCTATGATGGCGATATTGCCGATATCGGCAACAGTATCGATTTGGTTGCCGTCTTGGTCCACGAAATTGCTCATGGCGTCGGCTTTTCAACCTTTGTTGATGAAACGACAGGCGCCAGGTTTCTGAGCCGAAACGATATTTTTATGAGAAAACTTCACGACCATAGCACAAACAAATTGTGGCCTTCTATGACCAATACTCAAAGAAGGCTTTCCGCAATCGATACCGGTGATTTGCATTGGGTGGGTACTAATGTCGTAACAACTGCGCCTGGTCATGTCAGGATGTATGCGCCAAATCCGGTAGAACCCGGTTCTTCGGTGTCACATTTCGATTCAATATTAACGCCAAACCAACTGATGGAGCCTTTTATTACCGATCCACCTGTTCATAATCCCGGTTTGGCGGTTCCGTTAATGTATGATTTAGGCTGGTAAATTACCTTTTTAAGTTATCAACCCTAAAATCGTCCAAATAAAGCAAAATCGCGCCCAGGGCGATGCAGGCCAAATAACTGAAAGTCGGTGAGCTAGGGAAGAAGTAAGTATCAAGCAAGCCCCAAACGCCGCGCCAAAGCATGATAATGCCGAGAATAATGACGATGGCGTTGGCGTTCGGGTAACGTGATTTGAACTGGGTCAATTGGGCTGAGTCTTTGATTTGTTTTAACATAATTAATCCACGAAGCAGAAGTGTTGACAATTTTTTCAATAACTTTTTGTTTTTTCAGCGCGCTAAATTTTCATTTTATAAAAAAATGTTTTCAAGCGCATTAGCACGCCTGTTTTTCAGGTCTGATCAATCAAGCGCAGGGTCTTTGCCGGCAATTGATCGGCGCTGCTGCCTTCCAGATAAGTGCGGGCGTCTTCATGAACGGTGGTCATAAACGTGATTAGTTGCATTTCGTGCAGCATTTTTTGTTCGTAATTATCGGCTTCCCACATCTTGTGCAATAGATATTTCGCATGATGATGAATGGTGAAGGCTACCGCTTCCGGCAAATGCGGATAACTGGTTTGAATCGAGTGTTTAAGCTGGTCCAGCGACTTTAAATAATCTTTATAATCTTTGATATCCTGCGTGCATTTGGTCTTAAACATCGACAACTCAGAGGCCTGCTTGGTCTTCAACAGCGCAATTTCATGCGCTAATTGAACGCTACGTTTTTTTAGCTCCGCTTCCAGCGCTTTTTCATTGATAGCATGGGTCTGCTTAAGTTTGGCTTGTAATGCCTGGTTGGCGTTTTGCCACTCCAGATTCTCGTTTTTAATCGAATGCAAAAGCCGGGTAAAGCTTAACACCCAATTTCTAAAAGTATTCATAGCCAATCTGGCGAGGCGATTTTATGTTGCAATTTCAATAAGGCCTCAATATCGTGACGCTTTCGGCTGCTTACAATTTCCAGCTGCAGTTGTTTGAATGTCGCTCTATTCATCTGCTTTTTTTGCGAAAGCAAATCTTTTTCCAGAGCCTTGGCTAAGCTTCGGATATGCTGTTGCTGATTATGATGCAGTAAGCGTTTGATGTTTTGTCGGGTCCAAAAACGCATCTGTTCGGCCTTAAACATAAACAGGCGGGCAGTCTGATCGTGTTTAGCCTGGTTAAATAATAATTCGCGCTGACAACGTTGCTGAGTGGAAAAATAGTCTCCGATAGCGGTAACGCAAGCTTTGATCAGCGCCGATAAGCCTTTAATCATTAACCCAACAAATGCGCTCAACAAGGCAGCAGCGCCGAGCAGCAGCACCTCAAAAGAAAGACTTTGAAAGCCCAAGCGCAAACACAGATCGGCGATCACTAAAACCAGGACCGAGCTAAAAGCTAGTAACAACGAAATTCTAATCAGCAAAACGCATCACCTAAAAAACAACGCTACTTTTGTTCTAGCGAATTCTTGTTAAGATTCCGCATAAAAAGAAAACCAACCAGCGCTCCCCAAAATAAAATAAACACGCTATGAATCATCACCTCAAAGCTAAAGCTATTAACATTTCTAAAATAATCAACAATATCGTCAGCCAAAACCAGAACCAATGCAACAATCAGCGCGCTCTTCAATTTCAGCGTATGGGCATGAAAAACGCCTATGCCTAACAGTAAAAATCCTAAAACAAAACGAATGGCGCTATGAGTCAGCATCTCCCAATTAAACGGGTTGATCCTAAAAGCAATATCCATAAAATACAAGGCGACCAGACCTGCGATCAGTGCACAACTTATTAATTTCATCCATTTCTCCGTGATTTTAATCGCTGTTGATTAATTTCAATCCAGGCGGCAAGGCCTCGCCAAAAATGAGCTTTTCTTCTTTTTCATCGAGCTCTTTGACATTTTCCAGCAAGTCAATCCAGGATGCCGGGCTCTTGGTCGCCTTTAAGTTTTCCACAATTTGCCGCCTGACGCCTTCATCCAGGTCGCGCGCGCGATCCCCGCTCAATCGAGCCATCAAAGTCGCGGCAAAGCCTATCTGCGGCATTTTTTTCCAATCTTTCGCCAGCATTCGCATCAACCAGGCGCTGACAGTCATTGCTGGAATCACATTATGACTACTGCCATGAACAGGCACGCGCGCGCCAATACGCCCAAGGGCCCACCAGGTTTGATTGGATTCGCCCGTTTTTTGTAATCGATATAACAACCAGACGCCCAGTTCGATTTTACTGCTTACCGGCAAACGCTCCAATACAGCCGCTAGCCGAACGATATCGTCATAGCCGCGTTGCTTAATCTGCTTGGCGATGTTGGGTTGCCTGGCCGTCGCCGGATTGACGTACTTGGCGATATCACTAAATACTTGCTGCTGCGCTTGAACACCTAAGCCGCCGGCAACGCGCCGCCACAATGTCCACCATTCCGTCCAGTTTTGGGCTTCGGTAACAAATTGAATGCCCTGGGGATAAAGTTTCCATAATTGTTCCACCCGCCAGTCGTCCAATGGATAACCAAAGCCTGGCCGGCAACAAAAACCTGCTAAGCTGAGCCAAACTCGCTCATGATGCTCTGAGCGGCGGCGAAATTTTGCGCCTTCCAGTAAAGCGGCAAACAAAGCGCGTAAAAGCGGCGTTCCCCATCCCGAGCGTTCACAATGCAACGTTTTTTCTAAATCGGCACGCAGATTTTTCACGGCCTTGGGATCGATTTGCTTTGACTTAACGCCGAAAATATTGTGAATGAGCTGTACCGCATCATCAAGACGCGCCGATAAATTAGCATCAAGCGAATGCGCAACGCTGGCTTTTTTTCTGATTTGAAATTCGACATCCCAGCGTTGTCGCGAGTCCTCAAGCCAAACACACTGAATTTTCAGCGTGCCTATTTCAGTTTGCATCACCGCCAATTGCACAACAGCTTCGGCGGGCAAACTGTCAGCCTCGTCAAAAGCAAGTGCTAAGGGCGGTAAAGAGTGAAAACGGTCGTTAATTTCTGCGATATCGCCCGGCTTATAATCAGTGTCGCCCGACAAGGAAACCAGGTGAAAACGAACCGGCACCCCCAAACGCAAAACAAATTGCCGGCCGCTTAAAACAATCTCTTCGCCTTCCTCACTGCCTTTCGGCAACACACAAATGCCGTATTGTTTCGCTTCGTTCTTGTTCTCAACGGCGTCGGTAGCCACTACTAAAAAATAACTTCGCGCCGATCCGCCGCCAATTTTAAGCTTTCTGTCACGCCGGGCCATTGCATAACTAACAGCGCCAAAGGCAACGGCAAGCTCGGGATATTGATTATCCAACAACACCGGCATTTTCGCCGCATGATTAAGCGCAGTCTCGGCCTTGGCCCACTCGGCCAACAAGTCTACGAGCCGTTGCTTTACCGGCTGACTGCGAAACACACCGCCGTTCAGCAACAATGCATCCGGCACAATGCCCTGCCCTTTTAGCGCATCCTGCGCAGCTGATTTATGAAGTTGCAAAAAAGCGGCGATATGTTTGCTGATGGCGGGCTCTGCGGCATAAGGCAGACCAAACTCCACGACACCGCTGCGTTTTCGGTCCGGCAGTTCATTCAATGCGGATAACGGAAAAAATCCATCCAGCGCAATGGCTCTGACTTCATCACGGCTCAAAGTTGCGCTTCTGGATTGACCAATCAAACGGCTTCCTCCGCCTAAAAGCGTGACTTTCACCTGTTCAGGAGCCTCCTCAGCCAGCAAGGTTTCTTTCGCCTGCCGACATTGCTCGAGCAATTGCGCCAAATCGGCCGCCGATAAGCGCTGATCTTGTCCGGCTAGGCGTTTTTCGGCCAAATGCGCCAAGGCCAGGTCGATATTGTCGCCGCCCAGCATTAAATGATCGCCGACGCCGATTCGCGTCAGTTTTGGTTCGGGCTCACCTGCTTCAACCTTAACCAAAGTTAAATCGGTCGTGCCACCACCAACATCGCAGATCAACAATAAATGGACCTGATCCAAATGTTGATGAATAGTGTCGCCATGCCGTCTTAACCAATCATAAAAAACCGCTTGTGGTTCTTCGAGCAAATGCACAGCTTCAAGTCCGGCCATCCGCGCCGCTTCCAGCGTTAACGACCGGGCTTCTTCATCAAATGAGGCTGGAACGGTTATAACAATGGACTGCTTTTCTAAAGGCGCTCCCGGAAATTGATGTTGCCAGACCATCCGCACATGCGCCAAATAACTAGCGCTCGCTTCAATCGGTGAAATTTTGCGCACGCTTTCGTCACTGCCCCAGGGCAAAATGTCAGCGCCATGATCAACAGACGGATGAGAAAGCCAGCTTTTCGCGCTAGTCACCAATCGGCCCGTTGATTTCGCCCCTAAAAGACGGGCCGCTTCGCCGATGACCGCTGTTTCTCCGGCTTCTGCAAAAACCGCGTCGCTACCGGCAATTTCACCGTCAGCCGGATGATAGCGCACGGAAGGCAGCAACGATCGGCTGTCGACCTGGCCTGGCGTGACCAACTGCTCGATCGGAAAAATGCTAATGTCGTTTTGCAAAGCGTCGAACTTAGCATAGGCAACAACCGTATGCGTTGTTCCTAAGTCTATTCCGACCAGATAGTTTGTTGCTTGATTTGGCACGTTAAGTTTATGTTAAACCTGAACCGTATGATCCTCTAGTCACAAGCGGCAAATCTTTGCCGTTTATCGTGTCGAATTTTTGTCATCGGTGGGTTTGTTGCGGGATGGATGTTTCTAGGTTTCTGATTTCGCATTATTTATGAATGTTGGCATTATTCTGGCTTAATTTACTG
>Ga0233425_10010058_pt1 | contig 11690 bp, 5 predicted proteins | sample Watercolumn_Towu_2_FD_181712 | JGI IMG/M metagenome (GOLD analysis project Ga0233425, IMG submission 181712) | Freshwater microbial communities from Lake Towuti, South Sulawesi, Indonesia - Watercolumn_Towuti2014_140_MG | ecosystem: Environmental > Aquatic > Freshwater > Lake | place: Indonesia...
CCATCCACTGGAACTCGTGGAAGAGGTCGTGGTTGGCCTTGCGCGGGCTGGAGACGATGACGCTGTCGGCCGGGATGAATTTCTCCTCGCCCTTGGCGGTCTTCACGGTGGCGCCTTCCTTGCTCACTTTGACCAGTTGCGCCGAGGTCACCGCCCGGATGCCGAGTTCGTCCACCCAGGCGGTGTGCCGCCACTTGAAGGTCGGCATGATGTCGCCGCCGATGCGCTTGTCCTTCTCGACCACGGTGACCTCGTGCCCGGCCTTGGCAAGGAACTCCGAGATGGTCAGGCCGATCATGCCGCCGCCGATCATCACGACGCGCTTGCCGACCTGGGCGCGGCCGTGGGCGACCTCCAGCGCGTCGACCAGCAGGTCGGCGCCCTCCAGATACTGGAACACCGCCATGTCGGTGCGGGCGCCGGCAGCGACGATGCAGACGTCGAAGTCGTGCAGCACGCTGCGCATGAACCTGGCGTCGGCCAGGGTGTTGAGGCGCAGCTCGACGCCCAGCTTCTTCGCCATCACGCCGTAATAGTCGATGACGCTCTGCAGGTCGGCGGGGCGGGCGAGGTCGTTGGCGGCATAGGCGGCGAGGTTGCCGCCGATCCTGTCGGCCTTGTCGACCACCGTGACGGCATGGCCGCGCTGGCGCGCCGTGATGGCCGCCTCCATGCCGGCCGGGCCGGCGCCGACGACCAGGATGCGCTTCGGCTCGGCGGCCTTGGTGATGTGGTATTCCGGCTCGAACTCGTGGCCGAGCATCGGGTTCATGGTGCAGGTGTAGGGCAGGTCGCGGAACAGGCGGGACAGGCAGTTCAAGGAGCCGATGCAGGGGCGCACTTCCTCCATGCGGTCCTCGGCGGCCTTGTGGATCAGCTCCGGGTCGGCCAGCAGCGGGCGGCAGACCTCCCAGTAGTCGAAGGCGCCGTCGCGGATGCACTGGTCGGCCATGGCCGGGTCGGGCAGGCGGTTGCCGAAGGCCACCAGCACGCCGGGGAACATCTTCTTGGCCTTGGCCGAGAGGTAGTTCCAGTAGCCGGGCGGCACGTCGCGGCCGAAGGAGGACTCGGGCGCCTCCTGCCAGCCGACGGTGACGGAGATCATCTCGACGCCGCAGTCGACGGCCTGCTGCATCAGCTCGAAGGAATCGTCCTCGCTGTTGCCGCCCCAGCGGTCCATCAGCTCGGCGCCGTTCAGGCGCACGGAGAGCGGGTGGTCGGGCGTGGCCTGCTTGATGGCGTCGATCAGTTCGCGCATGAAGCGGCCGCGGTTCTGCACCGAGCCGCCGTACTCGTCGCTGCGCTGGTTGGTGAAGGGCGAGTTGAAGTTGGCCAGCAGGTAGCCCATGAAGCTGGTGATCTCGGTGGCGTCGAAGCCGGCGCGGATGGCGCGCTTCGCTGCGTCGGCGTGCTCCCGGATGGTGACCTTGATCTGCTCCTTGCTCATCTCGCGCGGCGGGCGGAAGTGGGGCAGGGTCTGCGGCACCACCGAGGGCTGCACGCAATAGCCGAGGTCGATGCCGCCGTAGCGGCCGGCGTGGAGGATCTGTTGCATGGCCACCGCGCCGGCATCGTGGATGTAGCGCGCGATGGTCTCGAACTGCGGCAGGAACCTGTCGTCGTGGATGGCGACCTGGCGGAAATAGGCCTTGCCCTCGCCGAGCGGGTCGGGATAGGCGCCCTGGTTGGTGATGAGGCCGCAGCCGGTGGCGGCGATGACGCGCACCCGTGCCAGCTCGCGCGGCGTGATGGAGCCGTCGCGGCCGTTGTAGTTGGAGACGCAGCAGGCGCCGTACTTGATCAGGTTCCTGGTTTTGAACTTGCCGATCTGGCCGGGCTGGAAGAGATGCTTGAGCTTGAGTTCGCCGGGTCGCGTCATGTCGATTCTCCTCAGTTCCGGGCGCCTCTCCTACGACCGGACTTGAATGGTGGATACTGTATACATCGAGACAGGGCAAGTCAATGTTTGCGTGTGCCACGGACCGATTGTTGAGATGAGCCAAATATCCATTCGGTCTAGCTTGGTTTTTCCTGCTCGTTGCCGGACAATCGAAAGAAAATCAATGAAAACCCAATCAGTGATAACCGACTACCACACCAAATATTTCGCCTATGAGTTGACCCGCCGCTGCCCGCCGGACAGCGTCGAGAAGCTGGCGGGCGCGCTGGTTGACGCGCAGGTCGATCTCAATCCGCATCAGGTCGATGCGGCGCTGTTCGCCTTCAATTCGCCGCTTTCAAAAGGGGCGTTGCTCGCCGACGAAGTGGGCCTGGGCAAGACCATCGAAGCAGGCCTCGTGCTTTCGCAGAAGTGGGCGGAGCGCAAGCGGCGCATCCTGGTGATTACGCCATCCAACCTGCGCAAGCAGTGGTATCAGGAGTTGTCAGAGAAGTTTTTCCTGCCCAGCCGAATCCTCGAAACGAAGTCCTATAACACCGCCATTCGACAGGGCCAGTTCCGGCCCTTCGAAACGCCCGAGATCGTCATCTGCTCCTACCAGTTCGCCAAGGGCAAGGCCGGCGACGTGCATGCCGTACCGTGGGACTTGGTGGTGATCGACGAGGCGCACCGGCTGAGGAACGTCTACAAGCCTTCCAACGTCATCGCCAACACCCTCAAGCTGGCTTTGGCCGGCAAGCACAAACTGCTGCTCACCGCGACACCGTTGCAGAATTCCCTGCTGGAACTGTTCGGCCTGGTGAGCTTCATCGATGAACACACATTCGGCGATCTCAAAAGCTTCCGCGAGCAGTTCGCCAATCTGGAGCAGGAACAGGTCTTCCAGACGCTCAAGGCGCGTCTCAAGCCGGTTTGTCATCGCACGCTGCGCCGGCAGGTCACGGCTTACATCCCCTATACCAAACGCCTGCCGCTGGTGGAGGAATTCACCCCGGAGGAAAGCGAAGACCGGCTCTACCATCTCGTCTCGGAATACCTGCAACGGGACAACCTTCAGGCCCTGCCGGCCAGCCAGCGATCCCTGATGACGCTGGTGTTGCGCAAGCTTCTCGCCTCGTCAACCTTCGCCATCGCCGGCGCCCTGATCTCTATTTCCAACCGGCTGAAGACCAAGCTTCGGAAACAAGAGCCCGCCGAATCGCTCGAAGACGAGTTGGATCAGGACTACGAAGCCCTCGACGAAACCGCCGAGGAATGGACCGACGACGAACCCGTTGAAGTTCTTTCCGAAGCCGACCGCCGCGCGCTTGAGCAGGAAATCGCCGACCTCGATGCCTTCGCCCAACTGGCGGCCTCCATCGAGCACAATGCCAAGGGCAAGGCACTACTGAAGGCGCTGCACGTCGCCTTTGCCAAGGCCAAGGAGCATGGCGGCGCGGAAAAGGCCATAATCTTCACCGAATCGCGCCGCACCCAGAGTTATCTGCTGCGCCTGCTGGCGGATAGCCCGTTTAGTGAGGGCATCGTCCTGTTCAACGGCTCGAACACCGACGAAGGTTCCAGGCAAATCTACAACCGATGGCTGGACCGGCACCAGAGTAGCGACCGCGTGACCGGCTCGCGTACCGCCGACATGCGCTCGGCGCTGGTGGATTACTTCCGCGAGCAGGGCAGGATCATGATCGCCACCGAGGCCGGCGCCGAAGGCATCAACCTCCAGTTCTGTTCGCTGGTAGTGAACTACGACCTGCCCTGGAACCCGCAGCGCATCGAGCAGCGCATCGGCCGCTGCCATCGCTACGGGCAGAAGCACGACGTCGTCGTGGTGAACTTCCTCAACCGCAAGAACGCCGCCGACCAACGCGTCTTCGAGTTGCTGCGCGACAAGTTCCAGCTCTTCGAGGGCGTGTTCGGTGCCAGCGACGAAGTGCTGGGCGCCATCGAATCCGGCGTCGATTTCGAGAAGCGCATCGCCGCCATCTACCAGACCTGCCGCAAGCCGGACGAGATCGCCACCGCGTTCAACCAGCTCCAGCTCGAACTGAGTCTGGAGATCAACGAGTCCATGATGCGCACGCGCCAGAAGCTGCTGGAGAACTTCGACGACGAAGTGCGCGAAAAGCTCCGGGTACGCGAGGAAGCCTCGAAGGCCTACCTCAACCGCTACGAGCGCCTGCTCATGCAGCTTACGCGGCATGAACTCGACGGCCAGGCCGAATTTCTCGACGATGCCTCGTTTCGCCTGGCCGCGAACCCGTTTCCCGAGCGGACCGGTGCCATTCCCCTGGGGCTCTATGAGTTGCCGCGCCGCAGCGGCGAAGCGCATCTGTATCGACTGAATCATCCCTTGGCCGAGGCCATCGTCACCCAAGCGAAGGGCCGCGAACTGCCTCCCGCGGAAATCCGCTTCGACTACGGCCAGCACGATGGCAAGGTGACGACGCTCGAACCGTTCTTGGGCAAGACCGGCTGGCTCGCCCTTTCGCAGTTCAGCGTCGAATCGCTCGATCAGGCGGAAGACCATCTGATCTTTTCCGCCATCACCGACGACGGCGAACCGCTGGAAGATGACATCGCCCAGCGGCTCTTGACCTTGCCTTGCGCTTCCGCCCCCCAGGCTCTTCCCCCTCCCCCTCAGGGAGAGGGTAGGGGTGAGGGTGGGGTGCCGGCAACTCTGGCATCAGCCACCCAACGCCGTCAGGCCGCCATCCAGCGCAGCATCTCCGAGCGCAACGCCCGCATTTTTGAGGCCGAAGCCGACAAGCTCGACGGCTGGGCCGACGACCTCAAAATGGGTCTGGAGCGCGAAATCAAGGAGATCGACCGCCAGATCAAGGAGGCGCGCCGCAGCGCAACTACCGCCCTGACGCTTGAAGACAAGCTGGCCGGCCAGAAGCAGATCAAGGCGCTTGAAGCACAACGAAACCTGAAGCGCCGCTCGTTATTCGATGCCCAGGATCAGGTGGACAAGCAGCGGGAGGAACTGATTGCGGGCATCGAAGGCAAGCTGAACCAGACTACAAGCATGCAGACTTTGTTCATGCTGCGCTGGAATCTTGGCTAATAGGCTCGCCTGGTGAGCCTCGCCGCGGCTAAACTTGTCATGTCATTTGAAGCCATCAACAATAACCTCTCGACTTCGAGAGCTTTAATTCCCTCGAAATCGAGGGAATTGATAGCGCAGAAATATTGCCTATGAAACATGATCCTGTAATGCGCATGCTGCTTGAGGGAGTTGCACAACAATGAACACACGTCCAATCGCCAAGATCATCATCAAACGCTTTCGTAGTTTTCCCTCGGCAGTGCTCGATCTGGACAATCCTTTGTTTATCGTGGGAAGAAACGGTTCGGGCAAGTCGAATTTGGCGGACGCTTTCGGGTTTGTTGCCGAAGCGATGAACTCCCCCCTTCAGGCCGTCTTTGACGGCCGTGGCGGTATCGCGACGGTACGCAATCGCAGTTCAGTCAAGAGTGCGCCACCGAACATGGGGCTGGCGTTCGAATTCGGCGCATTTAACGGTATCGATGGCGGACGTTTCGCCTTCGAAGTCAAGGCGCTGCCCAATTACGGCTTTCGCATCGTGCGTGAGCAGTGCCTGGTGCGCCGAAAAGATGGCGCGCGCTGGTGGTTCGACCGAACCGACACTTGGAAGAGCAACGCCGATGGCCTGACTCCGGCGCTGGAGCCGACTGCGCTGGCGCTGCCCCTGGTGGGCGGTGACGAACGCTTTGCGCCGGTCTTCAAGGTGCTCAGCGCGATGCGCGTCTACTCCATCGAGCCCGCTAAGCTGCGGGAGATGCAGGACCCGGACAGCGGCACGACCCTGAAGCCAGATGGAGGCAACGCCGCCAGCGTTCTTCAGGAACTGTCACGCGGCGAGAACGCCAAGACAACACAGCAGGAAGTTCACCGCATTCTCGAATCCATCGTCCCGGAGACGAAATCGGTTTCGCCCAAGAAGCACGGCAACAAGCTGTCCATGAGTTTTCTCCAGCAATGGGCCGAAGGCAAGAAACTCACCTTCGACGCTTTCAGCATGTCGGACGGCACGTTGCGTTCGCTGGGCCTCATCATGGCCGTGTTCCAGAAACAGAGTCCCTCGGTCCTGGTCATCGAGGAGCCCGAGGCCACCATCCATCCCGGTGCCCTGGGCGCCGTACTCGATCTGATCCGGCGGGCGGCCAAGTCCATGCAGGTCATCGTCACCACCCATAGCCCGGAGCTGCTCGATGCCCGGTGGATCGGCGATGCCAACCTGCGCATTGTTTCATGGACCGCTGGTGCCTCCCACTTGATGCTGCCATCCGCCGCCACACGTGAAGCGATGCGCAGTCACCTTATGGGCGCCGGCGAGCTGTTGAGGTCCAACGCGCTGCACGCCGAAGATCTGTTCAGCGACGAGAACAGCCTGCGCGACGGCACGCTGTTCGAGAACCTCTCATGAAGCTGTACCCGATCGTCGAAGGCCACGGCGAAGTGGCAGCCGTTCCGGTGCTGTTGCGCCGCTTGTTGTGGGATCACGCCCAATGCTATGGCATGGACGTAGGAGCGCCGATTCGCCAGACCTGTTCGCAATTCCGACGCGAGGAGGAGGTTCATCGGATGGTGAAATTGGCGCTGCTTCAGCCCGATTGCGCCGCCGTGCTGCTGTTGTTCGACGGCGAGGACGATTGCCCGCTGGAGCTTGCGGCCAAAGTGCGCGGCTGGGCGCAGGCGGTGGCCGGAAACACACCCTGCGAGGTCGTCATTGCCTACCGCGAATACGAGACCTGGTTTCTGGCCTCGCTGGAGTCGTTGCGGGGCGGGCGTTGGGGCATCGCGGACGATGCGTCCGCCCCGGACAATCCGGAGGCGAAGCGCGATGCCAAAGGTGCGCTGGAAGAATTCTTGCCACCCCGGCGTGGCTATTCGCCGACGGTCGATCAGGCCGACATGAGCGCGGTGTTCGACGTAGCGTTGGCCCATCGCCGCAACCGCTCGTTCCGCAAGCTGGTCAAGACCGTGGGTGACCTGCTGGGCCAATTGGGTCAGCCGATCCCGGCGTGGCCGCCCGTCGAATGGCAGACATGAGCAGGAAACAAAAACTCGAACTCACCTGGATTGGGAAGGAGAACCGGCCGAAGCTGGAGCCGCGCATTCTGCTGGAAGACCCGGCGAGGTCGTATCACGCGAAACACCGTGTCACGGAGACTGACTTTTTCGACAACCGGCTGATCTTCGGCGACAACCTGCTGGCGCTGAAGGCGCTGGAGGCGAAGTTTGCGGGCAAGGTGAAATGCATTTACATCGACCCCCCCTTCAATACAGGCGCAATGTTTGAGCACTACGACGATGGTATCGAGCATTCTCTATGGCTCCAGCAGATGAGGGATCGATTGGTGATCCTACAACGCTTGCTTCATCCGGAGGGGGTCTTTTGGGCGCACATTGACGACAAGGAGATGGCGTATCTGCGTGTTCTGTGTGATGAAGTCTTTGGAAGGACTAATTTTCTCAATATGGTCGTAGTGAAGACTTCCGATCCATCCGGCCACAAGACGGTAAATCCATCGCCATACTCGCAAACAGAATACGTTCTTATGTATGCGCGAGACAGAGTCCAATATCGGTACGAGCAGCGCTACGTAGAATCTGCCTATGACCCCGGTTACAACAGGCTTGTTCTAAATCGTGACCAGTCATACAACGAATGGCAGGTTGTGGGATTAAATGACCATGTGGCCAAACAGCTCGGCTTTGACGACACACGTAACGCTCGGAAGAAACTTGGCCGCCTTGGCTTTGATGCACTTGTTGCCCAATTTGCATTGGAAAACGCGGATGCGGTTTTCCAGCCAACGGCGATCAGTAATGCTGCCGGCAAATACATTGTTGAGATTAGAGATGAGTCTGCAACCAGACTCGATGAAGTCTTTCATATCGAGCGACAGGACTACGAAGACATCTATGTCCTAAATGGGCGACAGATGTACTTCTACTCATCGAAGGTAAAGGAAATTGACGGCGAGCGCTCGCCAGCAAAACCACTTACCAATCTTTGGACAGATATTCCGTATAACGGTATCGCCAGAGAAGGCAGTGTGGAATTCAAGAACGGAAAGAAACCTGAAAAACTTCTGCAACGCTGCATCGAGCTAAGCACTGGTGTAGGCGATTGGGTTCTCGACTCCTTCGCCGGCTCAGGAACCACCGGCGCCGTGGCCCACAAGATGGGCCGGCGCTGGATCATGGTGGAACTGGGCGAGCACTGCCATACGCACATCATCCCGCGCCTGCAGAAGGTCATCGATGGCACAGACCCCGGCGGCATCACCGAGGCCGTCGGGTGGAAAGGCGGCGGCGGCTTCCGCTACTACCGCCTGGCGCCCTCGCTGCTGGAAAAGGACAAATGGGGCAACTGGGTCATCCATCACGACTACAACGCCGCCATGCTCGCCGAGGCGCTCTGCAAGCTGGAAGGCTTCAGCTATGCGCCGTCGGACACGGTGTATTGGCAGCACGGCCATTCCACCGAGCGGGATTTCGTCTATGTCACCACGGCCAGCCTGACCCATGAGCAGTTGCAGCAGCTTTCCGACGAGGTCGGGCCGGAGCGCACACTGCTGGTGCTGTGCACTGCCTTCCGCGCGAGGGCCGATGCCTACCCGAACCTCACCGTGAAGAAGATTCCCAAGCAGGTGCTGTCGCGCTGCGAGTGGGGGCACGACGACTATTCCTTGCAGGTGGAAAATCTTCCCAAGGAACCGCCTAAGCCCGGCCAACAAGGTCTTTTTGACGGGGAGGGTGAGCAATGAACCGCCACGTCAACGCCATTGCCGGCCGCCTTTCCCTGCGTCCGCCCCAGCGCCGCTCGCTGGAGATTCTGGACCGCATTACCGAAATTGCTCCACCGGGCAAGGGCGCGGATGTTGCGGCATTGTTGGAAACCATTCGCAGCGAGTTTCCGTCCGTCACCGATTTCGAGCGCGAGTTTCCGTCGCTGTGCTTCGCGCTTGCCACCGGCGTGGGCAAGACGCGGCTGATGGGTGCCTTCATCAGCTATCTGCACCTGGCGCACGGAATCGACAACTTCTTCGTGCTGGCGCCGAACCTGACCATCTACAACAAGCTGATCGCCGACTTCAGCGACCGCAATCATCCCAAGTACGTGTTCCGAGGCATCGCCGAGTTCGCCGTTGATGCGCCGGCCATCATCACCGGCGACAACTACGACCAGCGCGACCCGATGAGCGGCACGCTGTTCGGCGGCGTTAGGATCAACATCTTCAACATCTCCAAGATCAACTCGGAAGTGCGCGGCGGCAAGTCGCCGCGCATCAAGCGGCTCTCGGAATACATCGGCGAGAGCTACTTCGACTATCTGGCCGGGCTGCCGGACCTGGTGATGCTGATGGACGAATCTCATCGCTATCGCGCCAGCGCCGGCATTCGCGCCATCAATGAGTTGAGGCCGATCCTGGGGCTGGAGCTGACCGCTACACCATTTGTGGAGACAGCACGCGGCGCGGTGCCCTTCAAGAACGTGATTGTCGACTACCCGCTCGGACAGGCGATGAAGGATGGCTTCGTCAAGGAACCTGCCGTCGTCACCCGCAAAAACTTCAATTCGGCCGGCATGTCGGCGGAGGAGATCGAGCGCCTCAAGCTGGAAGACGGCGTGCGCCTGCACGAGAGCGTGAAGGTGGAGCTGGAGACCTACGCCCGCGAAAGCGACAACCCCATCGTCAAGCCTTTCCTGCTAGTGATCGCACGCGACACTACTCATGCCGGCCAACTGATGGCCCTGATCCAGTCCGACGGTTTCTTCGAGGGTCGCTACAAGGATAAGGTGATCCAGGTCGATTCGAGCAAAACGGGGGCAGAAGAAGAGGAGATGATTTCGCGCCTGCTCAAGGTAGAGCACACGGAGGAGCCGACCGAGATCGTGATTCACGTCAACATGCTCAAGGAAGGCTGGGACGTGACCAACCTCTACACCATCGTGCCGCTGCGCGCGGCCAATGCCCGCATCCTTATCGAGCAGTCCATCGGCCGCGGCCTGCGCCTGCCCTATGGCAAGCGCACCGGTGTTACGGCAGTGGATCGGCTGAACATCGTCGCGCACGACAAGTTTCAGGAAATCATCAACGAGGCCAACAGGCCCGATTCGGCGATTCACTTGCAGGCGCTTGTGCTGGATACGGACGCCCTCGCACAGAAGACCGCCACGGTGGTGTCGCAATCGCAATTGGCCACCAAGTTGGGCTTGAAGCCCGCTCAGGTAACCAGCAGCACGACGATGGCCGGGCAGGATGTGGCGCCCGCCTTCGTCAAGCCTGAAGAGCAGAAGGTGGCCCAGATCGCCTACGAGGTCATCCGCAAGCTGGAAAACCAGCCGCAAACGCTGCCCACTATCGAATACCTGAAGAAGCCCGAAATCCAGGCAGCCATCGTCAAGGCTGTCGAGGAACAGCATCGGCCGGCGCAGCTGGAACTGGAAGGGGTGGGCGAGCAGCCGGACATCGCCGCCGTTGTGGCGCAAACGGTCAATCTGGTCACGCAGCAGACCATCGACATTCCGCGCATCCTGGTGGTGCCGAAAGGGGAGGTGAAAGCGGGCTTCAAGCCGTTCCAGTTAAGGCTGGACACCCTGAAATACCCGGCCGTGTCGGACGAACTTTGGGTGCAGCACTTGCGCACGAACCAACTGGAAGTCATTGCGCTCGGCCGTGGTGGTATCGAGGAGACGAGGCTCGAAGACTATGTGGTGAGCGGCTTGGTTGACTTCGACGACATTTCCTATGACGACCACGCCGATCTGCTCTACGACCTGGCGGCCCAGACGGTGCGGCATTTCCGCAGCTACCTTTCCGAGGAGGACACGCGCAAGGTGCTGCGCTGCTACCAGCGGGATATAGCGCGCTTTATTCACGCGCAGATGCAGGAACACTACTGGGAGGATGTTGCCGGCTATGAGGTGAGAATCAGCAAGGGCTTTACCGAGCTGAAGCCGAGCGCCTATACGCTCACCGCCGAGCAGCCGCTGGCAGACTACCGCGTGGCGCCCGCAGACAAGAGCAACATGGCCAAATACCTGTTCGGGGGATTCCAGCGCTGCCTCTATCCGGTGCAGAAGTTCGACTCGGATGCCGAACGCAAGCTGGCGGTCATTCTGGAACGGGATGCTCTGCGCTGGTTCAAACCGGCGCGCGGGCAATTTCAGATCTTCTACCGCAACGGTGTGGATCACCTCGAATACCAGCCGGACTTCGTTGCCGAGGCCGACGATACGACTTACATGCTGGAACCCAAGATGCGCAAAGAGCTTGACGATCCCGTTGTGCTGGCGAAGAAGGAGGCCGCGATCAAGTGGTGCCGAAATGCGTCAGAGCATGCCGCCAGCTTCAGCGGTAAACCTTGGCGGTATGTCCTTGTTCCGCACGATGCGATTGCGGAAAACCTCACTCTGGATGGCTTGGCGGCGCGTTTCGGCTGTTGATATAGAAGACAAGAAAAGTCAGTCGCTGTGATACGGCGGTGGCGCCGTATTGGGGCGACTGACTTTTCAGTTGGCTTGCCCCTCACCCCGCCCCCCGCAAGCTGGGCGAAGGGGGATTATTTGGGGGAGGGGAGGAGATGCATCAGCCCTTCGGCTTGGCCATCACCTGCTCGGCCCACTTCTCGTCGAAGAGGGCGCCTTCGGCGACGAGCTGGCGGAACTTGATGAAGTCGATGACGTCCTTGCCGCTGACCTTCTTGGCGTCGAAGGCGTTGAAGCCGAGCCAGGCCTCGTGGTTCATGTTGGCG
>Ga0233425_10010059_pt1 | contig 11689 bp, 7 predicted proteins | sample Watercolumn_Towu_2_FD_181712 | JGI IMG/M metagenome (GOLD analysis project Ga0233425, IMG submission 181712) | Freshwater microbial communities from Lake Towuti, South Sulawesi, Indonesia - Watercolumn_Towuti2014_140_MG | ecosystem: Environmental > Aquatic > Freshwater > Lake | place: Indonesia...
TGCGCGAGAATCCGCGGGAAGCTCCCATACGCTCTGGGGTGAGGCCTGCTTTCCGACAAAGGACCATCCAGCGCCCGCGCAGTGGCGTCTGTGCAAAAGCTGACCCACGGCTGCCCCATGCCCATTTTCAGATCCTCTTCCGTCATCGCAAAGACAACGCGGTCCGTTCTGGCGGAGTCGGCGGCGATGAAGTCGAGCATCGCCTCGAGTGGATCCTTTTTCCATGCGGCGGCCACATCGGTTAAACGCTTCCCCTCCCATTGCTTCAGAGCGGGACTGGATGCCGACGAAATCATCATCAACTGAAAATCCATGCCGCGGAGTTTTCCCGACTTCTCCATGTCCTTCTTCATCTGACTGCGCGTGCGGGGGTCCCTCAACCGTTCCAGGAGCCGGTCTGTTCCGCCCTCACGCGCCCAGCCCGGCAGCGCAGCACTCAATCCGTTTGAGAAGGCGATGTAGGGATACTGATCTGCGGTGATGTCGAGTCCCTGGTTCCGGTGCTGCTGGATGATGCGAACAACTTCCGGCATGCGGCCCCAGTTCGGCTTTTCTGCGACCTTGAGGTGCCAGATTTCCACGGGAATTTTCGCGGCCCGACCGATGTCAATAGCCTCCAGGACCGCCTCGATGATTCCTTCCTGTTCGTTCCGGGTATGCGTTACGTAGATGCCTCCAAATTCCGCTGCGGCCTTCGCAAGCTCGATGAGTTCCGGGGTCTTTGCATACATTGCTGGGGTGTACTCAAGGGCTGAACTGAGACCGAGCGCACCCTGCTGCATGGCCGTTCGCACCAGTTCCTTCATGGCGGCGAGCTCCTCCGCCGAGGGGTCGCGGTTCTCAAACCCGATTACATATTCACGTACTTGCGTCGCGCCGACGTATGAGGCAAGGTTGATGGCGGATTTGTTCTTCTCGACCCTAGCGAAGTAACCGTTGAAGTCGGTCCAATCGACAGTCAGTTTGTATCTGTCGAGATACGACTTCATTTCCTTCAGAATCTTATCGTTTATCGGAGCTGGTGACTCCCCCTCGCCGTTGATTTCAGTTGTGATTCCCTGGGAGATCTTGCTCATGGCGCGATTGTCAACCAGGATCGAAGTCTCAGATTGCCCCAGCATGTCGATAAACCCGGGAGCAATCACCTTACCCGTCGCATCGACGACACGTTTGGCCATTTTAGCGTCGAGCTTTCCGATGGCCACCACCTTGTCGCGGTAGATGCCGACATCGGCCTGATACCAGGGATTTCCGGTTCCATCGATCACGTTTCCGTTCCGGATGATAAGATCGTACGGCCCTTCCCCCGATTGTTCGCACGAAACCAACAACAGCGTGATGAGGAAAAGCGGAAGGATTCGAATGTTCATGACATCACCCCGATTCTTATCTTCTACTTTGAGATAGGTTCGAGAGACCCGGGCGAAAACCCCGAGTCTTACCACCGATGGCACACGGAAGGTCACCGAGAAAAATCGGGATAGATCGGTGTGTCATCCCCGCCAGCCTCCCGCGAATCTTGAGAGGCGGGCTGGCGTGGTGAATTCTATATCCGCGCTTTTCGCCCTGCTAGAAGAAATCGGATTTGTAGAGCACGAACGACGCCAGCGCGGTAAAGAAAACCACTGTTACGACAAGCGCTTTCAGCGGATGAAGTTTTTCGGCATGTTTCATACCGAAGTACGAGATCACGCCGGGGGATCCCCACGCCATTCCCAGCACCGTCAGCCCGGAGGCGAGAAGCGGAAAGATGCGATCCTCGTCTTCGGGAAAAAAGAAGACGGAGATGAGTGTAAGAAGGATCGAAATGAGCGATGTGAAAATGAGCGGCGCTGTTCCCAGTCCAACATATCCGAGCGCGCCGGGGAACTCTCCCAGTCCGCCTAGCAGCTCGGCGCAGATATGAAGCAGCATCGCAAGGAGAAACCACGACAGATACGTGGTAAGGGTCGTGATGAAAAACGAGATCAGCCCGATCGACATCGTCTGGCTTCTCAGGTACCCGGAGAGAAAGGAATCAATCGATGTGGTGAGTGCATACAGCGAAACGACGGTGAACGCATCGATAAATCGTGGTGATTCGTACAGCGTGCTCGTCGTGTACTCCGGGTCGAGTATGATGTCTGTGATTTTTTGGAGATAGTACGTGAACACGCTGGTCGTCGCCGCGTTGTGATCGGTGTAATCAAGAGTACATCATTTGCTCAGGAAAATCAAGCAGGACAATGCCGATTCTGTTCTCCCGTGTGCTATATCAATCCAGGCGTACCGGCCATCACCTCGTCGCTGCGGGCGCTGATCGCCGCTGGGAGAATGCATCCCACCACTTGATCAGCGTCGGCACGAGCGCGAGCGCAAGGAATGCGACCGCGACGCCGATGACAGCATCGGTAACATAATGATAGCGGCCGTAGAACGTCGAGACATAGAGGGAGATGATCACAGGAGCGAGAACGTAGAACCAGCGCCGGTCGTACCGGTAGGCCATGATCCACATGATTGTCGCCGCGGCGCAATGCGGGCTTGGGATGGTGCCGCCGATGTAGTGGAGCTGGGATCGCATCAGTTCGCCGAAATACGTGAAGACATACCCATCCAGCGGAACAGAATAGAGATGGCCGATGGTGGGAATCGGACCGGCGACGGGGAAGAGTATGAAGCCGATGTCGCAGAGGATATTGGTAAACCCGAGCGTGAAGAAATAGTCCTCCATAGCAACATCACCGTGCTTGTAGTAAATGACTCCGCACAGGACGGGGTAGAGCGGGACGTAAATCACGTAGGCGAACATCATCCATTCAGTCAGCGGCCGGCTCATGAACTGCTCGAACCAGAGTGTCGGCTGGACGCCAAAAATGTACTGTTCGGCATCCATAACGTAGGCGTCGAGCCACTCCCCGTGGATGATGAGCTGGAGTTTGTCCACCGCACCAAAGAGATAAGCATACGCAAGCGTGACCGCCGCGACGCGCAGGAAAAACCGGAGAAACTTCTTTGTAGCGCGGCCCGAAAGCCACACGACAATGAGATATCCGGCGGCGGCGGCGAGATTCTTGAGCACCAGAAGCCACCAGCCCTCGACGGTTCCGTGGAAGATCAGGGCAAGAGCGCTGAAGAACGCAAGTACGAACAAGATCAATGCATCGGTCGCCCGAAGCGTGAATCCGAAAAGTGTAAGAGTTTTGTTGGTCATGCCTGGTATTGGGTGGATAGGGAGAAACAGTTTAGCATACCGATATCACAATTAAGCAATCGGCAATCGATAACCGCCTAGCAGGTGCGGAAAAACAAAAATCTCGTCGCGTTGAGCGAAGTCGAAACGCGTTATTTGATGCAAATGACAGGGTTCGACTGCGCTCACCCTGACGCTTCCGCTTGATCGAATGACTTCTTCCGCATCCGCCTGGTGCTGGCGGGATCTCGATTTGCTACTCACCGCGCGTAGCAAATAAAGAAGTCGAGTGACACGCCGAGGAGCCAGTGAATCAAGAGTCCCCAGAAAATGGACTTCGTCCGGAAGACGAGAACGCCCCACACCAGCGCACCAATGATAGAGCTGTAAATTTCGCCGGCCGGTTTACCGATGTGGATGATGCATGAAAGTGCAGTCTGGACGAGAATAGAATTCCAGTCGCCAAATGCATCCCGGAGTCCGATCTGCATGAATCCCCGGAAGTACGTCTCCCAGCCAATGTAGAAAAACAGATATGCCAGGCTGTGGCCGAGGAATATCGAAGGTGAAGCCCCGGCTCCCTTGTACAGGGGATACTCAGCCAGAAACGAGGGGTCGTTGATCGATGTGTATGAGGCGAGAACGAAGATCGGAGCGAGGATCAGAAACGCCTTCAGACCGAATCGCCAGTCGCCCAATTGCAGTCCATATGCCGACATTGATTCCTTGAACACAAACCTGACGATTGCCCATGGCACAAGAGCGAACAATATGAAGGCGGAGAAGAATGTGTAGAGCTCGGCGGTTTGCTCGGCATTGCCGAAGAGCACAAATACGGAGGCCAAATCACTCAGATAGAACGCCTTGGTGCCGTAGTACTTCCACGTGGTAAGTATGAGCGGCGTGGCAAGGAGAATGACGGTTGGTTTCTTGCTGACGCCGCCGAAGAGCGCTGAAAGCGAGAGGGCGTCTCCGAGTCGCCTGTACCAATTGTTCGCGGCCGTCATTTCTTGCGCGCCCGGCGTTGTTCAAGAATCCATTCGTACGTCATTCGCACACCCTCTTTCAATGGAGTGACTGGAAACCCGAGCTCACGCTGAGCCTTCTCAGGTGAGTAGATCCAATCCTGAAGAAACGTCTCGACCCAGCCAGGAGTAATCTGGGGATAAAGCCCCAGCCACTCCGCCTTCTTCTTCTCGAATCCCGAATAGATGTAGGCAATGCCCGGAGGCAGATTCGCCTGGAAGTGCTTCTTGCCGCTGACCTCGTCGACGAGCTCAAAAAAATGCTTGAGCGAGGAATTCTCGCCGCCGAGGATGTACCGTTCACCGATTCGGCCCTTGTCCATTGCCAGGATATGACCTTTCACGAGATCATCGACGAGCACATAGTTTCCGACGTTCACGCCGTGATTCAGCAACACGGGGACCTTCCCCCTGTCGTACATATCGATCATGAGCGATACGGAATTGCCTTCGGTCAGCTTCCCCGGGCCGTAGACGCGGGTGGGATTCACAATGACCACGGGAAATCCCTCCGCTGCCATTCGCAGTGCTTCCTGTTCGGCGACCGCTTTTGTCTCCTCGTATTCGGTATAGAATTTTGGCGTGATGCGTGCCATCATCTCATTGCCGACAACGCCCGGCGCCGTCGGGCCTAAGGTCACAATGGTCGAGGTGAACACGACACGGTTGACGCCAACCGACCGTGCGGCATCGAACACGTTACGCATCCCCACCACGTTTTGTAGAAAGAACACATCCGGATTCCGTGCCCAGTTCTTCGCGTAGGCAGCAAGATGATACACCTGGGAGCAGCCTTCCATTCCCCGTTGCAGAGAGGATTTGTCCGTGATGTCGCCGGTCACGAGCTTAATGCGCTCGTGTTGAAGGCCGTCTTTATTGCTCGATCCGCGTGTGAGGGCGTGAACGGTGTCGCCGCGTTGCACAAGTGCATTGACGAGTTTTGTGCCGATGAATCCTGTGGATCCGGTAACAAAAACAGTCCTGGAAACAGCCATAGGGGAGAGGTGCTAAATAGTGATCAGTGCGAAAAGGTCGGGGAAAAGGTAGGGAAAAAAGCGACGAGTCTCAATGGCCCTTCGACTCGGTCGCTTCGCTCCCTCGCTCAGGGCGGGCCCTACGCCCCCACGAGAGTCCAGAGGCGGGTGCGTGGCACCCTTATGTCATCCTCCTCCGGTGTCAGGACTTATTTACCCGTACGCTTTGTGGCGGGGGTCCTGACACCAACCTCGGCCTGCAATCACAGTGCCCTTTCCCTTCGGAATGAAGCGAATCCAATTCGGACGTGTGATGCGCTGTGAATTCCGATCAAGGAATGGAGAATAACGAATTTCGAAGTGTGATTGGCTCCACGATCAAGGCGCTAGGCTTGATGTGTCGGGAGCAAATGCCGTTGTTGGGCATCTCGCTTCATGACACTTCATTTGCCCGGCGGGACTCCCGGAACCGGCATATGGTTGGAGCTCCGTTTGACACTTCGTGGGCGAATGTGTACTTTCATGGCGGGGGTACACGCCCCGCCTTCCCGACACCGATGTGCCTGCAGCTGAAGCAGGAGTCTTTGTAATGTCCACCGCTCCCGTCGCTCAGAACGCTTCCTGGCCGAAAACCCTCGCGTTGACCTTCGGAATTCTCACCGTGATGGTCTCGTGCAACGAAGAGCTTCCCCCGTACGATGAACCAAACAACCTCCTGGTGGTGACCGTCGAGGGTCAGTACTGGCTTTCCGATACAGAGCACTATGTGGCCGCCATCATCCGCATTAAGAACACCTATGAAGAGACTCTCGAGGGCGCGGCTTCCCTGGCGGGAGAAGTGATCGTCTCGTTCGCCCGCGATCCCTCCGTCACGAAGACATTGAAGCTGAGCAGTGGAAATCTCGTCTTAGGGAACTACAGTGCGGGAGGGATTCTCCGCATCGACCCGAAGGAGGTCGTGGTGCTCAAAACCGTCTGGACATTTCCCGGCGACAGCGTCTTCGCAGACGGAGGAAGAGATCTTGCCCACCACTCAAGAGGACTGCCGCCATTTCTAAGGCTGCAGGGAGACACGATGTGCGTCCAGAGACAACTGGCCCAACCGGAGGACCTCCTCCTGCAGGCCAGCGTGACCGTCTTCACCAGGAACAGTCCCATGGTCCCCGAAATTGCCATCTTCCCGTTTTGTTTCATCTCGGATTTCATCAGCACAAAGATCTGTCCCCACATCACGACGATGCCGCCATGTAACTACTGGCGCCGTTGATGATTGAGTCAGCCATGACAGCGGAGCGCTCAATGCACGAAAGGGATGCAAACCGCACCTGCACCACGGCGCGTCTCGCCTGGTTGGCCTTTCTGCTCTTGCTCATCGTCGATACAACGAGCGCACTTCCGCATATGGGCACGACAGGGATCCTCGAAGGACGGCTTCGCGACAAGACCACGAAGGAACCACTCATCGGTGTCAATGTGCTTATCGTCGGAACGACCTACGGCGCAGCCACCGACACAGGCGGCCTGTACCGGGTCAGCAATCTGCGGGCCGGCGTCTATGATGTTCGCTACAGCCTTATCGGCTACAAGCCCGTTGTGATGAAAGGTGTGAGAATACTTCCCGACCTCCGCACGAGGATCGACCTGGAGCTCGAGGCCTCGGCGATTGAGCTGGAGGCCGTAGAAATTCGTGCTGAACGGCCGCTCATACAAAAAGACCTTGCGGCCACAGCGTTTCTCTTCGGTGAAATGAAGCTTGAAAAGCTCCCGATTTCCTCATTCCGGGAGGTTCTCCTGCTCCAGCCGAGCGCGACGCTTGAAGGCAACCTGAGAGGCGGTCGGACTCACGAGGTCGTCTTCCTGATTGACGGCCTTCCGGTCCAGGATGTCATCGGGGGCGGACTCGGTGCTCTGGTGCCGCGGAGTTCCATAGGCGAATTGGCCATCCAGAGCGGCGGTTTCAATCCTGAATACGGCAATGCGCTCTCGGGAATCGTCAACGTCATTACCAGGAGCGGCGGAAGCGATCACAAGTATGCGGTGCGCATCGAGCGCGACAGCTGGGTTCCCCCGTCGATCAACAAACAACAAAATCGCTTCAGCGAGCTCGAGGTCACAGCCGGCGGACCAGTGATTCGGGATCGCGTTTTTTACTTCACAGCACACAGTGCGAGGGTCGAGGACACACGTTGGTGGCAAGACCTGGAGAGGTTCTTTCCGTCGCCGATCTCAACGGAAATCACAGGATTTGGAAAGCTCGACTACGTTGCCACGCCGCAAACACGGCTGAGCCTTCAGACAATCTACGATGTCCATCAATGGCATGACTACGAGTTCCGCTGGCGGTTCAATCTCGGCGGCTTGCCGGTGAGGGAGCGTCAGTCGTTCAGATCGTCATTGCTCCTCTCGCACAGCGTTTCCGCGTCCGGTTTCCTGAATGCAAGTCTGAACCTGTTCTATCTGAGGTCGAAGATCGGGGAAGGAAGCGGCCTGGATGCCGGCGTTGGCCCCTATGAATACGACTTCTACCTCCAATACATCGTGGGTGGCCGGCGGACCTGGTGGGCTGACACCCGTCAGACGATTTACTCGCTCAAGACCGATTACACGGTCCAGGCAAATCAATCGCACCTCGTCAAGGCGGGGATCGAAATCAACCAGTACGCTCTCTATTCTGACATTCAGAAGTATGAGCCGGAGCTCACCTACTTTGGCAAGCCTATTGTTGACGCCCCTCTGTTGAGCTACAGCGATGCATTTCGGTACGGCCCGCGCTCCGGCAGCGTGTATATCCAGGACAAGGTCGAGGTCGAGCGTGACGGCTCGAATCTGAATTTCGGTCTACGCTGGGATTTTCTTGACCCGACCGCGGAACGGCCGATTGTCGAGTTCATCCCAGTGGCAGGGAAAGAATTCCAGCAGGTGATGAAGGGAAGAGCGAAAGCGAAGTTCAAGCATCAGTTCAGCCCGCGCCTGAGCCTTGCCGCGCCTCTTGGACCCTCGAGTATCCTCTTCGTGAATTTCGGACACTATTTTCAGTTTCCGCTCTTCGAATATCTCTATTCCGGCATCACTCCCGCTCAGCTTCGCCAGGGAACCCGGAGCGTCCTGACCGGCAATCCCGACCTCGGCGCCGAGCAGACGGTCGCGTGGGAAATCGGTTTCAAGCACGTCGTGGCGGAGCGAATGCTTGCCGCGATCACCTATTTCAGGAAACGCTCGTCCAACCAGATCGACTCGAAGACACTTGTTCCGTTCGACAGCAAGTACGCCGGCGACTACGGTTATGGCTCCTTTGTGAACAACGCCGAAGCATACGTCTCGGGGCTTGAGGTGGTACTGAGCCGCGAGCAGGATGAACGGATTTCCGGAAGCCTTTCCTATTCGTATATGGTGACGCAAGGTCTCAGCGAGACTGCCGACCAGACGTTGAACTTCTCTCAATGGGGTTTCCCGATACCATCTCTTCCGTATCCGCTGAGCTGGGACCAGCGGCATACACTGAAGATCGATGCCGATTTCCGCCTCCCGTTGGACATTCAGGGAGATATTGTGCTGCTCTACAACTCAGCGCGTCCCTATACGTGGTTCCCGACACGCGACGGGTTCACGCCGTTAAATCCCTTACAGTCGTTTCTCCCGAACAACGCCCGGATGAAAAACGTCGTGATCGTCAATGCGAAGTTCTCGAGGCAATTCGCACTTGACAGGGAGAACCGGCATAAGCTGTCCGTCTACGTGGATGCCCGCAATGTCATGAACCGGAAGAATGTGCGGTGGATCGATTCAAGCGGGAGAATTGGGGGAGAGCTCGGGGACCCGTCGGCGTACTATGACCCGAGACGCGTGAGGGTTGGGGTGAGGTGGGAGTTCTGAATTGCCGCGCACCGCTTGGTAGCGACGTAGCATGCTACGTCGCTACGGTGAGCGGTGCGCGGCAATGCCTTACTTCATGATCAACATCCTCAGATGGGAAGGATGCGCAGGAGAGAAGTACACGCGCTGTGTCGCCTTCTGAAAATCCGATTCCTTCGCGTTGTAGATGTCGACGAACTTCTGAGGATTCCGGTCGATCATCGGGAACCACGAGCTCTGTACCTGCACCATCAGCTTATGGCCCTTCTTGAACGTGTGGAAGATGTCGTTCAGAACGAATTCCACCTTTGTCACCTGGTTCGGTACAAACGGCTCGGGCGTTGACATGCTGTTTCTGAATTTCCCCCTCAACACATCGCCCCGTATCATCACCTGAGCTCCCCGCAGTTTCGGACTGTTTCTCTGTCCGTCCGGACGAAAGATGGGATAGTTCTCCGGCAACACGTCGATCACCTTCACAATCCAATCCGAATCCGTCCCCGTTGTAGAAACAAACAGTGTCGCTGTGATGGGCCCCGCAACGGTCAAATCTTCCGTAAGAACATCGCTTTCGTAGACAACGACATCGGGGCGGGTCCAGACGAAGCGCTGATCCTCGACCGGGAAGGCTGCGTTGTACCAATGCCTGATTTCGGAGGTGTAGGGAACAGGCTTCGCCGGGTCGCTGATGTACTCATCAAATTCCAGGCCTTTCACAGTCTGTTTGGGGGCTTCGAACGAGAGCTTCCCCTTGTCTCTGAAGTACAGATTGGCGGCGGCAGTGTTCTTCGGAGGCCAGCTGTCGAGAAAGCGCCACACGTTGTTTCCGGTCTCAAACACTGTCGCCTCGGCGAATTTTGACTCGCCGTTTCCTTTGAGGTAGTAATCGAAATAGGGGAAAATGACGCTGTCGACATAGAAGGTGCCGGTTGAAGAGCCCCACTTCATCAAGCCGAGGGAATCGCCCTTGTCGTATCCCCATTGACCGTGAGACCAGGGACCCATCACGAGCCGGTTCTGATTGTTCGGATTCAGTTTCTCGACCGTCCCATAGAGGTTCAAAGCGCCATAGAGATTTTCGGAATCAAACCATCCGCCAACAACCAGAGTCGCCGGCTTGATATTCCCGACATGGTTGAGAATGTTGCGCGCCTCCCAGAACTCATCCCATGTGCCGTGTTTCATCATATCGTTCCAGAATGCCACGCTGTCTTTGAAGTACTTCTTGTTGGCGTTCGGAAGGGGACCAAGATCGAGGAAGAACTTGTAGCCGTCGATTGTTCCATGATCGAAGCGCCGGGAGTCGGACGTTGTCGGCTTCAGCCGCGGCCAGCCGAACGAAGCAAAGAAATCGAATGCATGCGGCAGAAGAAGCGCGCCGTTGTGGAAGAAATCGTCGCCCGCCATCCATTTTGACACCGGCGCCTGAGGCGATGTCGCCTTCATTGCGGGATGGGCGTCGATCGTGCCCGTGGTGCTGTAGAATCCCGGATACGAGATGCCGTAGATGCCCGCGCGGCCGTTGTTGTGAGGAATGTTCTTGAGCAGCCACTCAACGGTGTCATACGTGTCGCTGCTCTCGTCTATGTCGTTCGGGCCCTTCTTGTTTGTGATCTGTGGCCGGACATTGACGAAAGTGCCTTCCGACATGTAGCGGCCGCGAACGTCCTGCGTGACGGCTATGTATCCGTTCCGTGCGAATTTCTCTGCCTGCGCCCCGATAAACGGAGGATAGTTGTTCTCTCCATAAGGTGCGGAGCTGTAGGGGGTGCGCGTCAGAAGAAACGGATACTGTTTCGTCGTATCCTTCGGCGTGTAGACGGTGGTATGGAGCTTGACGCCGTCACGCATGGGGACCATGTACTCATGCTTGTCGTAATGATTGACGACCGCAAACGGCTCTTGCGCGGGGAGATTCACGCTGAGTATGGCGAGTACCACGGTGACCGCAGCAATGCGCAGCGATGAAACGCGGAACCTGAGGTTCATGATAGTGACTCCTTTGATGAGTGTGATGAAAAACTCTGCTTCTGCACCACGGCGACTCTGCCAGGCTTCCCGGTCAGAGAAACCGGAGACAGATCCAGTACACAAAGCCGTTCAGCGCCGTCAACGGTAGGCCGATCCGGAGAAATTCCAGAAACCGTATCGTCTCTTTTGACCGGCGCTCGGCGTTATGGACGATGATAACGTTGCTCGCGGCGCCCAGAATGGAAAGATTGGCTGCGATGGTGCTGCCCGCGGCGAGCGCAAGGAGCATTTCCGGCCCGACACCGGATTTGGTCAGCGCCGGCAGCAAAAGCGCAACCAGCGGGACGTTGGAAATGAACTGGCTCAGGACGATGCTGACGGCGATCAATACTCCCATGTGGCCAAGATCAATGCGTGCCTCCTGCAGAACGCCCTGAAAGAAGCCGGAGTTCCAGACGCTTTCCATAAGAATGAACATCGCAGCGAAGAAGGCCAGCGTGTGCCAATCAATGCGTCGCAGAATGTGCAGCCGGTGACGGCTTCCCAGAAGAATCGGAAGACATGCAGCCAGCGCTATGTGCGTGAGGCGGAGGAACTGGTCCGCCCCAAGCGCTGCGGTGAAAATTTTGACTCCTATCAATACGATGATAACGTGCAAAGAGATGCGCGCGAGCATGGCCAGCTCGTGGTCGCGA
>Ga0233425_10010060_pt1 | contig 11688 bp, 7 predicted proteins | sample Watercolumn_Towu_2_FD_181712 | JGI IMG/M metagenome (GOLD analysis project Ga0233425, IMG submission 181712) | Freshwater microbial communities from Lake Towuti, South Sulawesi, Indonesia - Watercolumn_Towuti2014_140_MG | ecosystem: Environmental > Aquatic > Freshwater > Lake | place: Indonesia...
ACGGCGGCGACGGCGTGGAGGTCGTCGAGCGGCGCGCGGCGGGAGAGATAGGCCGCGAGCGAAGTCTGCGGGCCGGTCCCCTCGCAACCGCCGGACACGGCGCCCTCCGGCGACACGCGCGAAGCCAGCGCCTCCCGCGCTCGCCGCGCCGCGGCGGCGAATGCGGGGCCGGCGAGGAAGCCGTGGCGCCGCGCGCGGCTGAGATACGCCGCGACGAGGGCCGTTCCGCTCGTCTCCTCCCACGATTCCGGGCCATCCACGACCTGCCGCCAGAACCCGGACGGCTCCTGGAAGCGGAGCAGCGCGGTCGCGAAGTCCTCGAGCATGCCGCCCAGCTCGCGGAACGCGCGCGAATCCCGCGGCAGCCAGGCCATCGCCTCGACCAGGCCCCGCAGCACCCAGCCCTGGCCGCGACCCCACGCCCAGGGCGTCACGAAGTGCCGGTCGTGGTACCAGCCGCGCGCGTGTCCCCACAGGCCGCTCCGCCGGTTGCGAAGGGCGTCGCGGAAGATCCGGTACTGCGCCGCGCACTCGTCGCAGAACGTCTCGTCGCCGGACAGCCGCCCCGCCCTCGCCATGCGCGCGGCGTACTCCTGGAGGCCGTCGATCAGGATCCGGCCCATCCGCGGGTCGCCGAAGTGCGTGATCGCGCCGTCGAACGACCGGCCAATCTCGAGACGCAGGCGGTTCGACTGTTCGACGTAGGGCGCCGCGAACGGCCGACCGCCCTCGCGGACGAACGCCTCGAAAGTGATCGAGCAGAAGGGCTGCGAGCGCCACGGCACGACGGTTGTCGGCGTGAGCCGGCGCTGCCGCAGCACCTCGCGCACCGGGAGGGCGAAGCGGTCGTCGCCGGTGGCGTCGGCCAGCACCAGCAGCGACTCCAGCGTCAGGTCCACCGTGTACTGCCAGGGGAACGCGCCGCGCCGCACAAACCGTTCCGCCGCGCGGCGGGCGAAGGCCACCGCGCGCGCCGCCCCGGCGTCGGCGGCTTCCGGGCGGTCCCTGGCACGCGCGTCGCTCATGCGTCCCGCCAGTCGAAAACCACGCCCCAGTAGCGGTCGCGCTGTTCCTGCAGGCCGCGGTAGGCCTCCGGCGCCCGGGCCGGCGGGACGAAGTGGCTGCGCAGCGGAGCGACGTTCAGGCGCCCGTCCCGCATGAACGCGAACATCGTGCGGTAGGCCCACGCGACATTCCGTTTCGCCTCGCGGACGTCGGCGGCGGGGAGGCGCCACATGTGCGCGCCGCGCACGACGAGGCCCTGGGTGTGCACCGCGTTGAGCAGCGGCGTCAGGTCCGCCGCGTGCGGCGCGCGCGGCGTGCCGAGGAGGACCACCTGGCCGAAGCGCGCCGTCGCGCGGACCGCGTTCTCGACCACGGCGGAATGGCCGACGGCATCGACCGTCACCTCCGCGCCGCGGCCGCCCGTGCGGTCGAGCACCGCCTGCACCTGCTCGCCGGCGGGGGCGCCGACGGCATCGGCGATTCCGACCTGCCGCGCCAGCGCGACGCGCGCCGCGACGGGGTCGAGGCCGATCACGCGCGCGCCCTGGATGCGGTAGAGCTGCGCCGCGAGGTTGCCGATCACGCCCAGGCCGAACACGGCGACCGTGTCGCCCAGGTCGAGCGTCGTGACGATCGGCGCGATGCCGGCGATCTGCGCGAGGCAGACGAACGGGGCGTCCTCCGCGGGCACGTCGTCCGGAACCGGATACAGCCGCCCCCACTGGTGGTCCTGCCCGTGCGTGAAGCGCTGCACCGAGGCGTGCTTCCCGGCGAAGAAGACCCGCGCGCCGACGGCGAAGTCCGTCACCGCCGCGCCCCGCGCGACCACGCGCCCGACGCAGGCGTAGCCGGTGCGCCGCGGGAACTTCGGGTCGGGCTTGTTCTCGGTGTTGTGGAGTCCGGCCAGTTCGGTCCCCGCGCTCACGAGCGAGGATTCGCTCCGGACGACGACCTCCCACGGCGCAAGGTCTCCCGTCGAGACCTCCTCCGTCCGCACCTCCACCCGCCCCAGCCCCGCGAACTCGATGTAGGTCGCCTTCATCCGCCCGTCGCTCCCCGGCTCCGCTTGCTCAGCGGAACACGATGCCCCGCGCGTGGCGGCTGTACAGATCCAACGCGTCCGCGTCGGTCGCTTTCCGCCCGCCGATCGTCACGTTCTCGAACGTCACGTCCTCGACCCCGTGCGCGGCGTCGGTCCCGCCGATGAGAGAGACCGAGTAGCCGGGATTATACACGCTGGCCCGCACGCGCACATCCCGCAGGCGCACGCCGCGGATGCGGCCGCGCTCGGCGTCGCGGCTCCAGCGCGAGCGCAGCACGCGGAAGTCGACGAGGTTCGTGAAGTGGTGCTCCACGTCGATGTTCTCGTACACGATATCCTCGACGAGCGCGCGGTCGGCGTTGTGGATCGAGAGGGCCGCGCCGTGGCTGTGGACGCCCATGATCGAGCAGTCGCGGAACGTCACGCCGCGCACGGAATCCGTCCGCAGCTCGTGCCCGATCTCCAGCGCGCTGCCGGCGCCGAACGTCACGACCGAGCAGTCCGACACGACGATGTCGTCCACGCGGCCGTCGCCGCCGCCCACGCGATCGGGCATAGCCTTGACGACCACGCCGTCGTCGCCGTTCCGCAGAAAACAGCCCTCCACGCGCAGTCGGCGGCAGCTCACCAGGTCGATGCCGTCCGAACCGTGGCCGTGGGTGAGTTCCTTGACGTTCCGCACGACGCCGTCCCGGCACCCGCCCAGCAGCACCGTCCAGCGCGACGGCTCGATGATCGTGATGCCTTCGATGAGGAACTCCGAGCAGCGCTCGAAGCGGATCGCGTGGCGGGAATGCGGCCCGCCGCGGCGGAAGACGCTGCCGTCGAGCAGGCCGCGCCCGCGGACGGCGATCCCGCGGGCGCCGGTGGCGCCGACCGCTCCGCGCACCACGGCGCCGGACTCGATGTAAACGGTCTCGCCGTCGCGCAGCGCGATCTCGCCGACCTCGTGCACGCGGCCGGCCTCGAAGAACCGCACGCCCGGGGCGTCCGGCGCGGGCGCATCGGCGTCCGGCGGATCGGCAAAGATGTAGAGGGGCGCATGGCCCTCGATCTCGACCATGACCGGCCGTGGTTCGGCGAGGAAGAACGAGAGGCGCCGGCCTTCGATGGCGGGCACGGCGCCGCGCTTCAGGGGGCGGACGACGACGGGGCCGGCGACGTCGCGGCCCAGCTCGATCGAGATGTCCGCGCGGCCGTCGATGACGAACGCGGCGAACGCGCCGGCGGGGGCGTCGTAGACGGTCACCGGCTCGCCGTTGACGGTCACGCGGAACAGCGGGGACTCGGGGATGCCGGCCGGCCACGCCGGGCGGCGCAGCGTCCGCCGCAACCACGCGCCGGCGGACTGCGCGAAGGGGACGTCGCCGTTCACGGGCTCCGTCGCGAGGCCGGTCTGGCCCTTGCCCTTCACGGGCAGGAGGCGGCCGTCCAGCGCGGGCTCCGCGTAACGCCCGAACCACTCCTCCATCCGGCGCCGGAGGTCGACCGCCGTCGTGGCGCACGCCGGATCGTCGATGCGGTTCGTGCGTTCGCCCGGATCGCCGCGGAGGTCGAACAGTTCATGCGGGCCGTCGGGATGGCGGCCGACGTATTTCCATTCCGCCGTTCGGATCATGCGGACGGGCCCGTACTCGTTGAACGCGACGACGGCTTCGTGCCCGGGGGCGGCGCCGCCGCGGAGGTCCGCCGCGAAGCTCAGGCCGGGGCGTGCGGCGCGGCCGGGATCCGGCAGGCCGGCGTAGTCGAGCAGCGTGGGGAAGACGTCGAGGTGGCTGCGGAAGGCCGCGCTCACGACGCCGGCCGGGACGTGCCCCGGGCGGCTGACGATGGCCGGCACGAGGACGGACGTGTCGTACATGTTGAGCGGCCAGGTGCCGTTGCCCTTGCCGCAGATGCCGTGGTGGCCCATGTTCATGCCGTTGTCGCCGAGGAACAGCACCAGCGAGTTCTCCCGCAGGCTGAGGCGGTCCAGCCGCTCCAGGACGCGGCCGACGGCGGCATCCATCGCGGTCACGGCGGCGAAGTAGCCGCTGAGCTTCTGCCGGCGGCGGAGCGGGCTGTCGAAGAAGTCGGTCATCGCGGCGGCGGCGGAACCGGGGTGCCGCGGCTCGTCGGGGACGGATGCGAACGGGCAGTCCTTGAAGTAGGCGTCGTAGATCTCCGGCGGGTGCTGGTGGCGTTCCCAGGGGCTGTGCGGGGCGGTGAAGTGGACGCTCAGGTAGAACGGCGCGGCGGCGGAACGTTGGGCGTCGAGGAAGTCGATGGCGCGGTCCGCGATGGCGTCCGTGACGTAGCGGGGTTCGTACTCGACGCGCGTCTCGTCGCGCACCATGGGCGCCTGGTAGTAGTCGCCTCCGCCCCGCGCGTGGGCGCACCAGAAAGAGAATCCGTGTTGCGGGTGGTGGGCGTCGCCGAGGTGCCACTTGCCGCTCAGGCCACAGACATAGCCACGGGCGGCGAGGACGTCGGTGTAGGCGGTCTGGCCGTCGAGGTAACGGATGAGCCGGCCGTCGCGAGCGGGTTCGACCGTGCTGTTGCCGGCGCTGAGCCAGTCGTGGACGCCGTGGCGCGACGGTACGTTGCCGGTCAGGATCGAGGCCCGTGCCGGCGAGCAGACCGGCGACACGCAGAACCAGCGGTCGTAGCGGATGCCCGAGGCGGCCAGGGCGTCGAGGTTCGGCGTGCGAAGCTCGGCGTTGCCCGCGCAGCCCAGCGCCCATGCGCCCTGGTCGTCGGTGAGGAAGAGGAGGATGTTCGGACGGGACGGATCTCGGCTGGCCATGTTCGTTCCACTCCGCGCGATCGCATCCGGCGCGCAAGAAGGTCCATTGTGGAACATTCACGTTCCGGCGACAATGCTGAACCGCCGAAGCACACATCTGCGAGTGGTTGTCGTTCAGGCCGGCGCGTGCACGATAGCAACTCGCCGATGCGCCCGACGCGGAACGACTGCGCGAGAAAGCCTTGCGCGGCGGCCACATTGCCGCTATCTTCCCCAACTGTCGCGGCCGGACGTGTGACCTGTCGACCGCGTGCCTTGTGTGGGGCGGTAGCTCAGTTTGGGAGAGCGCCAGAATCGCACTCTGGAGGCCGTGGGTTCGATCCCCATCCGCTCCACCAGCCTTCGCGGCGAGCCCGCGAGCCGCGAAGGCTGCCGCGCCGGAGCCCGCCCCGCACCAGAGCGGCCGATCGCCGCACGGTGCGGGGCCGGCCCGAGTCCGCGAGGACGGCGTAGGCGGGCTTCCCCATTCGCTCGCCGGCTACGGCTTGGCAGGTGAGGAACTGGGGACGGAGAACTTGTGGAGGCTTCAGTCTGGCCTGTCGCATGGCGCGTTCTCCCTTCTCCGGCCCGCCCGCTACGAGCCTCCATAGAAGGAAAGAAACGAGCCCTCGTTTTTCCCGGGAGATTCTGACACTATTTCACTGTCCCTTGATGAGTCCTTGATGAACCTCTCCCTTGATGAACGTCTTGATGAACCTTGATGAAACTCTTGCCCCAACAGTCCCGGAAGCACGCAAGGATCAATGAAATGCAGGGAGGGACCGTTCGCATGAAGCGCAGTGTGCGTCTGGTTTGCCTTGTTGCCGGCACGGTGGGCATGGGCGCGGCTTTGTGTCAACGCAACGTGCTGTCTTCGATCTGCCGGCATGCGGCACGACATGATATAGGTTGGGTGGCACAGATCACTGCGCGTACAGGCATGTGGATCTACCCCGCGGAACCGCTCTTCCGCTACGTGATGATCCGTGACTTGCGCGCGCGAACCGATGCATCCCTTGAGGCCTTGCTGCTGTCGCTTGACGATGGCATTGCGTCTGAGAAGGAAATCGACGTTCTCATCGAATATCACTTGATGCGGGCGTCGGTGCGCTACTCAATTGGCCGCGGGCACGCTGCGTTGGAGGACTACGAGCAGACGTTGGGCCTCATGGAACGAGCACGAAACGAGGGGGTGGTTCTCTTCGGATTCAGATCGGAGCAGTCGATATCCAATTGCGTTCGATGGTTGAGAGCGCAGATCGAACCTCGGGCGGAGACCAACGAGGTTGGATGTCCCGGGGGGAGGATGTGGAAACTGGGGACAAAAGATCTGCGGCAGGCGCCAAATGCTACCCAGCCCATTGCCCCAAAGCACCTTGTCCAACCCTCGGACAATCCCTCGCCCCCGCCCGCGGCGGTTGAGGAGTCGCCGACAGCGATCGACCCCGCAGCCAGATGACGTTGTGGGCAAGAGACGCCCCGGCCAAGCTGCCCTTCACATACCGCTGCCAACCTGACTTGCATGGGGAGGAACTGGGGACGGAGAACTTGTGGAGAGCTCCACGCGTAACGGAAGGCGGGCGGGGTACAGGAGGCATCGGCCGACTGGAATCGTACGGTAGATGGGGCAATGGGCGAGGTGTGAGGGGCGCAGATCGGCGGATGTGCCGACTCGTAGGCGCACCGCGGCGCTGCCGAGTGTGAGCGTCAGAGCAGTGGCGATCAGTCTTCGCGGGCCGGGTGTGCGTTCAGTTGCGCAGTACGCGCAGTCGCCGCCAGCAGCAGACGGGGGCGGCCTCGGCTTCGGCCGCGTCCGCCGTGGCTAGGCGGTGACGGGCGACTTCCGCTTCGGTCCGCACGCGGCGCATGGTCTCGCGCACGAAGATCTCCGAGCCGATCACCAGGCCGTCCACCCAATGCCGGACCCGGCGGCGGGCGGTCAGCGTGAAGGCCGGCTCCCGGCCGGCCGCCACGATGGCGGCATCCACCTCGGTCACCGGGGCCTTGGCCTCCTCGGCGGCCAATCGGGCAAACTCCTCGCGCAGCGCGCGGAGGATCGCGTCGTCATCCGCCTCCTGATACCGCAGCGGCAGGGAGGGCTTGAGATGCTGGGCAAACGCCTCCGGGAAAGGATGGCGTCCGGTCTGGACCCAGTGGCCGTAGGAACTGAAGCGGTAGTCGGCCGGATCGGCGACCATGCCGGCGCGGACGGGATTGCGCTCGATGTAGGTCCAGCAGGCCCAGAGGGCGTAGCCCGAATCCAATACGGTATTCTTGAATCGCCCCGCCCAGAGCGGACCCCGGCGTCGAACCGGCCGGGTGCGGTTATACCAGGCGGTATAGAGATGCTGCAGGTGCCGCAGGCACCAGCTTACGTCCCGCAACCGCGCGCGCCACTGCTCGCACAGGGGGCTGTCGGGCGCCAGCGTGCGCCGGCCGCCGTGGAACGCCGCGAAGCGCCGAGCTGTTTCCTCGGCCGATGGCGGTTCCTCGGGCGCCTGGAGGACCAGGTGGAAGTGGTTGGACATGACCTGGTAAGCCACGATCCGCACGGCGTAGAAGTCGGCCACCCGCCGCAGGATGCGGACGAACTGCTCCTTCTCTGCGTCCCCGAAGGACCGGTCCTCGCAGGTCCCCACGACCCGGTTGTAGCAGTGATGCCACGTATCCCGGTAATCCGGCTTCAGTCTGGCCTGTCGCATGGCTCGTTCTCCCTTCTCCGGCTCGCCCGATGCGAGCCTCCGTAGAAGGAAAGAAACGAGCCCTCGCCTTTTCCGCTAGATTCTGCCACTACTTCACTGTCCCTTGTGCTTTCCTTGTGCTTTCCTTAACTCGACATGGGTCACAGTGAGACGGTCCGGCGCATCTGCCCTTCCTCAGGGACAGACGCATTGATGGGTATGGCGGGATCTTGAAGCGATTCAAGTAACACCGCTTCACGTTCAAAAGGTTTTCCAGGGACAGGCAATGTATTTCGTTAGGGCTATCTGGCTGGCGGCATGCCCAGGCCAAAGACCACTCGTGCTTCGGTTGTCTCTTTCAGAACGGTATCGAGCGGATACCATCCGGTCTTGCGGTCGGAATCACGATCTTTGCCGGAGGGATAAACAAGGTGATACTGCTTCTGGTCGTCGTAGCCATCGATGATCAGCCAGGTCAGGCCGAAACTGGGGGGTGGATATTGCCCAACCACCACCGGATTGGCATGGAGCAGGGAATCCCGGATGAAGGGTTCCAGTTTGTGAAGCGTGGTCTCTGTAAGATTTTCCAAAGGCTTCAGCTTGGCGGCACTGGACGGTTTCAGTTCGAACGCCTTCGTGAAAGTCTTCTCAAAGTCCTTGCCAAACGTGTCCTGCTGCATACCCGTGGACTTGGCCAGATGCGCGCATTCAAAAAGTGCCGCCGTGAATTCCTTCATACGCCCGGGTGGCCGGCTTTCTGAGGGTCTCATGTGAATACGCCGGCAATCGATGGGTTGCTCGCGCTTGGGCTTCTCGGGAATCAAAGAGTCTCTGTAGTAGGCGGTGAGCTTCAGTAGTGTGGTAACGGCACAAGAGCCCACAGGGAATCCATTGCTGGTGAGAGTTCCTCCAAAGTACTTCTCAATGCACCAGTTGGCCGTGAAATCATCATCCAGCAGTGGCGGCACAGTCTTGACTTCCTGGGTCGCCGACGGCGTTGTGATGGTCAGCTCTTCCTCGCTGTAGCTCACACCGACGGCGTTGCGTGCGTAAGCTCTGACATAGTACTTTGTCATGGGCTTCAGACCCAGGATGCGGGCGCTGTAGCGGTCGCGGTGATAGAGAGGGAAATACCCGCCACTCCCGGCCGCGGCACTGCCTGTGGGGACCTGGGGATGGGGAGAGGTGTTCCAGCAGAACCCATAGTCGGACTTGACCGGCTCGCCGCGGAAGAGCACGGTGCTCTTGGCGTGCATGCTGGTTGGCAGAACGTTCGTCACTCCGTCCAGTCTGATTTTGGGAATCAGGGAGTACTTGTATTTCGCCTCCGTCGGCGGTTGTGGCGTCAGGGTAAGATTGAACGACACATTGGTTTCTGACTCCTGTATGCCGTCAATCATGACTCCGCTTTCCATGAGATTGGGAAGGCGGGACCCTGGATCTGTGGCCGTGGAGAACGACAGGCGTCCGGTAGCCTTTCCCAGAAGCGCACTTCCCAGATCACCCTCGCCGCGGAACCAGGGATCTCCGGGCCTGTACGTATAGCAGATATCCGGCGAACCCAGCAGGGGCGAGTTCAGTGTTGTGTTGATCACGTGCACAAGAAGGCCTTGTTTTCCCGGGTTACCCAAAGGTTCTTTTTCTCCTTTGACGTACTCGATGCACAACAGGTAGTGAGGATGTGCGGAGGGAACGAAGCAGCCAACCGCGAGACTGCCCGCGGGATTGGTGTTGCGGGGACTCAAGGTGCAGGTGCCGCTCTTGGTGATGGTTGGATAGTTCTCCTTCGTGAGGAAAGCATTGTAGATATAGCGGCAGTAGCCGGGGCCGGTGGGCCCATAGGCCCAGTTGAGGCAGGGCGTGCCCGGAATCCCGTCGAACTTTTCGGGAGCGTGATAGTAGTCCGGTGCACCCAGCACGTGGCCCAGTTCATGGCAGACCGTACCGCCACCATTTTCCACCACCACCTGCGGAATACTGTTTGGCCACAGGGGGTCGCTCCATCCGATGGCCGGGCGGTAGAGGTCCCACGCTTCCTGGGTTTTGTCATACGACTTCTTGAGGCCTTTGTATTCGGGGCGAATGAACTTCTCAAACTCCGGAGGGCTGACGAGCTTGGTGGCATAGGCATAGCAGACCAGATGGGGTCGTCCGCTGCTGTTCAGTGTAATCCCGGCGGTGCTGGGGGGGCGCTTGTACATGGAGAACGCGTGTTTTTCCGCGGCGGCACGGAGTGCGTCGGCCCGTGTGTGTCCTTCTTCGATGTCCTGGTAGCCCAGGGGATTGGACCAGAAGTCGTACTCGCAGTAGTATCCGAGGGGGTGCGGCGCCCGGTAGACGCACTTCGGGAATGATTCTTCGCCTGTAATCAGTGGCTCCGGCCAGGACTTTCCCTGCGAATACTCCCTGAAATACTCCGTGATGCTCATGGGGCCGAACTTGAACAGCCCCTGTTTGACTTCGGCAAGCTCCGGCATGCGGGTGTCCGGAAAATCAACGAGAACAAATCCAACGGAGAAGGCGTCCTTGAATACGGGCTGAGTCCGCTTGGGTCCGTAGTTGGCGCACAGGATCTTCTCCGCCCTGGATTCCGTATCCAGCTCGCTTGGCACTTTTCGAGACTTGGGGGCTGCGTGGGCGGAAGGTACATGACTCTGCGCCAGCAGAAAGATCAGAAGAAGGGCCAGGCGTGTCCGAGTCCGAAATTCGAGGGAGGCGGCGGTCGTCGCGGACTGCATATCGTCCCTCTATTCCTCGTTGATGGAGCCCCGGTCCATCCCCTGATGGGACAGCAGACCGAATCGTCCGTCCACGGGCAGGGCCAGCTTGTTGCCCGTCTCCCCGTTCCATGCGCCGGTATTGAGTCTGCCGTCGACGTACACGGCGGCTCTGATTGATAGGAAATCGCTTTTCGGGTGGTGCGGGCACACGCCCGTCATTGCAGCCTGAATGCTTGATTTCATGGTGGAGACACTGCCAGGACGGGCGTGGGAAGACAAGATCGAGGGTGAAACGCTTCTGGGGGAACTGGGGACGGAGAACTTGTGGAGAGCTCCACGCGTAACGGAAGGCGGGCGGGGTACAGGAGGCGTCGGCCGACTGGAATCGTACGGTAGATGGGGCGATTGGCGAGGTGGGAGGGGCGCAGATCGAGAACGGCGCGGGCCATGGGGACATAGAACCTGTGGCGAGGGGTTGCTCGCATCGCAAGCGAGTGCCCCGGGGGGAAATGTCCAACCCTTGGACAATTGTCGGCCCGGGTCAGCGACCCCGGCTACAGCGGCGTTCTGTAGCCGGCCTCGTTGAGGCCGGCCGTAGGGGTAACTGGGTAAGGGAAGAAGAGCCGGGCCGGGCGAACCCGCCAATCGGCCCTGTCTGTTCGCTCCTGCCATCCGCTCCTTGATCGGCGCACCGGGCAGACTATCATGGAGGCATGGCGCGGGCGCGCGGGGCGGCCGGACGCCGGCACGAGGTGCCGCATGAAATCGCATCGCAAGGAGCTGTGCTTCACCATCCCGTCGCGCCGGGGCTTCGTCAACATCACGCGCGACGTCGAGGACGCGGTTCGCGAGAGCGGCGTCCGCGAGGGCCTCGCGCTGGTCAACGCCATGCACATCACGGCCAGCGTGTTCATCAACGACGACGAGTCCGGCCTGCACCAGGACTTCGAGCGTTGGCTGGAAAAACTCGCGCCGGAGAAGCCCCACTCGCAGTACGCTCACAACGGCGCCGAAGACAACGCCGACGCCCACCTCAAGCGCACGGTCATGGGCCGCGAGGTCGTCGTGGCGGTCACCGACGGACGTCTCGACTTCGGCCCGTGGGAGCAGATCTTCTACGGCGAGTTCGACGGCCGACGGCGCAAGCGCGTCCTCGTGAAGATCATCGGAGAATGAGCCGGACCCCGAACCGCCGCGGGCCGTGTGCGCCTGCGCCCGGACGCGCGGCGCGCCGGGTCGCGTCGGCGGTCGCGACGGCCGCCCCCCTGAACCGGCAAGGAGCCGACGACATGAGATCCTCCCCGCCCGCGAGCCCCGAGTCGCACCTCCTCCTGCTCGACAACGGCGCGCTCGCCGTCGGCCTGCTGCCCCGCGCCGGCGGGCGCGTCGCGCTCTTCCGCGCGAAGGGCGGCGCCAACGTCCTGTGGTCGGACCCCGCCCGCTGGGCCGGACCCGCGCCGGCCGTCGACCCCGCCT
>Ga0233425_10010061_pt1 | contig 11688 bp, 9 predicted proteins | sample Watercolumn_Towu_2_FD_181712 | JGI IMG/M metagenome (GOLD analysis project Ga0233425, IMG submission 181712) | Freshwater microbial communities from Lake Towuti, South Sulawesi, Indonesia - Watercolumn_Towuti2014_140_MG | ecosystem: Environmental > Aquatic > Freshwater > Lake | place: Indonesia...
CAAGAGCGTGGTCTTGCCCGAGCCGTTCGAGCCCACGAAGGCCACGCGCTCGCCGGCTTCGATGCTCAGGCAGACGTCCCGGAGCGCGACCACCCGGCCGAACGCCTTGCCCACGTGCGAGATCTCGATCACCGCTGCCTCCGCCGGAGCGCGGGCGCCGCGTCCACCAAGAGCTTGCGCTGCGAGAAGGTGGGCACTGCCTCGGCGATGGCGTCCACGAACCCCATGGCCACCGTGCCGCGGAAGAAACGCAAGACCGGCCGCGCGTCAGTGAGCTCACCCGAGAGCCGCTTCACCTCGTAGGGGACGTCGCCGCGCCCGTCGCGGTTCAGATCGTAGCCCGCGTAGTCCGACCAGTAGTTGTCGCTGAAGCTCAGGGTCAGCATGTCCCCGCCGCCGTCCACCTCGCCCACGCTGCCGTTGCCGTGCATGTCGTTCCCGGCGAAGCGGATGCCGCGGTTCGAGCCGTGCGTGCGCAGGGCGACGTCGTTCAGCGCCAGCACGTTGCCTTCGAAGCGCACCTCCTGGTTGGGCGAACGCGGGGTGTGGTCGAGGTAGATCCCGGTGGTGTTCGCCACCACCCAATTTTTCTCCAGTGTGACCGACTCGCTCTCCTTGAAGCCGAGGCCCATGCCGGCAGCGCCCTTGGCGCCGGCCAGCACGTTGCCGGCCGCGTGAACGCGCGTGCTGTACATGACGAAGATGCCCACTTCGTTGTCCACGAAGCGGCAGTTCTCCGAGGTCGAGTCGTGCGCGTACATGAAGTGGGCGCCGTAGCGGCTACCCTTCACGACCAGGTCCTCGAGCGTGACGCGGCGCGAGTACCAGACCACGACGTCGCGGGCGCGTTCGACGAAGGAGCTCCTGACGATGGAGTCGTGGGACTCCCAGACCTTGATGCCGTCGCCGCGCAGCTCCTCGCCCGCGGTGCCCGCGACGTGCACCCGCTCCACCAGGCAGCCGTGGCAGATGGCGAGTTGGATGCCGAAGAGCGTGTCCTCCGTACGGACGTCGCGGATCACGACACGCTTGCCCGTGGCCTTCACGGCTGCGTCCTCCTGGGTGTGCCGGCGGCCCGAGTCGCGGAGGGTCAGGTTCTCGACGCTGACGTCGTCGGCCTCGATGCTGAGCACGGTGCCGTTGCCGGAACCGTCGAGCACGCTCTTGCCGGTGCCGCGCAGCTTCAGCGGGCGCTTGATCAGGAAGTCGCCATGGTAGGTCGCTTCGCCGAGCCAGATCTCGCTCGGCCCCTCGGGGTCGGCGAGGAGCCGCTCGAGCTCTTTCGCGTCGGCGGCGAGGGCCGCACCTGACGGCGGCGTCAGCGCCGCCGGGCCGCGCGGGAGCGGCAGGTCGGCCGGCGCGCCCCAGCTCGGGCGCAGGTTCTTGGCGGCGACGAACGTGAGACCGAGGCCCACCGCGGCGGCGGTAGCCCAGGCTGCTCGCCGCCGCGTCGCGGGCGTCATCGGGCGACGCCCGCCTTGGGCCCGACGAAAGCGTCCTTGCACACGGCGCCGCAGCTACCGGCGCTGGCGCAGTGCGCGCACACGCGCCCGCGCACCACCGCCGCCGTGACCAGCACGACGAAGGCGGCCACCGCGAGCCAGAACCCGAGCATGGGCTCCGCGAAGGTCATGAACTGGCCGATCTTCCCGTTGCCGAACAGCTCCGGGGTGAAGGGCGGCAGGCGGATGGGCGCCTCGGGGTTCATGTGGTGTCCGAAGCGGTACATCCAGTAGAAGCTGTCCGCAAGGAAGGCAAAGGGGAAGGCGAAGCCCACCGCTCCCAGCAGCTTGCCGAGCTTCTTGCCGGCGAGCAGCATCACCACCACCACCAGGACCGCGAGGGCCGCGATGCCGTAGGCCGCGGCCTGCCGCTCGAGCACGGCGGCCTTCGTCAGGCTCTCCATGCCGATGTAGTGGTTGAGGATGTCGACCTCTTTGGCGTCGCCGCTCACGCCGGTGAGCGCGATGATGATGCGAAGGCCCTTCGGGTACTGCGGTGCGTAGAGCTTTATCGACCACCAGGGCTGGGAGAAGGAGGCGATCTGCAGCCCGATGGCGGTGAGGGAGAGCAAGACGACGCTCCACCTCACCGCCGTCTTTCGCCCGGGCGGGGCGGGCCGGGCCACCGGCAGGTGCCGGTGGCCATCTTCGAGGGATTCGATCTCGTGCTTGGCGACGGCCGCGGTCATACGAAGCGTTCGACCAGTCTCCCCCTCTCGTTCACTTGGGCTTGACCAGGAAGTAGCCCGCCATCTCCAGGTGCAGGGCGGAGCAGAACTCGGTGCAGAAGAACGGGAACACGCCGGGTGTGTCGGCCTTGAAGGTGATGTTCTCGTGCTTGCCCGGCTCGAGGCTGACGTTGATGTTGTACATGTTGAGCGCGAAACCGTGGACCTGGTCCTCGGCGCTCTCGAGGCTGGTGATGTGGAGGTTCACCGTGTCGCCTTGGTTCACCTCGATCTGGTCTGGCACGAAGTGGCTGCGGATGGCCGACATGTAGACGTCCACGGTGGTGCCGTTGCGGGTGATCTTGGCTGACTTCTCGTCCTTCACCGCGTTCGGGTCGATCTGACCGGTGTAGGGGTTCTCGCCCGGCTTGTAGGCGAAGTGAGGCTTCAGCTTGTCGACCTTGATCATCTGCGAGTAGTGGGGCTCGCCGATGCCGATGGGCGCGTCGATGAGGATCTTCATCTGGTCACCCGTGGTGTCCACCAGCTGGAAGTTCTGCGGGTAGAGCGGCCCCACCTTGGCGAAGCGGTCCATACTCATCTTGTTCATGGCCACGACGTACTTGCCGTCCGGGCTCACCGTGTCGCCCTCGGCGGCCATGATGTGGCCGATGTTGTAGTGGACCGGCAGCTTCTCGACGAGCTTCATGTCCTTGAGCGACCACTTGGCGACGACGCTCTCGATGAACACCGAGGTGTAGGCGAAGCCCTTGTCGTCGTAGACCGTGTGCAGCGGGCCGAGCCCGATCTCCACCTGGCCGCGGATGGACTCCTTGAAATTCAGGATCGGCAAGCCGTAGGCGTCCTTGCCCTCGTGCTTCTTCTGCTCGATGAGCGCCTTGATCTTGGCGAAGTCGTACACCGTCGCGTGCGTGTCCAGCTTGCCGCCGACCACGATGGCGGTGCCGTCCGGCGTCACGTCGCAGCCGTGCGGGCTCTTGGGCTCGCCGATCAGAGTGAGCACGCCCTCGGGTCCGGCGACGCTCATCGGCAGGACCTTCATGCCCTTGACGGTGGTGGCCTTGCCGTCCTTGACCAGCTGCTCGGCCTTCTTCCAGTTGATGACGTGCAGGTAGTCCATGTCGTTCTTGGACGCGCCGCTCTCGATGGGCGGCTTGCCTTCGAGCGTGCCGCCCACGGCCATCTCCGTGTTGAACGAGTTGATGAACACCCAGCCGTCGCTCACCAGCTTGCCGGCGTCCGCCAGGTCCTGCGTGTAGGGCGGGAGCTCGACCGCGAAGCTCTGCTCGGTGTTGATGCGGCCCTTCTCCCGGTCGAACTTCCAGAACATCGCCACGCCGCGGTACTTGTCCTTGTACTCGCTGAGGGGCGCGTACTCGCGGCCGAGCGGGGCCGGGTACTGGCTGGTCTCGATGACGTACTCGGTGTTCGGGTCCACGAAGGCGCCGCCGTGGTCGCTGCCGACCAGCGGGTTCGGCACGATCTGCTTGGTCACGAAGTCCGACAGGTCCACCACCGCCACGCGGCCGTTGGCCTTGTCGTTCACGAACACGAACTTGCCGTCGTAGTCGCCCTTGGTCTCGCTGAGGTTCGGGTGGTGGACGTCGGCCCAGGAGAGCTTCTGCTGACCCTGGTTGCCGGCTGCGAGCACCTTGTCGCTCTCGCCGCCGTAGCCGTAGCCCTGCCAGGGCTCGGGCGAGAACACGGCGATCACCTTCAAGAGGCGCATGCTCGGCACGCCGATGACCAGGATCTGTCCGGAGTGTCCGCCCGATGCGAAGATCATGTACTCGTCGGCCTTGCCGCCGGGCACGTAGGTCTTGAGCGCCGCTTCGACGTCGCTCTCGCTGAGGCCGCGGGACTCCATGAGCTGCTTCAAGGAGGCCGAGGCGCCCAGCGCGCCGCTCGGGGCCTGCGCTGCGGGCTTCTGCTCCGCCTTGTTCTCACAAGACGCCGCCGCGACGGCGATGCCTAGGACTGCGCCCCCCATGATGAGCGCCTTACCGATCGAGAGTTGCATCAGGGCCTCCGGGTACCGCCCCGCGGGGCGGACTGACTTCGCGGATTGGATCGCATCGACCGTGCCGCGAATTGCGGGGCATGACATTGGTCATGCCGCAGCTTGAACGTGCCGTTGGGTGAGTAGTTGGTGTCGTTGGAGTCGGGGGTGATGGGGTCGGAGTCACGCGGCGCTTGCGTGGGCCGATACGGCCGGCGCAAGCGCTGCGCGAAACAGGATCACTGCTTCGGCGGCAGGAGCACGGCGTCGATGACGTGCACGATGCCGTTCGAGGCGCGGATGGACGCCACGATGTTGGCGTCGTTGATGGTCACCTTGCCGTCCTTGACCTTGATGGTGGTCTTGACGCCGTTGGCCATCGAGAAGGTGTCGCCGTCCTTCATGGCGGACGTCTCGTACACCGACGTGGTCACGTGGTACTTGAGGACCGTACGGAGATCCTCCTTCTTCTCCGGCTTGAGCAGGCCGTCCACGGTGCCGGGCGGGAGCTTCTCGAAGGCCGCGTTGGTCGGCGCGAACACGGTGAGCGGCCCGGGGTTGGCCACCGACGGTACGTAGTCGGCGGCCTTCAGAGCGGCCACCAGCGTGGTGTGGTCCTTCGACCCGATGGCGATGCTCACGATGTTCTTCGGATCGAGGGGCGGCAGGTTCGACTGGGGTGTGTACGACTTTGCCGGTGCGGCCGCCGTGCTGGCCGCCGTGGCGCTGCCGGCGGCGGTGGGCTGCGGGTTGTCGCAACCAGAGAGGGTCGCGAGGCCGAACGCGACGAGGATCATCGACTTGTGCATGAAGGGTTCCTCCGAGCCGTGGGGAGAGTGGACCTGCAGCTCCGTTGAGCGGCGCTGGTCGGGAAGCACTAGGCGTGCCACTGCCGGGTGCTAGGCTGCGCGCCCATGCTCGGGCTGTCCCCGCTGCCACGGACTCTCGCGGCGGCGCTGCGCGACGCCGGGCACAAGAAGCTCGAGGTCCGGCTCTCGGCGCTGCGGGACCTCGCTCGGCACGCGGCCGACGGCTCGGATGAAGCCGTGCAGCGCTTGCGCGCTGTGCTGAAGGGGGACAGCGCCGTCGCGGTCCGCGCGGAAGCAGCGGTCGCCTTGGCGGATGCGAGCGCGAGCGCTGCCGTCGAGGACCTGAGCGTCAGCGCGGGCGAGGACGAAGCGCTACGCGTGCGGCAGATGGCCCTGGTCGCGCTCGGCGAGCTGGCGCGTCCCGAGGACGCGCAGGCCGTGGCGGCGGTTCAGCGTGCGCTCCGCGACCCGGAGCCGGAGATCCGGTTCCAGGCGCTCATCGCTCACGCGCGTCTAGCGGGTGACGAGGCGCTCGAGGCGCTGCAGCGCGCGACGCGCGACGACGACGCGCACGTGCGCTACGTCGCGCTCCGCCTGGCGGAGGAGCGCTGGCTCGACGCGCCGGGCAGCGAGCTGCCGGAGCGCTGGGTCGAGGCGGCGCGCCGCTGTCTCGAGGACGACGACGCGTCCGTCCGCCTCGCGTCGGCGCTCCTGCTCGCGCGCACCGGCGACGCGAGTGGGGCCGAGGTGATCCTCGACGCGGTGCGGAGCGGTCTTGGCGCCGACGAGCCCGAGGACGCGGAGGCCGCCATCGAGCTGGCCGCCGAGCTCGGGCTCGATGCAGCGCGGGATGGTCTCGCGCGGAGAGCGTTCGGGCTCTTCGGCGTGAGCCGTGACCCCTTCGCTTGGCAGGCACGCGTCGCGCTCGCGCGCCTGGGCGACGAGCGCGCACGCGGCGCCATCCTGCGCGGGCTCGACGCCTGGTCCCGCGACGCGCGCACCTTGGCGGTGGCCGCGGCGGGTCGCGCTCGGCTCGCCGCGGCCCGTCCGCGCCTGCTCGAGATGCGCGGGAAGCCCGAGCGAGCCGAGCCGAGCGCGGTCGAAGAGGCCCTGGCCGCGCTCCCGGGCGGGGAGGACGTTGACGCCGGGTCCGACCGCGGCGAAGACCCGGGGCATGATCCAGCTCCGTGACAAGACCCTGGCCCGGATCCGCGACGAGCTGCTCGAGGTAGGTCAACCCCCGAGCGTCCACTTCATGAAGGCTGCGGCGGAGGACGATCCCTTCGCCGGCGACCCGGACGCCAAGGCGCGCTTCGAGGCGCTGTTCGAGGTCATGTGCTTGATGGTCACGGCCGACGGCAAGGTCACCGACACCGAGCGCGACGTACTGCGCGGCGCCGTGCGCGGGCTCACGCAGCACGCGGTCCGCACCCATCACATCGAGAAGTTGTTCGACCAGTGCACCGAGCTCGCGAAGCAGGGCCTCGAGGCGCGCCTCGCCGCCGTCGCCCCCACGCTGAAGGAGGACCCGGCGCTGGTGGACGCAGCGTTCTCGTTGGCCGCCGCCCTGGCCTTCGCCGACAGCGAGATCGAGGACAGCGAGAACGACGTGATCAACGCGCTGGCCGAGGCGCTCGAGCTGGACGGCGATCGCGCCAGCGAGCTGCTGAACCTCCTCGAGGCGGAATCCGAGTGACGGCGGTGCTGCGGGCTCCGGAGGGGGACCCCACGCTCGGCCTCACGCGCGCGCTCCGCGACGACGGCTCGACGGACCCGGCGGTCGACCCGAGCCTGCCCCGCGAGACGCTGCTCCGCATGTACCGCGAGATGCGCAAGATGCGCGTGCTCGAGACGCGCATGGTGGGGCTGCAGCGCCAGGGGCGCGTGGGCTTCTACGGCACCTGCACGGGACAAGAGGCGACGCCCATCGCCACGGCGCTCGCCACCGAGCCCCGCGACTGGATCTTCCCGGCGCTGCGCGAGAGCTCGATCATGCTCGTGCGTGGCTTCCCCCTCGACAAGTACCTGGCGCAGGTCTTCGGCAACTCGCTCGACGTGCTGAAGGGCCGCAACATGCCCAGCCACATGGCGGCCCGCGACGTGAACCAGGTCTCGTGGTCGAGCTGCATCGGCCCGCAGATCCCCCAGGCCGTGGGCGCGGCTTGGGCGGCCAAGCTGAAGGGCGACGGCATCGTGACGGTGGGGTTCATGGGCGACGGCGCCACCAGCCAGCCCGACTTCCACAACGCGATGAACTTCGCGGCGGTGTTCCGGCTGCCATGCGTGATGATCTGCCAGAACAACCACTGGTCCATCAGCGTGCCGACGGCGCGGCAGACTGCGTCGCAGACCTTGGCGGTGAAGGCGAAGGCCTACGGCCTGCCCGGCGCGCGCGTCGACGGCAACGACGCGCTGGCCGTGTACCGCGTGGTGAAGGACGCGGTCGACCGCGCGCGCGCGGGCGGCGGCGCCACCTTCATCGAGTGCTTCACGTATCGCATGGGCGCGCACTCGACCAGCGACGACCCCACGCGCTATCGCTCGGAAGACGAGGTGAAGCGCTGGGCGGAGAAGGACCCCATCGATCGCCTGCGCCGCTACCTGGAGCGCCAGGGGCACCTCGACGCAGCCGCTGTCGAGCGCGTCGATCAAGAGCTGAACGAGGAAATCTCGCAAGCCATCGAGGCCGTGGAGAAGCTCCCGCCGCCCGCCCTCGACACGCTCTTCGACGACGTCTACGCCGAGCTGCCCTGGCACCTCGGCGAGCAGCGCGACGAGATGCGGCGCGGGCCGCGGGCTCCGAGCGGGCACTGAGCTTCTGCTCCCAACCCTGGTGTTGTAGGCTCGCGCTCGTGGCCACAGCGGCGGAGGTGAGCGGGAGCCTGCCCGACGTGTCGACCTTCGCGCGCGGGCTCACCACGGGCGGCTACACGACGCGTGCCGTCAAGCAGCTGCATGCACGGCTCGCCGCGTTCGACCCGGGCGCGGATCTCGAGCGCCGGGCGGAGGCCCTGGAGCAGCTCGCGCGCTGGGTGTGCGACGGGCCGAAGCCGCCGCCGCTCGAGGGGGCTCCCCCCGAGCCCTACGCCTCCACCCGCCTGCGCCTGCTCTTGCGCGCGCTCGACGTCGCACCGGTCTTCCGCGAGCGGCTGAGCCAGAGCCTCGGGTCGCTCCTGGCGGAGAGCAACGCGCTCGGGCTCTTGTGCGAGGTCGGGCTGCCCAACGACCGCGGCCTGCTCGACGAGACGACGGACCGTCTCGCGCGGCGCTTCCTGCCTTCGCCGCCGGATCACGGCAACCTGGCCGAGCTCTTCGCGCGCATGTTCCGCAGTCAGCGCGACGCGGACTGGCTCTCGAACCTGCCTGCCGAGCTCGTGCTGGAGCTCCACGCGCGCCTCGGGGACGTGTGGCAGCCGCTGCGCGACGCGACGGAGGACGCCCTGGCCCTGCTCACCACGCGCATCTCCGCTCTCGGGCTCTCCGAGGACATCCGGCGGCGTGGACCGAGCGGCCCCGTGCGCGCCTCGCCGTTCTTCCGGCTACCGCACGCCGGCCGCGAGGAGCTGCCGGATCTCTGCCTGATGTGCCGCAGCGACATGCTCATCGTGCACGAGAACTTGGAGCGCTTCGGCGTCAGCGTGGACGTGGTCTACCGGTTGGACGTCATCGCGAAGTGCTTGGAGCGCGTGGAGTCCATCCTGGTCACGCTCGACCCTCGCAATACTCCCGAGCTGGTCAGCGCCGAGACGCGGTTCGTCGGTGAGCTGTGCGCCGCGCGGCTGCGCGAGCGCAGCGTGCGCGGCGTCGTTCGTGACAACACGCAGCTGCTCGCTCGCAAGGTCATCGAGCGAGCCGGCGAGACGGGGGAGCACTACATCACGGTCAGCCGCGGCGAGTGGTGGAAGATGCTGGCCTCGGCCGGCGGCGGCGGCTTCCTCACCGTCTTCACCTGCGCGGCGAAGTTCTTCACGAAGTGGGGGCATTTCGCGCCCGCCGTCGACGGCATCCTGTCGGCGTTCAACTACGCCGGCAGCTTCGTCACCATGCAGCTGCTCGGCTTCACCCTCGCCACGAAGCAGCCGAGCATGACGGCGGCCGCGCTGGCGGGCTCGATCCGCGGGCAGCGCGACGACCACCAGCTCGACGACCTGATCACGACCATCGCGCGCATCTGCCGCTCTCAGCTCGCGGCGGCCATGGGCAACATCGGTGTCGTCATCCCGTCGGCGATCCTGTTCGACGTGGTCTTCCGCGTCGTCGCGGGCCGGTCGTTCTTGGACGAGGAGAACGCTCGTTACACCATCGACTCGTTCCATCCTTGGAAGAGCGGCACCGTCCCGTTCGCCATCCTGACAGGCGTTCTGCTCTGGGCGTCGAGCATCGGCGCCGGCTGGCTGGAGAACTGGGCGGTGTACCGGCGCATCCCGGAGGCCATCGCGCAGCACCGCATGAAGCGCTGGCTGGGCAAGCGCCTGCTGGGCTGGCTGGGCAAGCTGTTCTCGAAGCACGTCGCGGGCTTCGGCGGCAGCGTGACGCTCGGCGTGCTGCTCGGGATGACCCCCGCGTTCGGGAAGTTCTTCGGCCTGCCGCTCGACGTGCGGCACGTGACGCTGTCGTCGGGCGCGCTGGCGCTCTCGGTGAAGTCGATGGGGCTCGCCGCCTTCACCGACCCATCGGTCGGCTGGGCGGCCCTCGGCATTCTGTGCATCGGCAGCATGAACTTCGGCATCAGCTTCTTGCTCGCGCTCGGGGTCGCGTTCCGCGCCCGCGAGGTGCCCGTCGGCCGGGGGATCCGGCTGCTCTTCGCGGTGCTCGGGCGCTTCCTGCGCTCGCCGTTCCAATTCATCTACCCGCCCGCTGCCGAGACCAGCGAGGTGTTCTCGCACCGGCCGAGCATGGTGCCGCGCGGCTCGGCGGCGTCGCTGCATCGGCACTGACGGGCGGCGAGCGAGGGGGGTGTGCCCGCTCGCGCGCGGTGATATGAGGCCGCGCGATGGAAGAGCGAAGCTTCGACGTGGTCGTGCTCGGCGGCGGGCCGGGAGGATACCCCTGCGCCATTCGCCTCGGGCAGCTGGGCCTGAAGGTGGCGTGCGTGGAGGGCGAGGAGCTCGGCGGCGTCTGCCTGAACTGGGGCTGCATCCCGTCGAAGGCGCTGATCAGCACCGCGCACCAGTACGAGAAGGCCGGTAAGGCCGGGGAGCAGGGGCTCTCGTTCGGTCACGTCTCGATCGACGTCGGCAAGCTGCAAGGCTGGAAGAACGGCATCGTCAAGAAGCTGACCGGCGGCGTGCGCCTGCTGCTCAAGCAGAACGGCGCCGAGGTCGTCGAGGGCATGGGGCGCTTCGTCGACGCGAAGACCCTGGAGGTCACGCGCGCGAACGGCGAGAAGCTCCGGGTGAGCGCTACGCGCGGCATCGTGGTCGCGACGGGCTCGGCCACCATCCAAGTCCCGGGCTTCGAGTTCGACGGCAAGCAGATCGTCGGCGCACGCGAGGCCGTGAGCCTGCCCGAGGTGCCCAAGCGCCTGGTGGTGGTCGGCGGCGGAGTCATCGGCCTCGAGCTCGGCATGGTCTACCAGGCCTTCGGCGCCCAGCTCACCGTGGTCGAGCTGACGCCGAGCCTCCTGCCCGGCATCGACCCGGACGCCGTGAAGGTCGTGGAGCGCTCCATCACCAAGAAGGGCGGCCGCGTGCTCAAGCAGGCGAAGGCCGAGCGCTGGGAGAAGAACCCCGACGGCAGCGTCGCGGTGATCGTGAGCGCGGGCGGCGCGAGCGAGCGCATCGACGCCGACGTGGTGCTGGTGGCGGTGGGGATGCGCCCGCGCTCTCGGGGCATCGGCCTCGAGGAAGTGGGCGTGAAGGTCGACGCGCGCGGCTTCGTGCCCACGGACCGCGAGTGCCGCACCAACGTGCCGGGCATCTACGCCATCGGCGACGTCAGCGGGCCGCCGATGCTCGCGCACAAGGCCACGAAGGAGGGCGAGGTGTGCGCCGAGGTCATCGCCGGCAAGCTGGCCGCGAAGGACTGGGTGACCATCCCGGGCATCGTGTTCACGGATCCGGAGATCGCCGCCGCCGGCCTCACCGAGGCGCAGGCGAAGGAGCAAGGGCTCGAGCTCGCGGTGGGGCGCTTCCCCTTCGCGGCGCTCGGGCGCGCGATGAGCATCCGGGAGACCGACGGCTTCGTGAAGGTCGTGACCGACAAGGCGTCGGGGCGCGTGGTCGGCATCCACATCGTCGGGCCTTCAGCGAGCGACCTGATCAGCGAGGCCGCGCTGGCGCTCGAGATGGCAGCGACCGCGGAGGATCTCTCGCTCACCGTGCACCCGCACCCCACCCTCGGTGAGGCGCTGATGGAGGCCGCAGCACACTCGCTCGGGCACGCGATCCACATCACGAATCGCTGACCCGCCGCAGCCGCCGCGGCCCCTCCGCGCCATCGCGCTAGCGACGCGCGTCCGGCCGTGGCATGGTCTCGGCCATGGGGATCTTCGATCGTATGGGCCGCGTGATTTCCAGCAACTTCAACGCGTTGCTCGACAAGGCGGATGACCCGAAGAAGTCCATCGAGCAGACCCTGCTCGAGATGCAGGAGCAGGTGCGCGCGGGGCGCCAGGAGGTGGTGCGGTCCGTGGCGGCGGAGAAGCAGCTCCGGCAGAAGGTCACCGACCTCGACGCCGAGGTCGAGAA
>Ga0233425_10010062_pt1 | contig 11687 bp, 13 predicted proteins | sample Watercolumn_Towu_2_FD_181712 | JGI IMG/M metagenome (GOLD analysis project Ga0233425, IMG submission 181712) | Freshwater microbial communities from Lake Towuti, South Sulawesi, Indonesia - Watercolumn_Towuti2014_140_MG | ecosystem: Environmental > Aquatic > Freshwater > Lake | place...
GGCCGAGAAGCAGCCGCGCGCCAACGCCGCCAAGCTCGGCCTCACCGGCCATTGCCGCGGCGGCCGCATGACCTGGATGTACGTCGCGCACCAGAAGAAAGTCAAAGCCGCCGTCGCCTGGTACGGGCCGACCTTCGCCGAGCCGACCACGCTCAAGCCGCAGAACCCGGTGGACATCACCGACAAGATCGACCGCCCGGTGCTCGGCCTCTACGCCGGCGCGGATGCGGGCATCCCGCAAACGCATGTGGATCGGATGATGGCCGGCCTGCATGCCTTCGGCCACGACAGGAAGTCGACGATCCACGTCTACCCGGAGATGCCGCACGGCTTCCACGCCGACTACCGGCCGACCTACCGCAAGCCGCAGGCGGAGGATGGCTGGAAGCGCATGCTCGCCTGGTTCAAGAAGCACGGCGTCGCCTAGAAGCGGACGCAAAATAAAAAAGCCGCCTGCGGGCGGCCTTTTTGTTTGAAAAGCTTTCTAAGTTAAAAATTCAATCCGCGTAAACCCCGGCCTTCTTGATGATCGGCGCCCACTTGTCGATCTCGGCCTTCAGGTGCTCCTGCAGCGCCGCCGGTGTCGCCTTGTCGGCCGGATACGCGGTCGCGCCGAGGTCGGCGAAGCGCTGGTTCACAGTCGCGTCCTTGAGCGCCTCCTGGTTGGCGGCGACCAGTCGGTCGATCACCGCCTTCGGCGTGCCCTTGGGCGCATAGAAGCCGTGCCAGATGCCGACCTCGAAGCCCTTCAGCCCGACTTCCTGGAGCGTGGGCACCTCGGGGAGCGAGGGCACGCGCTTGGCGGAAGTCACCGCGTACACCCGCACCTTGCCGCCCTTGATCTGGCTGGTGGTGTTGGTGGTCTGGTCGCACATGATGTCCACCGTGCCGCCGAGCAGGTCGTTCATTGCGGGCGCGGTGCCCTTGTAGGGCACCGTCAGCAGATCGGTCTGGATCGCGCTCATGAAGAGCATGCCGCACAGGTGCGAGGCGGCGCCGATGCCGGCGTTGGCGAGCGTCACCTTCTGGCTGTTGGCCTTGACGTAGGCGAGGAATTCCTTGAAGTCCATGGCCGGGAAGTTCGGCTTCGCGATCAGGGTCATCGGCACGTCGTTGATCAGGCCGATGTACTCGTAGTCGGCGAGCGGGTTGAAACGCAGCTGCTGGCGGTAGAGCGACGGCGTCGTCGCCATGCCGATGTGGTGGATCAGGATCGTGTAGCCGTCGGGCTTGGCGTTCTTCACCGTCTCGGGCCCGAGGATCCCGCCGGCGCTCGGCCGGTTCTCGACGATCACGGACTGGCCGAGCGATTTCTGCATCGCCACGCCCATCACGCGCGCGACCGTGTCGGTCGGGCCGCCCGCGGCGTAGGGCACGATCATCGTGATCGGCTTGGTCGGATACTGCTGCGCTTGCGCCGCGCCCGCGGCCGCGAGTAGAGCGACTGCAAGAATGCGTTTCAACATGTTTCTCTCCAGGTTTAGGGTGGCGCGCCCGGCGGGATTCGAACCCACGACCCTTGGCTTCGGAGGCCAATACTCTGATCCGCTGAGCTACGGGCGCCCGATTTCGGCGGCAGGATTCGCGCTAAAATCAGCATTTTAACCCAGTGCCGCGACAGGATGCCTGCATGAGCGAGCAAGCTTCGCACGAGTCCTTCATCAAGACGCCGCAGCAGCTCATCGTGGTGGTCCTGCTTGCTTTCGTGGTGCCCATCTTCGGCATCGTGATGCTGGTGCAGCTGGTCGTGAACCGCCCGCACGTCGACCCGGCCGCGCTCAAGGCCGAAGCGGTGAGCGCGCGCATCCAGCCAGTCGGCAAGGTCGAGTTCGGCGAGCCGCCGGCCGCGCCCGGCGCGCGCGGCGGCGAGGAAGTGGTCAAGACCGTGTGCGCTGCCTGTCACGGCAAGCCGGGTATCCCGGGCGCGCCCAAGGTGGGCGACAACTCCGAGTGGGCCAAGCTCGCGAAGGGCGGCCTGGCCAAGCTGGTCGCCGTCGCGATCAAGGGCACCGAGAAAGGCATGCCGGCCAGGGGCGGCGCCGCCGATCTGACCGACCTCGAGATCGCGCGCTCGATCGTCTTCATGGTCAACCAGTCGGGCGGGTCGATGAAGGAGCCGGCGGCTCCCGCCCCTGCGAAACCAGCGGCAAAGAAGTAAAACCCGGGCAGGCTGCGCTGGCGGGGCGAGTGAAGCTCCTTTTCATCCTCGACCCGCTCGACTCGCTCAAGGCGTACAAGGACACGAGCGTCGCGATGATGCGCGCGGCGCAGGCGCGCGGCCACGAGCTGGACTGGACCGAGCAGGGCAGCCTGTACTGGCGCGAGCGGGTGCGCGCGCGCACCCAACCCCTGCGTGTTAAGGATGGCGACAGGGACTGGTACGAGACGCGCGCGGATTTCGCCGAGCGCGCGCTCGCCGACTACGACGCGGTGCTGATGCGCAAGGACCCGCCCTTCGACATGGAGTACCTGACCGGCGTCTGGCTCCTGTCGCAGGCCGAGCGCGAGGGCGCGCGCGTCATCAACAACCCGGCCGCGGTGCGCGACCACAACGAGAAGCTCGGCATCCTCGAGTTCCCGCAGTTCATCCCGCCGACGCTCTGCGCGAGCGAGCCCGAGCGCCTGCACGCCTTCATCGACGAGCAGCAGGACGTCATCCTGAAGCGCCTCGACGGCATGGGCGGCGAGAGCATCTTCCGCGTGCGCGCCGACGACGCCAACCGCAACGTGATCATCGAGACCATGGCCCAGGGCGGCACCCGCGTCATCATGGCGCAGCGCTACCTGCCCGAGATCCGCGACGGCGACAAGCGCGTGCTGCTGATCGACGGCGAGCCGGTGCCGCACGTGCTCGCACGCATGGCCAAGCCCGGCGAGTCGCGCGCCAATCTCGCCGCCGGCGGCACCGGCGTGGCGAAGCCGCTTTCGAAGCGCGACCGCGAGATCGCCGCGGCGCTGGGGCCCGTGCTCGCGCAGCGCGGGCTTCTGCTCGTGGGCCTGGACGTGATCGGCGAGCATGTCACCGAGGTCAACGTGACCAGCCCGACGTGCTTCCGCGAGATCCAGGACCAGACGGGGTTCGACGTCTCTGGGATGTTCCTGGACGCGGTGGAAAGGAAGATCAAGGCGAAGAAGGCCAGAACAGCATGATCGGAATTCTCATCGTCGCCCATGGCGGCATCGGCGAGGCGCTGATCCATTCGGCGAGCCACATGCTCGGCAGGCGCCTCTCGCGCGTGCAGTCGCTCGGCGTGCACCTCGATGACAAGCCCGAGACCATCCTGCCGCGCGTGCAGCAAGCGGTGCGCGAGCTGGACGAGGGCGACGGCGTGCTCGTGCTCACCGACATCTACGGCGCGACGCCGGGCAACGTCGCGCTGAAGCTCCTCCAGCCCGGCAAGGTCGAGGGCATTTCCGGCGTCAACCTGCCGATGCTGGTGCGCGCGCTCAGCTACCGCGAGAAGGGCGACCTCGCCAAGGTCGTGAAGAAGGCGCTCTCGGGCGGCACCGAAGGCGTGGTGCACATGACCACCGACTCCTGCAACGGCAATGGCAAGAGCTGAAGTCGAGATCGTCAACAAGCTCGGCCTGCACGCGCGCGCGTCCGCCAAGCTCACGCAGGTGGCGAGCGCGTTCAAGTGCGAGATCTGGCTGTCGCGCAACGGCCGGCGCGTCAAAGCCAAGAGCATCATGGGCGTTATGATGCTCGCCGCCGGCAAAGGCGCGCTCATCGTCATCGAGGCCGACGGCGAGGACGCCGACGCGGCGCTCGCCGCGCTGCAAAAGCTCCTCGCCGACAGGTTCGACGAAGGGGAATGAACTTCGTCCTGCACGGGGCCGCGGTCTCGGCCGGCATCACCATCGGCCGCGCGCACCTCGTGTCCAGCGCGCGGCTCGAGGTCGCGCACTACGAGATCCCGGCGGCGCAGGTGCAGGCCGAGATCTTCCGCTTCGACGCCGCGATCGCGCGCGCGCGCCAGGAGCTCGCCGCGCTGGAAGGCCAGATTCCGGAGGACGCGCCGGGCGAGTTCGCCGCCTTCATCAACCTGCACCGCATGATCCTCGCCGATTCGTCGCTGTCGCACGAGCCGCGCGAGATCATCCACGAGCGCCGCACCAACGCCGAGTGGGCGCTGGTGCAGCAGATGGAGAAGCTGGTCGAGCAGTTCGAGGAGATCTCAGACCCATACCTGCGCGAGCGTCGCCGGGACATCGAGCAGGTGGTCGAGCGGGTGCTGAAGGCGCTGGATGGCGGCAAGGCGCTGCCGGAGCCGCCGGCGTCGGCGGAAGCCGACATGATCGTGGTGGCGCACGACCTCTCGCCCGCCGACATGATCCTCTTCAAGCGCCACCATTTCGGCGCCTTCGTCACCGACGTCGGCGGCGTTACTTCGCACACCGCTATCGTCGCGCGCAGCCTCAACATCCCGGCGCTGGTCGGCCTGCACACCGCCCGCGACATGGTGCGCGAGAACGACCTGCTCATCGTCGACGGCATCCAGGGCGTGCTCGTGGTCGACCCGGACCCGCTCGTGCTTGCCGAGTACAAGCTGCGCCAGACGCAGCATGGCCTGGAGCGGCAAAAGCTCAAGCGCCTCAGGTCGACGCCGTCGGCGACGCTGGACGGCACGCCGATCGAGCTCTTCGCCAACATCGAGCTGCCGCAGGACATGGCCGACGTGAAGGAGTCGGGCGCGCAGGGGATCGGCCTCTTCCGCACCGAGTTCCTGTTCATGAACCGGAAGGATCTGCCCTCGGAAGACGAGCAGTTCGAGGCCTACCGCGAGGTCGCGAAGGCGATGGAAGGCAAGCCCGTCGTCATCCGCACGCTCGACCTCGGCGCCGACAAGACCGTGAGCGAGGTGGACGGCGGCGAGATACCCAATCCCGCCCTCGGCCTGCGCGCGATCCGCTACTGCCTCGCCGAGCCGCAGCTTTTCCTTGCGCAGCTGCGCGCGATCCTGCGCGCCTCGACCCAAGGCAAGATCCGCATCCTGCTGCCGATGCTCGCGCACGCGCACGAGATCGAGCAGTCGCTCGCGCTGCTGAAGCAGGCCAAGCAGCAGCTGGACGCGAAGGGCATCGCCTTCGACAAGTCGATCGAGGTCGGCGGCATGATCGAGATCCCGGCCGCGGCGCTGGCGCTGCCGATGTTCATGAGGAAGCTGGACTTCCTTTCGCTCGGCACCAATGACTTGATTCAATACACGCTCGCGATCGACCGCACCGACGACATGGTCGCGCACCTCTACGACCCGCTGCACCCGGCGGTGCTGCACCTGATCGCGCACACCATCCAGGCCGCCAACCGCGGCGGCACGCCGGTCGCGGTCTGCGGGGAGATGGCGGGCGAGCCGACGCTGACGCGCCTGCTCCTCGGCTTCGGCCTGAGGAACTTCTCGATGCACCCGCAGCAGCTGCTCGCGATCAAGGAGCGGGTGCTGCGCACCAATCTCGCGGAAGCGCAGCCGCTTGCGCAGCGCGTCCTGCGACAATCCGACCCGGCGAAGACTCGGGAACTGCTGGCCAAGCTGAACTCATAGGAGGGGTCATGAGACTGTTTGGGGTTTTACTTTCATTCTTCTTTTCTTCACTGGCGTTCTCGCAAAGCTACCCCTCAAAACCCGTCAAGCTCATCGTCCCCTTCCCCGCGGGCAGCGCGACCGACCAGGTGGCGCGGCTGCTCGGCGCGCAGCTGCAGGAGGCGCTCAAGCAGCCCTTCGTCGTCGAGAACAAGCCCGGCGCGCAGGGGATGATCGCGGCCGAGGGCGTCGCGAAAAGCCCGCCCGACGGCTACACGCTGATGGTCTCGACCAACACGCCGCAGGCCGCGGCACTGAGCCTGTTCAAGAAGGTGCCCTACGACCCGGTCAAGGATTTCGAGCCGATCGCGCGCCTGGGCACCATCTCCTTCATGCTGATGGTGCGCAGAGACTTCCCGGCGAAGAATCTCAAGGAGTTCCTCGAGCATGTGCGCTCGCAGCCGGGCAAGCACGCCTGCGGCTACGGCTCCTCCGGCTCGCAGGTGGCGCAGTCGATGCTGCGCTCGATGGGCAAGCTCGACTTCGCCGACATTCCCTACAAGGGCATCCCGCAGGCGGTCACCGACCTGCTCGGCGGCACGCTTGGCTGCGCCTTCGTCGACATGGCGAACGCGCTCGGACAGCTGAAAGGCGGCAAGCTGCGCGGCCTGGGCGTCACCTCCGAGAAGCGCACCACGCTCGCGGCCGACGTGCCGGCGATCGCCGAGGAGCTGAAGGGCTACGAGCTCATCGCCTGGTTCGCGCTGATGGCGCCGGCGAACACGCCGAAGGACATCGTGCAGAAGCTCTACGACACGACCAACACCGGGCTCTCAAAGCTGGAAACGAAGGAGAAATTCGCCGGCATCGGCACCGACGTCGCGCCGATGAATCCGCAGCAGCTCGCCGGCTTCATCAAGAGCGAGATCTCGAAGTGGGCCACGCTGGTGAAAGCGGCCGGCATCCAGCCTGAATGAGTGGTCCACTGCACGGCGTCAAGGTCCTCGACCTCACCACGGTGGTGATGGGGCCCTACGCCACGCAGATCCTCGGCGACTTCGGCGCCGATGTAATCAAGGTCGAGCCGCCGGGGGGCGACATCATGCGGCACAACGCGCCGCTGCGCTCCCCGGGCATGGGCCACATCTTCATGAACGCCAACCGCAACAAGCGCTCGGCGGTGCTCGACCTGAAAAAACCGGCCGGTCGCGACGCCTGCCTCGCGCTCGCGAAGAAGGTCGACGTCCTCCTCTACAACATCCGGCCGCAGGCGATGGCGCGGCTGAAGCTCGGCTACGAGGACGTGCGCGCGGCGAACCCGCGCGTCCTCTACGTCGGCGCGTTCGGCTACTCGCAGCGCGGGCCCTACGCCGCCAAGGCCGCCTACGACGACCTCATCCAGGGCGCCGTCGGCCTGCCCTGGCTGCACCAGGCCGCGGGCGGCGGCGCGCCGCGCTACCTGCCGGCGATCATCGCCGACCGCGGCACGGCCCTGCATGTCGTCAACGCGGTGTGCGCGGGCCTCTACTGGCGCGAGAGAAGCGGCCGCGGCCAGAGAATCGATGTGCCGATGTTCGAGAGCCTGATCCAGCTCGTCCTCGGCGAGCACCTCGCCGGCCGCACCTACGACCCGCCGCACGGCGAGCTCGGCTACGGCCGCATGCTCGCGCCCGGGCGCGCGCCGTACGAGACGAAGGACGGCTACATCTGCGCCCTCGTCTACAACGACAAGCAGTGGCGGGTATTCTTCGAGCTGATCGGCCGCCCCGAGCTGCTCAACGACCCCAGGTTCGCCACCCCCGAGGCGCGCAGCCGCAATTTCGAGAGCGCCTACGAGCTGATGGCTACGGAGATGAAAAAGCGCACCACCGGCGAGTGGATCGCGGCGCTCGAGAAGGCCGACATCCCGGTGCAGCGCATGAACAGCCTGCAGGACCTGCTGGAAGACCCGCACCTTGAGGTGATCGGCTACTTTCAGATACGCGAGCATCCGAGCGAGGGCCGCATCCGCACGATGGCCGTGCCCTCGGAATGGAGCGAATCGGCGCCCGAGTACCGCCGCCCCACCCCGCGCCTGGGCGAGCACACGCGCGAGGTACTGCGCGAGGCGGGCTTCAGCGAGGCCGAGATCGACGGCCTGGTCGCGAGCGGCGCGGCCGTCTAGCGCGCGCGCAGCAGCTCGGGCACGCGCAGCAGGATGAACTCGTTGTCGTCCTGCACGCCGACCTTGCGGCCCGACGAGTAGGGCAGATTTTTGTCGTTGGCGACGATGATGTGATCGTCGTCGACCACGTCGACGTCCTCGATCGTGACGAACGGGAAGGTGAAGGTGCCCTGCGCCGTGCGCCCGCGCCTCGCCACCCCGTTCGGGTCGCCGATCGCGAGCAGGTCGATGTGGCCGATCTTCTTCACGAACCCGTCGGCGTCGGCATCCGCCAGGCTCACCTTGTAGACGTGCTTCATCTTCGCCGGCACGTTCTGGCAGTCGGGACGCGCCGGGCCGTTGCACGCCTCCTCCGGCACGCCTTCGCCGTTGTCGCGCTCGATGATGAGCCCGGTGTCGGCGTCGATCATGTTGAAGTCGCCGATGTTTTTGCCGTTCGCCTCGAGCAGGTACTTCCACGAGCGCCCGGTCCACTGGCGCTTCGCCGCGTCGAACTCTAGGATGCGAAGGAACTCGCGCCCGTCCTTCGCCTCCCATTTCTTCTCGGTTTCATTCCAGAGCGGACCCTCGAGCAGCGGGTAGAGGAAGCGGCCGTCCTTCGAGGCCGCCATGCCCTCGTAGCCGCGCGAGCGCCGCACCGGCGTGGTGAAAGCCCCGGGCACGGCAGGCGTGGTTATGGCGAAGTGATCCGGCGAGCGCAGCACTCTTCCGTCGAGCATCGTCTCGTGCACGCCGAGAACCTTGGCGCTGAAGTCCGTCTCGATGAGATAGGGCCCGAGTTCGTCGCCCAACCAGACCGACTTGCCAACGAACTGGATCGACTCGATGTCGAAATCCGCGCCGGTCAGGTAGCGCTTTTTCGTGCCTTCGTTGACGATGCCGAACGGCACCTTGCGCTCCGGGTCGTGCAGGAAAACGGTGCGCAGCAGCTTCACGCTGCCCGACTTCCAGTCAAGCCTCAGGTGATGGAACATCAGCATCGCGTCGGCGCTGTTCGCCTTGGAGCCGTAGCCGTTGTCGGTGAGGACCCAGTAGCTGCCGTCCTTCATCGACTTGATGCCCGAGAAGCCCTGCACCGGCTGCCCGCGGAAGGGCAGCGACACGCCGGTAGGCCGCGGCGCCGACCGGTCGGAGAGGTAGGACGTGCCGGGAATCGACTCCGGCTCGTCGCGCTGCCTGGGGTCGGGCGCGGTGTACTTGCCGGAGATGCGCAGGCTCTCCGGCGCGTCCTTCGGCGCGGCGACGAACGTCTTCGCCGGCAGGATGGCATGCCCGGCGAGGGCGGCGGGAAACATCTGCTGGGCTTCGGCGGCCGCGGCGAGGCAAAGCAACCCGGCAAGCGCTGCGCGCTGGAACATGGTCTTCACGGTGGGCTCCCCTGACTTGGACCCCGCCAGCCTAGGAAGCGAGTGTTGCAGGAGTATTGCGCCGCCCGCGCGGCCGCCGCGCGATGGGCACCGACTGGTGGAGCTACGGCCTCGAGCCCAACCGCAAGGTGCTCGAGACCTTCCTGCGCTACCACCACGCGCAGGGCCTCTCGCCGCGGCGCCTTGCGCCCGAGGACCTCTTCGCGCCGGAAACCATGATCGCCGCGCGCATCTGATAAACTCCTTCCTGCAATAGCGCCAATTTGAGGTTCAGCTTGCGGGCGCTTTACAAATACGGCTAAAGAGGACGCCCTTGAACGCTCCCCTTTCCGCTGCCTCCGTAGGCGTCGTCACGCCGCAGAAGGCACGCTTTACCGAACCGCTCAAGCTCAAGAGCGGCGCGGTGCTGCCCGAGTTCGAGCTCGCCTACGAGACCTACGGCAAGCTGAACGCGGCGCGCTCGAACGCCGTGCTCGTCTGCCACGCGCTCAACGCCTCGCACCACGTCGCCGGCACCTACGCGAACGACCCGGAGAACGTCGGCTGGTGGGACAACATGGTCGGCCCGGGCAAGCCGCTCGGCACGAACAAGTTCTTCGTCATCGGCAACAACTACCTCGGCTCCTGCTTCGGCTCGACCGGGCCGGCGTCGGCGAACCCGAAGACCGGCAAGCCGTGGGGCGCGGATTTCCCGGTGGTGACGGTGGAGGACTGGGTCGCCGCGCAGGCGCGCCTTGCCGACCACCTCGGCATCGAGAGCTTCGTCGCGGTGATGGGCGGCTCGCTCGGCGCGATGCAGGCGCTGCAATGGACGCTCTCCTACCCCGAGCGCGTGCGCCACTCGATCGTCATCGCCGCGACGCCGAAGCTCTCGGCGCAGAACATCGCCTTCAACGAGGTCGCGCGCCAGGCGATCATCACCGATCCGGATTTCCACGGCGGCCACTACTACGAGAAGGGCGTCGTGCCGGTGCGCGGGCTGCGCATCGCGCGCATGATCGGCCACATCACCTACATCTCGGGCGACGCGATGATGGAGAAGTTCGGCCGTGTGCTGCGCCGCGCCGCGCTCGGTTTCGACTTCGACGTCGACTTCGAGGTCGAGTCGTACCTGCGCTACCAGGGCGACAAGTTCTCCACCTACTTCGACGCCAACACCTACCTGCGCATTACCAAGGCGCTCGACTACTACGACCCGGCGGCCGACTTCGGCGGCGACCTCTCGAAAGCCTTCGCGCGTGCGAAGGCGAACTTCCTCGTCGTCTCCTTCACCTCCGACTGGCGCTTCACCTCCCAGCGCTCGCGCGAGATCGTAAGCGCGCTGCTGGATAACCGGCGCATCGTCTCGTACCTGGAGATCGACGCGCCGCAGGGCCACGACGCCTTCCTCATGGACGACGCGCGCTACTTCTCGGCGCTGCGCGCCTACTACGACAACATCGCGCTATGACCGAAGCCGACCACATCACCGGCTGGGTCGCGCAGGGCGCCCGCGTGCTGGATCTCGGCTGCGGCGACGGCAAGCTCCTCAAGCACCTGTGGAACGCCAGGCAGGCGCCCGGCTACGGCGTCGAGTTCGACGACGCGCATGTGCTCGAGTGCATCAAGAACGACGTCAACGTCCTGCAGATGAACCTCGAGGACGGCCTCGCCGCCTTCGCCGACCGCTCCTTCGACTACGTGATCCTCTCGGAAACCCTCCAGGCCATCCACAAGCAGGAGCCGCTGCTGAAAGAAATGCTCCGCGTCGGCCGCGAAGCCATCATCTCCTTCCCCAACTTCGGCTTCTGGCGCGCCCGCATCCAGATCGCCCTCGCCGGCCACATGCCAGTCTCGAAGGAGCTGCCCTACCAGTGGTACGACACCCCCAACGTCCACCACTGCACCCTCGTCGACTTCGAAGCCCTCTGCGCCAAGCTCAACTTCAAGGTCCTCGAGCGCGTCGTGCTCAAGAACGGCGGCACTGTCTCCTTCCTCCCCAATCTTCTCGGCGCCAACGCGCTCTATCGCGTCAGCGCATAGTTCGTCCTAGATTCCTTGCCAAGTGACGAGGATCCCGAATGAGTGAAACTTCCTACTACGTTTATGCGCTTAAGGATCCGCGGACCTCACCCGCAAGGCCGTTCTACATCGGCAAAGGAACAGGCACGAGGGCACACGATCACTTGGTGAAGCCGGATGCAACTCGCAAAGGCAATCGCATAAGACAGATCATAGAGGCTGGCTACAAGGTCTTGGTGGTGCCTCTGGTGGAGGATCTTTCAGAAATCTAGGCTATCAAGCTCGAAGCTGAGTTGATTTCGGCATACGGGACCGAGGACACTGGTGGCTTCCTAAGCAACTCTGTGATTCCTTCTGGATCGATCCATAGGCCAAGGCGCGATCTTGTAGTACCTCAGGGAGCGCAGGAAAAAGCGCAAATGGCTCTTCAGTTGATGAAGAGTGCGTTTGTTGAGCTCGCAAAAGCCAACCCGAAAGGAATCACTAATTCTGACGCCGCCAGTGTTCTAGCAGTTTGTTGAAATTCGCCGCGATTTCATGGAATTCCTCGCGTCGTATGTTGTCGAATCATCGTCGAGAAGAATAAAGGGGAGCCGACGATGCGCGGTGCCGATGTGACCCAAGGTGGCATGT
>Ga0233425_10010063_pt1 | contig 11686 bp, 12 predicted proteins | sample Watercolumn_Towu_2_FD_181712 | JGI IMG/M metagenome (GOLD analysis project Ga0233425, IMG submission 181712) | Freshwater microbial communities from Lake Towuti, South Sulawesi, Indonesia - Watercolumn_Towuti2014_140_MG | ecosystem: Environmental > Aquatic > Freshwater > Lake | place...
TGCATTTCTGTATACTTGGAGATACTTTTTCCCATTCATATTTCGGGATATTGAACGGACAGCCGAGCATGCAGTACCTGCAGCCCATGCAGCGGTCAGGCCTGTATATGACAGGCCCCTCAGGAGTCTTGACAAGCGCCTCAACAGGGCAGACCGAAACACATGCCGGTTTCTTGCAGTGGAAACAGCCGTTCCTTGCAAAATTCCAGGAGAGTGCTCCGTTGTTCTCTGCCTCGTAAAAGGCTATGTTCGTATATGTCCTTGCGTTCAGCTTGGGAGGGTTGGTAAGGGTCGGTCCGGCGCCGGTCCTGTCCGTGCCGTTCTGGTTCCACTGCTTGCATGCTATCTGGCAGCCTCTGCAGCCTATGCATTTGGTCGTGTCTATAAGGAAGCTGGCTTCCATCTTCTTTGCTGCCTCTGCTGTTGCAGCCGGTGCTGTTGTATTTGTATCTTTTGCCATGTCGCCCTCCTATGCCTTTGCCTTTTCGACATTAACCATAAAGGCCTTGGATTCGGGGATCATCGTATTTGCGTCCCCTATCGTGGGAGTGAGCAGGTTTGCCGACTCTCCTGCACTGCCATCCTCCGGATACTGCCAGCCGAAATGATACGGAAGCCCTACCTGGTGCACTGTTGACCCTGCCACTTTAAATGGCTTCAGCCTCTTCGTAACAAGGGCAGCCGCATTCACTTCTCCCCTGCCGGACTTCACTGTAACTTTGTCGCCGGACTTTATCTGCTTCTCGGCAGCAAGCTCTTCGCTGATCTCGACAAAGAGCTGCGGGGCAGCCTCAAGTAGCCAGGGCATATGCCTGGTCAGAACTCCTGTCTGCCAGTGCTCCGTCATCCTGTATGTTGATGCAACATATGGATAGCGAAGGTCGCAGGAGTAGAAGATGTCTTCTGCTGCACCTTTCTTCCCGTCATGGAACAGCTTTACTGCAGGGTTGATCTTCGTCTTTGACATCAGGTTTTCCTGGAGCGGACATTCGAGAGCCTCATAATGCTCGGGGAATGGTCCGTCCGCAAGACCGGGGCCGAAGAGCGCGCCCATGCCGTCAGCACGCATTATGAACGGGAACTTGCCCTTCTCTTCAGCCATCGGAGGCGCAGGCCCGTCAGGGATGTCGCCGTCCCACCCGGGTGTCACCTTCTCTGTCTTTGGGTCTATCTTGTCAGGGTTCCATTTGATCACAGCCCGTTTAGGGTCCCACGGTTTGCCTGTCATATCAACGGATGCACGGTTGTATATGATCCTCCTGTTGAGCGGCCATGCAAAGGACCACTCAGGGAAGAGGCCGAGCCCTGTCGGGTCTGTCTTTCCCCTTCTTGCCATCATGTTTATGACCTTGCCGTCCTTCATAGTGTAGCTTCCGCTGTATATCCAGCAGCCGCATGAGGTTGTCCCATCTGCCTGAAGACTCACAAAGTTCGTTGCAAGATCCCCTTTCTTGCCGACAGGAGCTGGAGGGGTCTTTGTCTTGTCAAATATGTCATCGAGATAGTAGCCGTTTATCTCCTTTGCAACAAGGTGCGTATCGAACTCCCTCTTCCTGGACTTGTAGTTCCATGTGAGCTTCGTGACAGGATCAGGGAACTTGCCGCCCTTTGTCTGGTAGAGCTTCTTCACGCGCTTATGGAGCTCGTTGATTATGTCGCCGTCAGGTTTTGACTGGCCCACAGGTTCGATCGCTGCATAGCGCCACTGGGCCCAGCGGCCAGAGTTCGATACACTGCCCTCCTTCTCTACCGATGAGGAGCATGGAAGCATGAAGACCTCTGTCTGTATCTCCTTCGGGTTCATGCCAGGGCCTCTCCAGAATGAGGCTGTCTCATTATCGAAGAGGTTCACATTCACCATCCACTTGAGCTTGGCCATTGCCTTTCTGGTCTTGTTCGCATTGGCTCCGGAACATGCAGGATTCTGTCCCCAGGCAAAGAAGCCCTCGAACTTGCCCTTGAACATCTGATCGAATAGCATAAGCCAGGATGCATTCATACCCTCATCGAGCTTCGGCAGCCATGCATAACCGAAGTCATTATCTTTTGTCGCATGATCTCCGTAAATAGCCTTCAGGTAGCTGGTAAAATACTTCGGCCTGTTGCCCCACCAGTTAACGCTCTTGGGCTCCTTTGTCTTTGGCGTGTTCTTCTCGTTGTATGCCTTGAGGTCAGCAAGGGATGCGGTCGGCACCGGCACATAGCCCGGCAATATATGAAAGAGCAGTCCGTAGTCTGTAGAGCCCTGAACATTGGATTCGCCTCTCAGGGCATTGACCCCTCCGCCGGCCATTCCGATATTGCCGAGCAGAAGCTGGATGATGGACATGGTACGGATATTCTGTGTTCCGACAGTATGCTGGGTCCAGCCCATTGCATAGCACTCTGTGCCTACCCTGTTAGGCTTTCCGGTCGAACCGTATGCCTTATACACCTCGACCAGCTTCTCCTTTGGTGTTCCTGTAATTGCAGAGACCTTGTCGAGCGTATAGCGCGAATAATGCTTCTTCAGGAGCTGGAACACGCAGTTCGGGTCCTTGAGCGTCATGTCCTTCTTCGGCAGGCCCTTGTCATCCATCTGGAAGGACCATGTCTTCTTGTCGTACTTCCTCGCCTTTTCATCGTATCCTGAGAATATCCCGTTGAGCTGCCCCGGCATTTTAAAATCGGGATTAACAAGATAGGATGCGTTTGTGTAGTTGACAACATAATCCCTGAAATAGAGATTGTTGTCGAGGATGTACTTTATCATGCCGCCAAGGAAGGCTATGTCAGTACCTGAACGGAGAGGGGCATATATGTCAGCCTTTGAGGCAGTGCGGGTGAAGCGCGGGTCAACAACGATAAGCTTAGCGCCCTTCTCCCTTGCCCTCATTATCCACTTCATTGATATGGGATGGTTCTCTGCGGGGTTGCCGCCCATAACGAGAACAACATCCGCGTTCTTCAGATCTATCCAGTGATTCGTCATTGCACCCCGACCATACGACTCTCCCAGAGCCGCCACAGTTGCGGAGTGTCATATTCGGGCTTGGTGCTCTATATATACAAGTCCCAGGGAGCGCAGCCATTTCTGGAGCACATAACACTCTTCATTATCGAGCGCAGCACTGCCGACATGGGCAATCGCATCAGTCCTGTTGACAGTAAACTCCTTCTCTACCTCTGTCTCTGTCCCGTCAGGCTGCTTCTCCTTTATCTTTGACTTTGAGAGGAACTTGAATGTCCTGTCGCGGGTATTCTTGATCTTCTTCGCTATCTCGTCGAGCGCCCAGTCCCACTCCACCTCTTTCCACTTGTCAGAACCTGCTGCACGGTACATGGGCTTTGTCACGCGGACAGGATTGTTCGCCATCTGATAGAGCGATGCGCCTTTTGCACAGAGGGTGCCTTCATTAATCGGATGGTTGGGGTCACCTTCCGTGTTGATCACCTTCCCGTCCTTTGTATGGACCAGTATGCCGCAGCCGACAGAGCAGTAAGGACATATTGTGGTCGTCTCCTTTGCGCCCTTGATGCGGCTCTCCCTGAATTCTACTGCCGAAGCCTCATCAGGCTTAAGAGCTGTGCCTACAGCAGTCCCGGCAACAGCAGTCCCTCCGGTAAGCTTCAGAAAATCCCTTCGCGACAGACTCATAAAAGACCTCCTTTAAAATTATTCAATTAGAGGCAGCTTATAGACTTATTAGAATTCCTAATCATCGTTAGATTAAAGAATGTGCGCTTTGCTGTCAATATGTTTTTCCGTATATAACGCTCCGTGCAGACAGCATAGTACTGACGGCCTGAAATGACTGCATTGCATTGACACTGTATGGCTAAACTGATAATCTGACGCAAAAGGAATTACGGACTGACTGACCATGTTATGGCTTGCACTTAAGACCCTCTTCCATGAACGGGGGAGGCTCATCATCACGCTCACAGGGATCATCTTCTCCACGGTCCTTACGCTCGCACAGGTCTCCATGTACCTCGGCATGATGGGCAATGCGACCGGCGTGATACGCCATACAGATGCAGACATATGGGTCATGTCAAAGAATGTGCAGAACTTCGATTTCGCAAACCCCTTCCCTGAAGAGCGCATAAACAAGGTAAGATCCATGCCCGATGTCATCTGGGCAGACAGGCTGATACTTACATGGGGCTTTCTGAAACTCGGCAGCGGAGGGCAGGAGCAGGTGCAGATCATAGGCTTCAATCCTGATACAGGAGTGGGGGCTCCCTGGAAGATGGTCTCAGGCAGCCGCTCTGATGTGAAGGGGGGCAGATACATGATCATTGACAGAACATCTGAAAAGAGGCTCGGAGGGCTGCAGCCGGGGTCTGTCTGGGAGCTGAACCAGGTGCAGTTCAAACTTGCAGGCCTTTCTGAGGGCACAAGGAGCTTCACAACCGCCCCTGTTGTCTTTATAGGTTACAACCAGGTGCACCGTTATCTTACGCATTTTGTCCGTGATGACCAGGCAACATATATAGTTGCAAAGCTGAGAGACCCGGAAAAGACAGAAGAGACTGTCAGGGCTCTCCGTGAGGTGATGAAAGACAATGACATACTCTCAAAAAAGGACTTCATAAAAAAGACCGTCCTCTATTGGACAGTACAGACAGGCATGGGCATGGGCTTCTTTCTTACAGCGCTTCTCGGCCTTATAGTCGGCGGGGCCATAGTTGGACAGACTGTCTATGCAAACACGATGGAGCACCTGAGGGAGTTCGGCACGCTGAAAGCGCTCGGAGCAAGAAACAGCGATATCTATGCTGTTATCTTCAGCCAGGTCGGCATCAATGCCGTGATCGGTTTTTTTATTGGGTCAATACTCATCATATCTCTGCAGGGCAGCGTGGAGAAGGCCGGGGTCTCGCTCTATCTGCATCCCCTGCTCTTCATGTCCCTGTTCCTGGTAGTGCTCTTGACATGCCTTCTCTCTGCCTTCTTCTCGGTCAGGAAGGTGCGGAGCCTTGATCCTGTCACGGTATTCAGGTCCTGAGGATATATGACGCCTATACTAAGGACAGACAATATCAGCAAGATATACGGTGAAGGAGACGGAAAGGTCATCGCGGTTGACAGCATATCGCTCGAACTGAAGAAGGGCGAGATGCTGCTGATCATGGGGCCATCCGGCTCAGGAAAGACAACCCTCCTCTCCATAATGGGATGCATACTCCATCCCACCCGCGGAGAGGTGATCATCGAAGACGAGATCGTGAGCAGACTGCATGAAGAGGCGCTGCCTGATATCAGAAAGAGATATTTCGGTTTTGTGTTCCAGGCATTCAACCTCTTCCCATCGCTCACTGCGCAGGAGAATGTTGAGCTGGTGCTGAGACTGAAGAAGACGCCAAAGGCCTTAATAAGGCAAATGGCAGGGGAGCTTCTGAACAAGGTGGGCCTCAGCAAAAGGGCATCATTCTATCCGTCAGATCTCAGCGGAGGTGAAAAGCAGAGGGTCGCATTCGCAAGGGCGCTCGCAGGAGGACCGCCTATACTGCTTGCTGATGAGCCTACAGCAAACCTCGACTCAAAGACCGGGCTTGAGGTGCTGAAACTTCTGAGGGAGATGGCCGAGCAGGACAGCAAGGCAGTTGTTATCGTGAGTCATGATCCCAAGGCAGAATCGCTTGCACACAGGGTCATTTTTCTTGAAGACGGGAGGATTGGTTAATGAAGAAGATCTTAATATGGGCTGCTGCCCTTGCAGTCATCATTGCACTCTTTGCACTGTTTGGAGGAAAAAAGAGAGCCACAAATACAGATGACAAGACAGAACCCCGGCAGCCTGCAGCAACGATTGTCTCGGCCGAAGGCAGGGTCGAGGCTCTGCCAGGCTTTGAGATAGAGGTGGGCAGTGAACTGGAAGGCAGGATTGCCGAGATATTTGTCGAAGAGGGAACTATCCTGAAAAAAGGTGATCCGATCGCGAGGATGCAGGATAAGGACATCCGGGCAAAACTGAGGGAATCCGAGGCAGAGGCATCAGCGGCACAAGCCAAGTACCGTGAGGTGGCAACAGGCTCGCGTGAAGAGGAGATAAGGAGGGCAGAGGCGGCATCCGAAAGGGCGCGAGCAGAGGCAGATACAGCACATAGAGAGGCGGTCCGCTACAGACAGCTTTATGAAAAGGGAATGGTATCAAGATCAGCGCTTGAGGAGATCGAGAGACTGGGCGCAGTAGCTGCAGCAAGAAAGAAAGAGGCTGATGAAGAGAAGGCACTGGTAAAGCAGGGTCCAAAGAAAGAGACCATAGCCTTTTATCAGGACTCTGCAAGACGCTCAGAGGCATCAATGCAGTACTACAGGGAGATCCTCGACAAGGCCCTGATCACGGCGCCCATATCCGGCAAGATAATAAGGAAATACCTTCAGAAAGGCGAGATGGTGAGCAAGGATGTGACACCCCATATCGTTACGATCGCAGATCCGTCAAAAATAAGGATAAACGCAGAGGTAGATGAAACTGACATAGCTAAATTCGGCGTTGGGGACCCTGCAGAGATATCGTCCTATGCCTATCCCGGAAAGAAGTTCAGCGGGGTTGTGCAGGAGATAGCAGACTATGCAGGCCTGCGCAAGGTGCTGCCGAACAACCCTGCAAAGAACAGGGACATGAAAATAGTGCAGGTGAAGATAGAATTAAAGGACAAGACCCCGTTCAGGCTCGGCATGACCGTGGATGTGGCCATAAAACCAAAGACGGTCAGTCAATAGACCTGTCGCCAAAACTGAATATCAAACTGTTTGTCAGGTCTTCTTTATATGTTCGTGGCTGTTAAGGTGCGTCATGCAGTATTCATATCCACCCTCGCAGGTTGAGCAGTACCTGAAATCCATGTTCGGGTCATCCTGCTCGGTCATGCCGCAGACAGTGCATTTATGATATGTGCCCTTGCGCGCAGGCTCATTGAATGAGCCCTGGAAGGAGCTTTTCCTCCTGTATGAAGACCCGCGGTGCCTGATCATGGAGATAATGTCAGCGCCGAAGAAGAGGAAGAAGTTCGAGACAGAGACGAGAGCTGCCGCCTTTTCCGGGAGCGGAGCAGTCAGCAGAGTAAATGCTATGAACGCCCAGTTCAGCCAGGCGAGGTATTTCACCTTCACCGGGAGGATGAAAAATATGAGTATCTCAAAATCCGGATAGATATACGCAAAGGCAAGGAACAGTGACAGGTTCAGATAAACTGCAGTGCTTCCGCTTCCGGTCAGAAAGGCCGCAAGCACTGTCGCAATAATGCCGGTAAGGTAGTAGATGTTGAACCTGAAGCTGCCCCATTCGTGCTCAAGCCCGGTCCCTATCATGTAGTAGAAGTAGAGCACGAAGATCGCCCAGAGGATCGAGAAGGAAGGCGGTATAAAAATCCAGCTGATCAGTCTCCAGACCTCTCCCTGCAGGATCAACTGGGGGACAAGCCAGAGTTTGCTTATCGCGTCAGACTGCGGCATGGCAAAGCGCAGCAGATACACAAGAGCGTTGATGCCCACAATGTAGACCATCAGCTCCTTAATCGCAAACCTGCCTAACTTTCTTTCGAGGGTGTTAAGAATGCTCATCAATTACATTACGATGTTACTGGATTTTAATTTCAATGACATTACAGTGTCACTGAAATTACCTTATTTCTCTTCTGCTCAGGAAATCAGGGTTCCTATTTCAGACCGCAGCATTTCTTGTATTTCTTCCCGCTGCCGCAGGGGCAGGGATCATTTCTTCCGATCTTCGGTTCTGTCCTCACGACCTGCTTCTGCCCTGCAGAATCCCCGCTCACAAAATACCAGTTACTGTCTATCCTTCCGAACCTGGCAAGCTCATGGTGCTCCCTCTTCGTCCCATGGTCGCTGAACCTCGCAATGAACTCGACCTCTCCATCATTGTCCTCAGGTCCGCCTGAAACTGTCCTTACTATCTCAAGCCCGTACCACTCTGCATTCTCTGCCCATGTGCGCGTGCTCTTCTCGTCAAAATCAGCCCTGTGGTCAGGATGCAGGGAATCCCTCAGGTAGGGTATCTCCTTCTTCACATAAGCGCTGTAGCGTGAGCGCATCAGCTTTTCTGCAGTATCTGCTCGCCGTTCGCCCCGTATTACAGGTCCGCAGCATTCATCATAAGCGATATTGGTTCCGCACGGGCATAATTCCATTTAAGCTACTCCTCCAGTTTTATTGCCTCAACAGGGCAGTTCTCTTCTGCAGCCTCGCAGCACCCGGCATAGTCGCAGGCGTCCTCATCTATGACGCGTGACTTGCCAATGGCTTCATCAACATGAAAGACCGCAGGGCATATTTCTTCGCACCTCCCGCAGCCGATACATATATCCTCATCAATTATTATCTTCATGGCATCTCCTCTATCACGGCCGCAGCCAGCAGGGGAAACATTATCTCATGGTGGCCTGTAAGCGCATAATTCCTTCCGCAGACCATGGTCGGTCTCCTGAGCACATTCTCCTTTGGCCTGTAATGCTGAATGAAATCCATGTTCACGGTCGTTATGTTATCTGCCTTACTGCCGAGGTTTCTCGCCAGATTCAGCGCCTTCAGAAAGACCTCGGGGAGGAGCACTGCAGAACCGAGGTTGAGATACACCCCTCCTTCAAGGTCTGATACTATCGAGGCAAAGAGCCTGAAGTCCTGCATGCTGCCCCTGCCTATTGCTGCTCCGTCAGCCTCCGGATGCATATGTATGATGTCAGTGCCGATGGCCACATGCACAGTGACCGGTATGTTCATCTTATATGCCTGGCAGAGAATACTCATGTCCTTGTGCGGAAATCTGCTGCCGCTGATGTAAGAACCGACCGAGCTTCCGATTCCAAGGCCCTTTTTTACCCCCTTATTGACAGCCATATTGAGACCCCTGCCTGTATCTTTTGACATGCCGAAGGCGCCGGTACAGAGCTCCTTCGCCACATCTTCGGAAGTATGGCCTGCCATGGCGATCTCGAAATCATGTATGACACAGGCGCCGTTTGTCGCGACCGCAGTTATCACGCCTCTTCGCATCAGGTCAATTATTATGGGGGAAAGCCCGAGCTTGACAGGGTGCGCACCCATTCCGAGTATGACAGGCCGGCCTTCTCTGCGGGCAGTGACAATAGCAGATACTACTGAGCGGAAGTCTGCTGCAGCATAGAAATCAGGCAGCTTGTCGATAAATGAGGCAAAAGCACCGCCTTTTTCATGCAGTCCTGCAAAGGAAGAGAGATCAACTTTGCTCTTCCTGCCGGCAAGAGAATAAGTTTTGACAGACTTAAGCGAAACAGGCCGGTATCTCTTCATGGGATTGATTGTAGCATATCAACAGGGCTGCTTGCATTCGGCTTTTTCGGGTTTGCATTGCCAAAAAAACAGATTTTGTGGTATAAAATAAGACTTTTTCATAAGGAGGAAACAAGCTTGGCAGCAAAAGCACCCGTAAAAAGAAATCTTTCAGCAGAAAAAAGGGCCCGCCAGACCGAGAAAAGGAACGCAAGGAACAGGGCCGCAAAGAGCACAATAAAGAGCGCAGTGAAGGCTGTAGAGGCCTCGGTCAAGGCAAAGGACAAAGAGGCTTCGGCAGATGCACTCAAGTCCGCCATAAAGACAATCAGTTGCGCGAGTTCAAAGGGCGTGATCCACAAGAACAACGCTGCGCGCAAGATCTCAAAGCTAACAAAGAAGGTCAACGCTTCGGCGACAGCTTAAGCAGCTTCGCAAGGAGCAGCTCCAGGGGATAATAGCTTCCTGTCTTTATTCCTGCATCAGCATTCTTCAGCAGGGAGAATACTTCATACAGATAGTTCTGCTCAGCGGGGGAATTACCTTCCCCCTGCATCTGGGCATACTGCCAGTTCAGCGCCCCGATCAGGATGTAGGGCTCTTCCGTCTCGCGCAATATCCCATATATCCTGAAAGCCTCATCAGCATTTCTGTTGCGAAGGGCATTTATAAGATCGAACACTCCATATGCTCTTTTGCCTTCAACGATCTCCTTGATATCATCCAGAGATACATCTTTCTTTCCGATCAGGGTCAGCTTTTCGACCTCTGTCGAGAGCATCCCAAGGTCAGGACCTATGATCGCAAGCAGGTACCTTGCAGCCTCATCGGTCAGGGAGAGATCTTTTGATCTGGCCTTGTCCACAAGCCAGGATGGCATGTCACTCTCCCTTATATCCAGAGATATCTGCTTTGCACCCTTAAGCCCTTCCTTGAAGTCCTTCTTCGGACTTCCTTCATAAAGAAGTACAAGAATAGAACTTTCAGACGGCGCAGTCAGGTATCCGGCAAATTTGCCCATCTCCTTCTTTGGAAGCTTTTGAAAGTTCTCCACTACTACATATTTTCTGCCTGAAAAGAAAGGGACCGTATTCAGAACATCTATGATGAGATCCGGCGAGGGCTTATCCTGATCGGATGAAAGAAGGTCAAACGACTGGAAGCTGAAGTCGAGCTCTGACTCAGGTATCATGCCCCTGATCAGGGAAACTGCCTCTGAATGAAGGAACCGGTCAGAGGATGTGAGCATGTAGCATGGAGAAGGGAGGCCTTTTTTGACCTCATCGAGAAGGTTTCTGTAGCTCATTTATAGATGAGCGCGCCCACTATCTCCATTGCAATGTCGGCAGCGGCCTTCTCCTCTGCAAGGTCGCGCGAAGCAAGCATTGAGGACATGTCCCTTGCAGCACCGAAGAAGAGTATGAATGGCGAGGTCGCTTTCTGTATAGGCCTCGTCTTTCCATTGCTGTCTGTAAAGGTGAAGTCGGCCTCAACCGTTATTCTGTACTCAACAGTGATATCCTGCTTCTCAGAAAGACTGGTCATCTCAAACCTGTTTATCACACCTGATAATGAATTTGCGGCATGTTTTGAGACTGCAATGCCGTTCCTTGAGAACTCCTCAACAAGCGCCCTGTGGAGTTTGTCCTGAAGTTTGGGCTCAAGTGTCCTGTTAACGATACTGCCGATCCTTATCTCTGTAAAAGGGAGGTCTGCCTGACGGTGGATAGAATAGCCGCAGCCTGTAAAGAGCATCAGAGCAATGCATGCAAACGCAATGACCGATCCCGACAACAGATTACTTTTACGCATATCCTATCCTCCAACCACTATATTTACGAGCCTGCCCTTTATGACTATTATCTTGCGTATGTTCTGGCCGGCTGTATACTCCTGCACCTTGCTGTCACCAAGCGCAAGCTCCCTGACCTCCTCATCGGAGAGGCCGGCCCTGATCATTATCTTTCCGCGCAGCTTGCCGTTCACCTGCACAACGAGTTCGACCTCCTCATCCCTTGCCATATCATCATCCCATACAGGCCACTTCTGAAGAGATATGCATTCCCTGTTGCCGAGAATGGACCAGAGCTCTTCCGCCAGATGCGGCGTAAAAGGTGAAAGAAGAAGGAGCAGGTTCTCGACCGCAAACCTGAATACAGTCATATCTGCACCCTGTCCGGGCGTAAAACCTGTCAGTTCGTTCACAAGCTCCATCATGGCCGCTATGGCAGTGTTGAAATGGTACTCCTTCTCGATGTCAGTGGTCACCTTCCTTATGGTCTGGTGAGTCCTCCTCACTATAGACCTGGCATGGTCAGACAGTACAGCATCTTCTGAATATGACGGTGCGCTCTTCAGGCCTTCGAGATTAGAGCGCAGAAGGCTCCATACCCTGTTAAGAAAACGGTAGGCGCCGTCAACTCCCTT
>Ga0233425_10010065_pt1 | contig 11681 bp, 3 predicted proteins | sample Watercolumn_Towu_2_FD_181712 | JGI IMG/M metagenome (GOLD analysis project Ga0233425, IMG submission 181712) | Freshwater microbial communities from Lake Towuti, South Sulawesi, Indonesia - Watercolumn_Towuti2014_140_MG | ecosystem: Environmental > Aquatic > Freshwater > Lake | place: Indonesia...
CACCAATTACCTGTTGCCGAAGGTGACTGTGGATACGATAGCCCCGGCCATAACGCTGAAGAGCCCCGTGCCCTCGCTTACCAACTCCAAGACTCTCATCGTGACATACTCTGTCGATGGCGGAGCCGACAAGACCAAGACGTTCACTCTGGCTGAAGGCGATAACTCTAACCTCACCATCTCTGAAACAGACCCTGCCGGCAACATCACCAATTACCTGTTGCCGAAGGTGACTGTGGACACGATAGCCCCGGCCATAACGCTGAAGAGCTCCGTGCCCTCGCTTACCAACTCCAAGACCCTTACGGTGACCTACAGCGTCGATGGCGGAGCCAACAAGACCAAGACGTTCACTCTGGCCGAAGGTGATAACTCTAACCTCACCATCTCTGAAACAGACCCTGCCGGCAACATGACAAATTACCCGCTGGCCAAGGTCACGCTCGAAACGACTCCTTTCGCCACCTATATGAGAGATAGAATATGGCAGCGGTCGATTCCATCCACGCTGAAAAAATACCAGAATAAGATAGCGATCAGATCGAATGTCAAAGGTAAATCCCGTAATTATGCCGCGTCGATAAAATTAAATAAAAAACCGTCTAAGGATAGTCGTGCCACCCTGCAAGGTGCCACCCTACGCTCCCAAATAAAAAAGCTTCCGGGTTATGAGCGGTTTAATAGATCATTTATGATGTTGCGCAGCTCATTCGTGGTACATGCCGTTTATTGGCGTATATTATGGTGGAAGCTGGGAATGTTACGGCAAACAGGGACAGTTCCCACGGATACGCAATAGCGGCGTTGGCGCAATAACGGTCACATTCTTATATCACTCGAAAACACCGTTACGCTGTTCCCGGCCCTTAAGGGCGAAGAGATCGATCAATTTTTTATTATTTCTTGATCGGGAAACCTTGATACGACTCTCAAAAATACGGTTCTTTCCCCAATAGGCCTGAAACAGGTACGGTAAGTAGCGTCATGACTGCATTGAGAAAGATATACGAGCACGCAAAGCAAGCTCTGGCAGCTGCGCAATATGAAAGAAAAAGCCGCTTGAAGTTACCCACCTTCACTGGTAGAATACCCTAAAATTGATCAGCCTTACAAACCACGCTCAAGGAGGCAATACGCCGCGCCGTAAAGATATCAAAAAAGTCCTCATAATAGGTTCCGGGCCGATAATAATAGGCCAGGCTTGCGAATTTGACTATTCCGGCACGCAGGCGTGCAAGGCGCTCAGGGAAGAGGGCTACGAGGTCGTCCTGGTTAATTCGAACCCGGCCACGATAATGACCGATCCCGCCATGGCCGACAAGACCTACATAGAGCCTCTTACCGTCGAGAGCCTGGAGAAGATAATCGCCAGAGAGCGCCCGGACGCGCTGCTGCCGAACCTCGGCGGGCAGACGGGGCTCAACCTTTCCTCCGCGCTGAACAAGGCCGGCATCCTGAAGAAATACGGCGTCACCATCATAGGCGTGAAGGCGGACGCGATCGAGCGCGGCGAGGACAGGGAGGCGTTCAAGGAGACGATGAAGAAACTCGGTATCGAGACGCCCCGGTCCGAGATATGCCTGTCGGTGGAGAAGGCGGCGCAGGTCACCGCCTGAGCCGGCCGCGCGCGGGCGCAAAAGAGAGCGGTACGGCATGATCTTAAAACGCCGGCAGATGGTGGACGAGCAGATCGCCGCGAGGGGCGTGACCGACCAGCGCGTTCTGGACGCCATGCTTAAGGTAGAACGCCATCTGTTCGTGCCCGGCGCCCTGCAGAACGCAGCCTACGCCGACGAGCCCCTGCCCATAGGCCGCGGCCAGACCATATCCCAGCCGTACATAGTCGCCTACATGACAGAAGCCCTCGGCATAAAGCCCACGGACGTCGTTCTGGAGATAGGCACGGGCTCCGGATACCAGACCGCAGTGCTTGCCGAACTCGCCAGATTTGTTTATACTATGGACGTCGTCCCGGAGCTTGCAGACGCGGCCCGCGCCAGGCTCTATTCGCTCGGATACAAAAATATAGAAGTGGCCTCCGGCGACGGCTACGGCGGATGGCCGGAGAAGGCGCCGTTTGACGTCATAATGATCACGGCGGCCCCGCCCGAAGTTCCGGCGGAAGTGGCCGGTCAACTCGCCTCCGGCGGCAGGATGATGCTGCCGGTGGGCTCATTCTTCCAGGAGCTTCAGCTTATAAAAAAGTCCGGAACCGGATTCGAGATCAGCCGCCTTTTGCCGGTCAGGTTCGTTCCGATGGTGCGAAAAAAATAGACCCCAGGACGCCATGCGCAACAAAATACTTTTAGTCGACGACGACAGGGAATTCAGGGAAGAGTTCAGGCAGTGCCTGAAGGAGTACGAGATAGTCCAGGCCTCGAGCGGCGAAGAGGCAGTAAGCGTGCTCAAAAAACCCAACGAGATCGGCCTTGTCATCCTGGACGTGAACCTGCCGGGGATGAAAGGCATCGAAGCGCTCAGGCGCATTAAAGAGACATCCCCGGGCCTGGCCATAGTGATCCTCACCGGCCACAGCTCCGAAGGCGTGGCGATCCAGGCGCTGAAAGGCCACGCGGACGACTATATAGAAAAACCGTTCGAGATAGGCGAGATGAAGGAGGTTATCGAGAGGCTGCTTTCGGCGCTCGGGCGTCCGGCGGATGGGCCGGATCTTAAAGACGCCGGCTCCAGGATAAGGCGCATAAAAGAGTTTGTCGAACGCAACTGTTTCAAGAAGATAACCCTTGCCGACGCCGCGAAGGCCGTCTCGCTCTGCCCGAAATACGTGAGCAGGATATTCAAGGAAGAGGCCGGCACGGGATTCGCCAGGTACCGGATAGGCGTGCAGATGGAGAAGGCCAAGGAGCTTCTGGCGAAAAACTCCTGCAATATAAACGAGCTTTCGGACAGGCTCGGGTACCAGAATCCTGAATCGTTCATCCGGCAGTTCAAAAAATTCACCGGCCTGACACCGTCGGAGTACAGGTGCCGAAAAAAACAAGGGAATAATGGATTTGATAAATAATCAAATAATTGTTGACAAAAAATAAATAAAATGGTATGATCGCCTCCGGATAAAAAAGGAGGCGTAAAATGATCATATCTAAAAAGACCGGGATCTTTTTTAAGGCCATGTCATTGACAGTGGCCTTTTCTTTTTTCGCTCAGCAGCTGGCGTTTGCCGCGGATTCTATCGATTATGCGATAGAGAATCTTGAGCTTTCTCAGGCGCAGACATTCGCGCCTGCGTATCTGCAACAGCAGCGGGCCATTTCAGAAGATCTGATATCTCAAAAGCAGGCTATTGAGGACGCGTCAAGCCTGCAAGTCTATATATTAGGTAAGACGGATACGTCTGCGGCAAGCCAAGCCGGCGAGGAAGGCGCGGTAGATTTAAAAGGACCCTCTGCCGGAACGCCATTTATATACACAACGGATGCCACGGCTATTTATGAAGAGCATGTATCGGATATCGATAACGCCGTAGTATCCATCACGACAGGGCAGGGCGACATCATCTATTACAATGGCAGCGGGATATGCCGAATAGAAAGAAAGGACGGGACCATATTAAAGGATGTGGCAGTAAACGATAATAACGAACTTATTGAAGCTGAAATAATTCATCCCGACAACACCAGGCAAGTGGTTTCGCAGGGGAGGGTAGTCAATGTCTCAATGCCTGACGGCACCGTCTACAGATACGATACATATGGGCTGATATCATCCGCGTTATTTCCGGATGGCGCGGAAACCTCATATACGTATGCGCAAGACGCATCCGGCGCTATAGTCGAATCTATTCTAAAGGATTCCAAAAAGACGGCTTATTACGGCGCCGATGGCTTGCTAAAAAGGGTTGAACATATGAGCGGCATGATTGTGGAATACGACCGCGGAGTTATATCGAAGGTATCGACCGGCTTGGGGCAGTATCTATTTGAGGAGACGCTCATTGGCGGGGCTGTCGAAGCACGCCTGCGCCGATTTTCCGATGCCAATGGTTATAATGTTGATTTCGATGAAAACGGCGACATCGTCTCGACTGCCATAGAAGATAACGATGGATCGCGTGCGGTATATGACAGCGAAGGGTTTATAGTAAGCGCTGAAAGAGGCGGTATTGTAGTTACAAAATCCGATTTAAGCGCGGCAGCGGAGCGGATATCTATTATGCGGCAAGCTTTAGCGGCCGCCTCGGCAGAGCTCGCCGGCAAAGAGGGCAGCCTGCATAGCGCTAATATGTCACTGATGCACGCGTGCGCTTACGAATCGGCGGTCTCGCGTAAGTATTATGAGGCATGTGTCAGATTTTTTAGATTGCGCCTTGGATTCTTCGCCTCAGTGTTTGGAGCCGTAAAGATATTTCATTATCTGCGTGAGTTGGCCGCCGCAAGAAACAAACGTCAGATGGCCGCAATGGCTTATCAGGCGGCGAGCGAAGAACTTAAGATCGCGCAGGCAAAAGAGAGCGACATAAGAACAGGCCTATCGGCGCTTGAGGCGGAATACAACAAGATCGACGGCATATTCCGCAGCTTCTCTCCTAAAATAGAAAATCGGGACTATCTGAACGGCCTGCCGGCATTATCCGTTATATATAACGAGAACCGAATGCTCAAAGAGGTTGTTAAGACAAACGGGGAAAAAATCTCGTATTCGGGAGGCCTTCCCAACGGCATCATAGGCGAGGCCGGCGTCTCCAGTTACGGATATATATTTGGCAGCAGCGGCTCCTTATCCGAAATATCAGTCCTCAGGGACAACATCAAGAGGATATATGACAATTACGGAAATCTGAAAAGCCTGAGCATTGGCGGCGTCGCAAGCATTGTTTACGAAAACGGCAGCGCAAGAGAGATAGTCAAATCCGACGGCACCACGATAAAAAATATGACATTCCGCGATTCGGGCGAGCTTGACGGCGCTCTCATATCGTACCCGGACGGCAGCCTCGCGGCCTATGAAGACGCGGAGCTTCTGCGGCTTATCGGCTCATCCGGCGATGTGACCGAGTATCTGGACGGCAGGATACGCAAGGTGACGCTCTCCGACGGCAGCGTCTACAGCTGGTCGTATCTGGGCAATGACGTGGTTATCGAGGACGGCGCTCGCCGGGAGAGGCGCGTATACCGCCAGGGCGCTCTCATACAGCTTGAGGAATTGGCCGGATCCCGTCTTACTACGAAGTATTACTACAGCCCCGCCGGAAGCCTTGCGAAGTCCGAGGTGTGCAAAAATTCAGACGTTCTTTACACATACACGTACGCATACAGGGATAACCTGACGCTCGTCCATGATGAAGACGGTAACGTCCAGGCGTACACAAAGGACAAGAAACTTTCCTATATAATCGACTCGAAGGGCAGGAAATATTCATACACCTATGTCGGCAAGAGCGAAGGATATACGGAAGTATATTTTCCGTCCGGCGTCAGGGCCAGATATGACGCCGCCGGATCTATCATCGATATCGTCGGATCCGATGGCTCGGTGATAAAGGACGTAGTGCTGTCGGCGGCCGGTTCGCCGGAGGATTTTACCTGCGTCAGGGACGGAGTCACTTACAAAGCGGTCGACGGCGTCATCTCGGAGGCGACCGGGAAGGACGGCTCGGTCACCGTATATTACTATAACGGTTTCGCGCGGTCGGTCACGAACGCGCCCGGCGAGCCGACCGAATATCGGTATTTTGTGAAAGACAGCGCGTCCTTGACGGGCGCGGCCGGATTGTTGACCGGCACGGTCGATAACCTGAGCCTCTGCCGGCAAGATTCGGTCACGCGGCTCACCCTCTCCGACGGGGCGTTTAAATTCGGCACGGGCGCCGACGGCGCCAGGCGCGTGGCCTCCGACGAAACGCTGGCGGCCGGGGTATACAACTTCACGTCTCTTACGGTGGACGCCGGGAAGACCCTGAAGGTATCTCCGGGCGCCGTTATCAACGTGCTTGGCGCGGCCGATATCGCCGGCGCCGTATTCTGCGGCGGCGCGTTCGATATAAACGCCTACGAAATCACGGTTGCCCCCGGAGCGTCCATCACCGGCGCGGCGGACATCAGGTGCGACACGATAAATAACGCCGGCATCATTACCGGCAACGCCTCGATGACCGGAACCGGCGGCGGCAGGTACCGGAGCGCCGTGGACGACGACTTCGGCACCGGGGTGAGTAATTACGTATGGGGGATGAGCGACGCGGTATCGGTATCGTTCCCGAGCTGCGACATACAGAAGGCCATGTACAGGATCTCTCTGGCAAGCCACGGCCTGCCCGCGTACGGCAGCGTCTACCTGTGCGTGAACGGATCGTGGACATGCATAGCCAGTTACGGCGGCGCCGCCGACTCCGGGGTGGTCAGCAATACGACCGCCTGGTCCAACGTGACCGGCATGATGATGACGGGGCAATCGCTAAACGGCAACTGCGTGTCGTCGGCCTACAGCCTGTGGGAGATGCAGGCCATCATAGGGACCCCGACGATAGAGTACGCAAACGGCGACCCCGGCGTAGTCAACACTTCGGCGTCCAGGCCGGCCGCCACGCGGAAGCAGGCCGACAATCCCGCCTCCGGATCGTTCGAATCGGCCGTTATGGAGCTCGGCGCGCTTACTCTCGGCGAACTGTCGTGGCGCCAGGAGACGCCTGAAGGCACCGCCGTCGCATTCCAGACCAGGACCGGCGATACGCCCGTTCCCGACGCTTCGTGGTCCGGCTGGTCGGCGCCGCTTACGGATCCCGACGGCTCCGCGATGCAGTCGCCGGGGAAGAAGTATATGCAGTACAGGGTCACGCTGTCGACGGCGGATGCCTCGGCGTCACCGGCGCTGGATCTTGGAGCGGGATGTCCCGTAACGTTCGGATATGAGCGCGCGCCTTCCGGGCGTGAAGAGCTGGCGGCGGTAGACCGCGTCACGGTCTCCCAAAACGGCGTCGAGGTGTCTTACGGCAGGGACAGCTGGCCGTCCGTTATAAGGGACCCGTTATTTGGCGCCGATATCGTCGATTCGGTCATGGGCGAGATACCCGAATACATATTGAACGATACGCAGAAAGAGATATACCTGCGGGACTCTGTAATCATATCGGAGCTGACCGCGATCACCGCACCCGACGGGACATTTACCGAATATTGCCAGGGGCGGATCTCGAGGATCACCGCGCCGGACGGGACCGTAATAACCGATATCGGTTTCGACGGCGACCACGGCGCGCGCGACTTTACCTATTATAAGGACGGCAACGCTTATGAGGTCAGGGACGGCGCGATCGACGTCTTGACGACGGCCTCGGGCGAGCGGATAAGCTACTATTCCTACGGGCTCGTCGAAAGCAGGGGGTCCGGGGCGTCCGCGGCAGATTATGAGTATGGCATAGGGTCGAGCCTGAAGCTTTCTACGAACTTCGCGTTTCAGAACGGCGTCCCGAAAAACGTTTCATTGTTTGAGGACTCCGGCGTGTCCTGCCTTGCCCTCTCCGACGGGGTGTTTAAATTCGGCACGGGCGCCGACGGCGCCAGGCGCGTGGCCTCCGACGAAACGCTGGCGGCCGGGGTATACAACTTCACGTCTCTTACGGTGGACGCCGGGAAGACCCTGAAGGTATCTCCGGGCGCCGTTATCAACGTGCTTGGCGCGGCCGATATCGCCGGCGCCGTATTCTGCGGCGGCGCGTTCGATATAAACGCCTACGAAATCACGGTTGCCCCCGGAGCGTCCATCACCGGCGCGGCGGACATCAGGTGCGACACGATAAATAACGCCGGCATCATTACCGGCAACGCCTCGATGACCGGAACCGGCGGCGGCAGGTACCGGAGCGCCGTGGACGACGACTTCGGCACCGGGGTGAGTAATTACGTATGGGGGATGAGCGACGCGGTATCGGTATCGTTCCCGAGCTGCGACATACAGAAGGCCATGTACAGGATCTCTCTGGCAAGCCACGGCCTGCCCGCGTACGGCAGCGTCTACCTGTGCGTGAACGGATCGTGGACATGCATAGCCAGTTACGGCGGCGCCGCCGACTCCGGGGTGGTCAGCAATACGACCGCCTGGTCCAACGTGACCGGCATGATGATGACGGGGCAATCGCTAAACGGCAACTGCGTGTCGTCGGCCTACAGCCTGTGGGAGATGCAGGCCATCATAGGGACCCCGACGATAGAGTACGCAAACGGCGACCCCGGCGTAGTCAACACTTCGGCGTCCAGGCCGGCCGCCACGCGGAAGCAGGCCGACAATCCCGCCTCCGGATCGTTCGAATCGGCCGTTATGGAGCTCGGCGCGCTTACTCTCGGCGAACTGTCGTGGCGCCAGGAGACGCCTGAAGGCACCGCCGTCGCATTCCAGACCAGGACCGGCGATACGCCCGTTCCCGACGCTTCGTGGTCCGGCTGGTCGGCGCCGCTTACGGATCCCGACGGCTCCGCGATGCAGTCGCCGGGGAAGAAGTATATGCAGTACAGGGTCACGCTGTCGACGGCGGATGCCTCCATGACGCCACGGATCTTCATCGGCGCCGCGCGTGATATTTCTATCAGCTATACGAAAATTTCCGACGATCCTCTCGATACGTATGTCAAGGTGAGGACCGGCGGCGTCGCCAGGGCCTACAACCGCGGAGGCGTCAATATCGCCGACCCGTCCGATGTGATCGACGTCAACGGCCTGCTCTTCGATCCCGCGTATATGGATTTGCTCAAAGGCGATATCCCCGCGCACAGGCTTAGCGACGCGCAAAAGGTGATTACGATATATGACCAGGGCAACGATATCCCGGTCGAGATCGTTACCGCCGGACAGTCGATCACCTATTTCGATAACGGACTTGCGACCAGGGTGGTGGACAAGGACGGTACGACGCAGGTCATTTATACTTACGACAACGATAAAAATGTCATAGGCGTTGAGTTCGCTGACGCCCGGGCGAAGCTGAACGACAGTTATAAAAAAGCGGTCTCGGAGATAGTCACCCGGCGGGATCTCGCGATCGCGAAGCTGGATCGGGCGGAGGCTGGCAATCTGGCGTCCATAGAGTCGCAGTCGGCGAGCGCCCGGGTTCAGATCGACGCCGAGCGCCAGCGCCTTAGCCTGCAAATGTCCATATACGATCCCGCCATTTACGATCTATCGGCTTTTACCGGCGCATTTGCCGAGCTCGACAGTTACCAGACCCGCCTCGAGCAGCAGACGCGGGATGCTTATGCCGAGCTTGCCGTCCAGGTCGCCGGCGCCCGCGCCCTTGTCGAGGCGGATTCAGAAACCGCAATGGCCGATCTTATCACGAATGATTACAACAGGATACTCGGCGATATTGTCCAGAAGGAAAGCTCGCCCGTGATATTCCACTATTACAGGAAGGTTTTGGGCAGAGACCCGGGCGAGAGCGACCTCATCTATTGGACCAATAAGGCGAAGACGGACCTCGCGGCCGTTACGCCCGCCGCCATAACCGGGCATTTGCGGGATCTCCCGGAATACGGCCGGCGGCAGGCCAGGAAGGCGAATATCATATCCGGCCTGACGGCGTTCTTCGACCGGTATATTTCAGCTTCCGCGACCGAAAAAGAGGGGATCCTCGCGGAGATGGGCCTTACAGCGAGCGACGCCGTTTCGATTACGCGGGCAGATATGGACTCTATCCTGTCGTGGCTTGAAGGGCAGTCGTTGCACTTTGGCGACAGCGCCGTCGAGTCGGTGGTTTCTATGCTCAAGGGCGCCGGAGTCAACAGGTCGTTTGAAGATGTGGGTGAGGCCGCGCTCAAGGTCGATATCGTAACCGGCGTCATTACGAAAGATACGGCCGGCGATCTCCTGTTGTCAATGTACGCGATGCGCAAGGCGGCCGCGGCGAACGGCCTGAGCCTGTCATCGCAGAAGATGGATTACGCCCATCTTAAAGACGCTTCGGCGCAGGGCGGCCTTATAGCGCACATCGACGGCAAACACTACGTTATCGTCACCGCCGTCGACGATGCCGCCGGCACCGTTACCTATACCGACTCTACCGTAGGAGATATCGGCCAGGCGATCACCATATCGAAGGCCGAGTTCATGGAGGCGTGGAAAGGTTACGCGCTGTCCAGAGAACCCGCGCCCGAGTCCGCTAAAGAGTTGAATGTCACCCAGGAGAAGAACATCCGCGGCAGCGGCTGGTGGAAAAATTTCTGGAAGGGGATAGTGAGGTTTTTCCAGAAGATAATCGCGCCGATAGGGGCGCTTCTCATTATGCTGGCGCCGGTGAACCCTGTGCTGGGCGGTATCGGCGCGGTAATCTCCGCGCTGAATATCGTCGTGCAGACGGTATCGTTTGTCGTGCGCACAGGCACGCTCATGGACGTAGCCTGGGCCGCTGTCAGCGGGATAGGTTCGGCCATCGGATCCGTGGTCCTGCCGGGCATCTTTGATGGAGTCAGCAATTTATTTAAATCGCTCGGCACCGCGATCCCCGTAGCCATAAAAGACGTATTCACAAACTGCCTCGGCATATTCAACCCGATAACCGCGGCCGTCCAGGGCATATCTACAGGTATCGGCGCCATCTTTAATCCTATCCTCGGCGAGGCGGTGACGCGGCTTCTTACAACCAACATCTTCAGTCTCGGGGTCGATCTGGGCGCCAACTTCCTTTTTACAAGCCTGGGGATCGACCCGTCACTGGCATCTATCGGCAGCGCGTTCTTTACCGGGGCGGCGGCGGGAATGGCGGCCCCTGGCGCCGACATGGCCGGTATCGTCAGCGAGGCTTTGAGATACGGCACGATCTCCTGCGTGGACGAACTCGGGGAGGCGGCGGGGCTGGATCCCGACATAACCCGCCTCGCGGCCATGATGAGCGGCAGCCTCGTCGGAGGCGCGGTCACGATCAACGGCCGCGAGATTCCGTACGCCGAGATCATGCGCAGCATCTCGCCGAATATCGCGTCGGAATGTGCCTACATCGGCATGGCCGGACTCGGCGAGCTCCTCGGCCTAGATCCCCGGGTCTCGTACTTGGCGGGAGTCGGATTAAGGTCAAGTCTGCAAATCGGACTTTCGGACTCACTTTCGCCAGCTAAAATCTGGGGTAGTGTGACGCAGGGGTTGTTGCAGGGGGTGACCAATATTGGATTAGAATGGAGTGCTCAATCTTTAGGACTAAACCCTCTCATTGCCTCCCTTACAAGTGCGGCTATCGCAGGCGGAGTAGAGGCAATGCTTATGGGGCAAAATCCAATGCAAGGGATATACAATACGTACTTCAGGGCAGGGACAGGACTCTTGACCCTTGGCTATGACGGTAGCAATAATCCTTGGTTGAGGGCGGCATATATATCGCAGGTCTTGGATTTCAGTCAGATTGTCCAAGAACGAGGTATTGTCAATGCCCTTGAAACCTATGCCACAGGATTCCTCCAGCAGACGACTATAAACGAGATATGGAAGCAGGGAGGTATTGCCGATTTACTGACCAAACCCAACCAGATAGAGATGACCACTGACCGTAAAGGTCAGACGGTCAAGAGAATCTATACAATGGATATCAATTCCGAATCCGACAAGTTAATCAGTAACTACATAGACCTCTCACCAACCTCCAACCTTCTGATGGGATTCAGGGAGGGTAATGTTATAACCCACTGCGAGTTTGTCATTGGTCCGGACGGCAGACCGCAGTTGAAGAATGGGGAGAGGGAGAT